>Ga0182027_10003306_pt1 | contig 25688 bp, 17 predicted proteins | sample 712E1DmetaG_FD_121300 | JGI IMG/M metagenome (GOLD analysis project Ga0182027, IMG submission 121300) | Permafrost microbial communities from Stordalen Mire, Sweden - 712E1D metaG (Illumina Assembly) | ecosystem: Environmental > Terrestrial > Soil > Wetlands > Permafrost | place: Sweden...
CACGTTCCAAGACTAAATACCAGAATCTACCGATAGTGAACTAGTACCGTGAGGGAAAGGTGAAAAGCACCCCGGGAGGGGAATGAAATAGACCTGAAATTGTTGGCTGACAAGCAGACGAAGTGCGAGTAATCGTATGACGTCGTGCCTATTGAAGAATGAACCGGTGAGTTATTCCGATGCGCGTTAGCTTAAACTACGAAAGTAGTGGAGGCAGAGTGAAAGCATGCCCTAACTGGGCGATTTAGTGCATCGTAGTAGACCCGAAACTGGGTGAGCTAACCTTGGGCAGGGTGAATGCCGTAGAGATACGGCAGGAGGCCCGAACCCGTTACCGTAGCAATGGTATGGGATGACCTGTGGTTAGGGGCAATATGCCAAACGAACCCAGAGATAGCTGGTTCTCCCCGAAATATATCTTGGTATAGCGGGATGGTTAGAGTTTTGGAGGTAGAGCACTGAATGGTTCGTGGCGGCGCAAGCTGTCGCAACCAATCAAACTCCGAATGCCAGAATTTCATACATCCTAGTCAGACTCGTCGGGCTAAGCTGATGGGTCAAAAGGGAAACAGCCCAGACTCCCATCTAAGGCCTCTAAATAAGAGCTAAGTTTTGAACGAAGTCAAGTTCCATAGACAACCAGGAGGTTGGCTTAGAAGCAGCCATCCTTTAAAGATAGCGTAACAGCTCACTGGAGGATTGGTACTTGGCGCGGAAAATTTATCGAGGATCAAGCTCTTTGCCGAAGATGGAGATTTGCCGCAAGGCAATTGGTAGGGGAGCGTTTTGTTTGCAGTGAAGCGGTACCGTAAGGTATGGTGGAGCGGACAGAAGTGAGAATGCCGGTATGAGTAGCGAGAGCTCTGTGAGAAACAGAGCCGCCGAATGCACAAGGTTTCCTCCGCAATGTAAGTCAGCGGAGGGTTAGTCGGTCCTAAGGGTGTCTCTTTAAAACGGGAGGTAGCCCGAAGGTCAAGTCGTTGAGATTCGACTACAGAATGTGAGAAATTCCAAGGGGGTAACGAAATTGGAAGAGTTGAGCCTGTTTCGATGGGTCCAAGCAGCAAAGTAGGAATAACTGGAAAATCCGTTAATCTGTCTAATTGAGCTGCAAATGAGAATTCTTTAGTAATAAAGGGTGATTCAGCAGCTTTCAGTTTCCAAGAAAAGTCTCATTGGGTTAACCGCAAGGTTAACAAACTCACATTTTACCGTACCAATTACCGACACAGGTGTGCTGGTCGAGTAGACTAAGGCGATCGAGTGAAAGATGTTCAAGGAACTCGGCAAGAAATCTAGGCGTAACCTATGGGAGATGCCTTGCCCTGCTTAATTGTAGGGCTTCAACAAAAGATTACTTAGCGACTGTTTATCTAAAACACAGGTCCCTGCAAAGCTGAAAAGCAAAGTATAGGGGCTGACACCTGCCCAGTGCTGGTAAGTCAAATATCTCTAGTGAGACAGCAATGTTCAGCTTAGGATATAAGCTCCAGTAAACGGCAGCAGTAACTATGAACCGAAAGGTAGTTGTAGTTGTAAAAGTCGACTAAATGCTGGAATATCCGTGCCGTGCGTTGTAAAAAACGAACGGTTGCAGTATCTGCCTCTACCATGTATTATGGTAATAATGAGTGCAGTGCGGACAATCAGCAGGAAAGGCTTAAGTCGGGAAGAATTAGGATATTTCCTTGCAGGATTCGTAGAAGGAGAAGGAAGCTTTAATGTTTCATTACGACGTAAGGCTGATTATAAAGTAAATTGGCAAGTCGTTTTAAGTTTTAATGTTTCACAAAAAGATAATACCTTGCTTTATTTATTACAGCAGGAATTGGGATGTGGAATTATTAAAGTTAGAAAAATTGATAACCTTTTTTCCTATGATGTTACAAATCCTTCAGAAATAATCCAGAAAGTTATTCCATATTTTCAAAAATATTCAGTACTTTCAAGTTCAAAAAAGAAAAATTTTCTTCTTTTTTGTCAAATTGCAAAATTAATGGCTAAAGGAGAACATAAGAATTTGACAGGACTTAGAAAAATTATTAACCTTCGGGAGAAATTAAACGAAGGAAAAGGAAGAACAAGAAAATATTCAATAACCGATGTCTTCCCAAATTAAGAATCCTCAGAGACTATATGTCGACCTCAGTTAAGTTCTGAGATGATATAGTCCGACCTCATAGGCGACTATGAGAGACGTATCCAATCGTCCAAAGTAACAAAGTGAACTGTTCTATGGTGACTAACTTCGTTGCCTTAGAAATGAAGTGTTTTAGAAATCTAACTATATGCTGGAATAACTCAGTATCCGACAGTACTCTAAAGAGTGACAATCTGGTCGGTGGAGTCAATCAGCAGGGAAGATCCTTTAATTTAAAGGAAACCCTCAGAGACTACATGTTGGAATCCGCATTAGCGGATATGATATAGTCCGAACTTTCTGGCGACGGAAAGAGTCTAGGTTAAAAAACCTAGGAATAACATATTGAGCGAAGTTCCTTGTCGGGCGAGTTCCGACCCGCACGAAAGGTAGAACGACTGAGTAACTGTCTTGAACATCTGCTCGGCGAAATTGAGATGGCCGTGAAGACGCGGCCTAGTTGTACATGGACAAAAAGACCCCGGGAGCTTTACTGTAGCTTGGCATTTGAGAGTTTATCTCAATTGTTTAGAATAGGAGGGAGTTTCGACATCAGTGAAATACCTCTCTTTGATATAAGCAATCATTACCTTATTGCCGCATAAAAATCCGGCTAAGGAACAGTGTCTGGTGGGCAGTTTAACTGGGGAAGTTGACTCCTAAAGAGTAACGGAGTCGCACAAAGGTTGGCTAATCTTGGATGGAAATCAAGATGATAGTGCAAAGGCATAAGCCAGCTTGACTGCGAGACTTACAAGTCGAGCAGGTGCGAAAGCAGGTCTTAGTGATCCTCCGATGCATAGTGGTATGCACGGAGCTTAACGGATAAAAGCTACCCCGGGGATAACAGGCTGATCGCATCCAAGCGTCCACAGCGACGATGCGGTTTGGCACCTTAAATAACATTGGGGCGCCTGAGCGGTAACGCTCAAGCCAAAATTATCAATATCGTATTAGAGACTACATATGGATAAGAAATACTAGTTCAAATCGGTGAACACCAATGTCTGAACAATATTGGTCAATACCGAGGGTTGCCTCTAAAGAGGCGATCCGTATCGACTGATCCAAGTACCATACGGTACCTGGTGAGATAAAAGTTCTTACTCTAAGAGTAAAATTTATAACTTTTATCATACGACTAGCTCCTATTACCAAATAGGATGAAGGTATAGTCAGCGCACTTGGTAACAAGTGAAACGACAGCGATGTCGGCTCATCACATCCTGGGGCTGGAGAAAACATAGAACCTTCTCTCCTTCTCAGAAATGAGAAGGTAATAAACAAGCTCAAAACGGAGGAGGCCATATTGCAGGTCCCAAGTTTTCTTGGTATTATGAAAATATGGTTAGTTCCGTAGGAAAAGGATGTTCTGAAGCAGAGCGAGCATACATTGCAGGTCTTATTGATTGCGATGGTGCCATTATGGCATCAATTGAATCACATAAAGAAAAAAGATTTGGTTTTAGAGTGAGAGTTACTTTAAAGTTTACACAGAAAAAACTAACTCTTTTGCAATGGTTAAAAACTTTACTAAACGTTGGTTACATTAGCAAAAACCGAACAACTTTTGATTGGAACGTTAAAGATCAACAAGAATGTAAAGCATTATTAGAACTGATTCGAAAGTATTCTAAGGGAAAACAAAAGCAAATTGAAATTGCTTTAAAAATTATACAAACTTCGATTACTTCGAAAGAGGATTTAATAAAAGTTGCTCAATTAGCGGATACTTTAAGCAGTTATAACGTTCGCTCGTTTGGAAGACGAAAAAACTATGCTTCAAAGATCCAAGAACATACTTCCTCTAACGACTGATTCTGGTCTTACCAAAAGATTAGATGAGATAATCAATTTTTTAAGATTATCATACGGCTTGCGCCTGAATTCTAATTGGTGACAATTAGAAAAAGGTGATGGAATAGTCTTACCCCACAAGTAATTGTGGAAGGTTAGAGGTCCCAAGGGTCGGGCTGTTCGCCCGTTAAAGTGGTACGCGAGCTGGGTTCAGAGCGTCGTAAGACAGCTCGGTCTCTATCCTGTACAACCGTTCCAGATTTGAGGGAATTCGTCCCTAGTACGAGAGGACTGGGATGAGGGAATCCCTGGTGTGCCAGTTGTTTCAAAAAAGAGCAACGCTGGGTAGCTATATTCCCAACCGATAACCGCTGAAAGCATCTAAGTGGGAAGCGGTCCCCAAGATAAGATCTGGTTCCATCGCAAGATGGTTAAGACCCCTTGTAGACTACGAGGTTGATAGGCGGGCAGTGTAAGTGCCGTAAGGTATTCAGCTTACCCGTACTAATGGTCAAAGGGTAGATTTAAAGATAATTTTCTCTTCACTTTTAAAGAGCCAATTGTTGGCCGACCATCCTTTTAGGGGATAGCAAAAGCCGGTAACAAAATTTTCCCGGTGTTTAGAGCGGTATGGCACCACCTCTTCCCATTCCGAACAGAGAAGTGAAACGTACCAGCGCCTACGATACTGAGGTTCGCCTTGGGACAATAAGTCAACGCCGGGGATTTTTTTTGACAAAAAATTAATTCTAGTGTATTAACAATATAGAATTTATTTTATGTCATTTCTAAAAAATAAACCTCTAAAAAATTATTTGCCGGTTTTATTAATTATTATTATTGCTTCTGTTTTGCGGCTTTTGTGGATTGATAAAATTCCAAACGCAATCGGGGGAGATGAGTTGGTTTATATTGTTACCGCCAAATCGATTTTTCTAAATTGGACGGATCTTTCCGGGACTTGGCACCCGCTTTCTGTTTTTTTGTTTCATTACCCTTTGGGGGAAGCGCAAGCCGAACTGCCTTACTTTTTACTCGCTCCAATCGTTGGACCTGCAAGTTTTTCTTTGTTTGCCTCACGAATACTTTATGCAATATTGAGTATTTTAACTGTTCTATTAATTTATTTAATTTCCAAAAAATTATTTTCCAAAAACGTTGCCATTTTTGCCGGATTAATTGCCGCTATTAATCCTTGGTCAATTTATATTGGTAGAACAAATTATGAAGTTGTTCCCGCAGTTTTCTTTTTTCTATTAAGTTTTTATTTTCTTCTAATTTTTAAAAATTGGAAGATTCTAATTTCTATTCCCTTTCTATTTTTCGCTTTCTATTCTTATATCGGAACAAAATTAATCTTCCTTCCTTTTGTTCTTGTTTGCGTTTTATATTCATATTTTTATGTTAATAAGCGAAAATATTTAAAACAATGTCTATTAGTATTTATTTTATCGCTTGTTTTGGTTATCTTTTTTGTGCTTTCAATTAAAAACGGTTTGCCTAATCAGAGAACAGAGGAGATATTTTTGCCAAATAATGCTGCCATTTCATCCCAGGTTGATTTACTTAAAAAAACGTCTATTCAAACACCGTTTGTCAGTTTTTTTAACAACAAAATTAATGCTTATTTGGGAATTCTTTTTACAAAAATATCAAATGCATTATCTTTTGACTATCTTTTTGTAAACGGAGATAATTTTTACAATGTCGGTTACGGATTTTTTTATTTTATAGATGCATTTTTTCTTTTACTCGGTTTATTTTTTGCGCTAGTAAAAAAGAAAAAAGAGTCAATATTACTTTTAATATTTATTTTTTTAGGTCTTCTTCCGCAGGTATTTCACTTATCTCCGTATGGAGGAATTCTGGAGAGTTTTGCCCCTCATTTAGCTTTAATCTTTCCGTTTTTAATAATTTTTATCGGTGTCGGAATATCCGAAACAACAAAGATAATTAAAAACAAAAAATATTATTTTGCAGCACTTTCGGTAATCAGTTTGGTTTATTTATTTTTTACTTTAAGTTTTTTATATGTTTATTTTTACCAATTTCCGCTAAAAGGCAATTTTGATTTTCACGTTAGGGTAATGTCAAATTACGCAAAGCTTGCAAGCCAAAACGGAGAGTCGGTTGTTTTATATTCGCCAAAGTTTAGGGATGAATTCAAGAAATATATTTTTTATTCAAACTCTTTAAATAATCAAACAGCAGGGAAAATAAGAAAAATTGTAACGACCCCCGATAAAGTAATTTTTAATAATATTGAATTTGCCGGGTGCAATAATACAATTGATCCGAGCAAAATAAAAAAAGTAGTTTTATATGATTATGTTTGCGGGAATTTACCAAAAGAAGCTAAACATTTAACAATTGCAAGGCTTTCGGATGGGGGAGAAAGTTATAGAATTTATAACGATAAACTTTGTTCAAAATTCGGCTTAAAGCAATTTCCGTCGGGGATTTCAATCAACGATTTTGCGATTGAATCTTTATCAATCCAAAAATTCTGCAAAACTTTTATTACTTCTTATTAAACCTCAAGAAACAACTCTCTTAGCAGTCTGCCTTCTTCTCCTTCCTCCAGTTCTTTTAAGCATTTTTTCTCAATCTGATCTACTCTTTGACCCGTGATTCCAAGAATTTCACCAGTTTCTCTTAGAGTGTATCCAAAACTAAACCTTAACTCTAAAACCCGGCGCTCTTTTTCTTTAAAACTCCCAAGCACATCATATAATCTTTCCTTTCTATCTTTTTCTAAAACAATATCAGCCGGGTTTCTGCCGATTCCTACCTCATCTTCTATAAGATCTTGTAGTTCGCTATTTTCTGACTCAACGCCGACTTTCTGATTTAAATCGACCGTAAAAGTGGGAATTGTTTCAAATGCTCTCAGTTCTTCCAAAGTCATACCGTTTTCAGCTGCAAGTTCTTCTTCGGTTGGAAATCTTCCGAGCTTTTGGATTAGTTTTGCTTCGGTGTCGTAGAATCCTCTAATTTTACTCAATGCATTTTGCGGCAATTTAATAGTTTTATCAAGACGTTTAATACCATAATAAATCGCTAATTTTATCCCCCGGGTTGCATAGGTTGAAAACCTAAAGCCTTTAGTGTAGTCAAACAGTGTTGCAGCGCGAATAAGTCCCAAATTTCCTTCTTGAATTAAATCAAGAAAATTTAAACTTTCCCGGTTTTTTAAATAATAAGCAGCTATCGGCACGACAAGTCTAAGATTATGCCCAACCATTTCATTAATTCCTTCCTGCCGGATTTCCTCCACAGGACTTGCTATCTTTTTTCCGACTTTAATTTCCTGATCTATGCTAAGAAGTTGAATTTGACTTATTTGGTAGAGATATTGTTTAAGAGGATCGGGGAAAAATGTTTCTGATGTTTCGTTTTCTAACATCGGAGAAAAAACGCAGGCAAGATCTGGTTTTTCAGCAGCAACACTAAATTTTTGACCTAGAGTTATTTCATTAGGCGAGGTTAACTCTGAGGATTCAGCAAATTCTGCTGACTGTAAGCAAGAAGGTGATCTATGAGCTGTTTCAAGGGATCTCATTAGGCCTATAATAGCAAATTTAGTCTCGTTTTTCAAGAGGGAAATTAAACTGACAAACTATTCAGTACCGGTTTCACGCAGGCTTTGAAAATCGGGGTTTTTAGATAATCTTGCCATTCCGGTTTTTTCAAGTCGCCAAACAGTTGTTTCATTTACTCCAAAATGTATCGCAGTTTCTTTGGCTGAGTGCGGTTTATGTCCGTCCAAACCAAGCCTAAATTCTAAAACTTTTCTTTCTTTGCTGGGAAGACCCCCCAGGCAACTATAAAAAACTTCATCGCGCATTTTTTCAGAAACTATTTCAACAGGGTCTATCCCAATTTTCGATCCGTCCACCTGGAACATTAATAATTCACTGCGGTCTTCATCATCGTTAACTAGGGCGTTTAAAGAAGTTGTCTGCCTGCCGACTTTTTCAAGCGTAAGTATTTCATCAGCAGTTAATCCGACTTCTTCTGCTAATTCTTCGGCGCTTGGCTCTCTTCCAAGCGTTTGCGATAAACCTTTTGTTATGCGATTGAGCTTGTTGATTTGCTCAACCCTTTTAACCGGTAACCGAATTATTCTATCTTCATTTGCAATTGCTCTGGTTACCGCTCGTCTAATCCACCAAGTTGCGTAAGTTGAAAATTTATAACCTTTTCTATAATCAAATTTTACAACCGCATTTCTTAATCCAATGCAACCTTCGTTAAACAAATCGTTTTCGTCCATTGATGGAGGATGGTGTTTACTTGTAAGTGAGGAAACTAACCGTAAGTTATGGAGCATAAAAGTTTCAATTGCGGCTTCTCTTTCTTCCTCGGTTCCCGTGTCTTTTTTTATGCCAAGTTCTCTTTCTTGCTCTCGAGTTAAAATTTCAAGGTGACTTGTCTGTTCTAAAACTGTTCTTGCCGGTGCTTTAAAAACAAACCTCGAATCATCTTTTCCTAAATGGGTATGGTCAGAACCTGTTCTAGCAGGTTGGGTCGTCGGTGTTGCTGCGCTTTTAAGGGTTATAGCGGGCTCTACCTGTTCCCGAAGAGAGACATGTCCTATTTGACTAATAATTTCTGCAGATCTCATTAGGCCTATAATAGCAAATTTGGTCTCGTTTTTCAAGGGGAAAAATTAAACTCGCAAATTATTCGGTGCCTGTTTCCCGCAGGCTTTGGACGTCAGGATTTTTGCTTAAGCTATCTAATGCTTTTATTTCAACACGTCTTATTGTTTGCGTGCTTATCATAAGGATATCGCTTATCTCTGCAGGTCTTTGCGGTTCGTCCCCTCTGATCCCAAACCTTCGTTCTATAACTTTTCTATCTCTAGGCGGGAGAGTATCTAAGGCTTTTCTTATTTTTTCTCTGCGAAGCTTAGCAATAACCAAATCTTCAACGCTTTCCTGATTTGGATCGTCAACAAGCTCTCCCAGAAATTCGTCGCCTTCTTCTCCAATTGGCGTATATATTGAAATAGGTTGTACTTTTTTCGCTATTTCTATGCTTTCAATTTTAGCTAAAACAAAGCCGGTAGCTTGAGAAAGTTCTTCAGGAGTTGGTTCTCGATGATATTGTGTATTTAACGCCCTATACCATCTGTCATATTTGCTAGTGTCGTCTGACATATGCACGGGAATTCTTATCACATTGCGATTATCTGCAATGCCCCTTGTTATCGCCTGTCTTATCCACCAGGTGGCATAAGTTGAGAATTTAAATCCCTTTCGCCAGTCATATCTTTCTACTGCCTTTATTAATCCTATGTTTCCGTTCTGAATATGATCTAAAAAATCCATCCCGTTGACGTGATACCCTTTTGCTTTAGAAATGACTAAGCGAAGATTTGAAACTGTCATTGTATCCTTTGCCTCTTTGTCTTTTTTCTCAATTCTTTTTGCAAGTTCCACTTCTTGCTCGTGATTTAATAAAGGAGCTCTGGAAGCTTCGATTAGATAAAGTTTAATAGGATCCATGGTCTCCCCGTAGAAGTCAGGATCGGTATTTGCAGTAATCGCTGGCCAAACTGTTTCTAATAATTCCTTTTCATCTTTTTGGATTTCTTGTTGTTGCTCTATGCTCAACGAATCGAATGGATCTATTTTGTTTGGAGAATTATCAAAGAAATCTTCAGTACTCAAAAATGTTGGTTTAATTCCTATTTCGAGTACTTGGTGAGTTTCCTGACCGATTCCTCCCGGAGTGTTTTGATATGTTTCTGTTGAACGCGTCACTTGGAGAGACATAATACAAGATTTCCAAGTTTTTTTCAATCATCCCTGACTATTTATTATTTGATTATTCAATTGCAAGGCTAAGGGGATAGTGGTATACTGTTTCTATCTAACTAGAAAGGAATTTAAATGAGTGTCAAATTCTCCAGCAAATAAAAAACCGCAAACAATGGCTGACCTTTTAAGGTTGGTCAAAACAACTTTTATAGTTCCTAAAAAAGGCGAAAGCTTAGAAGGAACGATTACAAAACTTACTTCATCGGAAATTTTAGTTGACATTGGCGCAAAATCCGAAGCAACGGTTTTAGAAAAAGACAAAAGGCTTTTAAAAAACTTATTAAGTCAATTAAAAGTGGGGGACAAGGTAACAGTGTCTGTGCTAAATCCGGAATCGGATATGGGAAATTCCGTCGTCTCTTTAAGAAGATTTGTTGATGATAGAGTTTGGGTGGAGCTTGAAGATCTTCTTAAGAAAAAACAAAAACTGGAAATTGAAATAACCGATTTTACAAAAGGAGGATTTTTAGTTATTACAAAAAACGGTATTTCGGGATTTTTACCCAATTCCCAAACGCAATTTTTAGAAACCAGCCAAAACCAGATTGGAAAAACAATAAACGCAACGCTTTTAGAATTAAACAGGCAAGCCCATAAAATTATTTTTTCGCAAAAAACAGCCTTTGATAAGAAGACTTTTGAAAAAGAAATTTCAGATTTAAAGTCTGAACAAAAAGTTTACGCAACTATCTCAAACATCACTCCATTTGGAGTATTTGTCTCTTTGCAAGGTAAGGAAAATTTACTGGAAGGGTTCATTCATTTATCGGAAATTTCCTGGGAAAAAATAGACAGTGTTCCCGAGTCCTATAAAGTGGGAGAAAAAATCGAGGCAAAAATTTCAAGCTTTGATAAAAAAACAGGAAGAGTTAATCTTTCGGTTAAACAACTAGTAAACGATCCTTTCCAAAAAGAAATGGAAAACTTTACTCAGGATAAAAAAGTCACTGCAAAAATTACAAAGGTTGTTGCAAATGGGGTCGTGTTAGATTTGGGCGAAAGTATAGAAGGATTTATTAGGAAAGAAAAAATTCCACCCACAGTTAGCTTCAAAGAGGGGGCGCTGGTTACCGCAACGGTGTCAGAGGTAGATAAAAAAAAGCACCGGGTTATTCTTGTTCCTGTCCTAACAGAAAAACCGATTGGCTATAGATAAAATTCGGCAATTTTGATTTGTTTTATGAAGAAACCGTCGACAATGTTTGTCTGTCAGCAATGCGGGTACGAGTCTCCAGAATGGCTTGGGAAATGTCCAGAATGCGGAGAATGGAACAGTCTTAAGGAATTTAAAATTCAGCCTCAGCAATCATCGAGCTCTTCAACTTTTAAATTTACAAATCAGTCTTTTGAAAAAGCCCAGCCAAAAAAACTTGAAAAAATTACTTACAACGAGAAAAGCAGAATTAAAACGGATTTTTCCGAGGCAGACGGAGTATTGGGAGGCGGGATAGTTTTGGGAAGCGTCATTCTTTTAGCAGGAGATCCTGGAATCGGCAAATCCACACTTCTTTTGCAGGTTGCCTTGGGTGTTTCGGCAAAAATTCCGGTGCTTTATATTTCGGGAGAAGAATCGGAAGAGCAGGTTAAGCTTAGGGCAAAAAGAATCGGGAATTTGGAAAAAGCAAAAAACTTTTCTCTTCTGTCAACAACCGACACAGATGCTGCACTAGAGGTCATAGAAGGGTCAAAGCCGGGGCTTGTTATTGTGGACTCGATACAAACTATGGAATCGCAAAATCTAGGCGGTTTATCGGGCAGCATTGGTCAAATCCGTTATGCCACAGCAGCGCTTATAAAGACTGCGAAAACCTTTAATATACCTATAATTTTGGTCGGCCACGTTACAAAAGAAGGTATGGTTGCGGGGCCGATGATTTTATCTCATATGGTTGACTGTGTGTTGTTTTTGGAGGGAGAAAAAGCAACGGGAACCAGAATTTTAAGAAGTTTAAAGAACCGTTTCGGTCCGATTGATGAGGTTGGAGTTTTTGTAATGGAAGAAAGGGGTTTAAGCGAAGTTAAAAATCCCGAGCAGCTGTTTTTATCAAAACAGGAAGAGGGATCTCCCGGTTCAGTATTAGTTGCAACAATGGAAGGAAGCAGGTCTTTTTTGGTCGAAATACAGGCTTTGGTAATTTTTTCAAAACTGCCGATGCCACGACGCGTTGCACTTGGAATTGATTACAGAAGGCTGGAACTTTTGCTTGCCGTTTTGCAAAAACATATCAAGCTTCCCTTAGATACAATGGATGTTTTTGTAAATATTGCCGGAGGATTAAAACTTTCCGATCCGGCTGCGGATTTGGCAATTTGCCTTGCAATTTACTCAAGTCTTAAAAACTTATCTCTTTCAAAAACAGTTGCCATTGGCGAAGTTGGTTTGTTGGGGGAACTTAGGGGAGCAAGCTTTTTAAGCAAACGAGTTAAACAGGCTCAAAAATTGGGATTTAAAAACATTATGACTTCGGAAAAATACAGGACTTTAAATAACGTAATAAGGGGGTTAGAATAAATTATGGCTAAGAAAAATAAAGTGTCTAAAAAGCCGGTTGAAGCAAAAAAAATAGAAAATCCAAAAACCGAAGAGCATCATATTTCTCCTTTTTCTCCCAAGATGATAGGAATGTTGGCCGATGAAGTGGCCAAAACCTTGATGAAAACCCTGCCAATGAGAAGAGGAGGAAGTAAAAAAAGGAAAAAACCAAAAAAAATAGAAAATCCAATCTTTTTGGACACCTCGGCAATTATTGATGGAAGAGTATTTGAGCTTATAAATCTTAAAGTTTTTAACGGAACCTTTGTTGTTTTGGAAAGCGTTCTTTTGGAGCTTAAACATATTGCCGATTCTCCTGAGGAAATTAAAAAAGAAAGAGGGAGAAGGGGACTTTCGCTCTTGGACAAGCTTAAAAAAACAAAAGGAGTTAAGGTTGAGGTTTTTTCCGCAGACAGAGAAAAGAATTACGATCTGGACAAAATAAAAGAGGTGGACGAAAGATTAATCAAAATCAGCAAAGCGGAAAAAGGTAAAATCATTACCTGCGATTTTAACCTTGAGAAAAAGGCCAGCATCAGCGGAGTTTCCGCGATTAATATTAATACTTTGGCAAGCCTTTTAAAAATTAGGGCAATCCCCGGCGAATCATTCTCAATCAAACTTTTGCATAAAGGAAAAGACACAACTCAGGGGGTAGGGTATTTTGATGATGGGACAATGGTGGTAGTAGAAAATTCAAGCCTCGATGTCGGGAAAACGGTTGAAGTTATGGTGTCTCGAGTAATTCAAACAACCGCCGGAAGAATTCTGTTTGCTAAAAAGTTACCTCAATAATATTTCTCCTTAAATTTAATAATCTCTATAACTAAAAAGAGGTAAGGGTGCCTGTTGGACAAATTACAATTTGAATTGTATAATTTTTTCGTGAGTGAGCAAGGAGACAGAAAAGTAGTTGATCTTTCAGGAATAATTCTAAGAGATTTGGATGCTTTAGAAAAAACTGAAAAGATAGTTAGGAGATTTAGGGAATTTAGATTTCCGGAAATAAAGTTTCCCGTTAATGTATGGAGGCCGGAAAAAAGAGAGTGGGAAGGGCACGAAGATGAAATTAGAAGATTTTACGAAGATCCAAAAAACATAGAAAGAACAATTTTTTGTCCAAAAATAAACAATGATGAGACAGACGACTGGGGGATGTTTGGGTTTGGTCCGGGTTTTATTTTTGTTGAGAGCCGAAATTATAGGGGAAGGAAAACACTAACGGATAGAATGGCAAGCGCAGGATTATCATTGGTTGTCGACCCAAAAACAGGACTAGGCGTCATGCCTCATTATGATTATTTTCCTAAAAATAAGCTTAAGCATATTCTGATTAGAAAATATGATGCGTCAGATCTTTTTAATCTTATGGTTGATATTTTTTCGAAAAAAAGACTAGAAGACAAGGGTAGTCCACCTGCTTTACCCGAAGCAAAAAGTTCAAATACGACTTAACATCTTGTTTTGTCCACTAAATTTATTTACGAAAAACATAATGTTTTCCAACTAAAAAGAGGTAAGGGTGCCTGCCCAACACTCTTACCTCGTTTTAGATTTTAAGCCTAATTTTTTTTCTTAAAATATCAAACTATGTCAACAAAAACTGATGTTTTTAGCTATCTTGATTTTTCTTGACATTCTTTTCCAAGTTTGTTATTTATTTCAAAAGGCATATAGTTTATTCCTGCCTAAGGAACTATTTGCCCTTTTTCCAAGAGCATTGCTTATCGTACCGAACTTATCTTTAGAGTAACGAAAGCGATGCTCTTTTTTATTTCTATAATCGCGCAAAGCCCGATTATAATAAAACTACTGGAATATTAATCCCTTTTTCCAACAGTCTTTTAAACTGTTCGCCACCTTGTTTTATAAGTAATTCTTGTTTGTAATCGGAAAGCGTTTTTTTTGTCCTGCGAACTGTTTTAAAGCTTAAGAACTTCATATTTCCCTGATTCTAACACAGCTTGTCAAGTGTTGTCAAGCCTATAGCAAAAGCAGGGCAAAAAAAGACTAAACTTATAGTAAAGAGTCTGTAGTTTAGGTTGAAATAACAAGCTATTTTAATTTGATTAAAAAATGTGGATAACTTGAGGATAGGATTAGCTGTTGGGAAGAATGTATTTAATAGGCGTAAGACTGCGGAAATCCGGTCTGTAATTATAAAGCATAATCGATTTTATCCCAAGTTTAATAAAGGAGGCAAAATTCTTTTTAAGATCGTTAAAATATGTGTCAGGGTGTTTCCTGTGTAGATGCAAGTGTTCGTTTAAATTGGCTATTTTGCCGTAAGGGAGGATTTTCAATAGAAGATCGTTGTAAATAAAGGGCGAGGAATTAGCTTTAAACTTAAGTAAATCCTTTGGCAAATTGAATTTATTAATTAAAAGAGTCTCAAACTGCATTGAAATGCCGTGGAGAGGTTGGGAATAGATGTTGTTATTTTTCTCCGGAAATTCACTTTTGCCCAGCTTTTTATTTTTTTCATCTATAAACAGGCACTGCGTGCCTACAGCTGAAATATCCTGGTTTTCCAGCAAAAACTTAACTTGCTTTCTAATTTTGGTAGTTAGGCAACGGTCCGTAGCTTCCATAACGGTTAAAAACTGGCCTTTTGCCCTTTTTAAAGCTCTGTTCAAAGTTAGGGAAATGCCGTATCTTTTTATATTTTTATAGATCTTTAGTCTTTTATCTTGTTTTCGGATTTGCCTTAGAAGCTTAAGAGATTTGTCGCAAGACTTATCGTCAATTGCGATTACTTCAATGTTCCTATAGCTTTGCGAAAGCAAGCTTTCTACGCAGCCTTCCAAATGCTTTTCATTATTATGAACAGGTAACAAAATCGAAACTAATGGTTTTTGATTCTTCATATTTATTAGACAGAGGTTTTAAAGGCTCAATGAAGGGCAGATAACATTTGGGAAATATATCATATATAAAAGATTAAGTCAAATTTTTCTTATATCGCGTAGCCACGAAAACAAGCGTTGCCAAGGCTAAAATTAGTCCAAGATATTCAAGGTACTGGGGAAGGTAAACAATAGAAACATTGCTAATGTCGGTGCTGCCATCAATAATCCATCCATTTGTCCAATTGTTTACTAAAACATGGTCTTTAAGCTCTTTTCCAAACAGCGGAGGAAATAATTTTTCAAGTGGTCCGTTAGCGACATAAGCTTTAAAACCGTCTTGATAAGAATAAGATGAAACATAAATATTTTGATGGTTTGAATTTTTTGATACGTTAAGTTCGGATAACCAATAATAAGGCAGCGGGATAAAGCTAATCGATTTCAAATCGTTAACGCTGTCGCTTTCTTTTACTCCGAGACTGCCGATACTAACATCGTATCCGCTCTCGCCGTTTAACATTGGAGGGATTAAGAAAGCCTGTTTTGTAAATTCTGAAGAAGTTGACAGGTTTATATATAGATCGCAATGTTTAGAAAAGTGGTTTAATAAGCACACCGACAGAGGAAGACCTTTTTCGTTTTTTGCCTCGATTAGCAAAAGATAGGCTTGGTTTTGCGCTAGATTATAAGAGTAATGATCACAAACAGTGCCTTCATGTGCAAGATATTTAATGTAATCACCATTATTATTGAGTATAATTTTTTTCTCAATACCTTTTTTTGGAAAAGAGTCTTGTTCGCAGCTAACATTTCCGACCGGAAGAGCAGTAATGTCCTCGTTAAATTGTGGATCTTTTGAGAAGGGAATTAAAATAGAAGGTGAAGATATCGATCCCGCGGAAGAAATTGATTTTTTAATTAAATCGGATGTTAAATTAGCTTCATAAAAAGGCTTTGTAAGCAAAAAAGAAAAATCACTAAAAAAGACTTTTTCCAGGGAATTTTTGCCATCTAACTCAATCTTTAGCCCAACGTTTTTGAATTGTTCGTTTCTAAAACCGAAATAATTAGTACTGATTAAGCCTGTTTTTAGGTTTTGGAAAGAATTACTTAAGCAATGGCCATTGGCTAGATTGGCTAAGCAAGTTGTAGAACTTGGCCCACCTTTATATGAGAAGCTTACCGTTAACAGAGAATCAATATCTGAGGATGAAAAGTTAGCAAAAATATTGCTTAAAGGAATAGTCATGCAAATTGGGACTTTTTGTGTAAATAAAGAAAAGCTGTTGTTATCAGGTCCTGCATCTATTCCAAATGCCTCGTTCTTTTGGTTTTCTCCGCAGGATACAAGCGAAAACTTTAAATTTTTGAAATCCGGAATTATTGTCTGATTGCTGGCAGGATTGTAAAGATCAATCGGTATAGTTTGGCTAGTATCGATTGAAGTATTAGATAAAAATAGAGGAGTGTTATCTGCAAGATTCTGAAGATTAAAATTATTATTCCCATCAACAGATAGAATAGGATTGGTGCTCGTGGAGTTGGTTTTGGCCAAAATGGGCACGGGTTTATTTTTAGACTGGTAGGGGAGATTTGGTAAGATTGTGATGCCAAGCTCTTGTTTTTGTTTTTCTACAATTATGTCTGCTTGGATCATGGTCTCTGCCTGTACCAGGTTCAGCGGCAAAAAATTGATGGCTTTAAGATTAAGCTTAAGCCCATTGTCGGTCAAGGAAGCCTCATTTGATAAAATTTTGCTTTGGTTATCAATTATGCTGCGGAAAGGATAATATAATCCATTGGAACCAAGAGTTGCATAATTTCCTAAATTTTTATAGGCGAAATCTTCGTAAACAACCGGAGCCTCAGGGAAGACAAAAGGAATTTGGTTTAGGAGATAACTGTTGCCCGGTTGATTTTGAACAGAATAGATGTAAATATTGTCAAAAACAGCAGCTTTCTTTAACACTTTTTCTTTTGTAAGTTCATCTAGGAGATTATTTGTCTGAGGTAAAAACAATACGGTTTTATCGTCTCCCGGCGCAATTATGCTTTTATCAACTAAAATATAATGAATATTGTATTTGCTGATTACGTTTTTTAGTCTTACCGGGTCGTTACTGTAGATAGAGTATGACATCTCCCTGTAATACTGCTCATTGTATGAGTTCCATCGGTCAAAGTCTCTATCTAATAGCGGTTGTTTTATTCCAAACCAAAAAAACCCCGCTCCTTGGTAACTTGGCGTTTTATCATTGTACCAGTCGTAATAATCCCAACCCCAGAATGAATTTATCGGTAGATTTGCAATTCTGCCATCGTCTTTTTGCGTATTAAACCAATTAAAAGCCCGGAAATATGAGTCAGGAATTTTTATTCTCATAGTAGGGCTGATTAGTTGTCCGTTAAAAGCGGGCAGACAGTAATAAATAAGAGCCAGTGAAAGAAAAACTATCCAGGCATATCTAAATATTCTAATTTTAATTTTTTTTAAAAAACTAAATACCAAATTTGCGCCAAAGGCAAAGTAAATCGAAAAAACAAAGGTAAAAAGGCCTAAGACTTTATCATCCGGAAAACGAAAAGCCTCTTTAAATAAAGGAAAGTGTGCCTGAAGGAAAAGATAAATTCCTCCTGTTGGAAAATTGTCATTAATCAGGAAAAAAAGGCTAAAAGCAGTGATTGGCAAAAAAGCTAAAATTATTTTGTTCTTCTTAATAAAGGGAAAAATAAATCCGTAAAGACTGATTGCTGCAAATAAAAACCCTAATAGCAATATCCCAAACCCCGAAGAATGAGTAATCCAGTCTGCTAAAAGTTTGGTAAAATGGTTTCCACCCGAATACACGCTCCAATCAAAGTAAAAAGTCTTTAAAAGCGAAATGTCCAAAAAATTGCCAAACTCTTTATTGTATAAAAAAGCTTGCTCGGAAAATAAGCGGTTAATATTAGCGGCTCCGATATATTGTCCCTGGGTTAATACGGCATAAATATTGGGTAAAAGCCAAAATAAATTTATACCTAAAGTAAGCCCCAAAATCAAAAGCGAGTTTTTTATAAATTCTTTCTTTTTATTTAAATTAAGAATAAATAAAGCCACGCAAAACAATATCAGCGCAGAGAAATAAAGATACCAAAGAGTTGCGGCATAAGCCATTGGGGCGGAGAAGAGCGTCAAAATGGAAAAAATAATTACATTTTTTGCTTTCTCTTTTTCAGAGAAAATGTTAAAGGCAAAAAGGAAAAGCCAGGGTAAAAATCCGTATTGGGTTGCAAACATTTCAAACGGGACGAAAAAAGTCTGCAGCGTACCTAGATTAAGCAGATAAAAAAGAGCGCCCAAAAACGCTCCAACTTTATTTTTTACCAGGTATTTTAATGCAAAAAAATAAAAGCCCAAGGGTCCGATCGCAAGCATTAAAAAAATATAAAGATATCTAAGAAAACTTAATGGAGTAAAAAAATGGAAGAAATAAAGAATTAAAATCCTGGGTAAATCAGCGATGTGAGAATGAATGGCTACCGCCCCTAAGCCCTGATTTTCTCTAAAAACTCCAAAAATTACCCTTTGAAAGTTCAAGGAAAAGTTAAATTCCGGATGCAAAGTGTCCCAGCCCGAAAGAAAAGTACCAAATGTATAGTTCTTAACAATCAATACTAGAGTCAGAGAAAGCAGGACCAAAATCGGCCAATGTTTTTTTAACATAAATTTATTTTACTACTTTTAACCATGCCAGTTTTAGCTTAATAAGAAGGGGAAAGTGTTTTAATTCAAATTCTGCCACAAAAAATGAGGTTATGACTTTTATCATAACCTCATTTAAAACAATGGTTTCAATGTTTTATTAATGAGTGGAAGTGTTAACAACTTTTCCATCTGCATTAACTTCTTCTACGATTACTTTGAAATCAGAGCTTCCATGTTGTTTCTTCATTTCTTGGATATCTTTTTCAAGTAGGGTATCAAAGAAATCTTCTCTAATTCCTTGTTGGACATCTGCTCCCCATTGAGCAAAATACTTGTGTCCGCCAGTTCTGTCTATAACGATTAATCCAGTTGCTGGATTACTGTCGTATAAAGCTTTACCGTTTTTTCCACCAATTTTTACATCTCCCATAATAATATTAAGAGACGTTTCTACTGAATATTCTTCTCCAGCAGCAAATTGATGATCTTTAGTAACGTCTTGTTGTTCTTGAGCAACAGTAGTTGTTGTCTCAATAGACTGACTTGTCGTAACAGTTGTAGATGTAGATCCGTCTTTTGTAAAAGTTTCGACAGAAATAAGTTTTCCGTCTATAAACTCACTTACAAAAACTTTATCTACTCCTTGACCGTTTACTCCACCATGCTGAAGCATAAGTGTGACATTTTCTGCAAGGTTTGCTTTTTGTAAATCGCTCTCTATGTTAAGATCTCCAATTATTTGAACATCTCCCCCATATTTAGCGAATAAAACAGTACCTTTATCTACGTATGTCATTTGTCCGGTTTTTGCATCGTTGTCGTAGGGAATAACTACTGATCCGGTTTTTTCGTCCAAAATCATTACATCCCCTTGAACAAGTGCCGGTCCCGGAGTGATATATTTATCTCCCGGTTTCATCTCATGATCATCTACTATTAAGCTTGCCGAGTTTTCGGTTGTTAAAGTAGTTGTGTTTGGATCCGCTTGTCCGGCTGCCTCAGATGTAGTCGGTATTCCTTTTGCAACTTGAGTAATTTCTGAGTCTTTTTTCAAATTACCGTTAGATTTAGAATTTTCATGGCCGATTAAATATCCGCCACCGATTCCTGCACCTACTAGAATAACTCCTGCCAAAATTAACTCCATTTTTTGTCCTTCAGTTAATGATTTTCTTCTGTGAAGATCAACTCTTCTTTCTCCAGAATTTGTTTGGACAGTTTTATCTCCGGCTTTACTTAGTCCGGCGTCCAAGCCTTCACGCATTTTTTCTCCTTCTTGTGGGTTGATTCTTGGTTGTCTATTTCTTTCCATAAATTTTCACCCCCTTTAAATTGGTTTCCTAAAATTAGGAATTCTTCGAAGATTTTCTAATTAAACCAATTCCCGTTAATGCTCCCGGAATAAGCGCTAATAAAGGCAATTCTTCAGGTCCGGTTGGTGGAGTAGTTTTTACCGGAATTGACGTCATTACCGGTAGTCCGCCTTTTGTGGTTGTAATAATTGTTGGAGTTGGGGTCGGCGAATTTGCAATACAAAATTGTGAGCTTGCCGATGCTCCATCTCCGTTGTTTGAGCTTTCATTTACCTGATTGGTTGCGCAAATTGCTCCCTGAGGGATACTGGATGCCGCGACAATGTTGCCTTGAATAGTAAATGTTTGTGACTGGCCAACTCCAAGTCCGGTTACAGTCCAGGTAAGCGTATCGTTGCTGTTGTTAAAGTTTCCGGGTCCAGAAACGAATTGCATAAATTGAGGAATAGTGTCGGTTACCGTAATTGTATTTGCACTTGAATCATTATTGGTAACTGTTACTTGGAAAGTTATGGCTTGCCCCGGGTTAAATTCCGGGTCATTCATTCCTAAGTTTGCCACAAAAGCGCCATTCTGCGGGTTTTTTACTGATTTACTTATGCCAATATTGCCGGAAGTTACGCATGTTTGTCCGCCGCCGTAAATTGTTTGACAGGTTGTGTCGGCGCTAACTGTTTTAACCGTCATAAGAAGTAGGGAAAAAGCTATTGCAAATAAAAATGTAATTTTCTTCATACAAAAAAGATACTGCTATACTAAAGGGCAGTATCTCATAGTGCGAGAGATTGTATCAAGGATTATAGGCCTTGTCAAGCCCTGTGCTAACAATATCCCAACTTAACGACGTTTTCCTGCCTATAATCGCGCTAAGCCTGACTAAAGTAAAACTACCGGAACATTAAGCCCTTTTTCCAAAAGCTTTCTAAACTGATCTCGACACAGTTTTATTAAAAGATCCTGCTTGTAATCTTCGACTTTTGCAGTCTCTTGTTTGTTTCTCTTAAAATTTAAAAGCTTCATTTAAATAAACCCTCATAAATTATGATGAAACGTTTTTGTTAAGAAAAGAAAAAAGAGATGTAAGGAAAAGGGAAGAAAGGAAACGTCCTCTTGACAACAACATTAAGATATGGTCTAATAAGATAGCTTTTATCGAGAGCCTTCAAAAAGCATTTCCGAACCTTACAGATGAATCCTTGTAATTAACTTTTTACTTTTTGATATATTTTCCATATGCCAGTTAAGAAAAAAACAACCAACGAAACAGAAGTCTCCAAAAAAGACCAATCAATTGACGAATTGATCGGTAAGCCCATGCCGGAGAAAGTATCAGAAGTACCAAAAGTAGCAGAGGTATCAAAGGAATCGGAAGAGAAGGTGCCGGAGGCAGCAGCATCAATATCACAAGAAGAAGAAAAGGCTCTTCCAGTTCCCACGCCCGTAGTCGAACAACCTGAAAGCCATTTTCAGCCGCAAAGAAGAGAAGGTTACGACAGGAACAGGTTTGAGCAGGTCGGACCAACCCAGCCGGTTTCCGGAATTTTAGATATCCAGCCTGAGGGACACGGTTTTTTAAGGCCAAAATTTATTCCTTCACAAAGAGATATTTATATTTCTCAATCCCAAATCCGCAGATTTTTGCTTAGGCCCGGAGATTTAGTTGAAGGAGTTGGGCGACCGCCAAAAGACACTGAACGCTATTTTGGGCTTTTAAAAGTAGAAAAAGTAAACGGAATAGAAGCCGATGTGTCTTTAAGCAGGCCGTATTTTGATGACTTAACTCCGATTTATCCTAAAAAACAAATAGTTTTATCAACCGGAAAAACTCCACTTTCCACCAGAATTATTGATTTGGTCGCGCCAATTGGCTTTGGACAAAGAGGGATGATTGTTTCTCCGCCAAAAGCCGGGAAAACAACTATTCTAAAAGAAATTGCCGCCGGAATTTCCCAGAATTTTCCAAAAGTGCATTTAATGGCGGCTTTAATCGGGGAAAGGCCGGAGGAAGTAACCGATATTAGTATGTCGGTAAAAGGCGATGTGGTTGCTTCTAATTTTGATGAACCGCCGGAAAATCAAACCAGGGTTGCCGAAATTACCCTTGACCGGGCAAAAAGACTGGTTGAGCAGGGAATTGACGTAATTATTCTTTTGGATTCTATTACCAGACTTGCAAGAGCCTATAATTTATCAGTCGCTCCTTCGGGAAGAACACTTTCGGGAGGATTTGATCCGGCAGCTTTATGGCCGGCAAAAAAGTTTTTTGGCGCCGCCAGAAATTGTCAGGACGGAGGATCGCTAACTATTATCGGAACGGCTTTGGTTGAAACCGGCTCAAGAATGGATGATTTAATTTACGAAGAATTTAAAGGAACCGGCAATATGGAGCTTCATTTAGACAGAAAACTTGCCGACCGCAGGATTTTCCCGGCAATTAATGTAGTCAGATCCGGAACCAGACAGGAAGAATTGCTTTTGGATGAAGCGGCTCTAAAAAAAGTTGTAACTATGAGAAGAATGCTCGATATGTTGTCGGATGATGAAGCAACAAGTGCATTGGTTGAAAAACTTTCTAAAACCGAAACTAACGAACAATTCCTAGCCTCCTTAGGCAAGTCCTAAATTTGACATCTTTTGGCCATTTTGCTACCCTAGAAGTTCTCAAAGCTTATGTTAAAAATCCCTTTGTCTAACAAGTTTGGTCTCCGCAGCTTTTTTCTAAAATTTGGGGAATTTCTTTCTTTCCTGGCTTCATTTTTAAATAAAAAAGTCTTCAGATACACCAATTTTTTTGAAAATAATAAAAACGTTTTGGTTAAACTCTTTATGATTAAAAGAGGGCGCTACAACCGCCTTTTTTTACATCTTGCAACAATCGTTGTTTTGACGGCCGGCGTTATTCTGGCTCCGTTTTTAGCAAGCACTTATCCTGTTTTTTCGGGCAAAAGCAGTTTAAAAACAGCAACTGTTGCCCAAGCGCAGCAATCAATTACGGTTGACCAGAATGTTTTCCAAACCAGCATTTCCCAAAAACCAAGAGATAAAACAATTACTTATACTGTCCAAAAAGGAGATACGCTTTCGAGCATTGCTAAAAAATTTGACATTTCCGAAGACACAATCCGCTGGGCAAACGATTTAACAACGGATGATCTTTCGGTAGGCGACACTTTGCAGATTTTACCGGTCACGGGAATTTTGCATAAAGTCCAAAGTGGGGATACCGTTTATACAATTGCTAAGTTATACAGCACTGATCCGCAGCAAATTGTTGACTTTCCCTTTAATGATTTTGCAAACCCCGAAACTTTTACTTTAGTCACAGGGGAGATGTTGGTCGTTCCAAACGGAACAAAACCGAATTCAGGAGCTGCGCCGGTTTACAAGGAAGTTTATATTGCCCAGGGGCCAATTTCGGTTTCTTCGGCCGGAATTACCTGGCCGCTTAGAGGAATAATTACTCAGTTTGCTTCCTGGTACCATATGGCACTTGATATCGCCGATCCGATCGGGACTCCGATTGTCTCGGCTCAGGATGGAGTGGTAAGTAAGGTTTCGGTTGGAACGTATGATTATGGTTACGGCAATAATGTCTACGTTACCGGCGCAAACGGAATGGGGACGCACTATGCTCATATGATGGCGGTAAATGTGTCTGCCGGACAAACTGTGGTTGCCGGACAGACGGTTCTCGGCTGGATCGGAATGACAGGAAGAACAACCGGACCTCACGTTCATTTTGAAGTCTCAAAAAACGGAGTTTTAGTTAACCCCTTAAGTTATCTTCAGTAACTAGTAAGTTAGTAAAAAATTTTAGATGTGGTAAAATGATCTTTAGGATTTGCGGGCTTGTAGTTCACCTGGTAGAACACCTCATTCGCATTGAGGAGGTAAGCGGTTCGAGTCCGCTCAAGTCCACAGCATTGTATAAATGAAGATCATATTTTTAGTATTCATTTTAGCACATTAATAACTTCTATGGTACAATATAATTAATGAACAGATCTTGGTTAAAGTATAAAGTTAAACAATTAAGAATAAAGGGCAACACTTATTCTGAAATTAAAGAAATTCTAGGAGTTAAAATACCGAAGAGTACGCTATCATACTGGTGTAACGGATTAGCTCTTCCTTTTTCTTATAAAGAAAAAATTAGAAGAATAAATAAAGCTCATTTAAATAAAATTAGAAGAAAAGCCCTGTCGGTCAATAAGGAAGCTAGGAGAAAATATTTAGATGGTTTATTAAGTAAAAATTTAAATTTACTTAAGAATTTAGATTTATCTGTTCAAAAACTGCTATTGTCCATTCTATATTTAGCAGAAGGGGCAAAACACAAGAGTACAAAATTTTTATCCTTGGGGAATTCCGATCCGAAAATCATAAAGTTTTATTTAACTTTACTCAAAAATTGTTTCCCAATTGATGAAAAAAAATTCAGAGGAAGGGTGCAATGTAGGTTCGATCAAGATAAAAGCGAGTTAGGAAAGTTTTGGCGAAACGTTACTGGATTCAAGAGAGAACAGTTTTATCCAACGTACGTTGACATGAGGACAAAGGGTAAAAAAACTTTAAAAGAAAATTACAAAGGCATTTGTACGATTCATTATTTCAGCACTGAAATACAACTTGAATTAGAATTATTGGCTGATAGAATTATGGAAACAATATCAGGATAACTAATTTTGGGCCCGTAGCTCAGTTGGCAGAGCGCTTGCGTGGCACGCAGGAGGTCGTCGGTTCGAGACCGATCGGGTCCACTTTATTTCGCTCAGTGTAAGCTTTTTTTTCTTGACAATTTTCTCCTTGGTTCATACACTAAAATCAGTGAGAAAATTTCTGCCTAAAAGTATTACCGGTTTTACTCTCGTTGAGCTAGTTGTTGTTGTTGGAATTTTAGGACTCCTAACGGTTATTTTGATTGCTACGCTAAATCCTATCGCTCAGTTTCAAAAGGCTTTGGACGCGCAAAGAAAACACGACCTTATGGAAGTCAGAAACGCTTTGGACAATTATTACAACGACAACAATTGCTATCCAAAAATGACCGCGGCAGATTTTCCTTTTGGGCAGGAGTGGGCGGATCAGGACACGGTTTATATGAAATTGGTCCCTCAGGATCCGCAGCCGTATTGTTCGGGAGGCAAGTGTTATTACTATTATTACCAGACAGATACTAGGTCCGAGCAAGACGGCGGTACAAACTGTCCTCAATGGAATATTCTTTATGCAAGGCTTGCTGATAATAATGATGTTCCAGCGGGGCAGGATTGTTCTCGCACAATACTTAATGCTTGTAGTAATCAACTAAAAAACTCAAATTTCGGTGTTAATCCTAATTACAAATTTTGCGTTATTTCGGGAAAACTGGATTGTTCGGCCATAGAAAACAACTCTCCGCTTAACGAGTCAGCACCGCCTCCCGTTACCACATCAACCACCACGACAACAACTGCGCCGCCGCCCCCACCTACGTCTAATTGTCTTTGCGCCGCCGACCTACAGCATCCTTTCTCCTATGCCCCCGGATTTGCTTTAAC
>Ga0182027_10003307_pt1 | contig 25683 bp, 21 predicted proteins | sample 712E1DmetaG_FD_121300 | JGI IMG/M metagenome (GOLD analysis project Ga0182027, IMG submission 121300) | Permafrost microbial communities from Stordalen Mire, Sweden - 712E1D metaG (Illumina Assembly) | ecosystem: Environmental > Terrestrial > Soil > Wetlands > Permafrost | place: Sweden...
GAGGCATTCCTGTCCCCGAGCGTTGAGCGAATACACCTTGCGCGGCGGGCCCTTCTCGGAGGGGGCCCTCTCCACGTCAACGAAGCCGCGCTGCTCGATCCGGATGAGCAGGGCGTAGACGGTGCCCTCGGCGATGTCGGAGAAGCCCTGCTCCCGCAGCCATGCCGTAATCTCGTAGCCGTACGCGGGTCGCCCGCACAGGATTGCCAGGACGATGCCCTCCAGCGTCCCCTTGAGCATCTCCGTCATCTGCTTGCCCACCGGAACACCACCTCGACTACTCAGCGCTACTGACTACTGGTAGATAGTAGCACTGAATAGTGGCAACGCAAGCCCCCCATGTGTCGCCGTTGGACCGAGGCTGCAGCAGCGTCAACCTGAGCCCGACTCACCGACCGTTGACCGCTGAGCGGGTGCCAGACGGCGAATCGGGTGCGCGTCTGGACTGGGAAGATGGCGTCTAGGTCGACCCATCAACCCGAAACAGAGGAGTACCCGACGGATGCGATCAGCGCACAGCCTCGACCGCCTCGAAACCGCATTCAACGACCACCGCTTGGTGGCCGATGCGGGGCTCCTGCTGCCAGCCACGCTGGCCCACCATCTCGGGTTGCGCGAACTCGTCGAGCGGCACCTCAACCTTGGCACCAGGCCGGGCCAGGCGAACAGCGGCGATAAGTTCCTGACGCTCGTCATGTCGGCGCTCGCGGGCGGCGACTGCATCGACGACGCGAACGCCCTGCGCGCGGGTGGCACCGCGCGGATCCTGGGCTTCAGCCTCAAGGCCGCCTCCACCCTGGGCACCTTCCTGCGCAGCTTCCGCTGGGGTCACGTCCGCCAGCTCGACCGGGTCAGCCGCGAACTCCTCGCCCGCGCCTGGGCGGCTGGGGCGGGTCCCGGCGCCGAGCCCTTCACGATCGATGTCGACTCAACGATTTGCGAGACGTATGGCCTCCAGAAGGAGGGTGCGCTCCACCACGGCTACACGGGCGTGCGCGGCTATCACCCGCTGCTCGCGGTCGCCGCCGGGACCGGCGACGTGCTCATGGCTCGTCTTCGCGAGGGTCGGGCCAACACCGTCAGGGGTGCCGCTCACTTCCTGCGCGAGGCGATCGGCCGGGTCCGATACGCGAGGCGATCGGCCAGCTCACGGTCCGCGCCGACTCGGGGTTCTATGCCCACGCCGTCGTCGCGGTCTGCCGGGCGATGAACGCCCGCTTCTCCATCACGATCCGCCAGCAGCGAGGGGTCCGCCGCCTGATCGAGGCCATCCCCGAAGCGGCCTGGACGCCGATCCCGTACTGGATCGCCGGCGGCGGCGACGTCGCGGAGACGGTGTACACCCCGTTCGCTGCTGAGAAGGACGCAACGCCCGTTCGGCTCATCGTCCGGCGGGTCCGCCCGACGCCCGGCTCCCAGCTCGCGCTCTTCACCCTGCACGACTATCACGCCTTCATCACCGACCGGGAGGGGGAGACCCTCGCCCTCGAGGCCGATCACCGCCATGCCGAGATCGAGAACGCGATCCGCGATCTCAAGTACGGGGTGGGCTTGAACCACCTGCCATCGGGCCGCTTCGCTGCCAACGGCGCCTGGCTCGCGGTCGGGGTCATCGCCCACAACCTCGCCCGCTGGACGGCCCGGCTCGGCTTGGGCGCCGGGATCGTCACGACGAGGACCCTTCGGCGTCGGTTGTTCAGCCTCGCCGGGCGGCTCACCCGCTCGGCTCGCCGGCTGACGCTGCATCTCCCGGCGCGCTGGCCCTGGGCGCTGGGCTGGACCGCCGCCCTGGCGCGACTCCGGGCGATCTCGCTCCTCGCCTGACCGTCAGCCGCTCGTCTCGGCCGCTCGGGGTTGCTGGCAGGCTGCCCCGCAGCCCGCTAAGCGATTCTCGACCGACCTCTTGAGCCCGTCTGGGGCCGCCGTCATCGGCTTCGTCGCGCACGTCGTGTGCTCTGACCGGGCGGTCAGCTCCATGGATGCCCGTTTCGGCCCCCAATCCGGCCGACCATCTGGTGCCTCGGTGGATCCGGGCTAAGGCGTCGCCCGCGTGCCGTCCGGTTGGACCCATGACGAATCGTAATGACACGGCGATCTCCAAGGGACAAGTTATCGTCGGCTGACTGGCAGGTCAGGCAGATTGGGTGCTCGAAGGGGCACGCAGACGCTAACCTCTTCGAGCAGCCCGGGAGCCACAGGAGACGGGCCGGGATCGCCAGTCCTGGTGGTCTCGCCTTGAAGCGCATGAATCACACCGGCTCGGGCAAGCTGGACGACGCGACGAGGGATCGTTTCGCGGATCAACGGGCGATCGATTCCGCGTGGTCCGATTCCAGTGCCGACCAGGGCGCCGAGGATTCGGACCAGACTGCGTCCGACCAGGACCAGGCCACGTCGGAGGTTGACGAAGCCGCCGCCGCGAGCGATCAGCGTGCCGCGGACCGGGACCAGGCGATCGCCGATCGGCTACACGTCGTCGATCTTGGCGGGGTGGAGTCAGAGGCCTTCGAGGGATCGCGCCAGGCTCGCAAGGAGAGCACGGTCAGTCGTCTTGCCACGCACATCGCCCGAGCGCGGACGGCTCGATCCCGGGCCGTCACGTCCGACGAGCGCGATGCCATCGCGGCCGGGCGAGACGAGACGGCGCGACGAAGGGACGCGGACGCGCAGGCGATCGAACGTGCCATCGCCGCCTCGGACGCGTCCCTGGCCGAGAAACTGGAGCGGGTTCGCGTCCGCGCCGCAGCAGACCGCGCTCGCGCCGCAGCCGACCGCCGCAGGGCCGCGCAGGATCGAGCCGACGCCGCCCGCGAGCGGGCCCGCCTGGAGGCCGAGCTGCACAGCGCTCACCTGGACGACCTCACGGGGGCGTTCCGCCGCGATATGGGTACTGCGGCGCTCGGTCGTGAGATCGACCGGGCACGGCGAGCCGATGGGCGCTTCGTCATCGCCTTCGTCGACGTCGACGGACTCAAGCGCGTCAACGACCAGGATGGGCACGCCGCCGGCGATCACCTGTTGAAGGTGCTCGTTCAAACGATGAGATCGAACCTGCGCTCCTTCGACCCGATCGTGCGCTACGGCCTCGACGAGTTCCTGTGCGGCCTGGGTGGGGTCGACCTCGACGAGGTCGAGCGGCGCTTCTGTGCGATCGATCGATCGGTCCGAGAGGACGTTGGCTTCGGGATCAGCGTGGGCCTCGCCGCACTCGCCGCGGACGAGACGCTCGAAGAGCTCGAGGCCCGCGCCGACGCCGATCTTCTCGCCGCCAAGAGCAGGCGAGGCGAGTAGCGGCGGGTCTCATCAGCCGCTTCCGCGACGGCCTTCGTGCTAACCTACGCGCAACCTTTGCGGCCGGTCCTGTGAGGCCGGCGTGCCGGTCCAGAGAGGCCGGGGAGGAAGTCGATGCGTACCCGCCATGAGAACCACCGTGCCCGACCGGCCGGTGGCCTTTTTGTGTGAAGCAGCCGCCTTTCCCACGCCCGAGTTCCGTCGTCGACCCGAGGGTGGGCGACCACGGCCCGGCCCTGCTCGCGCTGGAGGATGGGTGCGTGTTCCACGGCATCGCCTTCGGGTCGCAGCGGTCCGGCGAGGGGGATCTCGTGGTCAATACCGGCCAGACCGGCTACCAGGAGATCGCCACCGATCCGAGCTACGCGGGCCAGCTCGTGGTCATGACGTATCCGCTCATCGGCAACTACGGCCGGGTCCGCTTCGACGACCAGTCCGAGCGGCCATGGCTCCGCGGCCTGATCGTGGCCAATGCCACGGCCGCTGTGCTCGACTCCGCCCGCCAGCTGGCGACGATGCTGCGCGAGGCCGGCATCCCGGCAATCGCCGGGGTTGATACGCGGACCCTGGCCCGGCACCTGAGGGCGAAGGGGAGCCTGCGGGCGATAGTCACCGCTCCGGGCGAGACCGATCCGGAGGAAGCTCGCGTGCTGGCGCGCGCCGTGCCGCGCTGGGAGGACCAGGATTTCGTCGGGCAGGTCTCGCCTGTGTACGCGCGCGACGAGGGCCATCCATCCGAGGGCGGCCCCCTGGTCGCGATCATCGACTTCGGCCTCAAGGCGAACATCGTGCGGAGCCTCCGCCGCCGCGGGGCGCGGGTGCGAATCCTGCCTCACACAGCGACCGTGCAGCAGGCGCTCGCGCCCGAGGTGGATGGCGTAGTCCTCTCGCCCGGTCCGGGCGACCCGGCCCGGCTCGACGGGCCAGTAGCACTGGCAGCCGCCGCCGTCGAGGATGGGCGACCGCTGCTGGGCATCTGCCTCGGTCACCAGATCGTCGGCCGAGCGGCGGGGGCGAGCACGCGTCGCCTGCCGTTCGGGCACCACGCCGCCAACCATCCCGTGAAGGACCTGGAGACCGGGCTGGTCCAGGTAACCGCCCAGAACCACGAAGTCACTGTCCTCGGCGAGACGCTCCCGGTGGCGAGCGGCTTCGTGGTCAGCCAGGTCGACCTCAACGACGGGTCGGTGGAGGGACTGCGCCACCGAACGCTGCCGATCGAGACGGTCCAGTACCACCCCGAGGGCGGCCCTGGGCCGCTGGATGCGCTCGCGGTCTTCGATCGGTTCGTGTCGGCTGCGCGGGCACGGCACGAGGGCGCCGAGCCCGGGGCCACGCTGGGGCGGGTCGAGCCGATTCACCTCGAGGCGGCCGAGCTTGAGCGGCGACTGAAGGGCATGGCGGCGGGCCGGTGACCGGCGAATCGAAGCGACGGCGCACGTCGAACGGCGGAGGCGCGCCGAAGGACGAGTTCGACCCGGCGTCGCCGGTGCCCGAGCCTGACATCCCGGCGCAACCTGCAGCGCGTCCCAAACCGCGATCCGCCCTCATCATCGGCTCCGGGCCTGTTGTCATCGGGCAGGCGGCCGAGTTCGACTACGCCGGTACGCAGGCCTGCCGCGCTCTTCGGGCGGAGGGCGTCCGGACTATCCTCGTCAACTCGAACCCGGCCACGATCATGACCGACGTCGAGGTGGCCGACGCCGTATACCTCGAGCCGCTGACGGTGGAGGCCATCGAGGCGGTCATCGCCAAAGAGAGGCCGGAGGGGCTGCTCGCCGGCCTCGGCGGCCAGACCGGTCTCAACCTGGCAGTGGCGCTGGCCAGGGCCGGCGTCCTCGATCGCTACAACGTCAGGTTGATCGGGACGCCGCTGGAGGCCATCGAGCTGGCCGAGGACCGCGAGCTGTTCCGCGACCTGCTCGACCGGATCGGCCAGCCGTACGCGCCGAGCTGGATCGTCGAGGGCGAAACCGAGGTCGAGCGCGACGCCGCCGCCCACGAGGCCCTGCAGAGGATCGGCCTGCCGGCGATCGTTCGACCCGCCTTCACGCTGGGCGGCACGGGCGGCGGCATAGTCGAAACCGAGGCGGCCTACTGGGAGCGGACGCGGATGGGCCTGCGACTCAGTCCGATCGGCCAGGTCATGGTCGAGCGCTGCCTGGTGGGCTGGCAGGAGATCGAGTACGAAGTGATGCGCGACGCCGACGACACCTGCATCGCCGTCTGCTCGATGGAGAACGTCGACCCGCTCGGGGTTCACACGGGTGACTCGATCGTCGTGGCGCCGGTCCAGACCCTGCCCGACCCGGTTCACCAGCGGCTGCGGTCGGCGGCGCTGACGATAATCCGGGCTCTCGGCGTTGAGGGCGGCTGCAACGTTCAGTTCGCGCTATCGCCCGACTACGCCGACTACGCGGTCATTGAAGTCAACCCGCGCGTAAGCCGGTCGTCGGCGCTGGCGTCCAAGGCGACCGGCTATCCGATCGCGCGCGTGGCGGCCCAGATTGCCGCCGGGCGGCGGCTCGCCGAGATCCCGAACGTTGTGACCGGCACGACGGTGGCTGCCTTCGAGCCGGCGCTCGACTACGTGGTCGTCAAGCTGCCGCGCTTCCCGTTCGACAAGTTCCCCACGGCCGATCGAACGCTCGGCAGCCAGATGAAGGCGACCGGCGAGGTGATGGCGATCGACCGTACCTTCGGTTCGGCGCTGAACAAGGCGCTGCGGGCACTCGAGCAGGCCGGCGCCGGCTGGCTCGCCGAAAGTGTTTCATGGCAGGCGACACTCGACTACCTCGTCGAACCGGCTCCGTCGGAGCCCCCGTTCGTCCCCGTCGATGCCGGCGGGCTCGTTTGTGAGGCCAGGGCTCACGCCGTGCGGATGGCTTACCCGATCGTCCTGAAACGCTTCCTGGCACCCTCCGACTCGCGGCTGTGGCGGATTCTCGCCCTGCTGCGGCGCGGTATGCCGGCCGAGACGATCCGCGGTGTGACCGGGATCAGCGCCTGGTTCCTGTGGGAGCTGGAGCGCGCGATCGCACTGGAGCAGGAAGTGCGGAAGGTGGGAGCGCGAATCGCCGATCCCATGGACGACGAGGCGGCGACTCTCCTGGTGACCGCGAAGCGCGGTGGTTTCGGAGATCGCGAGCTGGCACAGATGGCCGGCGTTCCGGCCGAGGCGATCCGCCTTGCCAGGATGGAACTGGGCCTTGCCCCGGGCTACGCGATGGTCGACACGTGCGCCGCTGAGTTCGCCGCCGAGACGCCCTACCTCTACGCGACGTATGCGGCCGCCGGCACGGAACCGGAGCTGCCACCCGTGGAACGGCCCGCGGCCCTGGTAATCGGTTCGGGGCCGGTCCGGATCGGGCAGGGGATCGAGTTTGACTACTGCGCGGTCCAGGCCGCGGCCGAGCTTCGCGCGCAGGGCTGGGGGGCGGTCATGATCAACTCCAACCCCGAAACCGTGTCGACCGACTTCGACACGTCGTCGCGCCTGTACTTCGAACCGCTGGACCCGGAGAGCGTGCGTTCGGTCGTGGAGGCCGAGTCGCCGGATCGGCCGCTTCTGCCGGCCCTCGTGCAGTTCGGCGGCCAGACGCCGCTCAACCTGGCCGCTTCGCTGGCCGCGGCCGGGATCCCGCTGCTCGGCGCAAACCTCGAGACGATCGACCAGGCGGAGGACCGCATTCGCTTCGCCAACCTGGTCGAGTCGGTCGGCATCCCGCAGCCCGAGGGCGGGATGGCCCGTTCGATCGAGGAAGCGCTGGCCCTGGCCGAACAGATCGGCTACCCGGTCATAGTCCGACCGTCATTCGTCATCGGCGGCCTGGCCATCGACTTCAGTTACTCGCCCTCAGACCTGGTCGAACAACTGGCGCGCGCTTCCGTGGTGGACCCTGACCGGCCTGTTCGGGTAGACCGCTACCTGGAGGGCGTCGAGGTCGACGTGGATGCGGTCGCCGACGGCAAGACGGTGCTGATCCCGGGGCTGCTCGAGCACGTCGAGCGGGCCGGCGTCCATTCGGGCGACTCGGTCGGGATGTTCCCGCCTCAGACAGTCTCCGTCTCCGACCAGGAGCTGATCGTGGCGGCGATGGACCGGATCGTCAGGGCGCTCGACGTTCGCGGCCTAGTCAACGCCCAGTTCATCGTTCGCGACGACGGCGTTTATCTCATCGAGGTGAATCCACGTGCAAGCCGGACGGTGCCGTTCATGTCGAAGGTGACCGGCGTGCCGATGGTCAGGCTGGCGGTTCGGATCGCGCTCGGCGAGACGCTGCGCGAGATGGGGTGGGGGAACGGCCTGCTGGCGCCGCCGCCGCTGGTCGCAGTCAAGGCGCCGGCCTTCTCTACGACCAAGCTGCGCGGCCTGGACCCGTCGGTCGGGCCGGGTATGCAGTCCACGGGTGAGGTCATCGGAATTCACACCGACCCGCGCGTGGCGCTGGCGAAGGCGATGCAGGGAGCGGCTCTCATCCCGCCGCGGCCGGGCGCGGACGGAGCGCTGGCCCTGATCTCCATTGCGGAACGCGACCATGCCGAACTGCCGCGGGTCGCCCACGCGCTGGCCCGGGCTGGCTACCGGTTCGCCGCCACTTCAGGCACCGCGGCCGAGCTGCGGGCGATCGGGTACGAAGCACAGGTCGTGGCCAAGGTTGGGGAGACCCCTGCGGAGGGGCAGACGCCCATCCTGGACCTGATCGAAGGCGGGTCGGTCAGGCTCGTGGTGAACACGCCTGCGCCCAGGTCCGGACCGGTTCGCGACGCGGCCGAGATTCGCCTGGCGGCAACCGCGGAAGGCATCCTCTGCCTGACAGCGATCGAGACCGCCGTAGCCGCGGCCGAGGCCCTGGACCCGGACCTCCGGTCGCGCCTCGCCGAGGTCCGCTCGCTCGGCGAGTGGGTCCCGGAGCCGGGGGTGCCGCGGCGCGCGATCGCGTTCGGTTAGCCGGCTGGAGGGCGATGGCCGGTAGGCGGCCGTGCGACGGCTGGCGTCCGGGCCAGGGCCGCCCCTTCAGGCATGCTCGATGAGGGCAGGCGCCTCGGTCGGGATCGGCACGGCCACGGCCTCCGCGGCGGCGAGCTTGTCGTAGCCTCGGAACCATGACCAGAGCAGCGCCGTCGCGACCGAGTAGAGGACGATGATCGTGACGAAATCCACTGCGTAGCCGGCCGTGAAGCCGAGGGAGGCCTGGAGCTGACTGTAGTAAAGCGGCGCCACCGTCCAGCCGAGCGACCACAGCAAGGTCATCCCGGCCGAGAGCGTGGCGCGCTCAGCGGACGACACCCGCTCCATGGCGAAGGCGTCGAAGATTGGGCTCCCGGCATTCATCAGCGAGTTGCGCACGGTAAGGGCCACGACCACCGTCCACAACACCGGCGAGAAACCGAGCACGACCAGGAATGGGATGCTGGCGCCCTGCACAAGCACGATGGACCCGATCCGGCCGAACCGGCTCGCCAGCGCGGGCTGGGCCAGGATCGCAAGCGCGGTCCCGAGGCTCGTCACCGCGAAGACGATGTTCACGGCCGCGAGGTCGAGGTTGAACTTCGTTTGGATGAAGACGTTGAGGAACGGGATCAGCTGGCCCGCCCCCAGCGAGGTCAGGAATCCCGGGAACAGGAGGCAGAAGAAGAGTCGGCGGTCAAGGATGATCAGCCCGAACCGGCCGCGGCCATGCGGTCTCTCGCGATCCGGGGACGGCCGATCGCTGGTCAGCAGGTAGACCGTGCCAAGCGCGACCACGCCCAGGATTGCCACGCCCGTCAGCAGAATCTGGTAGGGCGCCGATGCCGAGTCAAGACCGAGGCTGCCGGCAAGAGCCGTCGCAACGCCGCCGCCGACAACGGCCGACACGAGCGAGGTGATGAACCCCAGCGCAGACCAGACGGCAAAGTACTCGTTCCGCTGGTTCGGTAGAGTGTGCTCGGCGATGAACGGGATCTGGACCACCGAGACGATCTGAGAGCCCGCCCCGAGCGCCATCACCCCCACGAACAGCAACGCCCGCTGACTTGGAAGGAACGCGAAGAGCGCGAGCGCCACAAGGCCCATGCCCGCGGCCATCAGCGTGCGCCGCCCGAACCTGTCCGAAAGCGCGCTCGCCGGCAGTGCGACCAGGACGCCGGCCAGCTGCGACAGCGCCAGCATCAAGCCGATCGTCGGGCGGTCGAGTCCGATCGACTCCAGATACAGGTTGAAGTCAATCCAGTACAGGCTCAGGGCCGCCCCGAAGACGACCGTTGTCAGCAGGAAGAGCCGGGCGTCGCGTCCGAATCCGGTGAAGCTGCGCAGGTATCGGGCAAGCGCTCCAGTCACCGTCTACCCCCGGGTACGGCTACGAGTGGATTGGGTCCGGGCGGCGGGCATCCTCTTCGCGCAGGGTACGCCCGACGACGATCAGAAGAGTGCCAGGTGCACATGAAGGCCGATGAAGCGGCGCTCGGTGCGACCCTTCGGACGGACGACGGACCGGTTGGCAGCTGCCTCGGCGATGAAGCCGGCCTGTCTCTCTTTGATGTACATGAGGCGCCCCTCGGGCATCTCGCGGAACATTGCGCATCCTCCAGGGTTAGACGACTGCATTATCGTAGTTAGTCGCTTATCTAACATTCGGTTGTGGGCTTCTGGCGTCGCGACTCATGTGGTCAGTGGGCCAGGTAGGCCCGCAGCTCGACGCCGGCCTCGTCGGCGCGGTCGCGTCGCAGGCTGTAGTAGGTCAGGTTGCCCTGGTCCGTGACAGTCACGAGACCGGCGGCCCGGAGCAACGCCAGGTGGTGCTTGATGGTGGGTTTGCTGAGCTCGAGCTCGTTCGCGATCTCCGTCAGGTAGCTGTCCCGCTCCGCCAGCAGGCGCAGGATCCGAAGGCGGCTGCCATCGCCGAGGGCCCGGTAGAGGCGCACGGTGGCGGCCGAAGGCGCGAGCCTGTCGGCGGCGCCGAGGGACGAGTCCGCGATCGGGTAGCAGACGAGCTGCACGTCGCCGACCCTGGTCAGCGAGTTGTACGGTCGGCCGAAGTAAGTCGGCGCCAGGACAACATGGCGGATGCGCTGCTCGGGCACGAGGCGGATGCCGTTGGTCGTCCGCTCCACGAAACCGATCGGATCGTGGGCGGCGTCATCCGACCGTCGCTCCGCCACGTCGCGCTCGAGCATGCGGCCGACCCGAGCTTCGATAGTCTCGTATCGAGGTAGCCATGAATGCACCACGCGGCGAACGCCAGGGGCCAGGTCGGTCATCGATTCGGTCATGACGGGGTGGCCTTTGTGCAGATCCAGCCTGGCCTGGAGCTGGCGATAAGCATCCGCGTCGCCGTCCAGGGCGCGACGGGTGACGCCGCCCAGCTCCGCATCCTCGAGCAGCTCGCCGACCATGGCCTCGAGCAGTTCGGCCTCCGACATCGCGTCCATCGCGCCGGCGACGTCTCGAGCCGTCTTTATCTCCGGACGTGCCACCAGCATCCGTCCAAGCTCGGCGACGAAGCCCGTGCAGGTCCGGATGAAATCGCCGGTACCCATCTCCGAGGCCAGCGCCGCCCGCGAATCCTCCAGCCAGCGACGATCCTCGGGCAGCAGGTCCTCGAGCTCGCCGCAGTCGTCGCACGCGCTCATGAGGAAGTCGTACCCGGCGCGGGGATCGAGATCGACGGTGGGCACGTGCGCAGCCGTGAGGCCCGGGCGGACCAGGCCGCCGGGCCTTGTCGGTGCGCTGCTCGGGTTTCGCGTGGCTGCCATGCGGCTCAACTCCTCTTGCCTATGTTAGATAAGAGTCTAACATGAGTGACCTCCTGTCAAGCCCGCGCCTCGCCGTGTGCCTCGTCGTCGCGAGCGGATGCGGTTGTCGGCACGCTATTGTCTCGCCGGGCAGGCCTCGCGGATTCGCCCGCCATCGGCCAGGCCCGCGGTCCGCCGCGACCGCGGCCCGTACAATGCCCGCAGCCGCGTCGCTGCCGCCCACGGCAGGGGGCGCGCGGATGGAGGATCTGGACCGAATGACCGCTCCACACGTCAGGTTCACCGACGAACGCCTGGCCAACCGCCTTCGTCTGATCGTCTCGGAGGATCACCTGGCGCCGGTGGTGGCGGTCTGCATCTGGTACGACGTGGGATCCAGGCATGAGGTCCCGGGCAAGACGGGTTTCGCCCACCTCTTCGAGCACGTGATGTTCCAGGGATCGGGCCACGTCGCCAAGGCCGAGCACATGGCTCTCGTCCAGGCCGCCGGCGGCGCTGCGAACGGCACGACCTTCCTCTATCGGACGAACTACTTTGAGACGGTCCCGAGTCACCAGCTCGAGCTCGCGCTCTGGCTCGAAGCGGATCGGATGGCCACTCTTCTGGATGCGCTCAACCAGGAGAACCTCGACAACCAGCGCGACGTGGTCAAGAACGAGAAACGCTCTTCGTATGACAACCGACCCTACGGGGCGTGGTTCCACAAGCTCCAGGGGCATCTCTTCCCGCCGGAGCATCCAAATCACCATCCCACCATCGGGTCGATGGACGACCTCGACGCTGCGTCGCTCGATGACGTGAGCACGTTCTTCCGGACCTACTATGCGCCGAACAACGCGGTCCTTTCGATCGTCGGGGACGTCGATGCCACGCAGGCCCGAGCCTGGGTCGAGCGGTACTTCGGCGAGATACCCGCGAGCCCGGCGATCCCCTCGCTGGGCGACGTGAGCCTGCCGCCGATCCTCGGGGCGGAGAAGCGCGAGGTGGTCGTCGACCGGGTGCCGCTGCCCCGCCACTTCTTCGGGTTCCGGGCGCCGGTGCTGGGAGATCCTCGGTTCGATGCACTCGAGGTGGCCGCTCAAATACTTGCCGGCGGCAAGGGCAGCCGCCTGCACCGTCGCCTGGTGCGCGTGGAGCGGATAGCCCAGGACGTGGCGATCTACCCGGTCGGCCTGGTCGGCGGGGCGTCGATGGTGGCCGGCCAGGCAACGGTGCGTCCGGGCGTGGACCCCGCGGTCGTCGAGCGTGCCTTCGAGGAGGAGCTCGAGCGGCTCGGCCGGGAGCCCGTCACCGACGACGAGCTGGTCCGTGCCCGCGGTCTTATCGAGACTTATGAGCTCGAAGCGCTGCAGCGAGTTGATGAGCGAGCCGACCGGTTGTCCATGTTCGCGACCGTCTTTGACGACCCCGACGTAATCAACCGCCAGCTCGACCGATACCTGGCCGTCGGCGCAGCTGAGATCCAGGCCGTAGCCGCCGAGGTATTCCGACCGGACAACCGGGTTGTGGTGACGTACGTTCCGGCGACCGAGCCTGCGGCCGCCACCGGTGGCGAGGAGACGGCGGCATGACGCTCGACGAGATTCTGGCAGCGCGTCCGTCGCCCGGGCAGCCGCGCACCTACGACTTTCCACGTTTCGAGCGGACCGAGCTTGCTTCGGGCCTCCGGGTCCTGGCCGTGAGCCTGCCCGGTCGGCCGCTGGTATCGGCGAGCCTGGTGGTGCGGCGTGGAGCTGGAGACGAACCCGCCGATGTGGCCGGAGCGACCATTCTCGCGGCGCGCGCCATGACCGAAGGAACGCGGCGCTATCCGGGTGTGGAGTTGATCGAGGCTGCCGAACGCCTCGGGGCGACGCTCCACGTCGACGCCAGCTGGGATGCCTTTGCGGCCTCGGTCGATGTGGCCGCGAGCCGTCTTGGCGCCGCGCTGGAGCTGCTCGCCGAAGTGGCGCAACGGCCGACGTTCTCGGATCCGGATGTGGCTCGACTCCGCGACGAGCGTCTCAACGACCTGCTCCAGGTAAGGGCCGACCCGCGCCGGCGTGTCGAGCAGGCCTTCGCGTCGACGATCTACACGGCAGATTCGCCCTATGCGAGGCCTGCCGCCGGCAGCGAGGAGACCGTTCCGCGGCTGACTCCGGATGTGCTCCGCAGTGTTCACGCGTCCGTGCTGGACCCCGGCCGTGCGGCAGTTGTCATCGGGGGCGACCTGACGGGCCTCGATGTGCCGACCATGGTCAAGGCCGCGCTGGGGTCGTTTGGGGAGGGCGGTGGCGACCACGTCGCATCCACCACCCCCGCGCCGCCGACCGTGCCGGCAGTGGATCGCCCGATCGTCCGTTTGTATCACCATCCAGGCTCCGTCCAGACCGAGTTGCGGATCGGCCACGTCGGGCTGCCTCGCCGGGTGTCAGACTTCCACGCCGTGCAGGTGATGGGCGCGATCCTGGGCGGCCTGTTCAACTCGCGCCTCCAGATGAAGCTGCGCGAGGAGAAGGGCTACACGTACGGCGTCGGCGCCGGCTTCGACATGCGCCGCGGCGCCGGCCCGTTCTCGGTCCGAACGGCGGTCCAAACGGCCGCCACCGTTCCCGCCATCGCCGATTCGCTGGCGGAGTTGCGGCGCATCCGCGAGACGGAAGTTGCCGTGGCGGAGCTCGCGGCCGCCAGGGACTACCTGGTCGGGGTGTTCCCGCTGCGGTTCGAGACGCCGGGTGCGGTCGTGGCCGCGCTTGCGGGCCTGTTCGTCAACGAGCTCCCCGACGACGAACTGGCGCGCTACCGGCGGGAAGTCGAGGCGGTCACGATCGAGGGTATCCAGCGCGCCGCTCAGGACCACATCCATCCCGACCGACTGGCGATCGTGGCGGTTGGCGATGCTGAGGCGGTCGAGGCCGAGTTGAGATCAGCCGGCTTCGGCGAACTCGAGGTGATCCGCGAGGAAGTGCCCCCCGAAGCGGGCGAGGCTGGGGAGGGGAGCGAGTGATCGTCGTCGTTGGGCTACCTGCCTACACCGACTCGCCGGACGGCGAGGAGTGCGCAGGCGGGCTGGCCGTCGAGGTGGCCTCCGCGGCGAGGCTTCGGGGCGCCACCGTCGAACTGGTCGGGAAGGTCGGCGACGATGGAGCGGGGGACGCCGTGGTGCTTGCCCTCGGGCGGCTGGGTATAGGCCATGCGGCCCTGCTGCGCGACCCGGCTCGCCCGACCCCGGTCCTTACGGCCGCGGTCGTCGACGCGGATGCGACGGAGATCGACGGCGGGGGGCCCGAAGCCGTGCTGCTCCCCGACGAGCCCGGCACGCGACCCGCGCTGGAAGCAGCCGATGTCGAACTGGCGCTGCGCTATCTGCCGGAGGCGGGCGTGGTCGTGCTCGCCGATCCGAGCTCGGAGGGGGCGGTCGCGGCGGGAGTGGAGGGAGCTGCCTTCACGGGGGCCCGCCTCATCGTTCTCGTGCCGGCTGGGACAGTGTCGCCATCGATTCCGGTAGGAGCGACCGTACTCGAGGCACCAGCGGACGACGACGGCTCCTTCGGCCGGCTGGTCGGCCTGTTCGCGGGGGCGCTCGACGCCGGATTGGACCCCGCGGCTGCCTTCCGAGAAGCGGTCTCTGCCACAGGCTGGGCGCCCGTCGCCGATTGACAGAGCGTCGTCGGGGCGTCCCGAGTGTGCAGCCGAGGATGTCACGGGAAGCGGCCCACTTCCTGTAGAGTGCCGGCATGGATCGCGCGACCGATGGGCTGAACGTCGACGGGCATGCCGGCCTCCCGCCGGGATTCGATCCGGCCGCCCGAGGGCCGCTCGATCGAGCGACGGCGGTTGCGGTCCTGTCGCAGGCGGACGACCTGATGGAGCGAAGCGAGCCCGAGCATGCCCTGGCCCTCTACTCGCGGGTCATCGGAACCGCCGACCGCGACGTCTCGGCCGCAGGCTTCTACGGCGTCGGCAACGCGTTGTATCGGCTCGATCGCGAGACCGAGGCGCGCGAGGCCTGGGAACGGGCGACAAGTCTCGGCGAAACGCCCGTCGCGTACCGGGCCTGGCGACAGGTGGCCGCGGCCCGCGTTCGTGAAGGCGATCTCAAGGGTGCGGTCGACGCCTACCGCGAGTGCGAGAAGCGCGCTCCTCGGGAGGACCGCGCCGAGATAGCCTCTCGGCTCGGCTGGCTCAACAAGGAGACCGGCAACGCGGGGGCGGCCCAGCGCTACTTCGCCAGGAGCCGGGGCGACTCCCTGCCGACCTTCATGACTTACCTGATCATCGCCGTGACCTCGGTCACTTCCCTCGCGGCCATGTCGGGCGCTGTGACGGCAGTGGGGTACCTCATCCCCGGGTCGTTAGAGGCGCAGCTGGTTCTCAGCCCGCTCCTGGTGGCCCACGGCGACTACTACCGGCTCCTGTCCGTGGTTCTCGTCCACGATCCGACCGACATCCTGCACCTGCTGTTCAACATGTATGCCCTGTGGTTTGCCGGCCAGCTCGTCGAGAGGATGTACGGCCCGTGGCTGTTGCTTGTCCTGTACGTGATCTCCGGGATTGCCGGCAGTGCCGCAAGCTTCGCCTTCGGGCTGCCGGCGGACGGCTGGAGCGTGGGCGCGTCGGGAGCGATCTTCGGCCTGTTTGGAATCGTTCTCGTCGCAACGCGCTTCCATCACGCGATCCTCGACGCCCGGTCCCGGGCCGTGGCCTCGCAGGTCGGCCTGCTGATCGTGCTGAACCTGGTCCTCGGCTTCTCCGGCATCTTCAACGTCGACAACTTCGCGCACGTCGGCGGGCTGCTGGCCGGACTCTGGCTGGCATTCGTTCTGCCGCCGGGCCAGGTCCAGACCCTGGGGTCGATTTGGCAGACGTCCCGAAGCGGCCGATCGCCGGCTCGAACGATCGCGTTGCGGGTCGTCGGCCTTGTCGCGCTGGTTGCGGTCGTCTCGAGCGTCGTCTTGTACGGCACCGTCAAGTGGCAGGCCGACCCCACCTACCGCTACTACTACGGTGCAGCGACTCCTCAGGTGGGGTCCGCTGGGACGGTGGCGGGGCAGACTGAAGCCATCGGGCTGCGGCTCGGATAGACCGGCTCAGCCCAGATCGTCGCGCCAACCGTAGCGGCCCAGCACGCGGTACATGTTCCGGCGATTGAGCCGTGATCGATCGGGTGGCCAGGTGACGTCCTCGCGTTCCAGCGGAAGCTCGACCCGAACGGCCCGGCGCGCGGTCGGGAGGTCGATGCCCGGCTCGACCGCTTCCGGACGGGCCGGCCCGTCCGGCCCGTCCGTGGCTTCGTCGTCCTCTGATGGCTCGTATTCGGCGCCCTCCGGTCCGGCCCCCGCCCGAAGGCGGAGCGTCCACCAGACATCGAGCCAGGCCGTCGTCACGAAACGCTCGTCAAGCGGCCCGAGTGCGCGGTAGTCGTCGCGACGGAAGGCCAGCCAGGCGGCCTCGAGGGCGGCGACGTTGGCCGTGGACTCGGAAGTGGCCCGGACGGGAGCCGCGGCCGTGGAGCTGGCCGAGCTGCTGGCCGTGGCGGGGAGGACGTGAGCTGCGGCCGCGGCGCTCCAGCGCAACAGTGCGTTCGGGCGAAGCCGGCCCGGCTCGGCCTGAACGAGCCCGAAGCCACCGGCAGCTGCGACCGCGGGATCGCGCAGCGCGGCCGCCAGCGGGGCGAGGGCGTCGCCGGTCGGCCAGGCCGTGGCGTCCGTCACAAGAACGAACTCACCGGTGGCGCGGCGAAGGCCGATGTTCATCGCCGCGGCGTACCCGAGGCGGGTCGAAGTTCGGAGCACATCCGGAACCACGCCGCCGATGGGCGCGCGGTCAGGCGCCTCGGGCTGGAGGGCCGTAACCTGCGAGTCGCTCGGATCGTTGACAACGGCCACGACCTGGGTCCCGGCCGGGGCGTGCGCGCGCAGTGCCGCGAGAAGCCGAGACAGGCGTTCGGGCGCTTCCGAGGCGACGACGACCACCGTCCAGGCGTTGGCGGCCGGAGCATCCAACCGCGATGGCACGGCCGTCGCCGAGCCATATCGAAGCTCGCCGTCGACCTCTACCGCAAGCGGCGCTGCGGGCCCGACGCTTGTGCGGTTGCCGTGGTCCACCACTCGCCAGCCGGCGGCTTCGATACTGGCCTTCAGGGCATCGGCTCGAGGCCAGTCATGGCGAGTTCGGGCTTCCATCCGCTCGCGGACGAGGTGGGTAATCTCAGGCGGGGGCCCGGCCGGGGATGGGGGACTGCTCACGGGACGAAGGATAACGGTGTGTCGGCCTTCGGCATCGGACTGCCTCATACGGCGGGGGCCGCCCTCGACGTCGGGCGCGGTATGCGCGGGCGAGCGGGCGCTACTCCTCGCCGGCCGCGACGGGCTTTGCGGCCGACATCGACGGGACTACCGGCATCACGACCGTGACGCGGGCTCCGTGCGGAGCCACGTTCTCGGCCCAGGCCTCGCCGCCGTGCGCCCGCGCCAGCTCTCGGACGATCGCCAGGCCCAGGCCGGAGCCGCCGCCGCTGCGCGATGGATCGGCTCGGAAGAAACGCTCGAACACGTTCTCTGATGTTCCCGGCGGAAAGCCCGGGCCGTCGTCGGTGACGCTCATCGAGATTCCGGGTGGCTTGCCCGGGAGGGTCAGCGCCGAGGCTCGCAGCCAGACGTGGCCGCCTTTCGGGAGTACCGAGAGCGCGTTCTCGACCAGGTTCTGAAGGATTCGTTCGGCGGCAAGCCGATCGCCGGTGAACTCCAATCGAGGTTCACCGGAAGCCGCGCCGGCGACCTCAACGGTCACGCCCTGGCCGGCAGAGCGGCTCTCGAACCTCGCCGCTGCGTCGACCAGGAGCTGCGTCGCATCCAGGCCTTCCGGCCTCAAAGCGGCCGCTCCTTCGCGCAATCGTTCAATCACGCCGAGCTCGGCCACCAACCGGTCGAGTCGTTGCGCCTCCTCGGCAATGGTTCGCGAGGCGGCGGTTGCCCGATCGCCCGAGGCCGTGCCGTCCGCGATCGCCTCCGCAAACCCGCCGATGCTGGTCAGCGGCGTCCGAAGGTCGTGGCGCAGGTTGGCCAGCATCTGCGTCTCCTCGTGCCTGGTCGATGCAAGCGCGTGCGCCATCGCATTGAAGCGCTCGGTCAGGACCTTCACCTCCGTCGGCCCTTCGATCGGCAGGGGCTTCTCGGTCGTGCTCGTCGGCAGGTCCCGGGCCGCCTGGGCCAGCCGCCGCATCGGACCGGTTATGGATCGCGAAAGCAGCCAGGCGATCGGCAATCCGACCAGCAGCAAGACGATGACGATGATCCCGATGGTTCGGTAGATGTCGCCGAGGGCCTGCTGGGTCGAAGTGTCCGGCATGGCAAAGACGAACTTGAACCCGCCTGTCGCATTGGGGTTGGGCTCGATGTAGACGTATCGAGTGCCGTCCGACGTCTGGAGCGTTCCTATCGCGTTCTTCACCCCCGCCGCCGGAGGGGACGGCATGGCCATCGAGACCGGGCTGCCGGCGACCACGCGAATGGCGCCCCGCGGGCCCTGCACGAGGACGAAGCCGCCCGCGTCGACGATCGAAGTCGTGAGGCTCTTGACCCTCGTTTCGAACCCGGCCTGGTCGGCCACGGGGTTGGCCAGAAGGCTGGCCTCGACGACGACCACCTCGTAGCCGAGCGATTGCTTTATGTCGTCCTGGTGCGCATTTCGAAGCACGACGAAGAGCGAGGAGCTGACGGTGACCAGCATGGCGATGCCGAGCGCGGCGAAGGCCAGGAAGATGCGACCGCTCAGGCTCTTCGGAAGCATCGAATCGACGGCCTATCCAGCGCCGCGCGGATCGGATGACGGGGCCGAGGCAACGGCCGCTCCGCGCGGTGGCGGCACGAGCCGGTAGCCGATGCCTCGGACGGTCTCCACGTCCGGGCCATCGTCGCCAAGCTTCTTGCGGACCTCCGCCACGTGGACGTCGACGGTCCTGGTTTCGCCGGGGAAATCGGTGCCCCAGACGTCCTGCAGGAGGGCATCGCGACTCATCACGACGCCGGGGTCGCGGGCCAGTGCCACCAGCAGGTCGAACTCACGGGCGCGCAGATCGAGCCGCCGGTCGCCGACGGAGGCCTCCCGCCGGCGCGGGTCGATTCGGAGATCGCCGACCTGGATCGGACGCCCGCCCTTCGCCGTGGCGTCGGTTCGCCGCAGGATCGCCTTGACGCGAGCCACCAGGGCGCGAGGGTTGAACGGCTTGGTCACGTAGTCGTCGGCGCCGAGCTCTAGGCCCACTATTGCGTCGACGTCCTCGGAACGCGCCGTCAGCATCAGGATCGGCACGTCACCGCGGCGCCGCAGCTCGCGGCAAACCTCGAACCCGTCCAGTTTCGGCAGCATCAGGTCCAGCACGACGAGGTCGGGATCGCTGCGCTCGTACTGGACGAGGGCTCCCTCGCCGTCGCCCGCCGCGACCACGTTGAACCCCTCCTTCTCGAGGTACAGGCGCACCAGTTCGACGATGTTGCGCTCGTCGTCGACGACGAGGACGGTCTTCATGCGCTGAGCATACGTCGGTCGATGGGGCGCCCGCCGGGCTTGTGTAAGGGCGGCGTAAGAGCGGCCGATGTGCCGCGCGGCGGGTTCGTCGCCGAGTCCGGGCGGGCCGTCGGTGGCCCGCCCGGTGCCAGACCCGCTACGATGACCGGACCGCGAGCTCCGAGCCCGCCTCGCGGGCGCCCTTGACGGGCCGGACAGCCCGGCCCTGGGCCAGGAGGAACGATGCACCTGTTCGGAGAAACCGAGATCGCGGCCCGGCGCCAAAGGGTCTGGGACACCATCAGCAACCCGAACCGGGCGGCCGCCTCGAGTTCGCGGGCCCAGGCCCAGGTCGAGAAGATCGACGACAGCCACTACAAGGTCACAGTCTCGGCGCAGACGGCGATGATGCCGCTAACGGTCGTGCTGGACCTGCAGCTGACCGACGTGCAGGAGCCTTTGCGACTCGCGGCAACGATCGAGGGCGCGATCATGGGCGGGCCGATCAACGGCGCGGGCTCGATCGACCTGGCGGAGCTGGGCCCGAAGCTCACTCGCGCGAGCTGGGTCGCAGACGTCACGCTCGGTGGGATGCTCGGTGGGTTCGAGCCGATGGTTCAGGGGCCCCTTCAGCAGGGCGCGGATCAGGGGATCGCCTCGCTGAAGGCCCGGCTCGAGGCCGAGGAAACCGCCGAGGCGTAGCGTCCACTGGGCTCCTCTCGGGCGCGGCCCCCGCGGCCATGACCCCGAGGGGCTTCTGTCGCGTCCGCTCGCGGGGCGGTAACGCGCCTACTTCTGGCGGGTGTACGTTCCCGTCAGCGTGCTTTGGGCCAGGATCTTGGTGGTCAAGGCGGTGCGAACCCCTGCCGCCGAAGGGGTTCCGGCCAGGCCGAGTCGGGACGACAGCGCCCACAGCATGAACCGATAGTGGTGAGTGCCGCCGGGCGGGCACGGCCCGCCCCAACCCGTCCGGCCGAAGTCGTTGCGACCCTGCAGTGGACCGCCGATGGGCCGCACGCCCTCCGGCAATGACCCGCCCGGGCCTCCCGGGAGGTCGTATACGACCCAGTGGATGAAACCGTGAGCGTCGGGATCGTCGACGATCAGGGCGAACGAAACGGTGCCCTGCGGCGCACCCTCCCAGGCCAGGGCCGGCGAGACGTCCGCACCGTCGCACGTGTGGCGAACCGGGATGGTGCCGCCATCTTCGAAGCTCGGGCTCGTGAGAACAAGACCGGCCATCTCTCTCTCCCTGGCTGGATGGAGCACCGGAGTGGTGTCGTCCGCCGACGGCTCCGGCCCCGTAGAGCATGATGCATATGGGGCGGGTAGCGCCAGCAAACTCTGCGTGTGTGACCCAGGAAATGGTGGTGGGCGGTCATCTGCGCCAGGCCGTTGCGCGATGCAGTCGGGCTCAAGGGGTCGCAGTACAGGCAGCATTCGTCAGACGGAATGGCGCCGCCATACGAGCCCGATCCTGCTGTTCAGGCCCAGCCGGTATAGCGCTTGCGAGCCATGCTGTCGGCCGAGGCGTTGCGGACTGCCTTCTGGAATCGGCGGGCCTTCTCGCGCCGTTGGGCGGGCGAAGGCTGCTCGGCCAGTTCATGCGCGAGACGCCGATAGCTCTTTAGCCGGGCCGCGTCGAGCCGTCCGCCGGCGACGGCGGCGCGAACCTCGCACCCGGGTTCGAACTTGTGGGAGCAGTCGGTGAATCGGCAGCGGTCAGCCAGTTCGACGATCTCGGCGAAGGTCTCGTCGACGCCTTCGCCGGCGTCCCACAGACCGAACTCCCGCATGCCCGGCGTATCGAGGACGAGCGCGCCGCTTGCCAGAAGGAACAGTTCCCGATGAGTCGTTGCATGCCGGCCGCGCCCATCGTCCTGGCGGATCTCGCGCGTGACCATCAACTCGGCGCCCGCAAGGCGGTTGAGAAGCGTCGACTTGCCGACGCCAGACGAACCGGCGAGCGCGAGTGTCTTGCCCGGCACGAACCAATGACCGACCGACTCGATTCCTTCGCCGGTTCGCGAACTGATTGCCACGACCGACACCCGCAACTCGGCTTCCAGACGCGCCGCCTCGCCAACGGCGTCCTGGACCAGGTCCGCCTTCGTGAGCAGGACAACGGGCTCTGCTCCCGACTCGCGACCCATTGCCACGTAACGTTCGAGTCGCCGCGGGTTGAGATCGCCGTTGAGCGACGACACCACGAATAGAAAGTCGACGTTGGCGGCGACGATCTGAGCGCCGGGTCGAGAACTGGCCGCACGCCGTTGGAAGGTGGAGTGCCTGGAGAGGACGGCGTCGATCCGAGCCTCGCCGTTGTGCGGCGAAGAGACGCACCCGACCCAATCGCCGACCGCCGGGAGATCGCCGTCGTCGGCGTTGTGTCGGAAGCGTCCGGTGGGGGAGGCTGCCGTCTCGCCGCACTCGCCGACAACGACCCACAGACCTCGATGCTGAGCGACGACTCGAGCCGGCCAGAGGCCACCTTCCGCCAGCGGCGCGAACTCGGCCGTCCGTCGCTCGTCCCAGCCCCAGTCCCGCAGGTCGGCCGTCTGCTGGAGACCGAGCGCCTTCATCGGCCGGCCTCCAGCCGTGGGCGAGCCAGGCGATCGTCCAGGTGGCGCTCGAATTACAGGCAGATCGGGTCGAAGGCGCGCAGCCAGAAGCGCCGGGCGAGCACGTTGGCGGTCTCGAAGTCGACCGCCAGGCGGTCGAAGCCGGCCGACCCGACCCACTCGATCACCCTCGAGAGGAGCGCCGTACCGACGCCCGTGTGCCGGGCGTCTGGCATGGTGAACGCGCCGCCGATGCTGAGGGTGCGCGGGTGGCGGATGACCCGGCAGACGTCGTCGTGCGGGGGGCGCAGGTACATGAACGAGAGGACGCGGGAACCGGCCCGCGCAAACCAGACCGACTCGTCGGGAGTTTCGATCCACCGGGTGAGCTCCTGGCGCGGGTCTTCCCTGCCGTCTCGGAAGAGGAAGGTCGGGGCCAGGCGGTAGTAGGCGTCGTGTTCCATCGCGAGTGGCAGCAGGTCGTCCAGGTCGGCATGCGCCGCTCGCTCGATCCTCACCCCGTCGGGCACGGTGGCCGCGAGAGGATCGAGCCCACGGACCGCGTCAACCACGAGAGGCCCAAAGCCAAACCACGCCAGCGCCTGCTCCAGCTCGGGGTCGCCGGGGAAGATGGAGATGCAGTGGCAGAGCCAGCCTGCCTCGGCCCATCGAGCTGAGATCGCCGCATAGAGCGACTCGTAGACCTCGCCGCGGTTGGCTCCAGCGGCGCCATGGCCCCATTCGGGGACATGGACGCCCGTCCCGGCACCTCGTAGCCGGGGGACGGGGAAACCTGCCATGTAACCGGCCAGTTCGCCGTCCCGGATCGCCGCCACCGCCGGCCCACACGAGATGGCCTGCCGCAGGAGCGGCTCCACCGTCTCGGGGTCGAGGGAACCCGACGGCAGGGCCGGGAGAGCCGTCCACAGCCGCCGGAACTCGGCGGCAGGGAGCCGGGCGGCCTCGGCGAGGTGCGATAGGTCGAGGTCCCCGATCTCGACAACATCGGCCCAACCGGGGCGGGGAAGCGCCGGGCGGTCACCGGTCACACGGATATCGACGGCCATCTCTTACCCCCCTCTCTTGAGCTTGCCGGTCCGCTTGGCGTAGCGCTCGGCACGTCCGAATCCCCACAGGCCCAGCGGGATGAAGACGAAGGCCATCCCCAGCAGAGGCCACAGGTCCGGCATGAGCTGGCCGACCGACGCCCCGTCGATCAGCGACTGCCGGACCGCGTCCAGGACGTAGGTGGCCGGTGAGATGCGCGATATGAGCTGCATCCAGCCCGGCAGGACGGTCGTCGGGTAGTAGACGCCGCTGACGAGCAGCAGGCACGACTGTAGGACGAAGACCATCTGCGACCCGCGCTCGACCGACATCATCGGCAGGATCGCGGCGAGCATGCCGATGCCGATGAAGCTGGCCGAGCCGACGACCATGAACAACGCCGCGGCGGCTACGTTCGCCCGGCCGAGGTCGAGCGAGAAGAAGAGCGCCAGCACGACGAGCAGGATCGTCGTGTGGATCAGCCCGTAGATGACCGCGTAGAGCGCGGATCCGAGCAGCTGCACCGAGCGTCGAACGGGCGCCATCATCGTGTACTCGAGGGTGCCCTCCCAGCGCTCCCAGCTGATCGTGTCGCCGATCGAACTGAAGACCACCGACAGGTAGTTCCAGAAGACGGCGCCGACGACGAGCAGCATGAGCAGCCTGCGGTTGCCGACGGATTCGCCGATCAGCGAGACCGACAGAGCACCCGCGACGGCGTAGACCAGGAAGGCGACTTCCCAGCCGAGATAGCGCTTTGTCAGATTGAAGTTGCGTTCCACGAAGGCGTAACTGGCACGCGCCTCGCGAGTGAAAGCGATCACGGTTGTGTCTCCGTACGAGCCGCCTGCGCGGCCTCGTAGTTGGGGGCGCCGCCCGGCGCCGGCCCGGAACCGCCGATCTCGCGATCGGGGTCTCGGCGCTCAGCGACGGGCGGCCAGTTGGAGGGTCGAATCGGCCGCGAGCCTCGACCCGATCTGGATCAAGCCGTGGCCGACTCGTCTGCGGACCGAGGGTCGAGGAGCCAGAACCGGGTTGTCGATCCGGAGCCGGAGCCTTCGCTCGATCTCGCGTTGACGTTCGAGGTGTATTTCCCTGGCAACCTGGTACGTGAGCAACGGAGTTTCCCTTTCGGAAGTGATGTGCAGCTTGGTGTGACCGTGGGCCGGTGAGCGCCGCCGTCCGATCGTTCTCATATGGCGGCGCCTATTCGCCCGGGTCGGTTTCGCCCTCTTCGACGTCGTCGTCTAGAGAGCGGCCTGTGTACTTCATGAACACGCTCTCGAGCGTCAGCTCAGCGCCGTCCTCGATCGCGATGTCGGCCTTGAGCCGATCGGGCGTTCCTTCCGCCGTCAGTCGGCCTCCAGCCAGGACTCCGATTCGCCCGCACAGCCGATCCGCTTCGGCAAGGTCGTGCGTTGTCAGCACGATCGTGGCGTCGTGGTCGGCCTGGAGCTCCTCGATGAACGACTGGACGTCGAGCTTGGACCGGGGATCCAGCCCCGTCGTAGGCTCGTCCAGTAACAACAGCGTTGGACTCGTCAGGAGGGCCCTGGCGATGGCGACCTTCTGCTGCATGCCGCGGCTCATCTGTTCGACGGGCCGGTTCATTCGCTTCTCGCCGATCCCGAGGCGGGCCATGATCCGGACCGCTTCTCGGTGAGCCATCCGCGCGTCCAGGCCGTACAGCCGGGCCGCAAACGAGAGGTTCTCCGCGGGCGAGAGCTTCTTGAAGAAGGCGGCGTCGACGCTGACCCGGTTGATCAACCTCTTGACCGCCATTTCATCGTGGACCAGGTCGTGTCCGAAGACTTCGACTCGACCTTCATCGAGGGTCAGGAGTCCGCTGACGAGACGGATGAACGTGGACTTGCCGCTGCCGTTGGCGCCCAGCAGGCCGTAGATCTCGCCTCGCTCCATCCGGATTGAGACGTCGTCCACGGCAACTACCGGCGGCTTTCGACGATCGACCTTGAATCGCTTGGTGGCGTGCTCGACCAGGAGCGCGGCCGGTCCGGTCGGCAAGGCCCTGATTGCGGGCCGGCCGACCGCCGGCGATTGAGTTGACTCCAGAACCGCGATGCTCATGTCACCCCCTTCGAGGTGGGCTCGCGGAGCGCAGAACCGCGAGCCGGACGAAAACAGGCGGGCTCGCGGCTTGCCCTCGTAGGTGAGCGCGACCTGAAGAGGGCATGAAAAAAGCCGGGGGCCCGATCTGGCCCACGGCTCAGAGGTTCATCCGGCGGCTCTGCCGCCTGGCCTTACCTCTCGGTGGGCGCAGATCTCCTGGACACGGCGATGCCGCCGCCCATGCGGGCGGTAGCCGCCGGATCCTTGGCGAGATTGCGCACGACACACCTCTCGAAACTGCTGCCTGTCTGGCAGACCGGCAGATCTTAGGCAGTCGCGTCGCGGGTGTCAACGCCCGAATGGATGAGTGTGAACGGACAGCGATCCTGTCCGAGATAAGCGGACAGCGACTTTGTCACCCTCGATCCCATGAAGACGAGGGAGACGATCACATTGGACGCTCGGGCTCAACAGCGCCTGCTCATCCTGA
>Ga0182027_10003309_pt1 | contig 25680 bp, 13 predicted proteins | sample 712E1DmetaG_FD_121300 | JGI IMG/M metagenome (GOLD analysis project Ga0182027, IMG submission 121300) | Permafrost microbial communities from Stordalen Mire, Sweden - 712E1D metaG (Illumina Assembly) | ecosystem: Environmental > Terrestrial > Soil > Wetlands > Permafrost | place: Sweden...
CCGGCAGAAAGCCGAGAAAGCAGGAGGAAGCCGCCCGAAAGGGCTTTTCTTGATACAGGCGATGGCCTGAACCGCCTCGAAGGACAGCCAAGGGCATCCGGAAGAGGCGAGAAACCTGGATTGTAGCTACCAAGCGGGCAGTCCGAGCGTTGAAAAACCGGGATTCGTATGAGGCCCACGACAAAACCCAGCGTTGCGGAAAGTTATCGGAGCTTTTGGGACAAGGCCTTTACGTTGACTTTCCCGTCGTAAAGTTGATAGATTACCTCTCCATGGACGCATCCGGTCAACCGTTTGCCGGCGCCAAAATCCTTCTCGTAGAAGATGACCCCCAAGCAGTCGGTATTTTAGAACCCATCCTCATTTCCAAGGGTTTTTCAGTCGCGGTCGCGCGCGACGGCATCGAAGGCCTGGAAAAGGTCAAATTGCTTTCCCCGGACATTCTCCTCCTCGACGTAACGATGCCGCGCATGGATGGGATTGAGCTGTGCCGCCGCATCAAGAGCAACGACGCCCTGCGCCTGACACCCGTCGTGATGCTGACGGCCATCGCCGATCTTGAGAAAAAGCTGGAAGCGCTGGAAGCCGGCGCCGATGATTTCGTCAACAAGCCCTACAACACGGTGGAGCTCGTCACCCGCATTAAGTCCCTGCTCAAGGTGAAATACCTGAATGAGCAGCTGGACACAGCGGAAGCGGTCCTTTTTTCGATGGCGCGCGCCATCGAAGCCAAGGATTCCTACACGCAAGGCCATGTCGAAAGAGTGTCGCGTATGGCCGTGCGCCTGGGAGACCATCTCGGCCTGGCCGATGAGGAAAAGGACGCCCTCCGGAAAGGCGGGATCCTCCACGATATCGGCAAAATCGGCGTCCCGGACAAGATCTTGAACAAGGCGGGCCCCTTGACGACGGAAGAGCGCAGGATCATCCGCATGCATCCGGACCAGGGTTCGGTCATCTGTGAAAAGCTCAAGTCCATCCGCGGAGCCATCCCGGTCATCCGCCATCACCACGAACGCCTGGACGGCACCGGGTACCCGGACCATTTAAGCGGACAGGAGATTCCTCAGGTCGCGCGCGTGATGACCATCGTGGACATCTATGACGCGCTCACGACCACGCGCTCCTACCGCAAACGCCTTCCCCCGGCCGTGGCGCTTGAGATCATGTGGGAGGAAGCCAAAAAGGGCTGGTGGGACAAAGACGTCCTGGCCGAATTTGAGACGATGCTCAGCTCTGAGAGTGACTCTCCTCCTGACGTCACCCCGGCGAAAGCCGGGGCCCAGAGCGTCTAAAGGACTGGATTCCGGCTTCCGCCGGAATGACGGCTAAAGACAAAGCGCTTACCATGAAATATTATCCTATATATCTGAATTTGAAAGAACGCCGCGTGCTGGTGGTCGGCGCCGGGAAGATCGCCCTGCAGAAACTCGGGGCCCTGGTCGCCTGCCAGGCGCGGGTCCAGGTGGTCGCTCCGGACGGCTTGCCGGACATTCGCCGCCTCGCCCGGGATGGTAAAATCAAATGGTCTCGCCGTCCCTATAAGGCCTCCGATATGAAGGGGACGGCCCTGGTGATCGCGGCCACCGATGATCAAGCGCTGCAAAAGCGTGTGGCCGAACAGGCCCGATCGCGGGGGATCTGGGTGAACGTGGTGGATGTGCCGCCGCTCTGCGACTTTATCGCTCCGGCCATCGTCAGTCGCGGAGACATTCAGATCGCGATATCGACGGGCGGCGCCGCGCCGGCCTTGGCCAAACACCTCCGGAAAAAACTGGAGGCGCTCCTCGGTCAGGACTATGCGGATTTTGTGAAGATGGTCCGCAAGTTGAGGCCGAAAATTTTAAAGCTCCCGAAGCCCAGGCGCGACTCCCTCTGGGAATGCATCGCGAGCGACGCTTTTATGAACGACATCCGTGAACACGGCATGGCCCGGGCCGAAAAACTCCTGAAGGAGTGGATCCATGCTGACTAAAGCCGTGCCCAGCAAATGGCTGTACCTCCACATTCCCATGCTCTGCCTGTCGTATCTCATGCTTTTGGCGGCGGCCGCCGTCGGCCTGCTTTTCATCATCCAGGAACGCCGCATCAAACATCATCAGTCTGTGGCCGTGACCTCCCGGATGCCATCTCTGGACATGATGGAATTTTTTATCTACCGGATGATCCTGTGGTCCTTTCCCCTCTTGACCCTGGGGATCCTTCTTGGCACGCATTGGGCCTATGTCACCCGCGGCCGCTTCTGGGAATGGGACTCCACGGAAACGTTCTCGCTGGTGACCTGGGCGATCTACGCCATTTATCTGGCGCTGAGATGGGGGATCGGATGGAGAGGGCGGCGTTCCACCTATCTGGCGCTGGCCGGGTTCGGGATTATTCTGATCACGCTTGTGGCGCTCTTCTTCTTCAGCCCGATCCACACGATGGGGAACATGAAACTCTAATGCCTTTCGTCCTCGGATTGAACCATCGATCGGCACCGATTGAGCTTCGCGAAAGACTCGCGATTGCGAGTCATGAGCTGGCCGGACTTCTTCAGCGTCTTCGCGAAGACTCTAAATCCGATGAGCTGGTGTGTCTCTCGACGTGCAATCGCACCGAAATCTACGTGGAAGCGAGAAACCGCGTCGGCTCCAAAGACGCGATCACGCGGGCGCTGCAGCATCAGGCCGGTGCGGCCGCGTTATCCGAGCACCTCTATTATCATGAAAGCGAGGAGGCGGTCCGGCATCTTTTTTCCGTCGCTTCCGGGCTCGACTCGATGGTCCAGGGCGAACACGAGATCCTGGCCCAGGTCAAGCAGGCCTATCAGGCCGCCCAACAGGGAGGCTTTACCGGGAAGCTGCTCAATGTCCTCTTCCAGAGAAGCCTGTACGTGGGAAAAAGGGTGCGGACGGAGACCGGTCTCGGAGAAGGTGCGTCCTCCGTCGGCTCGATCGCGGTCGGCATGGCGGAGCGCATTTTCGGAAGTCTTGCGGACCGTTCGGTCATGATCCTGGGCGCCGGAGAAATGGCGGAAGTGACCGCCAGACATCTGATGGCGCAGAAAGCGAAGTCCCTTCTCGTCGCCAACCGCACCTTTGAGCGCGCCTGCCGGCTGGCCGAGGCTTTCGGCGGCACCGCGATGCATTTTGAAGAAGGGCTGCGCCAGATGGCGGAAGTCGATATCGTGATCTGCTCGACCGCCGCTCCGCATACCGTGATCACTCCCGCGCATGTCCGCGGCATCATGGCCGAACGCAAAGGGCGGTCGCTGTTTCTCATCGACATCGCCATGCCGCGGGACGTCGATCCCGCCGTCAACAACATCGAGAATGTCTACCTCTATAACATTGATGACCTGCAGCAGATCGTCAACGAAAACCAGGCCAAGCGGGCGCGCGAAGCGGCGCTTGCGCAGAAGATTGTGCAGGACGAAACCCGCGAGTTCACCCGCTGGCTCAGGACTCACCGGGCCGGGCTCCACCAGGGGCTGAGGCACAATCCACCGTCCGTTCCCGCCACGGAATAGCCCACGATGAAAACGTTGCGTCTCGGCACCCGAAAAAGCGCTCTCGCCCAGGCGCAGGCCAACTGGACGGCGAATATTTTACGGACAGCTTTCCCAGATTTGCATGTGGAAATCATCCTGATTACGACATCCGGTGATACCCTGTCGTCATCCCCTGCGGCCACTGGCAGGGGACCCATGGGTTCCCCGCCAGAAACCGCGGGGAATGACGAACAAAAAGGTGGCTTGAAAGCGCTTTTCACCAAAGAAATCGAAGAAGCGCTTCTCGACCGCCGCATCGACCTGGCGGTCCATTCGCTCAAAGACATGTCCGCCGAACTTCCCAAAGGCCTCGCCATCGGCGCGGTGCCGCAACGGGAAGATCCGAGAGACGTCTGGATTTCGAAAACGAAGGTGCCGTTCCATGGCCTCCCCGAAAGCGTCCGAATCGGCACAGGTGCCGTTCGGAGACAGGCCCAACTCAAGCGTTTGCTCCCCTCGGCACGACTGATCACCATCCGAGGAAATGTGGATACCCGCCTGCGTAAACTCACGGAAGGAGAATTGGACGGAATCATCCTCGCGCTGGCCGGGCTCAAACGACTCGGACATGTCCAGGCGGTGACGGAAATTCTATCGATCGATACGCTGCTGCCGGCGGTAGGCCAGGGATGCCTCGGAATTCAAATCCGGGATCGGGATTCCGCTGTAATGCCATTCATGAAAGCGCTCGACCATGCCGCCAGCCATGCCGCGGCACGGTGCGAGCGCGCCTTCCTGAAAAGACTGGGGGGCAGCTGTCAAACACCGATCGCCGGCCATGCGTCCATCGAGTCTGGGGAATTAACAATGCTAGGCTTGGTAATCTCTCCGGACGGGACACAGGCCGTGAGCGCCAAGGAAAATGGTCGCCCCTTCGACGCCGAAGGCATCGGTCAGCGCCTGGCCCAAAAGCTCCTCGTTGCCGGTGCCGATAAAATATTGCAAATTAATTAATAATATGTATTGACATATTTATGCTTTTATGCTAAATATTAAGCATGAGAACTACTATTGACCTCACTGATCAAGTATTTCGGGAATTGAAGGCCCTGGCTGCAATGAAAGGGATGAGCATGAAAGAAATAATTCAAAAGGCCGTTCAAGATGAACTGGCTAATGCCAACAGGGCCGATGTGGTCAGGGATAGGATCAAATTTCCGATTCTCGAATCCAAGGAACCGGGAACCCTCCATTTGACGAATGCCGAGATTGATGACTTACTTACCTGACGTAAACGTCTGGCTGGCCCTGGCGTCCCGCCGCCACTCGCACGCCCAAGCCGCCAATCAATGGCTAGTGGGCGTCGATCGCGAGACCATTGCTTTCTGCCGCATTACACAGATGGGACTTCTTCGTCTCTTAACCAACAACAAGGTCATGGGAGTCGATGTGATCAGCCGAGCTGAGGCATGGGAGGTTTATTCCAAAATCCAGCAAGATCGCCGCATGACCTTTCTCGGAGAGCCGACCGGCCTTGAAGATGGCTGGCGCTCCCTCACTCAATCCCCAAGCGTCGTCCCTGGCGATTGGACAGATGCCTATCTGTTGGCCTTTGCGAAAGCCCGCGAACTTACACTTGTCACATTCGACCAGGTCTTCCAAACGATCCCTGACGCCAACATCGTCGTCCTCTCATGATTGAGGTTCATCATCTTTCTAAAACATTTCGTGTCGCGCAGAAAGAACCCGGCCTGGCCGGAGCGATCAAGGGTCTCTTCACGCGCCAGTACAGGGATGTTCATGCCGTCCGCAATATCAGCTTCTCTATTAAGGAAGGGGAGCTGGTCGGCTTCCTGGGTCCCAATGGGGCCGGGAAAACGACGACGCTCAAAATGCTTTCGGGACTCCTCCATCCTTCGTCGGGAGAAGCGTCTGTTTTAGGGCATGTGCCATGGATGCGGGAGCGCGACTTTCAAAAGCAATTCACCATGGTCATGGGCCAGCGCACGCAGCTCTGGTGGGACCTGCCGGCCTGGGATTCCTTTCTGCTGAACAAGGAGATCTACGAGATTCCGAAAGCCCAGTTCGAGGAGACGGTGGACGAACTTTCCAGCCTGCTCGAGATCAAGGATCTCCTCGATGTCCCGGTCAAGAAGCTGTCGCTCGGCCAGCGTATGAAGGCGGAGCTGGCCTGCTCGCTCCTCCACCGCCCGCGCGTGCTTCTCCTCGATGAACCGACGATCGGCCTCGATGTCGTGATGCAGCAGAAGGTCCGGGACTTCATCCGGACCTACAACCGGTCGCGGAAAGCGACCGTTCTCCTGACCAGTCATAACATGGAAGATGTCTCCGAGCTCTGCGCCCGGATCATCCTGATCAACCATGGGCAGATTCTCTTTGACGGCTCTCTGCCGGATTTCCAAGCCCGCTTCGGACAGCGTCCGCTGACCGAAGCGATGCGGGCGGCTTTTTCCGCCTCCCCTCAAGTCTGAAAATATAATTAGTATCATTCGAATGGTTCAGGCGGACGCCTGACTGTTGCCCGAAAGGACCCGACCATGTCAAAAAAGGATCGCTTCGCCGCACTCCAGAATCAGCCGCCAGCGGCCAGGCCGCGCAAGATTTTTTATATCGCCATGGCCCTCATGGTCCTCGGATCCATTGAACTGGCGGGACGCGTCTACTACCGCATCAAATACAAGCCGCAGGAGGACCTCATGCTGCAGGCCTTCATGGGCCTCGGAGGAACTTACGATCCCGATATGGTCTCCAATTATTCGCCCCATCCGTATCTGGTGTACACGCTCAATCCAAACACCAAGTGGAATTACAAAAGCTACTACGGGGTTGAACCTAAACAGATGATCAATAGTCTCGGCTTCCGCGGCAAGGAGACGACCGTCGAAAAACCGGATCATGTGTTCCGGATTGTCTGCTTAGGCGGCTCCACGACGTTTGGCCTTGGCGAACCGGATGAAACGCAGACCTATCCGGAACTCCTCGAAAAACGACTGAACGAGCTCTATCCCGGCGGTCCTCATTTCGAAGTGATTAACGCCGGGACCCCCGGCTGGTCTTCCGCCGAAAGCCTGATCAATCTGCATTTCCGGGTTTTGGAGCTTTCCCCCGATATGGTCATCCTCTACGACGGCATTAATGATACCTTCGCCATGCGCCTGCCGGGGGAAGGGAAATCCGATTACAGCAACTTCCGCAATGTTCTGAATTTTCAGCTGCCTTATGAATGGGAAAGGCCGTTTCTCCGCTACAGCCATTTCTGCCGACTGGTGTACGCGATGACGCACCAGGTCGCCGCGGACATCAATTCCCTGGCCGTCAAAGCCGCCCCGAGAGGATTCAGCCAGATCGATGCCCTGAATCACGCGACCGGGAAGTATTTTAAGCGTAATGTCGAGTCATTCGTCGCCATCGCCAGGGCGCATCGCGTCACTCCCGTCCTGGTCACAATGGGGCATGGCCCCTGGCACCCATCCCTCGGCCTGACCTGTCAAATCATGCGTGAAGTCGCCCGCTCGCAAGGGGCGATCCTCGTTGATTTTGAACCCTACAGCCGCCCCGGATGGTTCGATACGATGGATAATGTCCATCTTCTGAGACCCGGCAATACCGCTCTGGCGGAAGTGATCGCGCGCACACTTGGCACCAGCGGAGCGCTCACCAGACACCGCTAGCGGATTCATTTCATTTCCCATCAGGCCATGAAAAAATATTGGTGCATCTTTTCCATTTACTGGCAGGAAGGCTTGTCTAAACGGGCATCCTTTTTGATCGAACGCTTCCGGGCGCTGGTGGTCCTGATCAGCTTTTATTATTTCTGGTCCGCGCTGTTGAAACACCGCACGAGTTTTGCGGGGTACGATCGATCCCAGATGCTGACCTATGTCCTGGGGATGAATGTACTTCGGAGCCTTGTTTTCGCAACCAGGACTGAAGAGATATCCGGAGAGATCAACCATGGTCGCCTCTCCGCGTATCTACTTAAGCCGGTAAATTTCATGCTTTACACACTTTTTAGAGATCTGTCTGAAAAATCAATTAATATCGTCTCCTCATTTATTGAAGTTTTTGGTCTGGTCCTGATTTTCCATGTGGACTTGAAATGCCCTCACGATCTACAAACCTGGCTGCTCTTTTTCATCGCCTGCGCAGGAGCCACATGGTTATATTTTATCTTGAGCTTCATGACGGGCTGCTGGGGATTCTGGACCTCCGAAGCCTGGGGGCCGCGTTTTCTTTTAGAGCTGTTTTTAGAATTCACGGCCGGAGCCTTCTTTCCCCTGGATGTACTCCCGCCAATGGCGCAACACATTATCAAGAGTTTTCCATCTCCTTACCTCGTCTTCTTTCCGCTCCAGATATTCCTTGGAAAGTTAAATTCGCATCAGATTCTAAATGGGTTTTCGATACAGCTCTTCTGGATCCTGGTGATTTCAGCCATGGCCCGCGTGGTCTGGTCTAAAGGGATGCAGAACTACAGCTCGGCGGGGTCATGAGGGTGCTTCGCCTCACCCTACGCGGCCGTGCCGGCCGTCCTCCCTCTCCCATTGGGAGAGGGAGCGCCCGACCACAGTCGGGCTGCAGGGTGAGGCAGAGCTAAACGATGCTTAGATATTTCCGCATCTGGAGGCGTCTTGCCGTCATGAGCTTCATGGTTCAGGCGGAAAGCTTTATCTCTTCTTTCGGTTATCTTCTGGGAAAACTGGTCAGGATCGGGTTCTTCCTCTTTTTTCTTTTCTCCATCTTCAAGCACACCGACGCTCTCGCCGGCTATAGTCTGCCGGAAGTCGCGCTTTTCTTCCTCACCTTTAATATTGTGGACATCGTCGCTCAGCTTTTTTTTCGCGGCATCTACGGAATTCGCAGCCTCATCCGCGAGGGAGATTTTGATTACTTCCTTATTCAGCCCGCCAACGTCCTGTTCCGTGTCGCGTTTCAGACCGTTGATTTTCTGGATGTCATTACAATACTTCCTGTATTTTCAATCACTTTTTTTGTCATGCGCCAGCTCTCGGGACCTGGACACATGATCCCTGCCATCCGCTGGATCCTTTTCGGAGCTCTTGCCCTCAATGGTCTCCTGATTGCCTTCGCGATCCATATCGCCGTCGCCTCGTTGGCCGTCATGACCCAGGAGATGGAAAACACCATCTGGATCTATCGCGACCTCATGACCCTCGGCCGTTTTCCGTCGGACATTTATGGTTCTCCCATGAGGATCATTCTCACCTTCGTCGTTCCCGTCGCCGTCATGGTCAGCTTTCCGGCGAAAGCGTTCCTGGGCCGGCTGGAAACAGGATGGGTGATTCAGGCTTTTTTCATGGCCATGACCAGCCTGGCCTTCAGCCTGTGGTTCTGGAGATTTGCCACCCGCCGGTATACGTCGGTCTCCTCCTGAATTCATTCACATCTATTTACAGCATTCTTTAAACCTTGACGATTCGGGGGGAGCGGGCTAGACTCGCAACAGAACCGGCACCCCCTCGGTATACCCCGAGAACGTGAGAGCCGGTTCACCCTTTGAAGTGCCCGCCAGACGACAGGCGGGCAAGCGCCCGAAGTGTGGCGCTTGGTTCTTTGAGAGACGTCAGACGATAAAGGCAGCCCCCAGGTAACTGGGGTGTGTGCGCAAAGCCTCCGGCCCTACTCAAGGAGCATTACGAGTAGAGGGTAGCGGGGTTACCGAATCAAAATGAAGAAAACGACTCTTCTATTACTGTCTGTATGCGCGATTCTTGTTGCTGCCCCTAGGGTGGGGGGCCGCCAGGCAACTGGCGGTGAGGCGGCAACAGGGATCGCGTTTTTATTGGCACCCGCTGTTGAACTGTCGGATCTGGACGTTCGAGACGCGCGAAATAACCCCATCATCAGCCCTGCCGCTCATGAAAAATTAGCTGAAATATTTCGCGAAAATCTTGTCAGTTTAATGGTTTTCGCACCCACCCATGCCATGACTGCGACCATGAACTGGCTAGATTCAATTTCGCATCTATTTAACAAGCTTATTTTGAATAGGCTATCAACCATTTTTGAGTCAATTCAAATGCTCATTTTACCCCCATCAAGGCGCTTTGTGCACAATGTTCATAACCTGTGCATAACATTCTCCGTCGGACTATTTGGCGGATGCCTGCTGCTTACGATACTCAGCCTGCCAAGAAGTCCTCTTCGCGTTCACCTTCGACTCTAATTCATAACGCCCCGTCAATTTTTCTATTGACGGGACGCCGTCCTGGCTGTAAATAAATGACGCATTTGGTTGAAAAATCAACATGGAGGAAGGGTATGAAACTTCAAGATCGGATCGGCCAGAGCAATTTCTTTTTCACGCGTGCGCGTACGCGCGTACGGAGCCTCGTCGTCACCCCGGTGAAAACCGGGGCCCAGTGGCTCTTAATGTTCTGGGTTCCGGCTTTCGCCGGAATGACGGCCATAAATCTATCGGCTGCCGATATCGATGCCAAAACGCAGCAGCAGCTTCAGGCGATTCAAAATGCCAACACCCAAATTTGCCTTCCCGCCATTCAAGCTTTAGGGCATTCGAACAATTCCGCGGTCGTGCAGCCTCTCGCTGACGCTTTCACTCAAGAAAATAGGCCCATCGTCCGCCGCTACATCGTCGAGGCTCTGGGATACTTGCGGAACCGATCGACTATTCCGACTCTCAAACAAGCGCTGAATGATTCGGACGTTCAGGTTCGGCAAAGCGCCGTTGCGGCTGTAGGCCTTCTGGGAGCAGGAGATGTTCAGGACATTCTTCTCGCGGATGCCGCGAACGAAAAAGACCCCGTCGTTAAACGACAACTCGTGCATCACCTGGGGCTGCTCCATACCCCGGGTGCGATTAACGCGCTGAAAACATTCAAGCGGGACTCAGATCCAGCGGTGAGCCGCATGGCCACCGACACAGTAGGAAAAGAGGCTAAGTGAACTTAGAGCGCAAAAATCTGGAATCCAGGATTACAAAGACCCGCCTCGGGTCTTTGGTCTTGCTTGCCGGGCTTTGCGCTCTCCCCAACCGATTGGCCTATTCCAGCAGCGACGCGATCCTCGTCTACCAACGGAACGAAGACCAGACCATCGACCGGGAGTGGGACTACGGAAACGGGACTTTCGCAACGTCTTCAGAAAACTTCGCGCCGGTCGTCAGCGGCTCTGAGTTCATTCCCCGCGTCGTGCAAATCTACACGCTTTCTCCGAATAGCGCGCGATATGCGACCGTGGGAGATGAAAAGATCATAGTCACGCTGGCCACCAACTTCGCTGGAACAGATGTTCTTTACGCCAACGTTTGGAATGACACCTCTAAAACCTGGGGAGCGGCACAGCAGATCGCCAACAGCGCCGCCCTGAGCAATATGGATACGTATATTCCCTTCGACGCCGCCTATGAATCCCTGACCGGCAATTTCATGCTGGTGTATTCCAATGGAGGGACTGTCAACACCAATGGTGGACAGATCAATTACGCCTATTACAATGGGACCTCCTGGACAACAACCGCCGGCACCTTCAACGGCATCGACCCCGGAGCCAACGGCCAGCGCATCCGCTACGTCCGCTGTGCCGCCAATCCCATGACCAACGGTATCGCCGTCGGAGTTTCTGATTCGGGCGGCAATCCTACCACCATGCTATCCGCCAACTACTGGTCCGGGTCTGCTTGGAAAGCCAACTGGAGCTTCCTGACCGCATCAGCCAACTTCTGGACAGCGGCTTTGGTCGGAACCGCCGTGACCGAGATCTATCGCGGCGACGTGGGCCGGGGGTTTGATGTCGTCTGCGTCAGCAGCGTGACGGGTCGCTGCTATATTTACGCGGGTTTTAACCCCAACCAGAACGGCGGAACCGCCGGAGCCAACATCTATATGGCTTATTACGACGCCTCCGTCTCCACCTGGACCGCAACCAATCAAACCGCTACAAACATGGATTCTGCACAAACCGCTGATTCCTGGTACTGGATCCAGGCCGCCGCGGACCCGAGCGCCAGCGATTCGGTCGTTGTTGTGGGGAAGGATAGTGGCAGCCGGCTGGCGATTGAGACCTATGTGAACGGCTCAAGCACCTCGCTCTGCAACGTTGGCCAACCCGGTAATGCCGCCGTTAATTTGATCGCCTCACAAACGAACTGGCAGTCCGACTACGCGGTCATTTTTGAATCGTCCACTCACAAAGCCATGATCCCTTACTTTACGAGCGCCGCCCCGGCGAATCAACTGCGGTATAAGTTTGTGACACCTCCGACAACGATAAGCGGAGCCGCTCTAGGACCCACGTTTGGTTCCAACGCCGGAGACGTTCTTAAGGCGTATTATGACTGGACCAGCAATGATATCTGGGTCGCCGGCAGCAACAATAAGGGACTCCTCTCTTTCGCGCGATGGAACGAAACAGGCCCGGCATGGTTCCCGGGCGCCGGCACGGCCGCCTCCTATATCGCCGGCTATGACATCGTTGTGGGAAACAGCGGAAACAATGCCAAAAGTCCTTTCTCGATAAGCCGCGAAGCGTTTGCTTATGCGCGAAAGGACAGCAAAATACCCTTCCGCAAAAATACCGTAGGAGCCTACAACTGGGATCCCTCGGATAACCTTCAGACGGCGGCGGGGACGGACATCGGTGGCGCGCCGCGTTATGTACGGCTTCTGGCTTCTCCCAAAGAGGGGAAAAAACTGATGGGATTCATGACAAATAATGGATTGATCGGGACCCAGGAATACACGAACGCTTCCCAAACCTGGTCCAGCACGGAGACGCTCACCAACAATATTGATATCACCACAAATAAGGATTATTACCGCGGCTTTGATATCGCTTACTCGCGAAACAGCGGCAACGCCGTAGCGGTCTATGCTGACGGTTCCGCTACACCCGCCTACCAGACCCGCTTAATGGGTTCAGGGAAATGGAACGGCTCAGGGAACCCGGTCTCCGGTTATCCCTCTAATGGCGCCATCGAATGGGTCCGCGCGGAAGCGAATCCTACAGTCAATTCGAATGAAATTGTTATGGTCGGAATGGACCTTAACGCGAAGGTGGGCGCCGCCGTCTGGAATGGGGCTTCTTCCTGGGGCCATGGCCTTAACCTCAGCAACGCGGGCACCGCCAACGCCTATAACACGCAGCAACCCTTTGATGTGGCTTACATCTGGGATGATACCAACCCCCATGCTCTCGTTGTGTTTGGAGATTCCACGCAACCCAACCTCTGGAGTTACGTCGTCTGGTACAGCACCAGCCAAACGTGGGGTCCGATCCAGCCGGGATTTGCCTTAAATGGTTCGCCTATGAGATGGTTTCGTCTGGCAACCAATAAGGGTGTAAAAACAGCCAATACCGTCAATTACATCGGGATGGCTTTTGAAGATAACGCCAGGAATCTCGGCGCCGCCATGTGGAACGGCAATACGCAGTCCTGGGTCAATGCCAATAACAGTATCATCAACGTTTCCTACGGGAACCAAGCCGGCTGGCAGATGCGAACCTTTGATATCGCCTGGCAGCGGGATGGGAGTGAGTGTGACATTGTTTTTTCGAACAACGGCAGCGGCAATCTAGGCCATATCGCGTTTAAAGGGACCACGGGCGTATGGGATTCCGTCCGGGCCGACGCCACGGCGACCAACGGGATCTACGAAGTCAATATGATTTCCGAGCCGAACGACGGGACCGGGACCAGTAACGAAGTCTATATTCCCGTGCAGACCACCGCGCGCCAGATGAAAATCTATTACGGCCAAACCTTGTATGGAACGACCATCGGCGCAGGGAATCTCTTCACTCCGGCGGCCCCTTACCTCTTCAGCGCGTGGGGCGGGGAGGGAGCCGACCCCAACTATGAATCGATGTACGCCGCCTATTCCCTGGACATCGCCCCGCCGACATCGACCATCACGAGTCTGACGAATGGCGCCTACTACAAAAGTTTGGGAGCCATTTCAGGAGCCGCTTCCGATGGGTCCGGCAACAATGTCTCGAACGTGCGGGTCGTCCAGGTCTCAATTCAAAATAACACGGCCGGCACGTACTGGTCGGTGGCGGGCTCTTCCTGGTCCGCCACGCCGGTCTGGAATAACAACACCGCCTACGACGCCTCGAACAGCACATGGACCCTCTCGGGCTTGAGCAATATCTGGACGACGAACTTGCAGTACACGATCCAAACACAAGCGATCGACTACGCCAAAAATGTCCAAACCACACCCACTTCCTATACCATCACCTATGATACGACAACCCCGACAGGTCAAATTTCATATCCCGTGACCTTAAGCGGCATTAACGGTTACTACCAAACTGGAGCGATCGGCAGCGCCACCATTGTTTCCAGCGATACGTTCCCCGGAGGTATCGGCAAAATTTATCTTAACCTTTCAAAAATTAACGCCGGTACAACGTATTATTACAACCCCCAGGGCAGCAACTGGGTCAGCACTCCGGTCACTTATATCGCGACGACGACATTCGACGGCCTCAATACCTATACGGCTCCTCTTCCTGTCGCCAGCCTTTCTGATGGCTCAACCTATTACCTGGGCCTTCAATCCAGGGACTTGGCGGGAAACTTCATGGCCACGGGCACGACGGTGACCTTTGTCGTGGACATTTCCAGTCCTGTCCCGAAAGTCACCCTGCCGGGGACATCCGAGGGTACCTACCGGAGCTTTCCCACGATCAGCGGGTATTCGACGGATAATTTTCCGATCGTGATCACTTCCATTACGTTCCAGCTGGCGGGGGCCGGGTACTGGGACGGGATCAGCGGCTGGGGCGCGGGCGCGCCGACCTGGTACACGACGACGGGGACCAATACCTGGACGTTCAATTGGGCCACGGCCGGAATTAACCTGAGCACGCTCGATACCTCCCGGATTGAGATTTATGTCAAGACACAGGATGCCGCGGGAAACTACACGACCGCCGGCCCGACGGAGATTTTCCGGGTGGACAACAGCAGTCCCACCTGCGCCTTTACCTATCCGGCCCCCTCGGGTTCGAAAATCTGGCTCAACGCGGCGACCGGCGCCTCGTTTCTCCAGGGAACCTGCCAGGCCAATACCAATAATTATCTGTGGTACGTCCATCTCCATTTATACCGCTGGTTTGACAGCTATTACTATGGAGGCAGCTGGCAAAATTCGGTGGCGCTGGTGCCGGGCATGGATAATCGTCCACCCGGCACCAATCTGGATTTCACGCAGGCCGGTTTCGTCAACGGACCTGCCGCCATGCCCTGGACCTACCCCAACAGCGTCAACTGGCAGGGCGCTTATTCGAACAACCAAATCAGCGGGTCTTCCTTCACTATTACAGCGACAGGCCAGGATGAGGCTGAGAACACCAGCAACATCATCGTAGGAAACGAATCGCCCTGGGCCACCTTGGGTTCAAGCATCACGTTCTATTACGACGTGATTCAGCCGACGACCACCATTACCTTCCCCGCCGCTGGCAATAGCGTCGGATCCCAGCCCACCATCTCCGGAGGGTATTACGACCGGGATTCCGGCGTGACGCAGATTCAGTATCTTCTGGATGACCAAACGGCAGGCAAATGGTGGGACGGGATCAACGGCCAGTGGCAGAACAGCGCTGTTCCCTCCCAGGCTTCCTGGCCATCAGCCAGCATCTGGGCCAGTTCCTGGACGATTACGCTTCCCGGCGGCCAGCTCCCCAACCCCGCGCAGAATATCATCAGCGGACATAAGTTCCTTCTCGAGATTTCCGCCATTGATAAGGCTGCCAACACGGAGTCGGACTTTACGGTGGGCGCCGCCTCCATCACGCTTTATCTGGACACCCAGGCCGTCGTCATCAGCAATGTGTCGCCCGGAGCGCCTCTTGGATCCCAGTGGACCAATTCCGTCACGAGTTTGTCCGGCCTCTACAATGATCAGCCCGGAGCGCCCCTCAATACCAACATCCAGAGTGTTGAAGTTCGCTTGTCCAGCGGCTCAACTCCCGGCCTTTGGTGGAGCGGCTTTCAAAGCCAGTGGGTAGGATCGAGCACCTGGTCCTTTGCCTGCAACGGCAGCTGTTCGGGAGGAACCTGGACTTATAACATCGCCAACTCGAACTTTAAAGACGGGGTCTTTTATCGCATCACCGGACGCGGGACCGACTCGGTCGGCAACGTGACGTCTATCCCGGATGAAACCTCGAGCGCGAACTCTTCCTTTTACTATGACGTGTCACGGCCGACTTCGACCATCACGGTGCCTACGCCGAATGCCTTCTATCCCGCGGCCTCTTTGACCCAGCTGAGCGGCACGGCGGTCGACACCTTGCCCGGCGCTTTGAACAACGTTCAAGTCGCGATTCAGGATGTCGACACGACCGAATGGTGGGGCGGCGCCTCCTGGGGGAATGCCGGCCCGACGCCGATCTGGTTTAACGCTTCGGCTCCCTATGGCGCCTGGACCTACAGCGTCCCGGGCAATATGTGGACAGGACGCAGCAACCACCAGTTCTCCATCCGATCGATGGCCTCTGATAAGGCAGCAAACCCGGAACAAGGCGGCAACGGCAATACGCCCTTTACGTTTGTCATCGACTCCACCGCTCCCGCTTCCGCCGTCACGAGCCTCGCCAACAATGCGGTCATCAGCACGATTACGGCAATCAGTGGAACCGCGACGGATTTAAGCACCTTCGGGCATACACGCATGCAGAAAGTCTATATCAACCTCTATGACACCGTGACCGGGGCCGTCTACGCGCCGGGGCATCCCCTGGATACAGATCTGGCGCATCCCGGCTGGTTTCAGCCCGCCATTCCTTATTCGCTTAATGCCCGGGCGCAGGAATACTTCACCCAGAATCAGGCGACCTACACGAATTTCGGCGGCGCAGGGGCGTCGAGCGGCACGTGGTCCTGGAACGTCCCCAATGTGGTCGCCTACAATGGCGACCCGCTCCAGATTATCTCGGAAGCCCAGGACCAGGCGGGAAACTACGAAATCGCCTGGACCACGACGACTTTCACCCTGGATCAATACAAGGCCAGCCCGCAATCGCCAGGATCCTCGATCACATCCCCGGTGGATGGATCTTTCACCAAAACACCGCTCACCACCATCGTCGGAAACGCCAACGATCTGGTGAACCTGACTACCGTGAGGATCAAATTCATGCGGCTGATCGGCGCGACCACCTGGTATTTAAACCAGAGCGGCAGTTGGCAGAACTCGGACCCCGGCAGCTACCCCGTCTCCTCGCCGGTCTCCGGAAAGAGCGTCATCGGCTGGACCTTCGACATTTCCGGCAAAATGGACGTGTCGGATGTTCCTTATATGATCACCTCCATCGCCTACGACCAGGCCGGCAACAGCCAGCTGGTGCTCACCACCAACACGTTTGTCTACGATATCCAGTTCCCGACGGCAACAATCACCTACCCGGCCAACAACGGCTATATTTCCAACATAGGCCTTCTGCAAGGAACAGTCGCGGATTCCGCCCCCGGGATTCCCGGCCAGGTCCTGGTCCGCATCAGCACGGGGGCGCACAGCTTTTTCTGGACAGGATCTTCCTGGACGGCGAACACGAATACCTGGCTCAACACGACGCTTTCTCCGAACGCCACCGCCTGGATTCTCAACGATAACAGCTGGGTGACCAACGCGTCCTTTATGGCCGAAGCTTACGGAATCGATAAAGCTCTGAATGCTCAAGTCACCTACTCTACGGTGTCCTTCATCGCGGACTTCACAACCCCCGGAGCGACCGTCACGTGGCCGAGCGTCACACCGACATCCGTGAATATCAGTTCGGTCACGGGAACGATGTCCAACCCGGGCCCGGCGAACATTACGGCGGTCAAAGTGTCTTATTTCAGCAACGACCCCGGTGTTCTGAAATATTGGGATCCTGTCTCGAACACCTTTACGTCAAGCGTTGAAATCTTTTCGACAGCCACTTTGAACCTTGGCCTGGGAACCTGGAGCATGCCCGCCAATGAAGTCCCGTCCTGGATCACGAGCCAGAGCGGCATTTCCTATCTTATCTTTGCCAAAGCGGATAATGCGGCCGGCGCGGAAACAGCCAAGCCGGGGAGTCCCGCGGCAGGCTCGGGCTACGTCAATATCGTGATGAAGGCCCCTGTGCCCGTATCCACCATCACATCCCCGGACAATACGACGCCACATTTCATGCCAACCACGGTAGTTCTGCAGGGGACCTCGATCAACAGCACGACGGCCTATGTCCAGGTTCTGGACTGCGGCCTGGATAATACCTGCGCCACCTCGAACCAGGCCTGGAACGGATCCAGCTTTGTTTCCACCGGCACCTATAACGGTTTCCGGCTCGTCAACGCGTTCACCGGGAACTTCATCGCTGAGACCTGGCAGTTTACGGAGATCCCGAATAATAAATGGAATGCAAACCACTATTACAGGATCAACTCGCAGGGCTATAACGGCAACGTGACGGGGGGCATCATGGAAAACCCGGGCCCGACCGCGGTCTTTGTCGTGGATTCCTCCGCCCCGGTCACCACCCTCACCGCGCCTGCGGCCCAACTGTATATCAGCACGCTTCCGACGCTTTCCGCGAACATGACGGATATCGCCCCCGGCCAGGTCAGCCCGACTGTCGGAGATGTCTACTTTAAAGTGAAGCAGCAGGGAACGAATGCCTTCTGGGATTGGACGCTTTCGACCTTCACGGCAGTCGGAGTCAACACCAACTTGACGGCCAACCTTGTCTCCGGAAGTTACAACAACGGACTCTGGAGCTACACAACGACCTATTTCCAAACGGGCGCCGCGTGGGTCAACGGCAGTCTTTACGAGGTTCAGGTCTTCGCCAAGGACAAGGCCGGCAATCAGAACGCCTCAACCCTTTGGGACTTTACGTATGACATCTCCAAACCGACGGCGACGATCGTGATGCCGACCAGCGGCCTGACCGCCATCCGCAGCCTGCCGGTCAGCTCCGGAACGGCTGTCGACAACAACCTCAACACCAATGTGCAGATCGCGATCCGCAGCCAGCTGGGGCTTTGGTACGACGGTTCCTTATTCGAGATCAACCAATCCACACCGTATTTCATCCCGGTCACGAGCCTGTCTTCGAACGCGACGTACTGGACCTACACGGCGGGGGGCAACCTGAATACCATCCTCCAGGACAATCAGAAATACCTGATTGTCGCCGCCGCGACAGACGCCGCGGGAAATATGCAAAACACTTATCCGGTCGGCGTCTCGTCGTTCACGATGACCATGGATAAGACCGCGCCCACGGCAACGATTAGCGTTCCCTCGAATCTCTCCTACCAACCGGCGAACATCGGGCAATCGGGCACCAGCTCGCTTCTTCAGGGGACGGATAATGACGCCAACAGTCTGGCCTCGGGCGTGAAGCGAGTCCAACTGCGGTTGTCCTATCTCCTGGCCGGAAGTTCCTATTACTGGGACGGCGTCGCGAACCATTTTTCCTCCACGACCGTCGATGCCAACACGGTCTGGACGCACAGTCAGATCCTCACACCGCCAGGCACATGGACCTATCCGCCCAATATCGTTTGGCCGGTGGACATGAGCCACCCCATGCTGCTGGAAGTGCAGGCGGAAGACAATTCATCGCTCGGGGATGGTTCCGGCGGCGGAAACATCAGCTCGATGGCCTCGGTGAATTTCAATGTGGACTTTGTCCTTCCGTCCGCGACCATTACGTGGCCGAACGCGAACGCGACCCTTTCCAGCGCCACCCTCCAGATGACAGGTCCTGACACCGATGATCTTTCCGGCGTCAGCATTGTAAAGGTTCAAATCTCTACTGGGACCGGCGCGACGCAGCACGATTGGGACGGAATAAGTGCCTGGGTGGCCGATGCCAATAATGCCACACCGAACTGGATCACCACCACGACCGCCAACCCCTGGTACTACACAATTCCCAACGCGGCCCTGGCTCCAGGAAATGGCAAACTTTATTATCTGCGGCTCCAAGCCACAGACGCCGCCGGAAATATTTTCGCCACACAGACCACCACGTTCACCTACAACACGACCGTGCCCACGGTGGCAATCACCCCGCCGGCGCCCAATAACGGCTTCTATTCCGCCGTTCAGGTCTCGACACCCTTTGCCGGAACCACGAGCCCCTCAGGCGCTCCCAACGTCGTGGTCAGCACCGTCATCCTCACTCTCCGGGACCTCACCGTCGGGACCAGCTATTACAACGGCGCATCCTGGGTCACAGGCTTCTCCACCTTCCCGGCCCAGGGCACGGTCGCCAACTGGACCACGAATAATGTGTCCCCGACCTTCGTGAACGATCACCAGTATCAGCTGACCGCCACGGCCACCGACAATTCCCAGCTTTCGGCCGCCGCCACTCTCACGTTCATCTATGATGTCCAGAAGCCGACTTCCTCTATAACCAGCCCCCCGGCCGGCTATTTCACCGCTGCCCCATTGACCACGATCAGCGGCTTAGCCAGTGACCAGACCGGCAACCCCATTAATCCGGCAGGAATATCAGCCAGCTCTGTCACCGTCGCCATTCAGAAAGTGGGCGGAAACTGGTGGAATGGCGCGACCTTCTCCGCCATCAATCCGGCCTACTCCACGGCCGCCTTTACGGGAGCCTCCAGCGGCACCTGGACTTGGGCGGTCCCTGTCGCTCTTCAGAACGCTTTGGTCAGCGGCTCCACCTATTTCATCGTTTCTCGCTCTACAGATAATGCGGGCAATTCCGAATTCGGGCCCTTGAACGGGAATATCCCCGGCGGCGTCGGGGTCACCATCTTCTACGATACGGCTCCTCCGACATCCGTCTTTACCGTACCAGCTTACAGCGCCCTCGCGCAAAAGTACTTTAACGCCCTGCCCTCCGTCTCCGGAACCGCCTCCGGCGATACGGGAATCCAGAGCGTCCAGTTTGCCGTCGTAAAGCTAGGGGCGCCCTCCCTCTGGTTTGATGGAACAGCCTTCACAAAGGATCAGCCTCTCCCCTATTTCCTCCCCGTGACAGGGACCACCGTCTGGAGCGCCCCCTCTCTCGCCAATCTGGTGACCTATCTTCAGAATTCAGGCGATCATGCCCAATATGTCTTTGTGACTTCGGCGACCGCCCCGTCAGGCCTGACCCAGGCCACTTTCGCAGTCGGCACCTCCTCTTTCACTTTGACCTATGACCAGACTGCACCCACGGCTGTTATCGGTGTCCCTGCTTCCAATAACTCCACATTCAAGCGCGCCAATATCGGCGAAAGCGGCGCAAACCTCTTCTCGGGAAGCTCTTCAGACCTTGGGCCTCTGGCTTCCGGTGTTGAGGAAGTGGACATTCAGGTTTCCTACCTGTCGGGAAGCGACACCTATTATTGGACTGGGGCGGCTTTCTCCTCCACGACCGTCGCATGGCCGTCCATGGCCACCAATAACCTCTGGCTTTATGGAACCTCGATCGTCTGGCCCAATGATGGCCTGAGCCACGCCATCACGCTCAAAGCGCGGGCCATCGATTACACGAAAGCGGCGGACAACAGCGGGACGGGGAATACCGACGTCCCCGTGACGGCGGGAACCGACGTGATGAACTTCACCATCGACGACAATCCTCCTTCGGGAACGATCGTCTGGCCCGGACCAAGCGCGGCCATCTCTTCCGCCACGGTCCAGATCGCCGGGACCGAGACCGATGTCTCCGGCGATCCGGCAGGCTCCGGCGTCAATACTGTCCAGGTCGAAATCTCCACCGGCACGGGCGGGTCCAAATCCTGTTTGAATGGCACCACCTGGTCCGCCCCGGGATGCGTGAATGGATTCGTCAGCACGACGACCGCCAATCCGTGGTTCTACACGATTCCGAACGCCGCCCTGGCTCCGGCAAACGGCAGCTACATATACCTGCGCACCCAGCTAGTCGATTTCGCCGGAAACTCGTTTACCACTCCCATCACTACCTTTACCTACAACACGACGGCGCCCACCGTGACGATGTCGCCTCAGCCGCCCAACAATGGCCTCTACTCCGCCGTCCAGGTCTCGACACCCTTTGCCGGAACCACGAGCCCCTCCGGCGCTCCCAACGTCGTGGTCAGCACCGTCATCCTCACCCTTCAGGACTTGACGGTCGGCACCAGCTACTATAACGGCTCTTCCTGGGTCACCGGTGCCACCACTTTCCCGGCCCAGGGCACGGCCGGCAGCTGGACTTTTAACAATGCCGCCCTGACTTTCGTCAATGACCACAAGTATCAGTTGACCGCCACGGCGACTGATAATTCCCATCTGTCGGCGGCCGCCTCCTTTACTTTTGTCTATGACGTCGTGCCGCCGACATCGACTATCTCTTCGCCTGCATCTCCGTACATGACCGCTTTAAACATCGTGAACGGTATCGTCACGGACAATCCCAACGGGACTACTTTCAATGACGCTGCTGGTGTTTCAACTTCCGGAGTGACCGTCGCCGTCCAGTTAATCGGAGGAAAATGGTGGAACGGCACCGATTTCAATACGACAAGTAATCCTTTCTACTTTACCGTGGTCAATACGACGACCACATTCCCGTTGTGGAAAAATAACTGGAGTTACACCGTGCCGGCGGGTCTGCAGAGTGCCATTCTAAGCGGAAGCCAGTATCGCTTCATCAGCCGGGCAACGGATATTGCAAACAACGTGGAATATCCAGCCAATTCCGTCCCTGCAGGGGTGGGAGAAACCGTTCTGTACGACAGCGCACCGCCCGTTTCCGTTATCACATTCCCGACCAACAATCTGGACTATCAGAGCATCCCGGCCATCACAGGGACAGCCAACGATACCCTCACAGGATCAGGGGTACAGGAAGTGGATATTGCTCTCGTTGACGTGATCAACCGCTATTGGGCAGGCCCCATCACCGGTTGGACCGGAAATTGCGGAACCGGCTGCACCCCATGGCAGACATCGACCTTTACCGGTGCGAGCAGCGGAACATGGACCTACAACAACTTCGCCGCCGATACCTTCAGCTCCAACTCGACTTATCTGCTCTATATCCGCGCCAAAGATAATGCTGGAAACATATCGGCCAGTCCCCCTTCCTTCACTTCTGGCGGGGTTTCCTTTATTGTTGACTTTACGACGCCCACGTCACAGGTCACCTTCCCGGTGAACAGCTCTTCTTTGCAGGTGGGAATCTCGTCAGTAACAGGAACAGCAACGGATCAGAACAGTGGGGGTTCCGGAATCAATTTCATTGCGATGAGAATTGGGCGCTCGGACGGAACATTCTTCAATCCTGTCGGCAATACCTGGGAAAACACCCCGATCGCTTCTAATTTCCCTTACTCGACAACGCTCAGCGGAACGATTCTCAATTATGGTTGGTCCAAAACGAACCTGGCTCCAGCCAACTTTACTGATGGCTACCAGTATAACGTCGAATCGAAAGCCACAGACAACGCGGGGAACTATGAAATTGTCTACAACACCATTACATTTATCGTTGACCAGTCGAGTCCCACCGCGGCGATCACCTACCCATTCGCCAGCGGCTATGTGAACCAGACCGGCTATGTCAACGGGACCTCGACCGACGCACTGGTCGCACCGGGGAAATTTCCCAGCGGTGTCGCCTCCGTGAAAGTGCGGATCAGCACCAATTCCTTTACATCGTTCTGGACGGGATCGTCCTGGACGGCCACCACCAACACGTGGTTTAACGCCACCCTTTCGCCGAGTGCCACCACCTGGTTTGTCCCGCAGAATCCCTGGGTGACGAACGTTACGTATGGAGCGGAAGCCTATGCCACCGATAAAGCCGGCAACACCCAGGTCACCTATTCGACTGTCACCTTTATCGCCGATTTTACACCGCCCGTGAGTACGATTACCGTTCCGAACAGCGGAACAATCCAGACCGTGCTCACAACCATTTCAGGTCAGGCGGCGGACATTCCGCCAGGGCAGCTGCAAACGGTCCAACTGTCCTATTACTCAAAAGGAAACAGCCGCTACTGGAATCCAGTGTCGGGGAATTTTGATTCCACTCCCGAAATCTTCTCCACCGCTGCCATCACCGGCGCGACCTGGAACATCTCCGGGAGCAGCAGCGTCCCCAACTTCCCGACGACAGTTGGAGGCGTCACGTTCGATATCTTTGCGCAAGCCATCGATGCGGCCGGTAATGCTTCCGCGAAACCCGGATCTCCTACGATTCCTCCGGCCCAGAGTTCCTATATCGAGGTCGTTATGAAGACACCAGCTCCCGTAACGACCATCGTTTCACCCACGGTAGGGACACCGCATTACACGCCCTCCTCGGTCGTTCTGCAGGGAGGATCGCTGAATCTCACCACCACCGTTCAAGTCCAGCTTCTGGAATGCGGGCAGGATGTGACCTGCAATACATCGAATTTGTATTGGACCGGCAGCGTCTGGGCATCAACCGCCACGGAGCACGAACTCTACCCCGGCTTCATCGGGGTCAACTATTTCGATGGCGTGAATTGGCAGATGAACTTGCCCGGCGCCATTTGGCACGGCAACAAGTATTACCAAATTACGTCGAAAGGCTTAAACGTGCCGCAGGGCCTGTTTGAAAATTCAGGCCCCTCCGCCACGTTTGTCATTGACAGCAGCGCGCCGACGGGCGCGTACAACATGCCGGACAGCCGCGTCTATACCAATAACGTCTCGACCTTGTCGGCCACAGCCACAGATCTACCCCCTGGAGTTGTGCAAACCGTGACCTTTAATGTGGCGCGACAGGAGGACCCGACCAAACTTTGGAACTGGCAGGCCTCTACGTTCACGGTCGCATCTCCCGGCGCGACCGATTTGACGCCGATTTATCAGGGAGGGAACCTCTGGATCTATACGACTGACTATTTCCAGATCAATACAGGCGCCGGGGCTTGGGAAAATGGGAAATCCTACGTGGTCCACGAGGTCATGACCGACAAAGCCGGCAATACCTTTGATAATGTGCACGCGGCCTTCACCTACGACATCATGGCGCCCACGTCCACAGTCCAAGTTCCGCAAAATGGTCTGGCAGGCGTCAAGAGTTTGCAATCCCTTTCCGGTATCGCTTCGGATAATTTCGCGAACAACAACGTCCAGGTGGCGATCTATGGCCTGACGGACACGGCCTGGTTTGACGGATTCGGCTTCAATGTGGCGCAAAGCACACCGAACTTCCTCAACGTGACTTCCTTATCCCCCAACGCCACTTCCTGGACCTATGCCCCTTCGAACTTTGATCCGAAATTTCTTGATGGTCGGCAGTACATGATTTTAACGCGAGCTCTCGACGTGGCGGGGAATGTGCAGAGCAATCTGGCTGTCGGCGTCTCCTCTGAAACGATTACGATCGATCGAACGCCCCCCATTGTCACCTTGACGGCGCCCCCGAATGTGAACGCCTCCTATAAACCCGCGAATATCGGACAATCCGCGACAGGGACACGTTTCCATGGGACGGCTTCTGATGCAGGGCCTCTGGCTTCCGGCGTTAATAAAGTCCAGATCCAACTCACCTACCTTTACGGAGGAGATACTTATTATTGGGACCAGAATCTGGCTCAATTCTCTTCTTATACAGTGACAGCCAATACCTCCTGGTTCAGTGGCGGAACAGGGTGGCTCTACGTCCAGAGTATTGTCTGGCCCACGGATGTCAGCCACCAGATCACGCTGAATGTCGAAGGCATTGATAAAGCTTCACTGGGCGATGGAACGGGTGGAGGAAACGTCAGCGCTCCATTGAGCACGACATTTAACATTGATATTTCCTCACCCACGGGCACCATCACCTGGCCGTCACCCAATGCCGCCGTCTCTTCGACCACCGTCCAGATCACCGGCCCCGAATCCGATGACCTCTCCGGCGTTCAAACTACCCAAATACAAATCTCCACCGGCACCGGCGCCTCCCAGTACGACTGGAACGGCACCCTCTGGGTCGCCGATCCTAATAATGCCACCCCCGTCTGGAACACCACCACCACGGCTCTTACCTGGGCCTACACCCTCCCGGCGGCCGCGCTCGCGACGCAAACCTATTACTACGTGCGCCTCCAGTTAACCGATAACGCCGGATGGATCTTCACGTCTCAGACCTCCACCTTCACCTACGACAATTCGGCTCCGAATGTCGCCGTCACCATGCCGTCCAATAATGGCTTCTATTCCGCCATCGTCGTCTCGACACCCTTTGCCGGGACTTCCTCCGTCCCCGGGCCGATC
>Ga0182027_10003312_pt1 | contig 25657 bp, 24 predicted proteins | sample 712E1DmetaG_FD_121300 | JGI IMG/M metagenome (GOLD analysis project Ga0182027, IMG submission 121300) | Permafrost microbial communities from Stordalen Mire, Sweden - 712E1D metaG (Illumina Assembly) | ecosystem: Environmental > Terrestrial > Soil > Wetlands > Permafrost | place: Sweden...
GGAATAGTTTACGATACATTAAAAGAAAAACGGGTATTTACTGACTTCCCTAATTTTAAATATGTAACACCTTGAAAATATGCAAGTTGACATAAATAGAGTAGACATTTAAACATAGGAGAAAATGATGATAGTTGGAGTTATCGGATTGGGTAGGCTTGGTTCTGCCTTAGTTCGCGGTTTTTATAAGGAAGACTCCCAAAGGACCATTTATGGATTTAACCGCAGCTCAGAAAAAGGCAAAAAGCTGTTAGAAATAGTTCCGATGCTCCAACTGTGCAATTCGGAGGCTGAGCTTTTGGAAAAATGCGATTGCGTTTTTCTTTGGACTAATGCTAAAGACGCGGCGATCGTGATGGAGCAAAACGCTTCGTTAATCCGAAAAAAACAGCCTATCCTTATCAGTTGCACGCCTGGAGTCACGCTTTCTGAGTATACTTCCCGATGGGCGGAAACACTTCCAAATGTCAATATGGCGATTCGAAAGGGAGTGACCCTGGTGCATTACGCGCCTGCGATCAAGGAAACCGATCGCGCAAACATTCAGGCACAGCTTTTGCGAGTGGGCGCCGTGTATGAAACAACCCAACAGGATATCCAATACCTTTCCGCACTCTGTAGTTGCGGTCCAGCGCTTTACGCCACTTTTATGGAGCTTTTCGCGGATACGTTAGCTATTAGAAAAGGCTATGATAAAAATCTTTGTCGCAGGATGGTTCGAGATACCTTTGACGGAACAATCGCACTGCAAGAGCATGACGGTATAAATGCCGATGAGCTTGTTTACCGAGTTGCCCATCCAGGAGGCTCCAGTGAAGCTGGGGTCAAGTTTTTAAAGGCATTTCTTCCCGAAGCTTTTGAGAAAATGCTGATTTCGATGAAGAAATGGGGCGAAACCGCGCAACTGCGAAAAGAAAATAATTCCGATGAAGATGTGATCATTACTGATGCGAATTTCGAAGACGCACGGGCAATTCTTTCTCTACAAAAAAGGGCTTATATTCAGGAAGTTGAAAAAGCGGGCGATGATTACGGTATTCCCCCCATGCGGCAAACGCTTTCCGAAATGGAGGACGATTTCAAGCATTACGTTATCCTGAAAGCGATGAAGCAATCGCTTATCGTCGGTTCCGTAAGGGCGAAGATGAACGATGAAATATGCTATATCGGGCGGCTTATCGTTGAGCCCATTTTTCAACAAAAAGGATATGGCGCCGCTTTAATGAAATCAATAGAGGAAAGGTTCCCTCAAGCCAAGGAATACGAGCTATTTACCGGTGAAAACAGTCACGAAAATATTCGGTTTTATTCAAAAAGAGGATATGCATTACTTGAGCATTTTTCAGGTCTAAACGGATTAAAACTTGTCAGAATGCGCAAACGTGTCTGAATCAGGATGTGCAGGATTAAAGGATTTGCAGGATTTAACCAAGACCTGTTTTGCGCGCGGCTAAAGGAATAAATCACTATGCGTAAACGCAGATTAAATTTGATTAAAATGGCTGTGATGCTGTTTCTGATGGTTCCCTTTTCCGGAATGGCCGGTCAATCAAAATCCATTTTACTTGTTATTGATATGCAAACCAATTTGCTGAAACCGGGCAAGGGCGGATTACATGTCGATTCATTAACGTCAAAAGCGCTCGTGGAGAATGTAAATAATAACATTCGCGCCGCCGCTTCACTTCATATACCGGTTGCGTATATACAAAACGAATGGACGAATCCGTTCGTTAATTACTTTACCAATAACGTATGCAAAAAAGGCGCGGTCGGCACGGAATTCGACCCAAGGCTTTTAATTGTCGATTCTTTGGTCTTTCATAAATCGGTCCCGAATTCTTTCAGCAATAAGGAACTCTCGAAATTCATTGAACGTGATTCAATAAATACGATTTACATTACCGGTATTATGGTTGAAGGCTGTGTTGGATCAACCGCGCGAAATAGCATAAAAAAAGGCTTCCAAACAGTTATAATAGTTCCGGCGGTCGGTTCGTCTTCGGCTTCTGAACTAAAAAAAGGTCTTCAAGATTTAATCAAAAAAGGTGCGAAACCTATTAATGTTCTTGTACAGGGATAATTGCATAAAAGGAGGTGGCGTATTTATCAATCAACGCGAATAATTCACTGAATATTCAGTCTTAAGAACCGGCAAAAACGATATTATATATAGTTAAAGGTGTGGCATGAAATTACAACGAATTTATCTGGATACTTCGGTTTTCGGAGGATGCTTTGAGCCGGAATTTTCTCCATGGTCCATGGGTTTGTTACAGGATATAGAAAACGGACTTTTCCGGGCAACGACCTCGGAAATTATTGCTCTTGAAATTGAAGCAGGAGCCCCGATTAAAGTTAAGGAGAAATTCAATCAATTTCTTCAGCTTTGTTCCCCTGAGATTATTTCTGCATCAGATGAGGCTTTAACGCTTGTTGATGCCTATGTAAATCATGGCATTTTAACACAAAAATTCCGTAATGATATGTTGCATATTGCGCTTGCAACCGTTCATGGCGTGGATGTTGTTGCAAGTTGGAATTTTAAACACATTGTCCGTTTTGAAAAGATTGTAAAATTTAATGCCGTAAATCTTGAATTCGGTTATCATCAAATAGCGATTCATTCGCCGAGGGAGATAACAACCTATGGAAAAGATTGATGCTGTGGAAATGGTCAGAAAAATCCGCGATAAACAATATGAAGCAACAAAAAAAATGTCCAGGACGGATTTGCTAAAATATTTTAATAAAAATGGCGGAAAAGCCTTATTAAAACTTCGGAAAATTAATCAAGCTCCAAAGACATCACACACTCCCGCATTATAAAAGAAGAGAACTGATGATTAAGGAGTGCATTTTCGTTGACGTTTTTACAAATTCTCCTTACGCTGGAAACCAGTTGGCGGTATTTCCTCACGCTGAAAATCTGAATTCCGAACAGATGCAGCGGCTTGCAAATGAAATAAACTATTCAGAAACCACGTTTATATTTAACGCCAACGATCAAAATACTGATTTTGAAATAAGAATATTTACCCCCAAAATGCAAGTCCCTTTTGCAGGGCATCCGACTTTGGGGACTGCTTTTGCAATCGCAAAAATTACGGATCTCTGGTTGAATAAAAAAGGATTTCTTAGACTTAAAACTAAAGTCGGCGTTATCCCCGTTGATTTTAAGGATGATGTCGTTTGGATGAAACAAAATAAGCCTGAATTTTTAAAACAATATACGATAAAAAAAAGATCGCCGATCTTGTAGGTCTTCTTCCGGAGGACATTTCAAACGCTCTGCCTATGGAGGAAGTTTCCACAGGGAATAAAATCCTTATTCTGCCGATGAAATCGCTTTCTTCAATTCAAAAAGCTTATGGAAATGCTGAAAAACTGGGTAGATTCTTCGAAGAAACCAATTGTTTGGCCCCGTATCTGTTTACAACAGAGACCGTTGAAAAGGAATCCCGGATTCATTCCCGGTTCTTCGCACCTCATGCCGGAATCCTTGAAGATCCCGCTACAGGTTCCGCGGCAGGGCCTTTGACCGCATATCTGCTGAAACACAATGTGTTCGGTAGGGAATTCGAACTGATAAATGAGCAAGGATATGAGATGATGCGGCCTTCCAAAATATTCATGAAGGGTACATTGGCGAACAACGACTATGGCATTTATATTGGCGGTTGCTGCGCGTATGTCGGAAAAGGAGAATTTGAAATTTGAAGGAGAAAAATTAAATGCTTGAACACGATTTTTAGGATTATAGGATTTCAGGATAAATGATAAATATTCCTGTTCGGGAGCCAAAAAAATGTTTCAAATAATGCTAACCCCTGCTGCCGGGAAAAGGCTGATTGCCAAGGCGACCATTGGACATGAAATGAGCGATAGCAAACCCGTTTGGCGGCACCGATTCTTTGGAAAACCTTATTTTGCACTACATATAAAATTAGATATTTTAATACATTCAGATGAGCCTTTCATGGCATTCAACAGCTCATCGGGGGCGATGCGGGTTTCGGTAATAAAACCCGCGCCAAAATATTTAAGAAGTTTTGCACAGTTTTCACTGCACCATTGTCGATATTTAGAGGGCTTAAAGAGCTTGCCAAAAACATGAAGAAAAGTTAAAAGGCCGATAAAATCATACTTGCTGCTTTCTTTACGAAGCCGACGAATACGCGATAAAAATATTTGCGCCGCTTCCTTGCGAAGGATTTCCGGATATTGCCGCGGTTCTTCTTGCGAAATGGACTCCGAATATTTCCTTGTCGCTTCGTGAGTAATGAACTTCGGGAAATGCATAAGCGTATCCCATTGCTTCCAAAAATACATGTCTACTATTTTATTTCCGGATTTATTATAAATCTCTAAAGAATCTTCTTGGAGACCGAACATAGTTTCCTCAGTGGCAAAAAGCTGCATATGGTCCTCGGTGACTACAAAAGCATTGTGTTGGAAAATTTAAATCGAAAGCCGCTTTGCATCCCCCACGTATTAAAGCGACCAAAAATCCCATTGGATCATTGCCTCTAGAAAATGCTATCGCTAATACTGGAATTTCAGGATAATTAATGCGTAATTTCATTATTCCTCCTTTTTTTGCGATTTTGAATTTTGTTTTAGAATTTGAATCGAATAGGCGGCGGTATGGTAATAATATCAATATTCGGTTCCGCCGAAGTCAAGAAAAAACTTTCCGGCGAACCTCCCTGCGGGATAGGTTTGTTTTGGCAGGGGAGTCGCTTTAATTGTATTTTAAGCATGAAAGAAATTATTAGTCCCTTAGATAAAGCAGGAGCGTTTGCTATGAATCAAACCATTGTTTTATGCTGCATCGGCGTTGTGGCGGGTTTAACCTCGGGTTTTTTCGGCCTAGGAGGCGGACTTATTATTATTCCGGCGCTCGTTTATTTCGCGGGGTTTTCCCAAATGACCGCAATCGGGACAAGTCTGGCGATTTTGCTGCCGCCGGTTGGGCTCATGGCGACCATAGAATATTACCGGCACGGTCACGTGAACTTCAAGGCAGCTTTGATTATCGCCGCCTGCCTCTTTGTAACGGCATGGATCAGCTCGATTTTTGCGAACAAACTTCCCCAAAACACCATCAAATTCATGTTCGGTGTTTTCGTTACCGGCATCGGCGTTTATATTACCGCCACGTCGGGGCTGTTCGCATTCAAATAACCTTCCCGGAAAAAAAATAATTTTTCCGGCTTATCTATTCTGACTCGACACAATTCGTTTATTAATGGTATCATAGAGCATATTCTCCTTCCGATTGCCGCTGATCCATTTCGACCGCAAGGAGCAAAACGGGATGATCGTATATTTCGGAAAAGGAGTCGTCCATGCAAACCGTTCGATATCCACTTTCAATTCTGTTTCTTTCCTTATTATTTTCGCTATCGATTGACGCAAAGGAAACTTTCGTCCTTGGCGCCGAGGACCAGGCAGGGCCTTGGGGCCGCGCCGACGGGACCGGGTGCGGTAACGACATAGTGAAAGCCGCTTTTGCGGCAGTGGGGGATTCGGTCGAACTTTCCATTCTCCCCTACGTGCGGGCAAAAAAAATGGCGATTGACGGTGAAATTGCCGGATGCTTTTCCATGTCGTGGATGACCGAATTCAAAAATAAAATCATTTTTGCCGCAAAGCCGCTTTATCACGTTGAGGTTACGCTCTTGGCCCGACACGGCGACACGATGAAAATCGCTTCCCTGGCCGACTTACCCCCGGGAAGCATTCTGGGACTCGTGAAAGATTATGAATATCATCCGGAAGTCAGGATGACTGACAATAGGAACATAATCATCGAGGAAGTGGCCAGTGAAGAACAAAACCTGAAAAAACTTGCGGCGGGACGAATCAGGGCGACCGTGGTTTGTTGCGACCCTTTAAAATCTTTCAGTTTACTGTTGAAACAAGCCGATGTTGAAGGCAAGGTCGATTCAAATGCCGTTGTCGGCAGACAGGGTTCTTATGTAGGGTTCAGCCTTCGAAACCCGCGAGGCATGCGGGCCAAAGAACATTTCGATAGGGGCATGGCGATTATTATTAACAACGGAATATACGGTTCTATTTTGAAAACCTGGCTGAGTAAATGTAATCGGCCGGGAAAAGAGGACCGGCAATAATGGGGCTTTTTCCGGTAAAAATCAAAACTTCTATTGCGTCAATCGTCGTGGCCGTTATCGTGGTTTTGGTGTCGCTATTTCTATGCTTGGTCGGATTCATGGGATATGGCCTGTATAATACGAGGGAAAAAGGCGAGTTGAACTCGTTTATTGCCGTGCAGGCGGACCAGGCCGCCACGGCCCTTGCTCCGGCGTTGTGGAATTTCGACCAGGCGCAAGTGGAACAAACCGTTGAAAGCTTCATGAAGGACAATCGGGTCTACGCAATTTCGGTGAAGGACAACGATTCTTTGGGCATGGTAATAACAATGGTCAGGGACGCTGATTGGAAACCTGTCAAGACGGAAAAACGGATAAAAAAAGACGGTTTCCTGGGCCAAGAAAGGGACATTCATTATCGAGGGAAATTCGTCGGTACGATAACAATGATCGTTTCTCCCGCCTTTTTGGAAAAGAACCTGCACGAGATCCGATTAATGATTCCGTTAATAATTATCGTGACGGGCTCGCTATTGACGTTGGCACTTTATTTTCTGCTCTGGCGAATTGCGCTTAAGCCCATAAAAATCCTTGAAAAGTACGCTTTATCGGTCCGTCATGGCGCCGATGAACCATTCAAATCTCCAACAATCCCGTTTCTTGGCGAATTGGAATCATTGCGCGTCTCCATCACTGAGATGATCGACAAATTGAAAAACCGCAATGCCAAACTTCAGGAACAGGCCATAAAAATCGGCGAGAGCGAGGCTTTCCGTAAGCGGATATTCGATTCGTCGCATGTTCCGATCGTGATCATGGATTCGTCGACGTTCACTTATATCGATTGCAATCCCGCGGCGGTTGAAATTTACCGGTTCCCTTCCCGTGAGGAAGTTTTAGGGAAAGGCCCCATGGATTTTTCCGCGCCTGTGCAATACGACGGCGTTTTATCTTCGGAAAAGGCGCGTTTTTTTATTGAAAAGGCAATGGCCGAAGGCGCCGTTGTTTTTGAGTGGCGCCATCAAAGACCCGATGGCAAGATGTGGGACGCTGAAGTCCATTTAATGGGCTTTGAATCCGGTAATAAGGGCCTGTTGCAGTTTACTTTGCAAGATATTACCGAGCGTAAACTGGCTGAAGAGGCGCTTCGCGAAAGCAAATCCCGGCTGCGCGCGATCTTCGATAGCTCCAGAGACGCCATCGGCGTCGCAAAAAACGGGAAGCATATTTACGCAAACCCCGCATATCTCGAACTGTTCGGCTTCGCGAATAACGAGCAAATCCTCGGCACGTCCATTATCAATTCCATCGCGCCTTCACACCGCGAACGTATGGTCGAGAGAGTGCAAAGAAGGTCAGCAGGCGAAGATGTCGAGAAATTTTATGAATCGCGAGGGATGAAAACAGATGGCGCCGAGTTTGACGCTGAGTTCTCCCTGTCAACCTACACAATGCATGGTGAAACCTATTCAGTGGCGAGTATTCGCGATATTACCGAGCGCAAGCGGGCGCGGGAAGTGCTTAGGGAAAGCGAAGCGAAGTTTGAAATGACTTTCCGCTCGGCGCCTTACGCCATGAGTATTACCTTACTGTCCGACGCCAAAATCGTCGACGTTAACGAAAAATATATTAAGCTGGTAGGTTACACCGCGAAAGAGCTACTGAATCACTCGGTTACAGAATTGAACATTTGGTCGGACCCGCCGCAACGTGAACGGCTGGTTGTTGAACTTCTTAAAAACGGGCAAATTCGGGATGTTGAATGCGCTTTTCGCCGGAAATCGGGAGAGACGTTTACGGCGCTATTGTCCTCTGTTATTGTCAATATGCAGGGCAAGCAATACATACTTTCCAGTACCCAGGACATTACCGAGCGCAAACGGGCCGAGGCCTTGCTGCGGGAGAGCGAAGAACGCTATCGCCGGCTGCTCGAATCGGTCAGCAGTTATGTCTACACAGTTGACATTTGCGATGGAAAAGCCGTCGGCACGAGACATGGCGAGGGGTGCGTTGCCGTTACGGGATATGCGCCGGAAGAGTTTAACGCCCGGAAAGATTTATGGATTTCCATGGTCCCTTTTGAGGACCGCAATCTGGTATTGGAAACCGTCAACCGCATTTTGACGGAAAACCAGCCACAAAGTCTTGAGCATCGGATAATCCCTAAAAACGGGACTATTCGATGGATCAGCGCGACGCTTGTTCCTCATTTTGATGAAAAAGGACATATCAGTTCATACGATGGAATCGTTTCCGATATCAGCGAACGGAAATCCGCGGAAGAGGACTTGAAATCGGCCCACCAACAAGTAAACGCGCTCAATCAACAGCTCTCGGCGTCCAATCAACAATTAAGCGCGTCGAATACGGAATTGACCACGGCCTATCGGTCATTGGCCGAGCGAGAAGCGCGCTTTACCCAGCTTGCCGATAGCATCAGCGAAATATTTTGGTTGTTTGACATTAAGTCCGATAAGTTTGTGTATGTCAACAAAGCCTTTGAATCGATCTGGGGGTGGCCCGTGGAGGACGCCTTTGCGCTTTCACCCCTCGACCCGCGCCATATAGTGCCTGAAGACCGGTCCCGTTGGTTGGAGACCGCATTAAAGCTCAAGGACGGCTTACTTGATAATGCAGCGGTGGAATTCAGGATTAAACGAAAAGACGGGGCCGTGCGGTGGCTGCGGACGCGGATCAGCGCCATTCGCGACGACCGGGGAAGTATTTCCCGCATTGCCGCGATCACCGCGGACGTAACTATTTTCAAAGAAGCGGCCGAAAAAGAGCGAATGCATTCGGAGCAACTCCAACAAGCCGACAAAATGGCCTCTCTTGGCGTTCTGGTTTCCGGCGTAGCGCACGAGGTGAACAATCCCAATAATTTCATTATGCTCAATACGCCATTGTTGAAAGACGCCTGGGACCAGGCCAGGCCGATATTGGAACGGCATTTTGAGGCCAACGGCGAATTTGACCTCGGCGGCATTCCTTTCTCCGAAATGAGAAACACCATCCCCACGCTTTTTCAGGGAATCGAAGACGGTTCGCGAAGGATAAAGAAAATAGTGGAAGATCTTAAAAATTTCGCGCGAAAAGACCTGAGCAACTTCGATAATTCAGTTGACGTCGGCCAAGTCGTCAGGGAGGCCATTTCCTTGCTCACCAGCATGATCAATAAAAAAACCGACAAATTCTCTTTGACAATGCCGCGCACACCGGTCTGCATAAAAGGCAATAAGCAAAAGCTTGAACAGGTCGTTATAAACCTGCTGCATAATGCATGCGACGCCCTTGAATCAAAAGATAAAGCGATGGAAGTACGGGTCGAAGGATACGCGTCGGAATGCATCATCAGCGTAATCGACCAGGGCAAGGGAATTTCAAAATCCGACCTTTCCCATTTGGCGGAACCGTTTTTTACTAATAAGCGAGACATGGGGGGAACGGGCCTCGGATTGTCGGTATCGGCGGGAATCGTCAAGGACCATAACGGGAAACTATTGTTTGAATCGGAGGTCGGCAAAGGGACTACGGCAAAGGTCGTCCTCCCGATAGCTCGCGAAAAGGCGGAACAATCATGATTTCAAAGCCGATTATCATTCTTGATGATGAAGTAAACGCGCTGCAGTCGGTACGCGCGACCCTGCTCTCATTTAAATACGCGAATGTGGCCATGTGCCGCAATATCGAGGAGTTCTGGACGATACTCAAAGAGCAGGGCGCCGAACTGATTCTTCTAGACCTTATGATGCCGTTTATTTCCGGTGAGGAAATTCTTAAAACATTGAACGAAGATTATCCCGGCATACCGGCGATCATGACGACCGGCGTCAATGAGATAGAGACCGCCGTTCGCTGCATGCGTGGCGGGGCGTTTGATTATCTTGTCAAACCTATCAATCGGGACCAGCTCCGTGTCGCGGTTTCGCGGGCAATGAAATTCAGGGAACTTGAGAAAAGCAATGAGGCGCTTACCAGCAGCTTGCTTAGGGAAGAACTTAGTTTCCCCAAGGAATTCGAAAAAATCAAGACCATATCGCACAACATGACGTCTATTTTTAAATATATCGAGGCGGTGGCCCCTTCAACGCATTCAATCTTGATAACCGGCGAAACAGGGACGGGCAAAGAGCTCGTTGCCCATGCGGTCCATGCGATCAGCGGAAGGCAGGGTGAATTTTTAGCGCTTAACGTGGCGGGCCTCGATGACACCGTTTTTTCGGACACGCTGTTTGGGCACGTAAAAGGCGCTTTTACGGGGGCGGATTCCCCGCGCCCCGGCGCGGTGGAGAAGGCCGCCGGAGGAACGCTTTTCCTCGATGAAATCGGCGATTTGAGCGCTGTTTCCCAAATTAAGCTACTGCGGCTTCTTCAGGAAAACGAATTCCTGCCGCTCGGAACGGACGCCGCGAAACGATCGACCTGTAGAATTATTACCGCGACCTCCCGACCGCTGGAATACTTGAAAGATAACGACGCTTTTCGAAAAGACCTTTTCTACCGGCTTAAAACGCACCATGTTCGCCTTCCGTCGCTTCGGGAACGAAAAGAAGATATTCCCCTATTAGTACAGCACTTTTTGGAAAGCGCTTCTAAGGAATTTTCCAAGCCCGTTCCCACGCCCCATAAGGAGCTTTACTCGCTATTGTCAACGTGGCATTTCCCCGGCAATGTCCGCGAGCTTAAGGCGATGGTTTATGACGCGGTGGCGAACCACGAAGGGCGGATGATGTCCCTTTCCACGATTAAAAGCGCGTTAGGGTATGCGAATGGAAGTAATACGAAGCTACCAAATACCGCGGATGAGCAACGGAAGAAGGTCCAATTTTTCGATGAATTGCCTACCTTTAAAGAAGCGGAAATTTTACTTCTCGAAGAGGCCTTGCGCAGATCAAAAGGCAATCAAGCCTTGGCCGCTTCGCTTTTGGGCGTAAGTCGGTCCGCAATATCCCAGCGATTGAGCAAAGCCGAAGATGACTCCGTTAAGTTTTCTTAACACGTCCAGTTTACATCCTGTAGGCAACTCCTTGTAATTCTACTTATTGCGTATATTATCGGCGTTTTTGTTAACCTTCCTAAACAGAGTCGCCTGACCGAACAATCCTCCAATTTGTCTTTTAACTAATTGCAAAGCAATCAATTGCAACGCGGGCCACGTTGTTGGCATGAGGCATGCATTAGTATTAGCCATCAAATCGGCGGATACTTCTAAAAGGACGCTACAATGACACAAAAAAAAGTTTTAATTGTCGACGATGAACAGCACATGAGGACCTCGCTGAGGCTGATCGTGCAGAGATTGGGCCATGCCCCGCATTGCGCGCAAAACGGTTATGAGGCATTGAATGTGCTGATTGACGGGCAAAGTAAAGGCATTTATTATGATCTCATGCTTTGTGATTTACAGATGCCTCACATTTCAGGCGAAGAACTTATCGGGGAGATGAAGCGGCGCAAAATCCAAACGCCCGTTTTGGTAATAACCGGCGTGGGCGATAAAGCCGGCGTAGTTCGCCTTATGCGCCTTGGGTGTCGGGACTTTATCGACAAGCCTTTCAGCCCCGATGAAATTGAAAACCGAATTACTTCCTTGCTTGACGCTTTGTCTTCCGAAGTTGCGGAGAACACGCGGAAAGAATACATGGCGCGCCTAGGCGAAAAGGCGAGATCGTCGGCCCATGACATCAACAATGTTCTGGCGGGGACCATGGGATACGCCGATTTGGCGCTTGAAGAGATTGAGGAAGGGCATCAGACCCGAACATACTTGAATAAAATATTAAAGACAACCTCCCGCGCCGCGGAAATATGCCAGACGCTCTTGAACGCATCCCGCTGCAATGAACCGCCCGAGTTCGTCCCTACCGAAATAAACAGTTTGATCGTACGCTGCGCGGCTTTACTTGAAGATGTCGTGGCCGCATACGTGAGTATTGAAACAAAAACGGACGCCGTTCCCCTGTGGTGCACGGTCAATGCCGAACGTATCCAGCAGGCGGTCCTTAACCTTGGGATCAATGCCGCGCAGGCCATGGAAAAGGGCGGACGCTTGACGATTGCTTGCTCGCCCGTCGAACACGTGGGCGGCGCGTCGGTTTGCTTGACTATTTCAGACACCGGCGCGGGGATTGCCCCGGATATTTTAGGCAAGCTTTTCCAAAAAGAATTTACGACTAAAATTAACGGGCATGGAATCGGCCTGCAAACGGTCAAGGAAATCGTGGAAGAACATACAGGAACGATCGCGGTGAATTCGATTGTGGGAAACGGAACGACATTTACCATAAACATTCCTTGTAACGGTCCTGACCGGACCAAAGAAAAAGGGGCGAAATCATGAGCGCGCACGAATTAAAAGTCTATCAGTACCATTTAGGGTTTCTAAAAGACTTCCCGGAAATCGCCAATTGGCTCAATGCCGAAGGCTATACCATTCTTCATTCCCATCAGGATTTCAGGATGCGCGTTATTTACTCGTTCTGGGACAATCATACGGCTGAAGCTGAAAAACGGGGCCTTAATGACGCCACGAACAGCCTTATGATAGCCTATTGTCAAACTTGCAAGACCATTGAAATCTATCACCGGGCCATCATTTCCGACGCGAAGGGTGAAAAAGCGATGAACGGTTTTAATAAAAGCGAACCGGAAAACGACGCGGAAGATTTTTATGGAGATAGTGCGCCCGAAGCCCCATTTGATGATGAAATCGACAGAATATTAAGTGAATTATCCCGTTCCTATAAACTTTAACAGGAGGTTTTTATGTACGCGATCGACAAAACAGCCTATGGTTTCAAGCTGACATTTGGAGGCTTCATTCAGGCGCCGGAAATGCAGAAATGGCACGACGACATGGTGGCGAAACTGCCGAAAGTCCCCTCGAAGTTCGGCATCGTCGTCGACATGCGAACGCTCAAGCCGCTGCCTCCGGACGCGCAGGGAACGCTGGTCAAAGGGCAGGTGGCATGCAAAAAAGCGGGTATGGAACGCTCGTGCGTGATTCTCGACAACCCGACAACAACCATGCAGTTCAAGCGGCTCGGCAAGGAATCCGGAATCTATGCGTTTGAACGCTATATCGACGCAAGCGCAAACGCGGGATGGGAGCAAACGGCAATCAAATGGGTAACGAATGCCATTGACCCGGATGTCAAATGAAATAAGCTTCCCCTCTAAATTGATATACCTCAACCCATCTTCGGCACCCTTCTCCTTACCAAGGATAAGGAAATTGGATGAGGTGAAAGGAGGGCGAAAATGTCAAACACAATCGAAACCATGGATACATTTTTTAGAAAGGACAATATCATGCTTAACAAAATCAAACTAGGGCCCAAACTTATCGGGGGGTTTTTAGTTGTGGCCATTATCGCGGCGGTGATAGGCGCAATCGGAATAATCAACCTAAAGAAAATTGACAGCGAGGATACATTTCTCTACGAGAAATGCACGGTTCCGCTCCAGGACTTGAATAATGTTTCAATGCCTCTTCAGAGAATGAGAGTTACTAATGAAGAAGCCCTTCGCAGCACCGACCAAAAATATATTGATACAAAAAAAGCGCATATGATCGAATGCAAGGCTCAAATCGATAAAGGCGTCAAGCATTACGAAGAGACGCTTATCGACCAACATGATAAGGAGCAATATAAAGAGCTGAAGGAAAGAGTCGCAGCCTGGTTCATAGCTAATGATAAACTCTGGCAATTCTTGGAGACAAAAAAGAAAACGGAAGCATACGCCCTTGATGATGGGGAGGCATATAAAATAGCAAGCGGTCTGCGAATGCTTGTCGATACTATGATTACTGAAAACGTTGACGCCGCAAAGAATACTTCCGACAACAATACAAAAACCGCAAATGCCGCCTCGCTCATGATGATGATTTCCCTGATTGGGGGTGTTATTGCAGCTATGATTATCGGCATATTCCTTACATTGGGCATTACGCGCCCTGTAAACAAGGTCGTGGCCACCGCGAAGAAAATCGCCGAAGAAGACCTTGTCAATCTTGCCGACGTTCTTATTGCTTCATCTAACGGGGACCTTTCGAAATCCGTTGAAGTCAAAACACAGGAAATCACGGTCAAATCCGAAGACGAAATCGGTATACTCGGCAAATCTTTTAATACGATGATCGCCAAATTCAGGGAATCCGGTAAAGCAGTTGCGCAGCTCAAAACCAGCCTTGAAGCGGTATCTAACGAAACGCTCATGCTCTCAAAATCCGCTTCTGAGGGGCAGCTCTCAACGCGCGGAGACGTCGACAAATTTAAAGGCGCCTACAGGAATATGGTCGATGGGTTCAACATGACGCTCGACGCGGTGATCAATCCGGTCAACGAGGCCTCCGACGTGCTTGAAAAAGTCGCGGCCCGCGATATGTCGGCGCGGGTTATTGGGAATTATAAAGGGGATTTGGCCAAGATTAAAAATTCACTTAATACGGCCGTCGACAATCTCGATCAAGCGCTGGCGCAAGTTGTTTCGGCGACGGAACAGGTTTCAAGCGCAAGCCAGCAAATATCCGCAGGTTCGCAGAGTCTAGCCCAGGGCGCCAACGAGCAGGCAAGCTCTTTGGAAGAAGTCTCCAGTTCGCTTGAAGAAATGTCTTCCATGACCAAGCAAAACGCCGAAAACGCTACCCAGGCCAAAACTTTAGCTGGCGAAGCCAATAATAACGCATCTCAAGGCAAGCAGGCCATGGACCGTATGAGCGATTCGATCAATAAAATAAAAGCGTCATCCGATGAGACCGCCAAAATCGTAAAAACCATCGATGAAATAGCCATGCAAACCAATTTGCTTGCCTTGAATGCGGCGGTTGAAGCGGCGCGCGCCGGTGAAGCGGGTCGGGGCTTTGCGGTAGTTGCCGAAGAAGTGCGCAATTTGGCGCAGCGCTCCGCGGAAGCCGCCAAGAACACCGCTAACCTGATTGAGGAATCGGTAAAAAATGCAATTGATGGCGTAACCATAGCCGGAGAAGTTGCAAAGTCTTTCGATGCAATTGCCGGTAGCAATGCTAAAGTCGATAATCTTATTACCGAAATCGCCGCAGCTTCGCAAGAGCAGGCGCAAGGCATTGAACAGGTCAATACCGGGGTCGCCCAAATGGACAAAGTCACGCAGCAAAATGCGGCCAATGCCGAAGAATCTGCCAGCGCATCCGAAGAGCTTTCGAGCCAAGCGCAGGAACTGGCGAACATGATTGCGCAATTCAAGCTTAGTCAACAAGCCGCCATCACTAAGCCCGCCGTTAGCGCGGCGAGTATTGTCGAAAAACATTCGGGCCCAACCATGCCGACTTCCCACGTAAAACCAAAAAACGGCATTGGTAAAGTTATCGGCAATCGAAAGAACGGCAGCGGGAAACAGCATCCCATGACAAGCGCGCTTGAAGCAATTCCCATGGATGACGAAGTTCTTAAAGAGTTTTGATCCAAGCTGATCTTACGGGCGCATGGATTAGGAAAGTAAAATGTACTTCAAATCCCATCCATGCGCTTTCCAACCGAATTAAAATTTATCGCACGGTTTAAAAAAAAGGACGTCATGATGAAAAATAAAACAGTCACGGTCCATTCGGCTGACCCTCTTGCAACCAATCGGGGAATTAAAATTATTTTCGCGGCTGCGCTGGTCATGTTCTGGTCGTTGCCGGTATTTTGTCAAGAATTCAGCGCCATCATTAAAGAGATAAATGGCCTCGAAAGTAAACTTACCCGAATTATTCAGAACGAAGCCGCCCAAAGAAAGGCCTCCGACAGCGCCATTGTCAAGTCGATAGGAAAAACAACTGTTCTACAATCGCCGTCGCATGATGATGAAAGAGACCGAGCATGTAGTTAGCGCGGTGTCCTTATGTATGTCCGCCGCGGCGGCGAAGGATTTGACTAAAAACATCACCGAGACGTTCAAGGGCAAGTATGGCGAATTGGTCGACAATGTCAATAATATGCTGCAAACTATGGCCAAAGCCCTGGACCAGGTGGCGTTGGCAACCGAACAAGTTTCAAGCGCGGGGCAACAGATTTCGGCGGGGTCGCAAAGCCTTGCACAGGGAACAAACGAGCAGGCAAGTTCGCTCGAAGAAGTATCAAGCTCGCTTGAAGAGATGTCGTCTATGACAAAGCAGAATGCCGAAAACGCAAACCAGGCAAAAAACCTCGCCGCGGAAGCAAATACCAATGTTGTTCAAGGCTCCGAAGCAATGCGGCAAATGGGCCTCTCGATTAAAAAGATAAAGGATTCTTCGGACCAGACCGCCAAAATCATTAAGACCATCGACGAAATAGCCATGCAAACGAATTTGCTTGCGCTCAATGCCGCGGTGGAAGCGGCGCGGGCGGGCGAAGCGGGTAGGGGATTCGCGGTGGTGGCCGAAGAAGTGCGCACGCTTGCCCAGCGCTCGGCGCAAGCCGCGAAAAACACGGCAGAAATGATCGAGGCGTCGGTCAGAAACGCCGATGAAGGCGTGCGAATATCGGAAGACGTCGGGAAAACATTCGAGTCAATCGATGCAAGCGTCAGGAAAGTAAATGATTTAATAGCGGAAATATCGACAGCTTCACGGGAACAGTCGCAAGGAATAGAACAGGTTAATACCGCTGTCGCGCAGATGGACAAAGTCACCCAGCAAAATGCCGCGAACAGCGAAGAGTCGGCCAGCGCATCCGAAGAGCTTTCCAGTCAAGCGCAGGAACTGGCGAACATGATTGCGCAATTCAAGCTTAGTCAACAAGCCGCCATCACTAAGCCCGCCGTTAGCAGCGGGAAACAGCATCCCATGACAAGCGCGCTTGAAGCGATTCCCATGGATGACGAAGTTTTGAAAGAGTTTTGATCGGTTCGGTCGCAGGCGCACTGAGCTAGAAAGGAAAACGCATGTTCGCTGTCCACAAAGCAACTAAGGACTTCTGGATTTATTGCATTGTCGGAGCGCTTTCCGCTATGTGCGCTTATTTAGTGCTTGGCGCCTCTACCTTTGATTTCGAGAAAATGATGCCGAAGCAAAAAAATGAAATCCAAAATATCGGCAATACTAGCGGCGACAAATCAAATTTAAGAAATGATAAAATGGCGGGAAAACAGGAGCTGCTCAAGCGAAGTAAAGCGAAGAATTATTGGTAAGGAGGCTTTATGACGACACTGACCCGAGAAAATTCCAGCCCGCGAGTATCGACAAGCTCTGAGCAAGTCCCGGTTTGCGTTTCGGAAATTCCAATGCCCGGCGATGACGTCGAGCATAACACCCAGGTCACGGCTATGCTTCAAAGCCAGGACCGTTCCATCCTCATCGATTTTATCGCCGAATCTCGCGAACATTTGCACGGCGCGGAAACGCTTTTTCTGGAATTGGAATCCGATTTTACCAATACCGATCATATAAACGGTATTTTTAGAAGTTTTCATACGATTAAAGGGACGGCGGGATTTTTAGACTTGGGCGATGTGCAGAAGCTGGCCCACGCAGCCGAAAGCTTGCTCGACAAAGCGCGAAATAGCGCAATCGTCCTTAATGCAGGCCATATTGATCTTCTGCTTGAAGTGTGTGACTGCCTGAAGTTTATGCTTGGCGGGGTTGAAGCGGCCATTACCGGCGGGGAGTATTGCCGAGGCGAAACCATGGATGGGCTTATGTCCCGTCTATCAACGCCGCTATCCATCACATCCCCGCAACCTACGCCTCCTCGTCTTGGCGACATTCTAGTCCAACAGAAAGTGGTTTCCAAACAGGATGTTTCCGAATGTCTAAACATTCAGGCCCACGGAGACCCCAGAAAATTAGGCGAAATCCTTATTGCCGAAAAAAACGTCCCCGTTCGGGAGGTGGCCGCGGCAATAGCGTCGCAGAACACGCTCAAGGGCATGTCGAGCGGCGACGAAAGCGTTCGCGTTTCCGTGGAGAAGCTTGACCAGATCATCGACATAATCGGAGAGGCACTTATTACCCAGTCCATGATCAACGCAAATCCCGTCGTGCTCGATGCAAACAATCAGGAACTGACCCGCTCGGTTTCGCAGATGAACGTTATTATGCGTCAAGCCCAGGAAATGTCCATGTCCATGCGCATGGTGCCGATCAAAGCGACGTTTCAGAAAATGGCGCGCTTGGTACGCGACCTTTCGAAGAAGTGCGGGAAAAACGTCGAATTAATCACCCTAGGCGAGGACACCGAGCTCGACAAATCGGCCGTTGAGTTGGTGGCCGATCCTCTCATGCACATGGTGCGCAATTCCATAGACCATGGAATAGAAGATTCCCCGCGCGACCGCGCCGAACTTGGCAAGCCCGCGAAGGCGAAAATCGTTCTTCGCGCTTATCATCAGGGCGGCAATGTTTGTATAGAAATCGCGGACGACGGAAGGGGCCTCGATTCCAAAGCCATCCTTCAAAAAGCCCTTGAAAAGAAACTCGCGCAACCCGACGTTTCATACGAAGATAATGAAATCTATAAATTTATATTTTTACCCGGTTTCAGCACCGCAAAAGTCATTACCGACGTTTCGGGACGGGGCGTGGGTATGGACGTCGTGCGCAAGAACATCCAGGCGCTACGAGGGGCCATCGACATTAAATCGGAATATGGAAAAGGCGCGACGTTTACGCTTCGCCTCCCTCTAACGCTTTCCATTATCAGCGGTATGATCGTGCGGACCAATCTTGAACGTTACATAATACCGACGCTGTCGATTATCGAAACGCTTCTGCCCTCCAATGACCAGCGCGCGACCGTGCTTGGCAAAGGCGAAGTCCTTAACATCAGGGGACAATTGCTCCCGCTGCGCCGATTGTCGGACGTGCTCTCCGTAGATGCAGGCATACGAAAGGACGATAAGGAAATCGTCATTATCGTTGAAGATATGTCGGGACAGCGGCTTGCGCTATGCGTGGACGAGATCATCGATCAACAACAAGTAGTCATCAAAAACATCGGCAGCGGGATAGGAGCTATACCGGGCATTTCCGGGGCGGCCATCATGAGCGACGGCAGGGTGAATTTGATCTTGGATATAAGCAAGATCATTTCGATGACCATTGAGTAGGTCGGTTCTTCACCAAATCCTTACGCAGTTCGGAAACAAGCGACGGAGTATTGATTTTAACGGGACATTGCTCGACACAGCGCCCGCACCGAAGGCACGTATAGGCAATGGGCGCGGCTTTTTCCGGACCGCCGCAAACGAAGTTCGTCCATATCGATCCGTAGCCGATGAAATATCGATACCCGAAATGACCCGCGACAAGCGCATACACCGGGCACTCATACATGCACCCGCCGCATCGCAGGCAATAGGCCGCTTCACGATACACAGGATGTTCCATCATGGTCTTACGGCCTCCATCATAGAATATTACATGAAGTTCCTTAGGGCCATGCGCGCCATAGGTCGTGACTTTCTCGATGTCGCCGGTTTTTGACGGGCCGGTAATCATGTTAACGTAAGCTGGGACCCCATACTGCGCGTAGCGCCAGGTGACTTCCGCGACTTTGAAAGCGTCGCCTAGGGTGGGCACCAGTTTTTCTATTCCCACGATGACAACGTGTTTTCGGGGAAACCCGGTGGTAAGCCGCGCATTGCCTTCGTTTTCTATGATAAGCAAGGCGCCGGTATCGGCCGCAACAACATTGGCCGAACTGAGGCCAACGTCGGCGTCCATGAATTTCTGTCGCAAAAATTGACGCGCCGCTTCCACTTCCTCGGTAATATCCGGGTTGATCTTTTTCCCCATTGCCTTGGAAAATACCTCGGCCACTTTTTCGCGCGGGATATGAATTGCGGGGGAGAGAATGTGCATGGGCGGCTCGTCAAGGAGCTGCAAAATAAGCTCGCCCAAATCGGTTTCCCATACCGTATTTCCCATTGCCTCGAGTTTTTTACGAACATCAACCTCTTCGCCAAGCAGGCTCTTTGCCTTGACGATCACCTGTTTCGTGCCGACGATATTTTTTAAAAGCTTGGAAAGGTCTTCTTCGGTTTGGGCAAAATAAGGCGTACCATGGTTTTCCGTGATGGATTCCATGGCGGTTTTTAGAAGATTATTCCATTGTGTAAACGATTGCTCTTTTATAACGCGCACCTCTTCGGCCATTTTTATCGTATGCGGATATTTGGCCATGGTCTTACTGAAATTGCCCCGGAACGCTTTTATGGACCTGCCGATTGCAATACGGATGTTTTGGTTTTCAAGCGCCGCTTCAAGGCCTTTATAATATTCGATGAATTCTTGTTTACTATTCATTCGCGCCTCCAATGCCCTGGGCAATGACGTCCGTAATTTCACGAACGGTTATTTTCCGTTTTTCATGCTCGGCCATTGACAATAAGTTGTGATAGCAAAACGGGCAAAGCGTCAGGACCGTGGTAAGTCCGGCCTCCTCGAACTCATCGAGCCGAAGCGAGGCCAGGGACTGCCCAAGATGAGGCAGATACGATTCGATAGGGGCGCCGCAACAGGTGGTCATTTTCTTATTAACGTGGGGTATTTCCTTGACCGTGCATCCGGCCACTTTTAAAAGTAAGTTTCTCGGTTCCTCAACGATACCCATGGATCGCACAAGATGACAGGGGTCGTGAATCGTAACATCCAATGGCTGCGAAAGGTTTCCGCCCTTAAAGGCGCCCAACGCTTGGATATAGTGGATGATTTCCATATCGAAGGTAATGCCGAATTTCGGATAAACGGTTTTAAACATTTCGAGCGAATGGGGCGATACGACAATCAGCCGTTTAACACCTTTGTCAATAAAGAGCGATCGAATGCGCCTGCCCATTTCCGCAAGCTCGTCATGGAAGCCGAATTCATACAAGAGCGCTCCCGCATACGGCTCGTCTTCGTAGAGGTAGGCGGGTGAAATATTGACTGACCGTAAAACTTCCACGAAGCGCCGCAGAATCGCATCGTAGCGTTCGCCGTGCTTTGCGGCAGCGAAAATCTTGCCTAGGTCAATGCCCACATGCCCGAACAATCCTTTTATTGTATTGGCAATCGCCATTTTCTCGCCGAAAGCGCCCGCTTGTTTGACCATGTCCAGGAACCGGTCGTTATAGGGCAGCATCTGATACTCAAGACCGGTGTAAATAAACGTATCTCCGGCGTTTGGGAGGTCCAATCCTTGCGCCCATTTGGTGAAAAGCTTAGGCGACAGGCCAAGGGGATTGCCGCTTGCAAGAACGTTTTCTTTTATTATGTCCATGACCGGAGGAATGAAACCCATAATAAAGCCTTTCAGTCTTCGCTCATGATATTCGGGCGGGAAAATAAATGGAAAAGGTCGTGCCGACGCCCGGCGTACTTTTCAGGGCAATAGTCCCATTGTGTTTCGCGACGATTCCGTAGGAAATGGAAAGCCCAAGGCCCGTTCCTTTACCAAGTTCTTTTGTGGTAAAGAAAGGGTCCATTACCTTCGACTGGATTTCCGGCGGAATTCCCAGGCCTGAATCCGATATTTCGATGTGAAACCCGATTACGTCGTCTGAAAAAGAAATTTTGAGCGTCCCGCCGCGGACCTCTGCCATGGCGTCTTGGGCATTGCCTAGTAAATTGAGAAAGACCTGTTGTAATTCGCCCGCGCATCCTTCAAATGAACGTGTTTGGGCCTGAATGTCCTTCTCAACTGCGATGTTATGTTTTAAAAATCCATGTTCCATGAAAAGGAGGCTATCGTTTAAAAGCTGGGGAAAGTCGATCGCTCCCACGGCGCCTATCGATTGCCGTGCAAACGAAAGGAGGCTTCGGGTAATATGGGTAACGCGAAGAAGGTGCGTTTCGAATTTATCGAGGTCTTTGTCGATATGCGATAAAAAAGCTTCCTTGTCTTTTGCCAAGGATTTGAGAAAACCGACTTTTGCCAGAAGAATGCCGACGGGGTTATTGATTTCGTGGGCAATGCCCGCGGCAAGCTGGCCGATCATGGCCATGCGTTCCTTGACCAAGAGCTGTTCCTTGGTTTGCTCATGCTTGAGCGTTTCCGATTGCAGGAGTCGTTCGCGGTTTTTGTCCATGGTCCCCAGCGCCCCGAAAACAACATAAAATATCGCCGGATGCAACAAGAAAACCATTTGCCAAGGGTGTTTAAAGACGATGTCGGAAATGGATTGCAGCGTTACCGGGTGTCCGAGCACATAGAGCGAAAGCCCGATGGTCACGAATGGGACCGGAACGCCCCATAAAAAACCGAACAAAGCATAGATGTTTTTCCGTGGATTAAAGGTATACGGGTCTTTAAACGCGCGGAAAAATTCGCGGACAATAGGGAATAGTTTCATGCGGGGTTATGTTTTACGTGAAATAAAATTTTTATTATTGTTCGAATAATCCATTGGACAGGATCGTAAAACCTATCGGCCACCCGTTCCTTGAGGGGAATGATGGCGTTATCGGTGATTTTGATTTCTTCAGGGCACACTTTAGTGCAACATTTTCCGATATTACAATACCCGATGCCATAATCGTTTTTGAGCTCTGAAAGCCGGTCTCCACCGTCGAACGGATGCATTTCCAGGGCCGCGGTATAAAGAAGAAAGCGCGGGCCGATGAACGATTCGAACAAATGGTGCTGCCGAAGCACATGGCAAACGTCCTGACAGCAGAAACATTCTATGCATTTACGGAATTCCTGCACCCGGTCGACGTCGCTTTGCATGGCAAGCCAGGTTTTTCCCGCGCCGTGGGCGCTCATCGGCGAAAAGGCCTTGATTTCCTTTTTTGTCCCGTAATTCCACGAAACGTCGGTCGTCAAATCCTTGATAATAGGGAATGTCAGCAAAGGCTTTACGACCACGGGCCTGTCGAGCGGAAGGTCGATGAGCCTCGTCATGCACATGAGCCCCGGCGTGCCGTTGATTTCGGCGGAACACGAACCGCATTTTCCCGCCTTGCAGTTCCACCGCACCGCCAAATCGTGCGCCTTGGTCCCTTGGATCAAATGGACCGCGTCGATAACGACCATGCCTTCGTCGACGTCGATCGTATAATCCTGAAACGCTCCGCCGGATGCGTCGCCGCGCCACAACCGGAAGGTTGCTTGTTTTTCCATTTATTTCATCTCCTCGATTATGGTCTTGAGCTCCCGGGGCATCGGAGTAACGGGTTCGCGCATAACCGACATCCGGCCATGAGCGTCCTTTTCGATCGCAATATTTACCGACGCGAATTCAGGCTTCTTTTCAGGGTAATCGTCGCGGAAATGAGCGCCCCGGCTTTCCTTGCGTTCGATGCCCGCGCGCGTAATTGCCTCCGACACCAAGAGCTGGTGCGGCAAATCGAGCGCGGTTTGCCATCCGGGATTGTATTCTCGGCCGCCGATGCAGCCGATTGTTTCGGTGCGCTTGCGTAATACTTCAATATTGTCAAGGGCTTTATTCATTTCATTTTCAACCCGAACTATTCCCACCAGGGCCTGCATGGATTCTTGAAGTTCCGCAAGCACTGAAAACGGCTGCTGTGTTGACGCGCCTGCGCGTGAAAGCGGTAAGAGGGCTTTGGCGATGATCGCCTGCACTTCTGTATCCATAAGAGCGCCCGCACCGTGGTCTTTTGCAAAACGCGCGGCATGCTCGCCCGCCCGTTTACCGAATACCAAAAGGTCGGAGAGCGAATTGCCGCCAAGGCGATTTGCCCCGTGAAGGCCCGCGCTGCATTCTCCCGCGGCAAAAAGGCCTTGGACCGAGGACATTTGGGTGTCGGCGTCGACTTTGATTCCGCCCATGAAATAATGCGTTGTCGGGCCCACTTCCATGGGTTCATGGGCAATGTCGACGTTTGCGAGTTTCATGAACTGATGATACATGCTCGGCAGTTTTTTACGGATATGCTCCGCGGAGTTTTTAATTTTAACGTGTATCCATGAAATATCGAGGTAAACCCCTCCATGGGGAGAACCTCGTCCCGCCTTGATTTCGCGCATGATGCAGCGGGCAACATGGTCGCGCGTGAGGAGCTCGGGCGGACGGCGTGCATTTTTATCGCCTTGGGTATATCGCCAGCCTTCCTCTTCATTGTCGGCGGTTTGGTTTTTGTAAAGGTCCGGTATATCGTCGAACATGAACCGTCGCTTTTGATTGTTGTACAGGACGCCGCCTTCGCCGCGCACGCCTTCGGTGACCAAAAGCCCCATGACGCCCACCGGCCAAACCATGCCCGTGGGATGGAACTGGACAAATTCCATATCGATCAGCTTTGCGCCCGCATTATAGGCAAGCGACACGCCGTCGCCCGTGCATTCCCAGCTATTACTGGTTATTTTAAATGACCTGCCGATCCCTCCCGTGGCGAGAATAACGGTTTTGCAGTGAAAGACCATGAATTCACCGGTCGCGCGTTTGTAGGCAACGGCGCCAGCAACCCTTCCCGCATCCATGAGTAACGACACTACCGTGCATTCGACGTGCGCGTCGATCCCCTTGTGAATGCCATGGTCCTGTAAAACGCGGATCATTTCGAGGCCGGTGCGGTCGCCTACGTGAACAAGCCTAGGATACCGGTGTCCGCCGAAATTACGTTGCAAAATACGGCCGTTTTCCGTTCGGTCGAAAAGCGCTCCCCAGGCTTCAAGCTCGCAGACGCGGTCGGGCGCTTCCTTGGCGTGAAGCTCCGCCATGCGCCAGTTGTTCATGTATTGACCGCCGCGCATGGTGTCGGCGAAATGCACTTTCCAGCCGTCGCGTGAATCCACATTGGCCATGGCGGCCGCAATGCCGCCTTCGGCCATGACCGTGTGGGCCTTTCCAAGAAGCGTTTTACTGATAAGGCCGACCGAAACGCCCGCGGCCGACGCCTCGATGGCCGCGCGAAGTCCGGCCCCGCCCGCGCCGATGACCAAAACGTCGTATTCGAACCTTTTAACCTTTTCCATTAGAGCAATCTCCAGTCTTTTATGATTCCCATGGCGCAGAGCCTGATGTAAAGGTCCGTAAATCCGATCCAAAAAAGACTTATCCATGCCCACGGCATGTGAAAACGGTTAAGCGAGCAGGAGCATCCGTAAAGGGCCTTTCGCACCGGACGTCCCGAAAGCTTGTCGCAACACCCGCCGGCGAAATGCCTGAGCGAATGACACCCGAATATATACAGGCACAAAAAAATAACGTCGCACGCCAAAACAATCGACCCAATGCCGACACCGAATTTTTCCGCACCCGTATTCTGGTCAAGAAACCAAAATGCCCTTAAAGCGCCTTGCGCATGAAAAGCGATGAGGACCATGGCGAAAAAGATAAAGTAGCGGTGAATGTTCTGCATGATAAGGGGAAAAGAGTTTTCTCCCCGGTATCGGTTTCTCGGTTCTCCTACGGCGCATGCCGGAGGGTCGGCCCAAAATGCCTTGTAGTATGCGCCCCTGAAATAGTAGCAGGTGAAGCGTATGCCTACGGGGATCCAAATAACGAAAAACGGCGGCGAATAATGGAGCCATCCCGGATACCAGGAAGGTTTGGGGCCAAAGAGGCTGTGCGGAGAGCTGCCGAAGATTTCCGGACAATAAAACGGCGACAAATACGGGCCGCAGAAGTAATGTGCAACCTGCCAAACCGCC
>Ga0182027_10003313_pt1 | contig 25654 bp, 22 predicted proteins | sample 712E1DmetaG_FD_121300 | JGI IMG/M metagenome (GOLD analysis project Ga0182027, IMG submission 121300) | Permafrost microbial communities from Stordalen Mire, Sweden - 712E1D metaG (Illumina Assembly) | ecosystem: Environmental > Terrestrial > Soil > Wetlands > Permafrost | place: Sweden...
CTAGACATCCAATTCAAACCGTTTGCTGTGAAGAAGTCCATCCTGAAGGGCGAGGGCGGTGGGCGATTTATCCAAAGCCTTCCAGGAGAAATTTTTCAGGCGCACATACCCGATGGGAGCAGTGGATTCGATGAACGCGCCAAACGGCAGGGAAAATCGATAATAGCGGTAGTACATGAAGCGCCGGGTACGTTTGACTGCTTCTTGCGGGATTTCAATCCGTGCCGAAGCCAAAAAGGATTCCAGGCGCTGCAAATATGCTTCCCGGTTGCGTTCGAAGAAGACGGTTTTGTAATCCACAAATGGAGCCTGTCCCGCGCCCAGGGCCGGGATACCCATCAACATGGCCTCAAGACCAATTTGGGAATTGTAGGTCAGCACGAATTTGGATAGCCGGATGAGTTCATATGAACTGATGCGTTCCTGTGGCGGGATAAAGGATAGATTGGATAGCGTGGCAGCCTTTTGCTCGAACCACATTGCCACAGACTCGCGGCTGCTCTTGCCAGGCCGGGCCTCGTCGGGGTGGGCTCGCAGTACGAAGAACGTCTCAGGGTGGGCCTTGGAAACTTCCAGCAGGGTGTCCAGCCAGGCAAACATATCTGTGAAAACCACGTTGGCATGGATTTGGGTCGTATCGAAGATAACATTGCTGAAAACCGCCGCCACCTGTTTGAACCTGGCAGCTTTTTGTACCAGTTCCTCCGGCAGGTCGCGCATCTCATTCCAGAACTGGATACCCGCCATGCTGAAATTGCCCTGCAGGCGTTTCTGCAAGTCGGCATCCAGGCGGCTATTTTGCTCAGGCGTAAGATCCACTTCGGGGATGGTGATGGGATATTTGGTAACGTCCCCATCCACAAAGTAACCGCTGAAAGGCTGGAAACCCGATTCATGGGTGATAACGCGCACACCGCGCTGGCGGCATAACCAGGCTGTGGTAGCTTCTGGAAAGTGTACCCCATTGAACAGAACAACCGCCTGTGGTTTGATGTTTTCAAGCAGGACGCTGAATTTGCGTGCCACGTTCCAGGCCGAAAGCATAAACTCGCGGCAGATAAAACGGGTTGGCTCATCATCTACGAGGGTCTGAAGGCGCAATCTCCAGCGCAAGGAAGCCAACACCAATTTCCCCAACGGGAGCGTCCCGCCAACCTCCGGGATGGGGTGTTCGTACCGCAATAGTTCATCCAGACTCAGGTTCTGCAGGATCGCTGCCAGTCGATCATCTTGTTGGTAAGTAAAAAAGCGGACTTCCGCAGCGGTGGTATTCAACCTGGATTGTCGGATGCACATTTTGCAAGGCATTGCCTGTTCCGGGGCATCCTGATCGGTACCCAGAACACAGCGGCTCATTCCAGACCAGCAGATGAAATGGATGACCCGCACCCCGGTCAGCCGCACTGCCCAGGAAGCCAATAGCGAAAAAGCCGCATTCTGGCTGTGCCCGCGGATACGTGTGGAGGCGTTAAAAAAGACCACCGGCAGCCTGCCCTGGTCTGCATGGGCATGACTCGCCACCTGGCGCGCCATCTGGATGGTTTGCCAGTCATTTTTGAAACTATTCGAAGCAGTCTGGAGGCGCCGAAGGATCGGCTGCGCGAAATTAAACACGCTCACATTTAACTCACTTTTGACTCGTCTTCCGCATGGGCCTTGGAATAGGCATCGGAGAGACGCTGGATGGCCACGATAAAACCCTGTCCGGAATGCTGGTGCCCGCGCCAGATCTCAGGGATCATGGTGCCGCGATAATCCCTGGTCAGGTGGAAGAACCGGACCCAGTCGATGTTGCCCTCGCCAATTTGCAGACCTTCCCCATCCAGGCCGGAACCGTCCGAGATGTGTAAATGGTGGGTAAACGGCAGGAGCGTCTGAACCTGCTCGTAAAAATCCACGTGCGCCCAGTTGCAATAAAGTTTTGAATGAGATGTATCGAAGCAGATATTCATCTTTCGAGGGATGATGAAAGCGCGGATCTCATTGGCATCCATGAAGGCATTCGTAAGCCATTGGCCGCCGAAGTACCAGGGGTGCGGCGGCAGGTTTTCAAGCAGGATTTCCACCCCATCGGAATCAATCTGCTCAACGGAGCGGCCCAGGTTATCATAGAGCGGCCGGTTATCATGAATGGATTGGTCGAGCGTCATTCCTCCGGTGTGGACGATCACCTTGGGCTTGCCCTGGAAATGCCTGGCCATCTCACGCGTAAGGTCGATGGATTTTTGGATCAGGGCCACAGAATCGACCCGCTGCCTTTCATCTTTTGCACACAGGTCCACCAGCGTGCGTTCCCAGAATTCGGGGGCGTGAACCACCAACGGCATATCGTAATCGGCGCCGGTATATTTTTCCTCCAGATCGGCATCCGTGAAATGGAATTCCAGGAACTGTGGCTTATGAACCATCAATTCTTTGTAATCGCGGAAGCGCACGGTGAAGCCCCACTGCATGGGCAGGGTGTGTTCCATCTGCCGTTCGGGGTGGATGCCCAGATCACTCTCCACAAAAGGCTCATCCTCCTCAATTGCCCGTTCGGCCTGCTTGCCAAGCAACTCCGGGTAGCGTTGCGGTGAAAGGCCCAATCCGGGTCCCTTGACGGTGATCATCTGGTCAGTGAGGATCTCGCCCGGTTCGATCTGCCGCGCCGCCACCAGACTCTTTGCCAGGGATTCGCGATTGAGGATCTCTCCACGGGAGAAGAATTTCTCCTCCCCCGTACCCAGGGCCAGGGTTACCAGATGGATATCGCGTACCATTTTCTTGAATCCCTGTGGTTCCAGGCTGGCGGCATGGTCAGGGCCATCCATGGCCCGGTCCAGGGTGATGTGCCGCTCAAGGATATTCGCCCCCAAAGCAGCCGCCACCATCGAGACGGCGATGCCGCGCTCGTGGCCTGAATAACCCACCGGCACGTCATATTTACGTAATTGATCCATGTAACGCAGATTAATATCTTCAAAAGCCGCCGGGTAGGTGCTGTTGCAGTGCAACAAGGCAAATTGCACGTTGCGCTCCTTAAGAAACTTAACCGTGAAATCCACTTCATCCGGGCGGGACATGCCGGTGGACAGAATGAGGGGTTTCTTCTTTTTGGCGAGATGGTCGATCAAGGGCAGGTTGGTCAAATCTGCCGAAGCCACCTTGTAGGCCGGCACTTCCAAAGTCTCCAAAAAGTCGGCACTTTCCTTGTCGAAGGGAGAGCACAAAAAAGTGATGCCTTTTTTCTGGCAGTATTTGGCGATCTCTTGATAGGTACTTTCTGGTAACTCCACCTTTTGCAGAATGGGGAGTAGGTAACGCAGGCTCTTCTCGCCCGCGTTGACATTATCCAGGTACTTTTTAGGATAAAGGGTTTTTAGATTCCGCTTCTGAAACTTAACCGCATCCGCTCCGGCATCCACCGCGATGTCAATTAGCTCAAAAGCTAATTGCGGGATGCCGTTATGGTTGACACCGATCTCGGCGATGATATAGGTGGGGTGGCCATTCCCGATGAGACGATTGCCAATCTGGATCTCAGGCATAGGACCTCTTATTTATCCCGTCCGGTCATTGGATACGAACCGGCGCAGCTTCTTTAGTGAGGATTGTTCACTTTCGAATACACGTTTTACGCCATCTCCAAGCGAGGCTTCGGCCACGCGTGTGTACATCACCAATCTTTGGAAGCCACCCGGTTCAACAGAAGCAGCCTGGTCGGATCCCCACATGGCCCGGTCGAGCGTCAGGTGGCGCTCCACCATGCAAGCCCCCAGGGCCACTGCAACAGGCGGCGGGATCAGCCCGACTTCATGGCCGGAGTAACCGATCGGGCAGGAGAACTCCTCCCGCAGGGTCTGGATCATGCGCAGGTTAAGTTCATCCGGTTGGCATGGATACGTGCTTGTGCAGTGGGTAATGACAAGATTATCGGTACCGATCGACTGCACCGCCGCGCGGATCTCTTCCATTGTAGACATGCCAGTGGAAAGCACCAGTGGCCTGCCGGTCTTTCGAACGTAGCACAAGAGATTGTGGTCAGTCAGCGACGCCGACGGAATTTTATAAACGAGGGGATTGAATTTCTCCATAAAGTCCACAGAAGCTTCGTCCCATACCGAGGCGAACCAGTCAATGCCCTTTTCTTTGCAATACCGGTCAATTTCACGATACTCTGCTTCACCAAATTCAACTTTGTAGCGATAATCCAGGTAGGTGATATAGCCCCAGGGGGTATCCCGCATCTGTTTCTGCTGTTCGGGCGGGGTGCAGATCTCCGGCGTCCGCTTTTGGAACTTCACCGCATCTGCGCCGGCATGGACCGCTGCATCAATCATCTGCTTGGCAATTTCCAGGCTTCCATTATGATTGATGCCAATTTCAGCAATAATGTAGACTGGATGACCATCCCCCACCAAATGCTTACCGATTTTAATTTCTCGTTTCATATCATTCACCTATACAAAATATTGGATTAAGTATCTATTCAAAAATATGGAAGAACCCCATTTTGAATATATTTGGCTGCGCCACGCATATTCAAAATGCGACCTCCACCCCAATTTTTGGACAGCATTTACGTAAATCAGATCAGGGCAACCCATAGACATATTCTGCTTCACTGACATGTAACAAATGCAGGCCCAAAGATTGAATCTTTCCATCAACATTGGAAAATTTTCCATAGCCGGAAGAATTCACCACCACGTAGGCTACTCCCAATTGCCTGAGCAGGTCCACGCTATCCTGGGATGGAAAGGTCTGCATGGTTGAGTCTATCCGTTCGAACTGCTCCGGCGAGTTGGCATTGAAATAGCCGCCCAGGAAGGGTTTTTGATTAACCAGCGTATCGTACACCAGGCCCTGACCAGACTCCTCGCTGAAGGGGAATTGTGCCACTGCCCCATTATTGGGCTGCGTAGCCAACCAGACATCCACCGGGCGGGCTTGCGTCACGCTGAAACCAGTCAACACACCGGGATAGAAGTCAATAAAAACCAATACCAACAATCCGATCCCCACCCAGCGTTTCACCTTTAAGGAGGATGATTTCGTTAGCAGGTAAGCCCCCAGCCCCGCCATCAGGCTCGAGAAGATCAGCGTAAACAGCCCGAAGCGCATCATCACCCGCATTTTGGCAAAGAAAGGTAAATAAAGGAACAGGTAATAAGCCGGCAGGTGGATTGTGGGCATGCTGCTTCGGTGAAGGATGGGTTGCAAAAACCGGGGCAAAGAAACGACTATCTGGCCCAACCAGTGCAATTGGATCCCCAGGGAAAGCACGAATCCTCCCGCGGCGGTGAAAATGGCGATATCTGCCAGTTCCGGATGCCGGAGCTGCCGGCGTTTGATCCATGCAAACAGCGCCAGCACGAACGCGACTGCCCCTATGTACAGGGTTGCCTCCTGGAATATTTGCGGTCTGAAAGTTTTAACAATCCAATCTCCCCACAGGAACTGCTTGATGGATGGGATCACATAATCAGTCGGGCTGGCCGAATAACGGTTCAAATAATCGGCCGAGCGCGAGGCCAGGCCGTTCTCGGAATTCAAGCGGAGATAAGGTAGCATCGAAAGCCCCACCAGCAGCAGCGCCAACAGGCCAAAAGCCAGCAGACTTTTCCAAAATGCTGCATCCTTAAAGTGCTTATACCCTTTAAAAAGGATGAATCCCAGCAAAAAGACGGTTGTGATCAGACCTGTCATGTATACGTAATATGGGCTGGTCAGACCGATCAATCCCGCGGCGATAACGGCCATCAGGATTGGCTTCCAGGCAAATTTTTCCTGTTTCAGCAGGTCGAACAGGCCCCAAAAATAGAATGGGAACCATTGTGTGCCCGCCAGGCTCAGGTGCCCGATCACGAAATGTGCCATGCGGAAAGGGATGAAGGCAAAGACCGTTCCTGCCACCAGGCCGGCCAGCGAATCACCCGTAAGATGACGGACCCATAAATACATGGCCCAACCGGATAGGATAAAGCTTAGCAGCATGGCAAAGTTATAGCCAAAAGTCGGGCTGACCAGCAGGCTGCCGGGCAGCGCTAGTGCCACCATCGCCGGTGTGATATCGGTGGTCGCCAGGTTCCAGCCCTGGGGGTAATTCAGGCCGGGGGCAAAGAACGGCGAGATATGCAATTGGAAAAGCGCTTTCTGATACCATGCGACCAGCCAGATAAAGTAAGTCCCGTCGCCTCCCCCACCGCCAAGCGCTTCCGTGCGCATCTTCATGATCAGTGGGTAGGTCATGATGATACTCATGCCAACGAAATATACAAACGCCAGAAAAGCTGGGGCTTGAATAAATCGAAGGAGTTTTTTGGAGAGGGTTTGCATAATATCTTCAAACTATTCTACGAACAACGTCTGTTCCACTACCCCACAAATAACGTGCCAGACGAACTCGTGCACTTCCTGGACCCGGGGGGTATCCGCGGAGGGGACCACCAGGCAAAGGTCGCAATTTGGCGCCATGCTCTGCCGTCCTTTTTCGCCGGTAAAGCCGATCGTTTTGAGGCGGCGTTCCCGTGCAATATCCAACGCCTTGAGGATATTGGGGGAACCGCCGCTCGTACTGATGGCAGCCAGAATGTCACCGGGCTTCCCCAGAGCTTCCACCTGGCGCGAAAAGGAGAATTCGAAAGACGAATCATTTCCGATGGCTGTCAGGATGGATGTATCGACTGTCAACGCGATGGCCGGCAGGGCTGCCCGGTCCAGGCGAAAACGGTTTACGAACTCGGCCACCATATGCTGCGAATCGGCCGCGCTGCCGCCGTTACCACAAAGCATGAGCTTATTGCCATTGCGGAAGCACTCCACCAGGCAGTCGCTGATATCGTTAATCGTCGCCGAACACTGCGTCACGGTCTGTTGCATGATTCGGGTGTGGATGCTTAATTCTTCTTCGATTTGCCTAGGATCCATCTCAATCTGCTTTCATCATAAACAATCCGGGCTCACCAGCAGCTTCTGCCACCGTCGATCACCAGGTTGGAACCTGTCATATAAGAGGAGGCATCCGAACACAGGAAAAGAATGGCAGCCTGGTATTCATTCGCATTCGCCATGCGTCCAAGAGGGATCAGGTTGGCAAGCCGCTCGACAAAATCGTCTGCCTGGTTGTTGTATACTCCTCCGGGTGAAATTGCATTTACACGGATGCCGCAAGCCGACCAGTAGGTGGCCAGGTAGCGCGTCAGGCCGATCAGCCCGGTTTTCACCACCGAATACGTCACCGGTTTGACCGGTTGCTGGTCCTCGGGCAGGCCTGGTTTGCGATATAGCCGCTGGTCGGGCGCAATGACTGCCAGATCAGAAGCCACATTGACAATCACGCCCTGTTTGCGACGGGCCATTTCACTGCCGATAACTTGGGAACACAAGAAGGCACCCTTCAGCCCAACGTTCAGGTCGGCATCCCACTGTTCGAGCGGGAAGAATTCCAGGCGGGAAAATTCCACATCCGCCTTGTTTTCCATCTTGGGGTTATTGGCGGCATTATTGACCAGGATGTCGACCCGGCCGAATTTCTCCAGTACCGTCTCCAACAGTCCCTTGACGCTCTGCAGGTCGGTAATGTCGGTCTGGATGGCGCAAGCCTGTTCTCCGAACCGTGTCTTCCAGGCCTGGCCCTCCGGGTCGACCCCGTTCACGCGGATATCCGCCAATACGGGAATCCCGCCGGCCCGTGCGATTGCTTCGGCATGTTGCTGGCCCAATAAGCCGGTCCCGCCGGTGATAACCGCCACCCGTCCGGTCAGGTCAAATAAATTGCTTGCATTCTCCATTTGCTTTTACCTTTCCAATTCAACAACCTTGCCGGTCGCCAGGGACTCTTTCGCTGCCAGCGCCATACGCAGGCTTTGTGCTCCGTCGCGCAGGCTTACCAGGGAGGCCGGTTTCCCCTGCATGCCATCCAGGAAACCATTCAACTCATCCAGGAACATTTGATTGCGTTGAAAATCCTGGTATGAACTGAGTTCTACGGAATTGCCCTGACCATCGAAGACCTGCACGGTAAGCGCCCGGATATCCACCAGGATCTTCCCGGCATCCCCGACGATCTCGCAGGAACGCCTGGATGGATTCTGTATGTAATCCTGGTGCAGGCTGATGGGAATGGGGTTGCCATTCATTTCACATTCCATCAGGATGTCGGCCGTGTCTTCAACATCCACTTCCAGCTTGCTCAAATGGCCGCCCAGCGCGAATATGCGCCGGGGCATGCCCAACAGCCAGTAAAGATAATCAAACTCGTGGATTTGCGAGAGGATCACGCCGCCTCCCAGATCCTGTCTGGCAGCATAGCCCTGGCGATAATCCTCGTAGGTATGCCAGCCGGGCAGAAATTCACCTACATCGGCCCTTACAGACAGGATCCGACCGACCTTCTTCTCTTGAACCAGGACATGCAGACGTTGCAGGCACGGGTGAAAACGCATCTGATAGCCAATTGCAGCCGTCAGGTGGCGACTTTCCACCAGGTCGATCAATTCGTCCACCTGCTCCAGGTTGTGCGAAAGCGGTTTTTCGATAAATAAGGCGCAGCCCGCTCGGGCTGCCCGGATTGCCGCCGTGACATGCAGGCTGGTGGGGTTGCAAACAAACGCCGCCTGCGGTTTTTGCGCCAGCGCCTGCTCGATATCCGGGAAAATGCGCAGGTTATATTTTTTCTCCAGGCTTGCCCCTTCTTCCACCTTGAGTTGGTCGGTCAGAACTGGGGGGTTGGGACGTGGATCATATGCCAGGATTTCCAGTTCATTACCGCCTAATTTCCGCAGGTTACGCAGATGGCGTTGCCCAATTCCACCGAGTCCCATGATCAATATTTTCATTATTTGTCCTTGCCGCTCAAGTTCAGCTGGCCTGCAAGAAATGGTCCAAAACAAATGCACGGTTCTGCGTGGCCCAGGCCACTTCGTCTCCGCTGGCGCCGCGCGCTACCTGCAGAATGAAATCTCCTTGATAGTGCACTTTCCGCAACCCTTCGGCCAGGGCAGCGAAATCCGCGTCCCCCGACCCAAGCGGGACCGTGCTGGCTCCCAGTAAACGGTCTTTGATATGGACGCTGCCCACCCGCTCCCCGTAGGCGGCAAATTCTTCCCTAGGGGCGTATCCAAGGGACGAACTATTCCCGGAATCGTAATTGACCTTCAGGCGCGCATCCGGCAATCTGGATAGTAGTTCGGCAAAACGGGTCGGGGCCAGAGATGTTTCCAGGTGAATCTCGATCCCGGTTTTGCTGGTCTCATCGAGAATACGTTGCAGAAGCATCACCACCCCGTCGAATTCAGCCTGGGTATCGATGCGCGAAGCATCTACAAACGGGATGACCATCCGGTTGATTCCGATCAAACGTCCCCGTTCCAATAACCAGTGGAAAGTTTTTAGGCGATCCTCCAGCTCCCCCTGACTGGCCCGCACGAGCGGCTTATCCATAAAATAATCCGCACAGATGGAAAGGATCTTGACCTTATGCTGCTCTGAGAGGGCTCTGAGCTTTTCCAAACCGGAATCGGTCGCCAGCGGATTGGCATCCACCCCATACAGGTCGTAGATCCATTCGATGCAATCCAGCCCAGCCTGGTCAGCCAGCTCGAACTCGTCTGCCCAGCGTTCACGCGGGAAGCACTGGATTCGGTTATCGGTCGGAGGGACCATACGACCTTGCATGATGCCGATGTGTGTCATTCATTCTCCGTATATTCAGTTGCTGAATTTAGCGTGCAGATTTCGTTTTGAATGCCCCGCAGCCAGGACCGGGGGCATTCAAGAGCGGAAAGGATGGCTTTCCTGGGGTGATTCATTCTGAATAAAACTTGCTACAAGCCGCTGCCTTTGGTATCGATGCGGCGCAATTTTTTCATGATGGGTACCTCGCGCTCTATCACGCGCTTCACACCATCACCCATGGCAGTCTCGACCAGGCGAATATCCCGCACCAGGTGGGCGAAGCCCTGCGGCTCGACCGAGGCAGCCTGGTCGGAGCCCCACATGGCCCGGTCAAGGGTGATGTGGCGTTCCACCACGCATGCACCCAGCGCCACACTGGCTATGGAAGTGGAAAGCCCGGTTTCGTGGCCTGAATAACCCACCGGTACATCATAGCGCTGCTTCATCATAGGAATAACGCGCAGGTTCAATTCTTCATACAAGGCCGGGTAGGTGCTGGCGGTATGCATCACCACCAGGTTTTCTTTTCCAAGAAGCTCAACCGCATGATCGACCTGTTCCAGTGTGCTCATACCGGTCGACATCAAGATCGGGTGGCCCTTGGAACGCGTATAACAAAGCAGCCCATCATCGGTTAGGGAAGCCGAGGCGATCTTGTAGCATGGCACGTTAAACTGCTCGATGAAATCGACCGACTGCTCATCCCAGCAGGAGGCAAACCAGGTGATATTGTTCTGCTTGCAATAGCGATCGATCTCGGCATAATCTTCCTGGCCAAATTCCAGTCCGTATTTTAAATCGCCGTTGGTGTTGCCGAACGGGCTCTCACGCGGGCGGGCCAGTTCTTCGGCCGGGTAAACCACCTCGACCGTGCGCTTCTGGAATTTGACCGCGTCACACTTTGCCGCCACAGCGACGTCAATCAGTTTTTTGGCAATGTTGATATCGCCGTTATGGTTGATACCAATTTCTGCAATGATATAGCAGGGTTGTCCGGTACCAACCAGACGGTTTCCAATCTTGATTTCTGACACGGTAATTACTCCTAAAAAGGGATGATCAACCATTACTGGCTGAAGGTTTGCTTATCAGACCGGCCAACGCGCGCACAATTGTAATTCAGAAGTCAGCCTTTGTGTTACGGGCGGGTTTCATTCGAGCGGGGGTTGTTCGACAACTGCCCCATAATCAAGTCGCAGAGTTCCCGCACCGCGGCGTGGCCTCCGGCGCGGGTCAGGACAGCATCGGCCTGCCGGGCCACTTCAGGCATAGCATCTGCGACCGCCACTGCCCAGCCCACGATGGGGAAGCATTGCAGGTCATTCACGTCGTTCCCCAGATAAACAGCCTGGCTGGCATTGATATTGCGTTCCTGAAGCAGCTTGCGCAATGCAGAAGCCTTATCTTTTTCTCCCTGGATCCAGGGGATGTTCATCTTCCGGCAACGCGCCGCCACAACCGGATTGGTTTCCAGTGAAATCACCACCGTCTCCACCCCGGCCTGGCGCAGCAGATTAATTCCAAGGCTGTCGCTACGGTTAGCCGCCACCATTTCGCGCCCGTCCTGGTCCACCCAGACACGGTTATCGGTCAGGACGCCGTCAAAATCAAGCACCAGCAAGCGGATGGATTCTGGCATGCGGCGGGGCGGTTTGCCAGGCCAGACCATCTCCGGCCGGTCGCGCAAAACACTTTCCTCGGCATGTTTCCAATCCTCCGGTGTATCCAGGTCCGCATCGTAACCAGGGTCGAACAGGATGGGCAGGATGGTCCGGCCGCTCATCGAGTCCATTTCCAGGATAGTGGCGGGGCGGATGGTATCGATCAGACCGGTATGAGCGTAGGCTTTTGGCAAGATCTGCCGTGGCGAGGTGTAAGGCTCTTCGATCCCGGGGACGGTCGTCAATGGATGGATGGGTTTGTCATCCCCATCCATCAGCCACATCTTAAACGGGTTTTGATGGGCCGGCGTGATCCCGCGCACCGAGTCAGCATCAGGGTGTGCCAGCAACAGGGTAACCGAGCGATCCACCAGGTTCGGCGGGCGAATAGGTGTGGTTGGGCGCAGGTGAACGACAACCTGCGGGTGATAGTCTTCATGTTCGGCCAACCAGCGCAGGGCATGTTGGAAGACCGGCAGGTCGGTGGTATGGTCCTGGGCAAGCTCGGCCGGGCGCAGGAATGGGGTCTCCGCGCCGCATCTGCGCGCCACCTCGGCGATCTGCTCGTCATCCGTTGTCACAATCACGCGCATCGGTTGCCTGGCCTGCAAGCCCGCCGCAATACTATAAGCGATCAAGGGATGCCCGGCAAAGGAGCGGATGTTTTTGCGTGGTATCCCCTTCGAACCACCACGGGCTGGGATCAGGGCTAAAATCTCGGGCTCGCTCATTTTTTCTCCTCAGGCCAGACCATATCCAGGCTTTTGGTGGCTACCACCCATTCGCCGCGTTCCCAGTCTGCCAGGGTGTCCATATCCACTTCATAACTGGCATCGACAATCAGCGGAAGGATGGCTTTGCCCGTCATCGAACCCTGCAGAATGGTTGCCGGGCGGATGGCGTTGGCATGGCCAGTTTGAAGGTAAACATCCGGTAATAGCTGGCGCGGGGTGTTGTATGGCTCGTTAATCCCAGCAACAGTCAATAGCGGGACCATGCGGCCTGCCCGTGAGTCAATTCGCCACATCTTATAGGGATTCTGCCCGGGTGAAACCACGCTGCGGACGCATTCCACTTCCGGATTCTCACACAACAGGCGAATGGCCTGGTCGACAAAACCGCGCGGCCGCACCGGACTGGTGGCATGCAAGTGCAGGATAATCTCCGGCTGATAATGCTCGTGTTCGGCCAGCCAGTGCAAGGCGTGTTGGAAAACGGGCAGATCGGTCGTGCGGTCGGCGGCCAGTTCCGCCGGACGCAGGTAGGGTGTCTCAGCGCCAAAATGTCGGGCAACCTCGGCGATCTCCTGGTCGTCTGTGGATACGATAACACGAATCGCACTCTGCGCCTGGCTGGCCGCGGCAATGCTATAAGCGATCAAAGGATAACCGGCAAAGGGCCGGATGTTTTTACGTGGGATGCCCTTCGAACCACCGCGGGCTGGAATGATGGCAAGAACTTCAGGGTTTGTCATTGATCGAGTCCCTTTTAATGAGACCAAGTAAATATTCACCCGTACGCTTGCCAGCACTTCCATCCGTGTAAGTACATTCTTCCTGGATGAACTTGTGGCGCTTTTCGCTGTCGGCGGAAGGATTCTTCAGGTAGAAGTCGATCAGCCCGCGCAACTGCTCTTTGCTGGAAGCCACCCGCCCGGCCCCCGATTGGCGGAAACGCTGGTGGGTGGGCCAGTCACCAATGGCAGTTAAGGGTAGGGAATAAACATCTTTCATATTCCAGCCACCGGGTGTATCGATGGTCAGGCTGATGATCGGCTTGTCGTGGATGGCCGTTTCCACCACCATGGTTGAATAAACCGTCAGGAAAACATCCGACCAGGCCATCATGGAGGCTTTCTCGGGCATGTCTTCCCCGGAGTAATGTCCCAGCCCGCCGCCCAACGAGACCGGTTCCACGATGTGAACGTGAGGCATATCCTTTACATATTCGATGGTACGCTGCCGTTCCTTCTCAAAGCGCGAACCAGCAATGAAGTGGTTGGGGTGGAAGCGAATCAACAATTGGCAGGATTCGGCCAATTCATTGTTATTCACCAACTCGATGACGGCAGCCATGTTGGGAAAATTGGGATGCAAGGTTTCAAAGCTGCAAGCATAGGAGATCAGTTTACGGTGTGGGTCGAGGCCGTGCAGGCGGAAATACTCTTCGCGTGGGATCAGCCAGGCATGCTGGAAGTAGCCATCGTAAGCCGGAACCCCAGAGATATTCACCCGCCGGGGATCCCAATCCGACCCCAGTACCAGCTCCTCTTTCTGTATCTCGGACCAACAGGTAATATTGTCCATCGGAGCGCCGTTCTGGGTGTAAGAGGAAGGGTTATCCCAGCCGACAATCGCAGCGGCGGTGCGGATACCGCGCTGAGCCGCTTCACGTAATATGTACCGATCCAACCTCCAGCCTGGAGTACGCGAAACAACCAGCATGGGTTGGTATTTCTCAAATAAGTCGCTATAAATATCCGGTACAAAACGATTCTGAAGATGGATGATGAAACTACGCAGCAGGCGGGAGCGGCGCATCAGCCAGATGATGGTGCGGAGAAAAGGCAGAGCCAGCCGGCTGTAGCCGGTATACCCGGCAGTAATCAGTTGATAATTGCCATCCATGGCAATCGTGTTAATGCGTTTGGAACCACCCGTCCAACGCAGCAAATCCAGCCAGCGCTGGACTACCGGGTTGGCCAAACGATAATATTCCTGGCACTTATCCAGGCGCAGGCCTTCAAAGATCAGGCCGGGTTGCTGGAAACGCGCCTGGATGGCAGGAAGAGCATCATCATCTACCAGCATGACAACTTCCACGCCTGCCTTCAGCAGGGTGGAGATAATATCAGACTGGAGGAAGTAAATCAATGCCAGACCGTGATCAGCGGCGATAAAGATACGTTTGGCCATTTCGTTATTTAGCATAAAACTCAAAAAGCAGGTTATAGACCCGCCGGATAAGCTTATCGATCGAAGACAGGCGGGAGATTCGTCCCAGCACGGACAGGGCCCGCTGTTTCATATGGCTTGTACTGGCCGGAAGCGAACGAACCCTTTGATCACCGGAGGACACAACAGCATTTTTCAGACCGAGACGATCGATTTCCCGATTTGTCCATTCATCCAACCGATTGCCGACATGGAAAGTAAACGGCTCGAGAGTGGAAAGCTGCAATAAACCCAGGTCATCCACCCGGCGATTGAAAGCGCTGTCTTCTATCGGGCTTAATGCAAACTGGGTTGGCAAGGGAACAATCCGGCGGGCAACCGCCCGCGGAACCAGGAACTGGTTGTGTGCTCCCCCCACCACTGCGCGCACCCGGCTGGTTTTATCTTCAGCCACACACACCGGTGTTTCCATCAACTTTTTTTCCAATTCCGCATCCACATCAAAACCCAAAGCATATTCCCGCACCGACTCTGCTGGAATAATTTCTTTTGTTAGCTGGAAACGACCATCTGCTTCAAGTTGAAGGTACGCCTGTCCGGTGCCTCGCAGAGTATCAAAAAGGGTCGGTTGCGCAAAAACCAATCCGGCGGTTGGAAAAGCTTCGAAAATGGCAACGCTATTCTCCAGCCAGCCAGGGCGGAAGAACATATCGCCGTCCGAGTAACAAATCCAGTCATTCGGCATTCCAGACAAAATCCAGTTGATTGCGCCAACCTTCCCAACATTAACCTGCGACAGAAAGAGAAAATGGATGTGGCCCTGTTCTTTCAACCGTTGCAGTTCTTCCTGGACAGCCAGGCAGGAGCCGTTATCGAATACCAGCAAGTCAAAATCCGTTGTAGCTGAGTGGAGGCTGGCGATCTGGTACTTCAAAACCTCCAGAGAATTTTTGAAGAAGCCTTCCTGGTTAGGGATATAGGTTAGCAAAGCCACGCCCAGTGGTTTCGGTTGGTAAGCCTTGAGTCCCATTTTAGCGGGATTTTGTCCTTTTCTCATTTCAGGTTCTCATCCTTTGTTTCAAGCGTTTTTGAGTTTACGCCCGGGATAAATTCCCAAAAATGCCTGCCAAAAAGCCTTTTCCATGATCACTGCGGGATAATCAAAGGACAACAATAGGAGTTGAATCCTTTTTTGTAACCACAATAAACGTTTGGGGAAGGGTCGGTTAAACCGTTGTCGAACACAAGTTTCGTTTATCAACATCTGTAAAAGCAACTGCTTTTTATCCAGGCTAAGGCGAGTCCGGCCCCAGTTCCACTGTGCGTACCGAAATTTGATCTTCATTTTGTAGATCATGCCTGTGGAGCGAGGTGCAGAAAATCGGTTGCGATCGTGGATGCGATAGATAGCCACCGGCTCATCTAATCTACCTGGCACAAGCTTTGAGACTGCTGCAGCTTTAACAGTAAAAGCAACATCTTGATGAAGGGTCAACTCTTCATCAAAATATCCCGTTTTTTCGAGGATGCGGCGTTTAATCACTAGACCATTTAAGTGAATGCCTCCAATGTTGCCTACATTTAAAGCATTGAATAAATCTTCGGGAGCAACTTTTTTCCTTACCGTGTTCAGGTGAGATAAAGGCAGGCCAGCAGCCCTCCAACGTTGTTCACTGGATTCATTTTCCACTTGCTTTGCGACAGCTTCATATACTCCATCAAGGTTAGAATCATCTTCAAACAACCCTTTGGCAACCAGAAAGCGGGAAGGAAGATAATAATCATCCGCATCAAGAAATGCGATATATTCACAAGAGCTTTTTCGAATTGCCAGGTTTCGCGTGGCGCCAGCGCCACAATTTTTCCCACCAGGATGGCGGTAAAGGTGAACAATTGGATGGTCCGCGGCAATTTGTTGGCATTCTTTCAAGCTATCATCAGTAGAAGCATCCTCCACCAGAATGATTTCTGCCACCTCCGGTTGGATTAAAGCCGACTCAACCGCCTGCCGCACATACTTGGCAGCGTTGTAAACAGGAATCACTACACTAACCTGCATGTCTCTCGAAGAATTTGGTCCTAATTGAACTTGCTTATTCATAACCTTCTTCATCTGGTTTTGGTTTTTCATATATGGCTGCTTACATTGAGGCCTTTAACTACTGACCGATGACGTCCTGGCTCATTTTCTTTTAATCTTGCTCCCTGGCACAAACTATTATGTAATTGCGTTCCACACCCATCGAGGGAACAATCGCTCCAGGACGCGCCGGCGGAACATCCCGGCCCGGCGCTTGAGCGCAACATTTCGTTCGGGATTCAACCGAAACACCCCTTGGTAACCAGACCGCGGGCGCGCCAATAAAGTGATATAGAGCGGCAGCCAGGCCGAACGCGGCCGCCCATGCTTTTCCAGCCGGACAATCTCAAAACCCGCTTTCTCCAGTGTCTGTCTCAACGTATGCGCACTGTAAGCCACCAAATGGGCTGGCTCGAAAGAATCGTGAGCATAAAGATTGGGAACTTCAATCAGGAGCCAGCCAGTCGGTTCGAGAAGAGTTTTGCGTAAGTGAACCAAGTATTCGACCGGGTCCGGTATATGTTCGAGCACATGTGTCATACTGATCAGGTCAAAGCGAACCGATTTGCTTTGTTCCAATTCTTCCAGCGAAGCATAAACTGTCAAACCTGCTTTACAAGCATAGTTGCGGTGTTCTTCTCCTGGTTCTACGCCAAAGGAATGACAATGATAGACTCTTTCGAAGGTGTTCAAAAGAATCCCCATCGAACATCCAATATCCAAATGGTTAATAATTTTGTTCGTAATCGGTTTGATAAAGGCTGTCAGCGACTCGGCCCGGGCATTTTGTACGGCAGTATTGAAGGAAGTAGGAGTGGCGCTGCCCTCGTTGAGCAGACGATATTCTGTCGCATAAAAAGCTTCCCTCTCCTGATCATCCATACAAGGAGATTGGAATACCAAACCACAATCCAGGCAGACGCGATTGACAACCAGCCGGTCTCGAAACCAGCATTGCTCGAAAAATTTATTGCGGCGGCTACCGCACAATGGGCAGAATTGAACAGTTTTACTCACGTTGTCCCTTCGGAGCATGTTCTTTTATTACATCCATGAGGATTCCCTTAAGCCACTTGCCTCTCACCTGCCAGTTCAATTCGCGTTCATAGCGCTCCCTGGATGTGCGGCAGAGCTGGTAATAAACCTCGGGATGGCCAAAAAGTTCTTTGATCTTCTCAACGTACACATCAGCAGAACTGCCGGGCGGCAGAACAATCCCGGAAACGCCATCTTTCACCGTAGTTGCAATTCCACCTGTGTCGTTTGTTATCGTGGGCGTGCCAAAAGCGGCGGCCTCGCCAGGTACAATGCCGGCAGGTTCAAAATAAGCCGGATGGATAAGCAAGTGCGCCCGCCGATATAATTCTACATATTTTCTCAACTCTTCAAGATCGTTCTTCTTGTACGGCCCAACAAAATTAATCGGCCCTTCCGACTCACCCTGTGCGCCGCACACGGTTAATTCGGTTGGAACACCACCGGCATTAAGTCTATGCGTCACATCTATGGCAATATCTATGCCTTTGCGGCGATAGTCACGCCCAACCAGGAGTAAACGAAGCGGACCCCGTAAGGCTTTCCAATTAGCAATATCAATATTTTGCGGAACAATTTCTTCTGGCAAACCACTCGCCATCGGATACACACTGATAAGCTGATCTGGCACCTTATACACTTTTGCGAGAATATTTCTTGACCACTCGCTGGTTGTCAATATCCTCGAACAATTTCGATAAGCTTGTTTTTCCTGCCACATACTGACCCACAGCCCTAATTTACCGAAGGTGGGCCAAAATTCTTCCACGCCATAAAAAGTCGTATCCAGCCGATAAATGCAAGGTGCTCGCCCTTTATAGAAAATAAACGGGAATGGAACAATTGAAAATATTACATCCGGCATCCATTCAAAAGAAGCCCGGGTAGTTGCCTGCGAGGCCACCCAAGTGGTGGTCATTTTAAATTTAGGGTATCGTTTTCCAGTTCTCAGGTAAAGCCTTTCCAGCAAACGTTCCAGGAGAACCGGTTGAGGCATGAAGGGACCAATTACCTTCACATCAAACCCATTATCACAAATAGCCTTATAGTGGAAATAGTCCGATCCACTGGCAATATCCATAACCGTAGGGTCATGATACGCCACATATAGAACCTTTGGTTTCGGATCATCCATCACAACAACGCTCACTTTACATTAAAAAAGTACAAACGGAATAAACGATTGTATAACCACAATAAAATATGGCGAACACCAGGCGCCAAAAGGATTCGCCGAAGAAGAGAAATCTTTTGCTTCTTCACAGGCACGACCTCTGGTTGCAATAACTGGTTACCCAAGTGCAGAACCAATGGCTCGATGGTAGTCAAGCGTAGATAACCATTTTCGTTAATGGCGATATCCAGCGCGCGCTCCCCACGCATTGGCTGTTCCGAAGGAAGAGGAACAATTCTCAAGAGCAGATCACGGCGGGTCATAAATTGGAAGTGACCTGCCCCGATATAAGCTGTTTTGCCATTATATGTCAACCTAAAGTCACGTCCCCTTGAATAACCTTCCTTTGCTTTAATTTCAGATTCCCCGATACTGCGCCCGTGCTCCCAAACAGTTTCCCAATCGAGAAGGCAACCTTCTTCAAGGACAACTTTATTGTCCTGATTGCGCGCCCATTCGAGGGTGGAGGTAGAGTATATTTTAGGCGTCCGAAAGGGCCTCGCAGTCACCATGCCCACATTTGGAAACGATTCAAATAGGTCCAGAGATGCACCCAACCATCCGGGGCGAAAAAGCACGTCTCCATCGGAAAACACTACATACTTTCCTTGTGCGGCCCCGAACATAAAGTTCCACGCCCCAATTTTGCCAATGTTTTGGTCAGAGAGAACCAAGTATTGGATCTTACTCTGGTCACTGGCATCTTTAAGATAGGCTCTTACTTCAGCACAGGAGTGATTATCAAATATCATTACATCGTATGGATGGGCCTGCTCACGTGTAGCATTCAGGCTATCAACCACAACCTTGAGCACATCCAAACTCTGTTCGTAATATCCACTCAAGAATGGGATGCAGTTGACCACTGCCACTGTGATTTCAGCCGGCTGGAGGACCTTCTCTACAAACCTGGCCGGGTTATGTCCGACGCGCATATACCTATCTCCTCGGCTTTATAGCCATTGGCCGTTGTAAATGTTGGAGGCGCAGAGATAATTCCCATCCCCAACCTTTGCCTTCGTCATTGATAAACATTCGCTCCAATCGCCGCAAGATGCGCACAAGGCGGAGCTGAGGCGAACGAAGGCGCCCATGAACCAATTCGCGATTGGTGTCCAGGGTGTTGTAAATGCATTTACGGCCGCCTGCTTTTAGGATATTTGATCGCGCGATCTCCGTACCATATAGTGTTTGCCCAGGCAGGTGGCTGTAATCGTGTTTTTGATGAACAGCCAGCACATCGCGTGAAGCGTCTATCGCCAGACCAAAAGTTGTACGAGCATGGTAAACCATCCAGTTATCCCAGGCTACGCGTCCAATGGTGAAATCGGGCACATCCGTATATAGGTGGTGTGGAAAGACAAAATAGTCAATCCCCCAGGGCGAGAAGAGCTCGCCATTTCGAAGTACTTGCTCCCGCAGGCGGGCTTCCCAATCGCCGCTGAAATCGAACGGCGCATCCAGGCCCAGGTTCCAGCGTTGACCGACGAGCAAGAAATCCTTTTATAGAACAGCTACTTTGCGGGCAGCTTCAACAAGATCGGACATCAAGATCATATCGGCATTGGCATAGCAAAGCACAGGGCTATTGGTAGATGAATGCCCAATTTCCATTACAGAACTGACGAGCGGGATGCCCTGTTCATCACGTTGCACGTCCGGCACATTCATGACGGAATATTCCCTGGCCACTTCGGGAATGCCGGGTTCATCACCAATCAGAATCACCTCAACATCCTTCAGTCGCACCCATGACTGGATGGCATTCCGCTGAATGATATTGATATGCGGTTTGGTGAACGGCTTGGGCGCCGTAAAAATCGTCAAAAAAGCCATTGCTATTTCTGTTCCATAGCCAGCTTCTGGGCCACCTGTTTCTCGATCCAAATGTAGGTACGCTTAAGGCCTTCCTCCAGGGTGAGCCGTGGTTCCCATTTCAGCACTTCGCGCAGGCGGGTATTATCCGAATTGCGGCCGCGCACACCCAGGGGGCCGGGGATATGTTTGATTGTGATCTTAATACCGGCAATATCGGCCACGATCTCGGCCAGTTGGTTGATTGTAACCATGCGGTCCGAACCTATGTTCAGCGGCAGTAGATAATCGGAACGCATCAGGCGATAGATTCCTTCCAGACAATCATCAATGTAGAGGAAAGAGCGGGTTTGCTCTCCATCACCCCACATTTCGATTTCATGTTCGCCGGTCAGTTTGGCCATTGCCACCTTTCGGCACATGGCTGCTGGAGCCTTTTCGCGGCCACCTTCCCAGGTCCCGAAATCACCAAAAATATTATGGAAACGCGTGATACGGGTCTGGATGCCGTAATCTTCGCGATAGTGCGTGCAAAGGCGTTCCATGATCAGTTTTTCCCAGCCATAGGCATCCTGTGGCATGGCGGGGTAGGCATCCTCTTCCTTCAGCGGAACGACATTGGCCTCCGTCTGCTTAAACTCAGGGTAGACACATGCCGAGGAAGTATAGAAATATCGCTGTACGCCATTGATACGGGAAGCATCCAGGGTGTGTGTGTTGATGAGTGAATTATTGTGCAAAATCTGTGCGTGGTGAGAGGAGATAAATCCCATCCCGCCCATATCAGCGGCTAGCCCGTAAACCTCATTAATCCCGCGGGTGGTCTGCAGGCAGTCATCCCAGCGACGCAGATCGAGAATCTCGAATTCATCCGCATCGCTGGCGTGATACTCGGGGTATTTGATATCTGCACCGCGCACCCAGTAGCCTTTTTCTCGCAGGAATGTGACAAGATGGTGACCAATAAAGCCGCCTGCGCCGGTAACAAGAACGCGCGTCTGAGTCATGTTTATCTCCTAATGGATTAATATGTCGAAGTTATTAAGTTCTGGCAACGGGAACAGCTAGCCAGGAAATGCCGGGTTTTATTATTTCGGCAGATCGCTTTGTTGGCTGGGAGTTTTTTCATTTGATCTCCGAACCAGCCAGTTGCTGGAAGGTGGCTTCGAATTTTAAGCGACCCTCCGGGCTGAGCACATAAGCGATTGAGCGTTCCTTTAGATCTGACCTGATCTTTTCCAGATGCCAGGGAAAAGGCCAAGGGTACTCCCGAAAATAAAAATAAGTATAGTTCCAGGCTCGTTCGATCTGTTCAGGGGTCAAATGGCCGCCTGGCAATTTCTTGAGGCGTGGTCAAGCACACTGAAATACTCTTCCCATGAATCGGCGTCCAATGTAAAACCTTTTTTGCGGTATTGGGCCAACCCGCTCACCAGCACCGGGATACCCCGTGTTGCCATTTCCAGTCCGGCTGTAGTTGTATAAACCAGCGCCAGGTCGGCGATGTCCATCAAGTCGTAGGTATTGACTTTCTCTGTCGCACCGATGACCCGAATATGGGATGGTATTTCAGGCAGTGCAGCCCGGATGATCTCCGTCACCGATGGCCCCTTCGTCCAGGTCTCAGCCGGGTGAATCCGGATCACCAACTGCACATCGGAGCGGTCCGCAAAAAAACGAAGGGTACTCTCCATCCAATCAGCCATCGACTTGCTGAATAATGTCCGGCCGAGTGTGGCGGAATCCCCCAAAACATTGGTCGGCAACAAAACGATCGGTCGTTCGTCGAATCCAAGAGTGGAACGGATCATCTCGCCCCCTGCCCGCGCTGTTTTCTGCCAGAGGTGTGCAAACTGGTTGCCCTTTTTCGACCCTTCGCGTCCGGCCAGGAAGGATTCCAGCCACGTCCGTTGTTCATCGTTCAGAATGCGGTCTTGACGACCGGCCCATAATTCGTCGGTCAGGTGGAGCATGACCAGCCGGTTATGATCCAGCCAGACATGTTGATCCAACTCACTAAACTCATATGTAGTTGTGGGGATATCCAGGAAACGGGCGGTTTCATAGACTGCCCCGTATTCCTGGATCATTCCATTCGGGACGATCACCACATCAGGACGGTGCTTCTTGAAGTAGGCCAGGGCTCTCCGGGCTGCATCGGTATTTCGCTGTTTACGCAAGAAATAAATTGGTTCATCACCATTAACATCTTCACGCTGGAGCATGTACTGAACGTCAAAGACCGTCACTTTTTCAACTGCCCTGGACAAAGCATCAGGGAGTTGATTCTCCGGCTTCAGTTCCAGGAACGGTACGATTTCCAACAATGGTTCGGCGCCCCGGAGGACCTGCCGGGCATATAATTCTTGCAGGCGCAGATCAATCTTGCTGACAGGTTTGTTATAATCACCATAGGGAACAAAGCCAAGCGTAACGTTATTCCCCAACCCTCGTAAAGTCAGACCGCTTAAAGCCGTGTGAATGATCCAGGAATGCGAGGAAGCGAATAAAAATACTTTCTTCGCTTGCGGTGCCGGCTTGATGAACGGCATTACCTGGGCAGTCGCATCCGGGAGACATTCCCGCAGTGATTCCAGGTTGAAACGGCTGTTGATTTTATGGTCACGATGAAGCAGCTTCCAATCAAGCTCGGCTGTGAAAGGCAACGCACCCAACGCCTCTCGAATCAAAAGTTTTGGCTTCATTTCGTCTCGATCTTCCATTCCAGGCGCGGGCGCAAAGCACCCGGCCGTGGCTCGGCCCATTGCATTCCAGGCGCTCCGGAAGTGTCCACATTGAAAGCCAGGGCTTGCTCATCCATAAAGTACCGGCGGATACGATAGGAACTGGCATTGACGCCTAAAACATATCGCCCGTCATTCAATAGATCCTTGGGGAATTCACAACGGCTGACATAATGTCCAGACTTACGGGAAACGAATTTTTCGAAGCGAGCGCCATCATCCGTGTCAAAGGTGGTCAAGACCTGGTCACCGCGGGCTGAGTTGAGGTAAAGGCCAATTCGTAACCCTGTCAACGGGGAATCCAGGTAATATTCCATCTCCACCGCGAATGGTTCCACGGAGCGGATTACCTCAACCACTTTACCCTTTTGGTCAAGCAGGCGCAGCGCCACCGGGCGGAAAGGAGTCGCATCAGGCGGGACTTCATCCTTTTCCCAGATTCGCTCCCCGGCCCTGGCATTCCCTGCAGACAAATAATAATCTACTGCCTCGGGAGAAGGCGCACGCATCACCATCCGACCTTTTTCGAGCACGATCGTCTCTTTGGTCAGGCGCAAAATGGAGGACATATTATGGCTGACGAAAAGGACTGTGCGACCTTGCTGGGCGACATCGCCCATTTTGCCAAGGCTTTTCCGCTGAAATTCAGCATCCCCGACCGCCAGCACCTCATCCACCACCAGTATTTCTGGTTCCAGGTGAGCAGCTACGGCAAAAGCCAATCGCACATACATCCCTGAAGAATATCGTTTTACCGGCGTGTCGATGAATTGTTCCACCTCGGAAAAATCCAAAATTTCATCGAACTTGCGATCGATCTCGGCCCGTTTCATTCCCAGGATTGCTCCGTTCAGGTAAATATTTTCACGGCCGGATAGTTCAGGATGGAATCCTGTTCCTACTTCCAAAAGGCTGGCAATCCTGCCTTTAATTTTTACATACCCGCTGGTCGGGGCTGTGACTCGCGAAAGAATTTTTAGGATCGTGCTTTTGCCGGCGCCATTGCGGCCGATAAAACCTAATACACTGCCTTCTCGGACATTAAAGCTGATATTCTTGAGAGCCCACAGGTATTCTTCATCCCGATTTCCATGATCATCCTGCCCAATCTTAAGTAAGGGATTGGGTTTGCCCTGCGCTTTCGCCCACCAAACCTTAATATCATCCGAAAGAGTGCCGGTACCAATTTGTCCCAACCGGTAAGCTTTGGAAACATCCTCCACGCGAATGACATTTCTGGTCATACTGTATCCATGAATGTCGCTTCAACGCGGTTGAAAATTATTACACCGATGATGATTGCGATCAGCATAATTGCAAAGCTGTAACCCAATTGGAGAAAATTCACTGATCCCGAGCCAAGAAAACCATATCGAAAAGCTTCAATGATAGATGTAAGCGGATTTAATCGGATAAGCGCCTGGTATTTCGGGGACATGGATGAAAGCGGATAAATTACCGGCGTAGCATATTGTAACAATTGCACCCCAAATTGAATTAGAAAACGCAAGTCACGGTATTTGGTTGTCATTGCGGAAACGATAATCCCGAACCCCAGGCCCAACCCAGCCATCATCAATAACAACACCGGGGTAAGCAAAACCCACCAGTTCGGATGTAGTGGTGTTCCGCGCAAGGCAAAATAAGCCATGAACACCAAGAAAAATCCAAACTGAATTACAAAAGCGATCAGACTGGAAATCAAAACGGACACCGGTACTGCCAGCCGGGAGAAATAAACCTTGCCAAACATGTTGGCATTAGCTACGAATGTATCGGAGATCTTGGTCATGCTGCTGGCAAAATATGTAAAAATCACAGTACCGGACATGTAAAACAGAAAGGATGGCAAGCCATCGGTAGGTAACTTGGCAATATTTCCAAAGATGACCGTAAATACGATGGTTGTCAGGAGAGGCTGGATCAAGTACCAAAGCGGACCAAGGATGGTTTGCTTATAGACCGAAACGAAGTCCCGCCGTACAAATAACATGATCAAGTCCCGCGAATGCCATAACTCGCGCAGGCGTAGGTCTAGCAGGTTACGCTGCGGTCCAATGACCATGTCCCAGTCATCGGGATCGGTTTGTTCGATTTCAGCGTCAGTAATTGTCGAATTCAGCATCTTATTTATTATGTTCCTGATACCATGCGATTGTGCGGCGAAGGCCTTCCTCGAAGTTTGTACCGGCGTGAAACCCAAACAGTCTCTCGGCCCGGCTGACATCCAATCCGCGCCGCGGCTGGCCGTTGGGTTTGCTGGTATCCCAGACCAGCTTGCCTTTAAAACCAGTCAGGCGGCCAATCAACTCGGCCAAATCTTTGATGGAAATTTCGTAACCGGAGCCCAGGTTGACCGGGTCAGGCCCATCATATTTTTCTGATGCGGACAGGATTCCATCTGCCGCATCTTCCACATATAGGAACTCACGCGTCGGAGAGCCATCCCCCCAAACGACAATCTCATTCTCGCCCTGTTGCTCGGCTTCGAAACATTTGCGGATCAAGGCCGGGATGACATGCGAAGAAGCCGGGTTAAAATTATCGCGCGGCCCGTACAGGTTGACCGGCAGCAGGAAGATGGCGTTATATCC
>Ga0182027_10003315_pt1 | contig 25648 bp, 16 predicted proteins | sample 712E1DmetaG_FD_121300 | JGI IMG/M metagenome (GOLD analysis project Ga0182027, IMG submission 121300) | Permafrost microbial communities from Stordalen Mire, Sweden - 712E1D metaG (Illumina Assembly) | ecosystem: Environmental > Terrestrial > Soil > Wetlands > Permafrost | place: Sweden...
CGCGATCCGCGCACTCGACTACTTGGAGACCCGGCCCGAAGTGGTGCCCGGCAGGTTCGCGGTGACCGGCGGATCCGGCGGCGGGTCTATCAGTTGGTATGCGGCGGCGGTGGATGAGCGAATTCAGGTTGCGGTGCCACGCTGCGCAACCTGGACCGCCGCGAACCAGGCGGCCGAGGACAGCGTGAAGGAAAACTGCGACTGCATCTATTTCCCGAACATCTACCAACTCGACTTTCCGGTGCTGGGCGCGTTGATTGCGCCTCGTGCATTGAAAGCGCTAAATGCGATCCGCGACCCGATGTTCCCGCCGGGAGGTTTCCGCGAGGTCGACCTGCAGAACCGAAGGATCTACGATCTGCTGGGGGCCGGCGACCACGTAGCAGAGTACGAGCAGGACGTTCCGCACATGGACACGCCGGCCTTTCGCAAGAACGCCTACGAGTGGATCAACCGTTGGTTGAAAGGTGATCTGACGGAATTCCAGGAGAGGGAAGTCCAGCCGGAAGAACCGCGCACCCTGGCCGTTCTGGACCACCCTCCCGCCAATTCTGTCAACGACTCTATTTATAAGTCGTTCATCCGTGTGCACTCCCCGCAGCCCTGGTCGAGCCTCGATGGCTGGAAGAAACGGCGCGCCGAACTGATCGCCGAGATTAAAGACAAGGTGTTTCGCGCATTTCCCCGCAACAAGGTGCCATTCGCGGCCTGGAAAGAGAGGGAGACCGGCTGGACCGATCGCTACGCGGAGTCCTGGAATGTCGAATTCACGACCGAGGAAGGCGTCCGGGTGACCGGACAGCTCTTCGTGCCGCGCGGGCCCTCACGCGCCTGGCCGGCCCTGATCCAAGTGAAGGGCGCCGAAGACATCGTCTATCCGGTTGACTACGATTTCATCTTGCCAGCCTTGGGCAATCATGTGGTGCTTGTCCTGCAGCCGCGGGCGGTGGATTATCCAGTCGACAACTTCCAGATGGCTACGCTCAAACGCACCGCGGCGATGGTGGGGGCGACTGTCGAATCTATGCAGGTCTGGGACATTCTGCGATCGGTCGACTTCCTACTGGATGAGGAGAAGCTCCGGCTCTCATCCATTTCGGTTTACGGCCGGCGGCAGATGGGCACTCTGGGGCTCTATGCGGCGGCGCTCGACGAGCGTATCACTCGTGTCATCCTCGACGATCCACCAATCTCGCACTGGCAGGGTCCGGCTCTCTTGAATATTCTGCGTATTACGGACCTACCGGAAGTGGCCGCACTGATGGCGCCGCGCGAGATTGTGTCGCTGACGCCGCTGCCGCCTACCTGGCGGTACACGTCCCACATCTACGCTCTTTACGGCAAACCGGGGGCTATTCGTGAGGTGCACGGCATGGCACAGGCTACGCGTGTTCCATGACTCGCAGAGAAGGGAATAGCAATGAACACCCGACGGAGATTCCTGCAGGCGGCCGGCGCTGGCCTTGCGGCCGGATGGCGCGCCAGCGCGGCGAACGACGCTGTGAACGTAGCCGTTATCGGCCTGGGTGGCCGCGGACGCGATCATCTCCATGAGTTTCTGAAACGGCCGGATGTGCGCCTCGCAGTGCTATGCGACGTCGATCAAGCGGCGCTCGAACGCGCGCAGTCGGAAGTGGAGCAAGCGACGGGCATGCGCCCAAAGGGCTACGGTGACATGCGCGGCGTGTTCGACGACCGCGGCGTGGACGTGGTCTCTATGGCCACGCCGAACCACTGGCACGCACTGGGGACGGTGTGGGCCGCGCAGGCCGGTAAGGACGTGTATGTGGAGAAGCCCGCGTCCCACAACGTTTTCGAGAGCCGCAAAATGTCCGAAGCGGCAGAGAAGTACCGGCGCATTATGCAAATAGGACTGCAGAGCCGCAGCATGCCGCACAAACAAAAGGCCGTAGAATTGTTGCAGCAGGGCGCGATCGGCAAGGTGTATCTGGCGAAGGGAATCTGCTACAAGCGCCGACGCTCCATCGGCCATAAAGCGGACAGCGCTACACCGCCCGGCGTTGCTTGGGACATGTTTCTTGGGCCTGCGCCGCTGCGGCAGTTCAACGAGCTGCGGTTCAAATACAACTGGCACTGGTTCTGGGACACCGGCAATGGCGACATTGGCAACAACGGCGTGCACCAGATGGACGTGGCGCGCTGGGGGCTGGGCGTGGGTGCGCCGCGGCGCATCTCTTCAACCGGTGGCAAGTATGTTTATCAGGACGATCAGGAGACGCCCAACACACAGATCGCGACCTTCGATTATGGCGACAAGGAATTGATACTGGAGGTGCGCGGATTGCCCACCGGCGGAGAGGCCGGGATGACGAGTCCGTGGGGCAACCTGAGCGCCACGGTGTTCTATGGCGCGGATGGGTACATGACGCTGGACGACGAGGGTTATCGTATTTTCCGCGGCGAAAGGCCGGAACTTGTCAGCGAGCAGAAGGGCGGTCCAGACGGCACGGCGTCGCACATCGCCAACTTCCTGGACGCAGTGCGGCAACGCCGTCCGGAAGTGCTCTGCGCGGGAATCCGTGAGAGCGCGGCATCCACCGATTTGTGCCACTTCGCGAACATTTCCTATCGCGTGGGACGGACGCTCGATTTCGATGTGGCGACGGGACGGTTTTGTAACGACGACGCGGCAAACACGCTGCTCACCCGCGCGTACCGGCCTCCCTATGTTGTCCTGGATCGCGTTTGAAAGAGACGATAATGCTGAATCTATTCGACCGTCGTGATGTTCTGAAATGGGCCCTGGGTGCCGCTTCGCTCGGTGTGGCCCGAGCCATGCCGGATGCGCCTCCGATCCGGGTTGCCGTGAGCGGCGCCAGCGAGCGAGGCCTCGGGTTCCGCCGCCTGCTGGCCGCCGATGAAAAGTAGCGCGTCGTGACCCGTTTCGACGATGAGAAGATTGCGCTGAACGTCGCGCCGTCGCGTTGCTATCCCGGTAAAACACATATGCTCAGATGCTTTTCTCTTCTAGGGTTGTCCTGCCTGCTCCCGGCCGCCGGCCAGGACATGGTGAGGGTTCTTCCGGTGGAGAGCGAGGCCGTGCTCGACACACCTGGCGCGGGCATTCAAACCTTCCAGCGCTTTCGCGGCCAGACACCCTACCCCGGCCTGCACTGGTCGGAAGCCGGGCCAATTGAGAAAGTGACGGACGCTGCGTCGAAGCCTGATTTTCCGGAGTCCTCCGTCGCCTATCTGCGGTGGTTCTGGCATCAAATAGAACCCGAGCCCGGTAAGTACCGGTGGGAGATCATCGACCTGGCTCTCGAAGAGGCCCGCAAGCACGGACAGACGCTGGATATTCGGCTGGGGCCCTACGATCCTCACGATCCGTTGCCGGAGTGGTTTCGGCTGAGCGGCGCCCGGCGCGCGAACAAGCCCGCGGACAACGACGGCCAGATCTGGTCGCCCGACAGCTCCGATCCGCTTTACATCAAGCACTGGAGTGCGCTGGTTCGGGCGGCGGGCGCGCGCTACGACGGCCATCCGTACCTGAACAGCGTCGACATTTCAACGGTCGGATACTGGGGCGAAGGCTGGGGACCGTACATGCCGGACTGGGCCACGCAGAAGACGCTCATCGACGTCTACTTCGAAGCGTTCCGCCGCACGCCGCTGTTGATGAACTTCGATGAACTGCCCGCCCTGAAGTACGGCGTGGAGCGGGGCGCCGGGTGGCGGCTCGACTGTTGGGGCGACCTGGACGGCCAGGTGGCCAAGAATTTCATCCACATGTTCGACCGGTATCCGCAACAGGTCGTGCGAGCCGGCATTCAGGATGCCTGGCAGCGCAGTCCGATTTCGCTGGAAACCTGCGGTATGCCCGCGTCCTGGAAGCGCAGCGGCTACAGGGACCGCCAACTGCAGTACATCTTCGACCAAGCCTTGCGTTGGCACGCGTCCACCATCAACATCAAGTCGACGCAAGTTCCGCCCGAGTGGAAAGAGGCGTTCGAGGAGTTTCAGAAAAAGCTCGGTTACCGTTTTATTCTGCGCAAGATCGAGTATCCGCGCGCGGTGCGTGCGGGGCAAATGGCGCCGATCCACATGTGGTGGTTGAATGCCGGCGCCGCGCCGATCTACGCCGATTACACGCTGGCGGTGCAGTTGGCTTCCCCTGCCGGCGAGGCCGTGATCCGGACTTCCGCGGACGTGAGAAAGTGGCTGCCCGGCGATGCGGTTTACGATGCTTCGATCTATATCGCCGACAATCTCAAACCGGGAGAGTACCGCTTTCGCGTAGCGCTGCTCGATCCGCGCACCGGCGCACCCGCCATCCCGCTGGCGATCGAGGGCCGGCAACCGGATGGATGGTACGACGTAGGATCACTCCATGTGGAATAGAGTTCTGCCGCTTCTCGCCTGCGCCATATGATCGCGGAGAACGCGACTTCCTGCGTCTGTGCGAGCGCACGGATCTGGACATCGTGGCCACGGCAACGCCCTGGCAATATCACGCGCCCGTCTGCCTGACTGCATTGCGCGCCGAAACCCGCTCGCTCCGGGCGATGGCTACCGCGCACTGCTGGCGCACAACGCAGAGGGGCTTGTGGCGTGGAAGACGTTTCTGGCCCATAGGCCGAACCACGCGCTCCTGCGCATCCCCTCCAGGCAAGCCATTCCACCGGTTGCCGCTCACGTTGGGCCGTTGGACGCGCAGCAGCTCTCCGGCTTGCTCCAGGTGTGGCTCGCGCCGGCCTGAGCATCGTCTCGGACAAACGAGGGTGCCGTGCGTCTTCGAGCGCGGCGGTCCGTGAAGCGCGGATCGACGGCTTCCTGATCGCCTTTGCCCTGAAACACCTTTGCGGACAATGCATAATCGTTGCAGTGACGAAACGCTTCACCATACTGCTCCTCACGGTCGCCGCCGTCGGCGCCGTCTGCCTGGCTATGACCCAACCCGAGGCGCCCAGTCCGATCCGCTTCACTTATCAGCCCATCGATTTCCGGCTTGAGAGCTCGGAGACTCCGGAAAGGCACGCGCCCGAAACAATGGCCGGTGGAGTCGCGGTCTTCGACGCCAACAACGACGGCCACCTGGACATCTTTTTCACGAACGGCGCCGATATTCGCACGTTGTGGAAGAGTTCCCCCAAGTATCGCAATCGGCTGTTCCTGAACGATGGCCACGGCCACTTCACCGATGCCACGGAAAGAGCGGGGCTCGCGGGAACCGGATTTGATACGGGCGTTGCCGTCGCCGACTATGACAACGACGGGCACGAAGACATTTTCGTCGGAGGAGTTTACCGCAATACGCTCTATCACAACAACGGGGATGGGACCTTCACCGACGTGACCGAAGAAGCGGGGCTGGCCTCGAAACCCGATCCCGAGTTCGGGCCTCTGTGGTCGGTCGGCGGAGCCTGGGTGGACCTCAACAATGACGGTCTGCTCGACCTGGTCGTTGTCAACTACCTCGCCTGGAACATCGACTCCGAGCCGGCCTGCCCGTCCCAAGGACACCTCGACTATTGCCATCCGAAGATGTACAAGCCCACGCCTAACCAGGTCTTTCTCAACTTGGGCCATGGAAAGTTCAAGGACATTTCGGCCGAATGCGGAATTCGCGCGCACCCCGGCAAGGGCATGGGCATCGGCGTAGCGGACTTCGATCTGGACGGCCGCATGGACTTATTCATTTCGAATGACAAGGTCTACAACTCGTTCTTCCGCAATGTTTCAGGCAAAGAAGGCGTCAAGCTCGAGGAGGTCGCTTTCGATGTCAACGTGGCTTTGCGCGAAGACGGCGTGTTTATCTCCAACATGGGCGTGGACTTTCGCGACCTCGACAACGATGGCTACCCTGATATTGCCGTCGTGGCCCTCGATCATGAGACGTTTCCGATCTTCAAAAATACCGGCAAGGGGGAGTTTATTGACTTCACGCGGGCGAGCAATATCGGCGCGTTGAGTCTTCCAATGTCCGGCTATTCGCCATTGATCCGCGATTTCGACAACGACGGCTGGAAAGACATATTCGTCACGCGCGGCCACGTCCAATCGCTGCTGTCCGCGCCGCAGATTCCTGTAGAACAGAACAACACGGTCTTCCGCAATCTGGGCGGAGCCAGATTCGCCGCGCTGACCGCGGAGGCCGGGCTGACAACGCGGCCTCCCGGCCGTCACCGCGGTTCAGCCGTGGGCGACTTCGATGGAGACGGACGGCTGGATGTGGTTGTCACGCAGATTGGCGGGCCGGCCGAGATCTGGCTCAACAAGAGCCCCGGCAACAATCACTGGCTGGAGCTTTCCTTGCGAGGCACGAAGAGTAACCGGGATGGCATCGGCGCGCGGGTCAAAGTCGTGACACCTGACGTGACACAGTACGATCACGTGTCTACCGCCGGCGGGTATGCGTCTTCCAGCGCAGGTCCGCTACACTTTGGATTGGGGTCGCACGCCATTGCGGACCTGGTGGAAATCCATTGGCCGTCCGGCATCATCCAGAAGCTGACCAACGTTGCCAGCGACCGCATCTTAACCGTCCAGGAGCCCCCTCGATAGGGGCCCACGCGCTGATCGCAATACGACCGTCCTCGCGATCACGCAGTTCGCCCAGGTGGTTCGCGGCGGTCGCGGCCAGATCATCGCTGGCGCCTATCCTCTTTCCGATGCCGCGTCCGTGACGACGAACAGATCGCCGCTGCTCTCCGTGCGTCAAGGGAGAGCTTCTTCCCCAATCGGATTTGAAAGCGCCAGGGTCGGCTCATAGCATCCGACATAGGAAGCAAGTCGTGCCGGACTCGTCCCGTGCTTGTTCGAAAGGGCGCCGTGGGATAATCAGACGAAAATGAACTTGCTCCCACTGATCTCGATCGCAATTTTCCTGGTTGCATCGAGCTTACTCGCGGGAGCACAGTCTACCCCCTGCAGCGCTGTTCCACCTGGATCGCTTGAGCGGGCGGCTTGCCACGCGCGGTTCAGCCAATGGAGGGAAGCGGAGGAGGCCTACCGGGCGTACCTCAAGACGAATCGCGATTCCGTGCCGGCTGCGCTTGGCCATATCGAGGTGCTGCTGCGAATGGAACAGGCTGCACGTCTTCAACACAACCTCGATGGCGCGGTGGAGCAGGCGATGGCGGCTTCAGAGGAACTGACGAAGCTCCTAGAAGCGCATCCGGATGAGCCGGCTGTGCTGAAACTCCAAGCGTCGGTGCTGGGGAATGTGGAGAAGAATCCCCTTGCCGCCGAACAGATACTCACGAAGATCACCCGAATCGCTCCGCGTGACGGTGATGCGTGGAGCCTCCTGGGTTCGTTCTACCTTGACAGGCAGCGGGTTGAGGAGGGAATCCGCTGCTTCGAGAGTGCTGTTGCTGTGAATTCCGCGAATCCGCTGTACCGCGCCGGCCTGGCGCGTGGCTATGCAGCGGCGGGCCGTTCGGCGCAAGCCGAGAAGGAATTTGCGGCGGCGATTGAAACGGCACGTCCGGATTCGAATCCGTTCGTATTTCTCTGGTACGGCGATTTCCTGGCTTCCGCGGAGCGCTACGACGAAAGCAGTAAAGCCTACTCACGCATCCTTGCAGCCGACCCTGGGAACGGCGAAGCGTGGCTGAAGAGAGCAGCGGTCGAAGTGAAGGCCGGTCAGTATCGCGATGCGGAGAAGGACGTCCGGGAGGCGCTGGAGCAGGGCGCCGGCGAGCGTGAGGCTCAGACTCTGCTCCTGAGCGTGTATCGGGGACTAGGGGACGACGCAAAAGCGCAGGCTGCGGCAGCAGCCGTCGAGAGCGCCTCCGACGCCGAAGAGGCGCGCCGGGCAAAATGGCGGCGGGCCAAAACCGCCCTTGAGCAAGCGGAACGTCTCATGCAGGCAGACCGTTTCTCAGAGGCACTGCCGTTATACGAAAGCGTCACCAAAGACGTGCCGGGCTACGCCGAGGCGTGGTTCGCCGCCGGAATGTGTTACGCGCACACAGCTGAGGCCAAGCGCGCCGAGCAGTCGTTTCGGACATTTCTCCGCCTCCAGCCGCTCTCGGCGGATGGACACAGCGCTTTGGGCTTGTTACTGCTCGCGCAGCAGAGGAGTGCCGAAGCCCGCGCCGAACTGGAGGAAGCCCTGCGACTGAATCCAGCGTCCACAGAGGCTAAGGAAGCGCTGGACTCGCTGGCGGCGCACGCGAAGTGATTGCGATGTTAAATCAAGGCTCGCCGACCGTCCGTGAGTTTTTCAGCCAAGCTGCTTGGCGTGCAGCCTCTTCCGCGTGCCCCATTCTCTTATAAAGCTGCAGCAGTAACATGTGCGCGGCACGCGCGAGCGGCTTATTCTCTTCGTCCGCGTTGCGCGCGACCAGTTCCGCCTCCTCGGCCGCCTCCGCCAGGCGGCCCTGCTCAGCCAGCGCTTGCGCGTGCTGAATTCGCGCCGGTAGAAAAGCGGGATCCCAGTGGAGGATTTCTTCGAGGACTGCCGCGGCCTGTCGTTCCTTGGTCTCGGCCGTGAGAAAAGTGTAGAAGAGGAACGCGCTCGTCACCAGATGCCGAGCAAGCCCCCGGTTGAGCTGAAAGGCACGGCCGAACGCATTCTCCGCTCTGGTGTTATGCCCAAGGTCTTGCTCGGCCAAACCTGTCTGAGTCCAGATCAGCGTCTGCAATTCCTCGCTTGGGTGCGCGCCCGTCGCCCGTTCCAGCACGAGGATCGCCTGTTCCGGGCGAACCAGCATGCGAAGACCGCGACCCAGGTTGTAGAGTGCCACAGGATCGGATGGGCTGAGAACTACGGCTTTCTCGAGCAGTTTGATACAACGTTCTTTAGTCGCCTGGTCTGAAACTGCTGCGATTTCAGCCAGGAGTCTTCCCATGAGGATCAGCGTCGGCACGTCCTCGGTCGAGCCGCGCATCGTCGACTCCAGGCGATCTACGAAGGGCATGGACACCACGCGGAGGCAGCGCTGCTCGATTTCGTCCGAATTCAGATACAACCGCAGACCCAGATCGCAGGCGTGCTCCGCAAATGCCATGTCGCCAGCCCGCAATGCGGAACCAGTGACCAGAATGAAGACCTCCGGCGGCGGGGGCGGATGCCGATCGAGCATAGCGCCGAGGACCGAAACAGCCGCCCGGTGGTTTCCGCTCTGGGCATATCCGGCAGCCAGCAGCCGGCGTGCCTCGTCGTCGAAATCAGGCGATTTGGCCAGCGGTTTGAGCACACCGACGGCGCGCGGACCATCGTACTCCTCAATCTCGATACGGGCCAATGCCTTGGCGGCCTCGAGGTTTTGAGGATCGAGGCGCAAGGCCCGTTCCAGTTCTGCCTTCGCGTCGGTTCGCCGTCCGGTCGCCAGAAGAACCAGGCCGAGAGCGGAATGGCCGTCGGCGGCGGATGGCTGTAATCGGACATAGTGCTCAAGAGCTTCTCGGGCCTCTTCGAACCGTCCAAGCTGGCTGCAGGCGATACCCAGCCCGAACAGTGCCTCGGATGCGTCGGAGCGGCGCGCCAGAACCAGTCGAAAGCGAGAGGCTGCTTCCTTATAACGGCCGCCTGTGAGATCGTCCCAACCTCGCGCCAGCACAGTCTCAATTGAGCTACCTGGAACCGGCTCGGCGATTGCGGGGCGCGAATCCACCGGGGGAGGCGCTGCGGTCAGACAGAAGGCGGCGACAAAGACAATCGAAGCTGCCTTAACCACTTCCACAGCTCCCATCATACGAAGCGGGAGCGGCCGCGGCCGCTCCCGTCGAGTGTCTAAGGCCTCAGAGCAGGTTAGAACACGATTCGGCCGGACACCTGCATGATGCGGGGGGTGTTGCCAGCGCTGGTGATGTAGCCGAAATGTGCATCACCGAAAGTAGTATCGTATGGGCCGAGGCCGCGGATGTTGAACACGTTCTGGGCTTCCACTCGCAGTTGGAGGTAGCTGCGCTCCGTGAAGTTGAACCGCTTCATCAGTGAAGCGTCGTAGTTGAAGTAGCCTGGGTTACGAATCCACGGGTAGACAAACCCCATGTTGCCGTACGTGAGCAACTGCGGCAGACCGAACTGGGCGCAATTGAAGCCGCCTCCGCATGACGTGTATGAGTCGGCGGGGCTGCGCAATAAGCTTGCGGAGCCAAGACCAGAATTTGAGATCTGCTGTGTCGTGCCGTTGACGAAGCCCGTCAACCCGGGCGCGCCCTCGGCCTGGGAGGAGACCCCTCCGGTGCTGCTGAAGTTGATCGGGGTTCCGCTTTCGAGGAGGCCGAAACCCGCCAATTCCCAGCCGCCAACCACATAGTCCAGAAACTTGGTGGCCGCGGTCTGCGGATTGCTCATGAATGCGCGGCCTTTGCCGAAGGGCAACTGCACGTCGCTGTAAAACGTCAAGCGATTGGTCCGGTCGTTAGGATCGTAGCCGTAGGTGTTACGGAAGGTATCCGTGGGCTGCCAGGACTTTTGGAATAAGCCATTTCCCCAGAAGCTCGCGCTGGGGCCGCCGACGTCGTCCAGGAGCTTGCTGAAAGTGTAATTCACAAGGAAGGCGATGCCCTTCGACATGCGGCGCTCCACCCGGAGGTTGAGGGCGTTGTACATCGAGCTACCCTCGTTCATGCCTTCGACAACCAGGTTGCCGCGGGACGGATTGCTGTTGAGCAAGGCCCCCAGCGGGACCGTTGCGCTGGTATAGTCGGTGGCGTTAGACATGAGCTGCCCGGCGACCGGGTTCTGAACCTGCGTTGACAAAAGCGGCGCCAACGCCGGGTTCAGGTCCTGTCCCGGGAAGGGGTTCGTATTGTCGGAAACGAGCAAAGTGCTGGAATGGTTGCCGGAATAAGCGGCCTCCGCGATCATGCTCGGTGTGAGCTGGCGCTGCACCGTGAGGTTCCATTGATACTCGCGGGGCATGTCGGAGTTCGTGGAGTACACCGGGCCACCCAGGTTCCCGCCGACCTGATAATTAGCCTCCTGGACGGTGTGATGATAGTTGGTCAAGTCCCCAGAATTGAACATGTGCTCCCAGGTATAGGCCGGAGTGCCGGTCCCTGCGATCGTCGCGTCGCCCGGGGCCGTTCCCGACATGGCTGGTACTACCGTGGTCCACATGCTGTAATAGCTGCCGGTTGAGCTGATGTACATCACAGTGCCCGAAGCGCGCAGAGTGGTCTTGTCATTCAGCCGGTAGGCGGCGCCGAAGCGGGGCGCGAAGTGGTCCCAGTGATCGGGCTGCAGCGTATTGCCGGGATACTGGGCCGTTCCGGCCACCGCCATGGCGCCGTTAGGGAACTGGCCATTCTTGGCCCACGCCGGTTCGGGGACTTGCGCGATCTGTGCGGCAGTGAGGCCGGCCGAGCTCAGCGCGCTGTTCCAGTTCCAGCCCGACGGGATAGTGAAGTACGAAGTGGCATTGGGGTCCCAGGCGACGAGCTTATTGTGGCGCTCGGTGACCGGGGTTTCCATATCCCAGCGCAAGCCGAGATTGAGGGTCAGCTTGGAACTGAACCTCCAGTCGTCCTGGACATATCCGGCCCAGTAGTTGGTATTCAGAGCCATGGTCCAGGGTGCGGCCTGCTGGGTACCGCCCAAGTCGCCGAGTAGGAAATCACCCATGCCGTTGGCGGCCACATAGTTCGAGTTTGATTGCGTCCATGTGCCACCAACGGTCGGTATCGTGGCGAAGCCGTCAAAGCTCATCCAGCCAAGGCCCGATTCGAAGAAATTGTCATAGTAGCGGCGGGTCTCGGCGCCGGCCTTCAGCACATGCTTGTTCATCACCTTAGTGAGCGAGACAGACGGGTCGAAGGAGTTGTAGGCGGCCGCATCTGTGTGGGGCCAAGCGGTATTGTTTAGTCTGGATCCTCCCCAGCCACCATTGCTGGCGAGAATTGTGGAGAAATCGAGACGCCCCGGGGCGGTCCAACCCTTCACCGCTGGATCATAAGGAAAGTTCGAGGCATTAAAGCTGGAAGACAACACCGGTCCACTGACGGAGGGTACGGCATCGACGCCCATTCGGGCGGTGAATATCATAGTCGGACTGATCGTGAAGGTGTAGTTCAAGTCGGTGTTTAACCCCTCCTTCATTTGAACCGTCATGGGCGGATTGAGGACTCCCATCCACTCGGAGCTAGGGGTATTGCTGTCGTCGCGTTTGAAACGGAAGAAGAGGCGTTGCCGATCGGTGAGGTTTTCATCGATGCGGAAGTTCCAGGTCTGGGCGTTGGTTAGCGTGGATTGCTGGCCCTCATAGTCGTCCAGCTGGCTGAATCCAGGAGTTGCCGGAATGTTCGGCAGCGGAAGAAGTGCATCGAACGCTGTCGTCATCGGATCGATCCGGCTAGCCGGTACGATCAGGCCATTGACACCCAGCAGGGTGGTCCGCGTCAGATTGGTGCCCGATCCGGTGTAGTCCCCGAGCGGATCGTACATTAAGGGAGACACTCCGTTGTACAACAGGCCTGTCAGATTGCCCGTGCGTTCGGCTACGGTGGGCACGCCGCCCAACATGTTGACAGCGGCCTCGCGGAACTTAGTTCCCTGATAATTGAAGTACCAGAAGGTCTTGTTGCGGCCGTTGTAGATCTTCGGCAGAACCACGGGGCCGCCTATGTCGCCGCCGTAGATGTTTTGCTTGTAGATCGTTGCCTCTCCCCCGGTGGCATTCTGAAGCCAGGAGTTGGCGTTGAGCAGGTTGTTGCGGAAAAACTCGAATCCCTGGCCGTGCAACTGGTTGGTTCCCCCGCGGGTGACTACCTCCACGATGCCGCCAGAACTGCGGCCATACTCAGCTGACATACCGCCAGTGATCACCTTGAATTCGGCGACGGACTCCATGGTGGGGATGGCGTTAGCCAAAACTTCGTGGCCGCGTCCGCTGTTGATATTCTGCCCGTCCACCGAGTATTCGAGCGATCCGGTGCGCCCGCCGGCAAGGGCCAAGTCACCTGTAGAAGTAGTGTTGCCAACTGCCGGGTTGTTGCTGATTGGGCTGGTGCCGTTCGTGGCCAGGCCGGTGCCCTGCACATTGCCCGAAAGTCGCACCAGTTCCAGTGGATCCCGATCCAACTGCGGCAGGCTGCTTATCATCGTCGTGTTGATGACCTCACCGGTCTGCGCGTCTTCAGTCCGCAGTTGAGTTGCTTCCCCCGTAACAGACACGGTCTCCGAGGTGCCCCCCACTTCCAGGTGCAAGTCCACCGTGATGCGTCCGGCAACGTCAACTTTGACATTTGGGCGCGAGAGCTTCTTGAAGCCAGCGGCCTCTGCCGCAATGACGTAGAGCCCCGGACGCAACTGGAGCAGGTTATACTGTCCTTCCGAATTGCTTTTTCCGGTAGTGCCGGTTTTCATCCCGATCTCGGTAGCAGAGACTATCGCTCCGGGCACCACTGCCCCGGAGGGATCGGTCACCGTTCCCGATATCGATCCGTTCTCCTGGCCCCAGCAGACGCATGAAAGCGCCAACCAGACGGCGCAGACTAGTAACACTTTCCTTGGCATAATTCAACTCTCCCTTTTCCCTGACCTAGCTGCTAACCTCAGTTCTTTTCTTAGGAGTTTTCTCCTTACCCCCACAACGGGCGCCCGCGGCGCTCGCGTAATCGAACCCATGTATGGCTACTCAAGGCGATTCTGTCGTGTTCCCGACGCCGAAGACATTGCTATAAATGCTCGCCTCATGCCCTCAGATCGCGAAGGTAGGGGTAGCTGGCTTTGAGCGCGTCTATGCTCATTTCCACGAAATAGTACGTTATGCCACCCTTCTTCGCGGCAGTGAAGACCTTCTTCCAATCGATTGAACCCTGGCCCACGGGCGCCACGCTCTTGGTAATCACCGACCAGTCCTGCAGATGCAGCGAAAGAAAGCGCCCGGGATACTTGGTGAGAATGCTGGCGGGGTCAAAACCCAGCCGCACCGCATCGGAAACTTGAAACTGGCTCTTGACCAATTTCCGATCCCATCGCTTCATCAATTCATCGAAAATCAGCGCCCCGTCGATTTGCTGAAATTCGAAGCCGTGATTGTGGAAACCTAGCTGAATGCCAGCCTTCCGGGTTTTTTCGCCGAGCCTGTTTGTCTCCTCGGCAGCCCGTCTCCAGTCATCCATGCTTGCGTCCTTCGGGACCCCGTAGGTCGCGACAATCATGTGATCCAGGCCCAGCTCTTTGGCAAAGGCTATTCTCTCGTCTGCGTTCTCCTTGAGCTCCTTGAACTGGTAGTGGCAGCTTACGACCCGCAGGCCGGCGCTGGCGATTTTCTGGCGGATTTCCGAGGCCTTCATGTCCACCAAGGAGGCAAAACCCATGTTTACGAAGCCGGGGGGCGAGCAGAACTCGATGACGCGATACCCCACTGCGGCGATCTCCCGCAGCGTGCCGTCGAAATCCTGCACGAGCTGTTCCCTTACGGGAAAAACCTGGCACCCGATCGGCAGCCCAAGCGGAGCTGCTTCGAGCTTCCGCGCTCCCGCAGAAAAGTATGCCGCCGTGGTAATGCCCGCGGCTGTTCTACCAACAAACTGTCTTCTTGAGATGGCTTGCATTATGGCTCTCCCCGCCCCACCGTCGAAACCCCGCCCTCACAGCTCCCAGCCTTTTCGATACTCGCGGTACATGTACTTGTTCGCTTCCGTGACATTGGTGATTCTCATATTGCTGCTGTCGAACAGCACCTTGTTACCCGTCCGCAAGGCGATAGTGCCCAGGTTTACGGCATCCGAGATCGGCCCGGCATTCAGGAAGCTGCCGGGGGATTGCGGCCCTCCCTGGAACGCTGCGCGCCATAGCTTGTTGCGCTCGCCAGGACGACTCTCTTGCTGAGCTGCGCCTTGCGGCGACTCTCGGGGGAACAGCGGTTCGTGTTTGCCGCGGGCATAAAGCTGGGGGTTCTGCCCGAAGTAATCGGCTATGACCATTCCCTGGTCGCCGATGAACAGAATGCCCTCTTTGAATACCTCGACGTTCGCCGCTTCAAGTTCTTCCGGCAGGCGCGGTCTCATGCCGCCGTCGTACCAGAACAGCTCCAGCGCAGGCATGTCCGCCCGAGGCACGAATTTGAAGCGAAGGGTGCAGGCGGTCGGGTAGGGAAAGTCGTTCTTCATGGGCCCGCTGACCTGGTCCACCATCCTGCAAGTGTGGGTCGCCCACGCCTCGGCGCTGACCGGAGCGCTCAGGTCGAGCGCAGTGAATACCGGCCACAGGCTGTAGATGCCCATGTCCGCCATGGCCCCACCTCCGAAGTCGAACCAGCCGCGAAACACGCCATGCGTATAGTGCCGATGATACGGGCGCTCGAGCGCGGGTCCCAGCCACAGATCCCAGTCCAATCCCTTCGGGACGGGTGGCGTATCGGTAGGGATTTCCGTGTATTGGGGCCACACGGGTCTGTTCGTCCAATTGTGGATTTCGCGCAGCCGGCCGATGGCTCCGTCTTTGATCCCGGCTGCAATCTTGCCGTTGCCGGGTGCGGCTCCCCAGGCCAGCAAATGCGTTCCCACCTTGGTGTTGCGGGTCGTCTCGATGACCAGTCTCGCCTCGTACATCCGGTTGGCGACCGGCTTGTGCATCAGCACATGCTTGCCTTTCTTCATCGCCGCGACGGAGATCGTGGCGTGCAGATGGTCGGGCGTCATAATTTTTACGGCATCCAGGTCCTTCTCCTTCTCCAGCAATTCCCGGAAATCGGGATAGGCGGCGCACGCCTTGAACTTCTCCGTGCCCCTCTGGTTGGCGTAATAGGTGTCCACCACTGCGCGCCCGATTTCGCGGCCCCCGGGACAGCCGTTGTCGTTTTCTCTCCAGATGGGATTTCCCAGGTATTCGCGTATTCTGTTCCGGATGCTGTTCTTGCTCCACTCCAGGTAGTCGCTGCTATCGGTGTTCGGATCACAGACGGCAACGATCTGTATCTCGGGGTCGGCGAGCAGATTCCCGAGTTCCCCAAACCCCTGGGTGCCCATGCCGATGTGGGCTAGAGTGATCTTGTCGCTCGGGGCAGTATGTCCGACACCCCCGAGGACGTGCCTCGGTAAAATCGTAAAACCCGCGGATGCGGCCGCCGATCCAACGAATCGTCGGCGATTGACTTCAGACATCAATTCCCCTTGGCTATTACTGCTTCCTCAGACCCGGCGCTGCAGAGATTCTGAGATTAGGTTAGGACTATGCTTAATTGCTCACAAGGTTGCATCGGGTGAAGTAACGGTGAACCGAGAGGCCGTCTTCCGCCGCCACAAGTGATCAAGACCCTATTTGTTTTCAATGACTTTAGGGGGTTACGCGGATTGTCTTCAGGTTACTTCACAGCCATTCCCTGATTTCCCTGTTGTCCTTGCATGAAAGCGCTGCTGCTTGTCGCTGGCCACCGATGTTCGATCTGCCTCCCGCATCGGAGAATTTCGCCTCCTGGGACATGCTGCTCGGGACCGAAGCGGCAGATACTGCCACGCGCAGGAGCGACTTGCGACCCCGAGTTGGTGGACATTCTCGGCACACAAACTGCCACCGCGAACCCGGGCGCCCCATCCATCGTTGGCTGATTGCAGAAAAAATGGCCCGGCAACGAAGCCCGCCATCGCTGGAGGACACGGTTTGATATGCTTTCTCACAGCATGGAGCGGACTGGGCCGCCGACTGAAGAATCGCCCTCAAACGAGGAACGGCGCCGCCAAGTTGAGCGCGTGCTCGCCTCGGTGACCTTTTCCAGCGCTCCCGGTCTCAAGTCTCTCCTGGAGTTCATCGTCTCCTTGGCCGGAGAAGGCCGGAGTGATGAGATCAGCGAGTACGCCATCGCGACCCAACTGTTTGGCCGGCCGCCGAGTTTCGATCCCGCTTCCGACACGATCGTCCGCACGCAAGCCTATAGACTTCGACTGAAGTTGAAGGAGTACTACGAACAGGAGGGAAAAGATGACGGAATTGGGATCGATGTTCCCAAAGGTCACTATGTCCCCCTTTTCCAATTTCGGCGTCACAACGTCCTAAATGACCCCGTTCCTCCCATCGAAGTTCCAGTGCAGCCGGAACCTGCTTCTGCCGCACCCACGGCCGTGCGTGACAAGCTCTGGATGCACATCACGGGAGTGATTCTGCTTGCGGTTGTGATGTTTATTGGCGGCGCTGCGGTCGGCAGCCATTGGTTAGGCACAAGGCAATCAGCGTTGCCTGCAAAGTCGACTCAAGGGATCGAGGCGCAGTTTTGGAGTGGCTTTTTCAATGCGAATCGCCACGTCATTGTGGCCTTCTGGGACTTCAACTACATCGTTTCAATGGGTAATAACGTGCTGCTGCCGACCCAAGGGAGACCGCTGGTGGAGAGATTCATTCCGGCCGACCCAAAGGCTGCCGCCAACCCCCAATTGGCGGCTATGGCTGGTCGTCTGTATTTTGAGAACGGGTTCGCCCCGCTGGGCGACATGCTGGGCGTGCAGCGCCTGTCGATCCTCTTCACAAATCTGGGCGCAACCGCAGCGGTGATACGCGCGCATCAACTCACACTCGAAGAGCTGAGGGACAACGACGTCGTCTTTCTGGGGTCGTTCGACGATCGGGGCAATCTCCTGTGGCTGCCGGAGCACTGGCCATGGCGCTTCGAGCGCAGGAACGAATCAGACCTCTGGGATACCCACATCATCGACAAAGAAGCGCCGGCTGGCGCCAACTCGCGCTTCGGTCTTAAGCTAAATCAAGAGCATGTCCTCCAGACAGAATATTCGCTGGTCAGTGTCATCCCCGGGGTCAACCCTGCCCGTCGCGTCGTAGTTCTTTCCGGATTGACGACTTCGGGCACCCAAGGCGGCGCCGAGTTCTTGACTTCGGAAGCGGGCTTACGCGATCTGCTGGCTGCAATCGGTACCAGGCAAAATGGGCGCCTGGAGTTCCCGCGCTTCTTCCAGTGCGTTGTGCGCGTGGAAGTGGCGCACGGACTCGACGTCATCTCAACGAAATACGTCACCGGGGCTGCGTTCCACCCCAAATGAGAGGGTAGAAAGACGTTCGATGATGCCGCAGCCCTTTCCCCCGCTTTGAAAACTAATCGCCTTGGGCCCTCAACACGATTCGCTTTCGCTTCGGATTCAGCGTCCACGTCTGCTGGAATTCTCAGCCCGATCAACGACGAATCATGAACTGGCGCCGTGATCGTGCCAGCCTATAGCGTCCACCCCTGGCGATACGGAGGATTGACGAGCCGATTGGCGTCTGCATCATTGGTGACACGAAGATTCACGCTGTCCCATTCCAGGTACCTGGCGGTGCGCGCGGCGAGCGCGCCTAGTAAAGCGACCTCCGACATCCGGCCTGCGATTTCGAAGTTGCAGTGCGCGGGCTTTCCACCCTTCGCGGCTTGAATCCACTCTTGATAGTGCCCGGTGCTGCGCGGAAGTGTCTTCGGCGGCGGCTGAAAATCGCGGTATTTCTTTTCGGGCAGCAGTCGATTGGTCCCACCCGAATAGTCAGCCAGCAGTTTGCCCTCAGAACCTACAAACAGGAGTCCTGAGGACGGCATCGGCGTGTGCGGATCCAACTCAACCGGACGATGTGGGCGAAGGCCTCCGTCGTACCAGTGGACGCGCACGGAAGGACGCTGCCCCCGGGCCGGGAAGTCCCATGTGACCATTGTGGAGTAGCTCTCGCATTCAGGCGTCTCGATGAGTGGCGGTAATGTCTCCCGCCCGTCCGCATCCATATGGAACAAGCCACCATGCATCTTGCTCCGGCTGCCGTGGACACTCGTAGGGGCACCCAATTGAAGGGCCTCATAGAAGACATGCAGAGCGTGGCAGGTCATGTCGCCGACCGTGCCCGTTCCGAAGTCCCACCAGGACCGCCACAGCCAGGGGTGATACAGCGGGTGGAACGCGCGGTATGGGGCAGGCCCGATCCACCGATCCCAATCCATGCCCTCGGGCACGGCAGGATCCGCCGCAGGACGCTGCTGGCCGGCCGGGTAGAGAGGGTGATCGCACCAGATGTGTACTTCCGTAACCGGTCCGATGGCGCCCGCCAAGAGGATCTCGGCGGTCGCCTGCGCTTCGTCGCTGGCCATGGATTGGACGCTCATCTGCGTTGCTACCTTGGCCTCGCACGCAGCATTCGCGACTGTACGAGCCTCGTATAGCGTGTGCGTCAGGGGCTTGGCGGAATACACATGCTTGCGCATGCGCAATGCGGCCATCTGCACCATCGCGTGATTGTGATCGGGGGTGGCGACAACCACGGCATCGATGCTCTTCTCTTTTTCGAGCATGTCGCGGAAGTCGCGATACACCGCAGCTTTCGGATAGCGGCGAAAAACCTTGGCCGCAAAGCCATAGTCCACATCACAGAGTGCGATGATTCGTTCGCTCTCGCAGTTCTGTAAGTAGCGGCGACCCATTCCGGCCACTCCGACACCCGCAATATTCAATGTGTCGCTGGGCGCCTGATAACCCCGTCCACCCAGTACATGACGTGGAACCAACAAAGCGGCGGCGGTTGGGATCAGAGCGCGGCGGGACAGTCCATCTTGATTCGACACGAGACACTCCTACGGCAGCGGCCTGAAGTAGATGTTCCGAAATGCAACGGGCCCATGGTCCCCTTGCAGCATGATCGGGTTCCGCGCCGCTTCTGGCAGTTCCAGCGCGGACCTCGTGGGGCTGCCGGATGTGACGTTCTCATGCACAATCTGGCCATTGTAGATGACCTTTTCGAACTTCGCGTCACTGGTTTTCTTGCCTGCCCTATCGAAGCGGGGCGCCCGGAACCAGATGTGATAAAACTGCCACTCCCCGGGCGGTTTCGTTGCATTGACGCGGGGCGGCGTGCCGCCGAATCCCTTGTTGTTCTTGTCCACCTGCTCGTAGATCCCGCCGCCATCGAAGTACTTCAAGAGCGCCGTTTTGCCGTAGCTGTCGAGGATCTGCACCTCATACAAACCGTGCATGTAGACGCCTGAATTCGAGTCCCTTGAAACCATGAACTCAAGGTATAGCTCGATATCTCCGAATTTGCGATCAGCGACCAGATTGGTGGTGTGGGTCTCGATGCCGTTCATGATGATGGCGCCCTGAGCGGGCGTGGCCGTGAGTACCTTGGGGTTCGCCTCGGACCACGACACGGCTGTCGTGCTAAACCACTCCGCTCGTCCAGCGACGCCATGCCAGCCGAGTTCGGAGTGCCATCCCGACAGATCGCGGCCGTTTAGAAGCGGCTGCCATCCTTCAGCGGCGCGAAAGGGAGCATTTTTCAACGAGTCTGTTTGGGCGGCGAACGCGCGGGCCGTAAACGCAGCCACACCCACTTGCAGGATTGTCCTTCGAGTCTTCAGCATGACCTGTCTCCTCACTATAGTTTCAGTGGTCGCCCGCCCATTTGCTGGACATTTCGGCGAATCTGTAGCCTCTCATTCCTGTCATTCCTGCTCTCAAATCGTGCCGGTCGCTCTGGATACGCGCGCCTCGAACCGGCGCCCTGGACCACTCCCGACGTATACATCCACCGGCCGGTTAGCGCGCACTTCGAAGCTGACATGGCCCAGCGAAAACTGCACCTGCCGCAGCTCCACCGGCCCGTTTGCGGCGAACAACTGTTTTCCGTCGCACTTTACCCGCAAGCCGTCCTTCGACAGCTCAACATCGTATAGTGAGCCGGCAATCGGGTATCGCTCGATCGCGCCGGCCTCAACGGGCTCAAGATTGCCGAATCGGAGTCCGTGCCACGGGTTGATGTCCACCAGTTCCTCGGTCGCGATCAACACCATAAGCGCGCCCCAGGTATAGTGCGGGTCACTCGATCCTTCGCCCGTCGTCGAGAGAAAGTTCTCGTGGCACTCACCCTTTTCACGCCACGGTTTCAGGAACATTTTGGCGCTCGACTCAGCCAGCAGCCGCGCTTCGTGATCCCAATCGTAGATTTTGAGGCCCTGATAAACGATCCAGTTCACGGGCCCCCACGCTTTGCCTCGCCAATACTGCTGGTCGGGGTAAGCGGGATCGTCGCGGCTGATGGTTGGCAGGATCCACTCGCCGGCGAACTTGGTGGGATCGTGAAACATCTTGCGGAGCGCTTCGGCCTGCGCGCTGTTGGCTACCTTGCCAAGCAGCGACATAAAAATGTCGGGCGAGATATGCGGGAAGAACGGGTCACCGGAGTGGGTTTCCCAGTGTCGGTTAAAGTAGCACTGACGGCGCGGATCCCACAACAACCTGTTGATCGTGGTTGCCATCCGCGAGTGTTCGGCTTCCAGCGCGGCCGCTTCCTGGACGCGCCCCAGTTGGCGGGCCAGCCAGGCCAGAATCCAGCAATCCATCGCGTAGAGGCAGTTGCGCTCCACGGTGTCCTGCTCGAGCGTCCCGGTCTGCTCGTTGTACTTGGCGACATGCCACCACTGCGGGCTGTCGTCATAGGACTCGTAATAGGCAACTTGCTGCCGGTCGGCGTACGGAATCTCTTCGGGATAGTTGGAGCCGAGTTCCAGAAGTCCATTGCGATTCCCGTCGCGCCACGGTTGGCCGTCGCCGCGGTCGGCGAACCACCAGCGATGGTTCTTCAGCAGGCGCGGGTAGATCTGTTCGAGGAACGCGCGATCGGGCCTGCGCATCCAGATCTTCGCCACCGCAAGTGCGCCGACCGGGTACTGCGTATGCCCCCACGCCACGGGGAACTGGGTGCGATTCGGGTGCAGGGGCCACTGGCCGTACTGCACGAACATTCCCTGATCGTTCTGCCACGAAGTAATGTCGCGAACCAGATCGAACGATTTCCGCTGGTCCTCCTGGCACGCCAGCAGCGCGCTGAAAAAGCTGTCCCAGAGGAAATCGGGCGCCGAGTTACTCTGCCCGTAAGAAGCCCAGTTGCGGCTAACCGTGATGTAGGCGCGCCGCCGCTCCGGCGTGTACACCTCGCTCCACTCCAGTTGATCGTTAATCGCCGCGGGAATGCCGGCCAGCCAGCCACGGCCCTCAGGCCTTTCGCGCTCATACTTGTTCCGGTTGCTTTCCAGCAGTTCATCGATTCGGCCGGCTTCCAGCCACTTCGATGTGGCCTCTTCCAGCGGCCCGTAGCGCTGGCCCTGCTTCCCGCTCAGGTAAAGCGTCTTCACTCCACGCAGGTAGCCATGCCAGGTGCACTCGCCCGTGCCCGCGACGTCATCCGCCGGAGCGCTCATCGCCAATACCCAGCGCATGCCATCGCGCGTGCCCGGCACCCACGAACGCCCCCGCAGAAACCGTCTGCCCTCCCCTTCGGAATACAGCACCGCGTGCCGCGGTGCCCGGTTATCCCACGGGATATAGCCCTGCAGCACGACGTCCGAGGCTTCGGAGTTCCTTATCCGGCACACCACCTCGTTCTTTGCGGTCCGCGCCCATTCGTAGGTGACCTCCGGCCCGCCATCGGGCATCTGCCAGATTAAGCGCGCGTAGGAATCGTCCCATGCTTTAGGCCCCACTATGCGCCACCACTCCGGCCACCCCCTCCACCAATTATTCTTAAGCTGTTTCGCACAGTACGCCGCGCGGCTGCCGCTCTCGTGGCCCTTCATCCATGCGGCGGGAATGCTCATAAAGCGGAATGCAAAGATGTCTTCGTGATCGGCGATGAACACCTGTCCCGCCCAGGAATCCGGCGCCAGCGGTCCTGCCAGCCACTCTTTCGTTTCGGCGAGGCGAGCCCACATTCTCCGCGGATCCTCGCCCGTCATGGTGGCAAAGCCCAGTAATTCGTAAATCTCCTTGTCATGGACTGACACCGCGGGACGTGGCGCGGTGCGACTCTGGTTGGCGCCGGTTTCTTGGTTCTGCGCCTCAACGTCCAGCGACATGCCGACGGCACCGGCCACCGTCGTTTGAAGTAATTCGCGTCTATTCAAGGGACCCTCTCCGACTTCTCGAACTGATTCAACCAGGGCATTCTGCGCTCAACCCGGCCGGTGGAAATGATGTGTCGATTGGCTGGGGGCGGACAATTCGGCAGACGTGTAAGTTCGGTCTACGAATCCACGCGAGACTCGTCGCCAATTGCATCGACCATCGGTCCGTGCCACGAACATTAGCTTCAAGTTAGAGCTATCGCGGATGGTTTTACAAGGTTGCCCTGTGTGAAGTAACGGTGAGCCGAAGGGCTGCCTTGCGCTGTAACAACCGATCCAAATTCTCTTTGTCTTCAATGGATTTCCACGAGTGGAGGAGGTTACTTTATGATGGCCTCAAGATTCCCGCTCTTGCCGGCACATGCGGGTCTGGTCCGAGGCAACCTTCGGATCGACCCCCGCCTTCATTGACAGGCTGGCGTTGGTCTTGCGCAGGATCTGAAACGTCGCCCAGCCCAGGCCGATCTTCATGAGCTTCGACTTCATGGAGCGCCGCCATCGGCAAACGCGATGTCGATCCGCCACGCCGTGACATTGGGCACGGCATCGCGCCATAGGAACACAGGGGCGGAAATGTCTGGAGGAAAGATGGAACCTTCAGCAAGATAATCGACTGTCAGGTTGTTTCGCTCGGCGGCCCTAGCGGTGGCGAGCACCGCAGGGATCTCCAGTGCCAGAAACAGGCCGGCCCACTCCACTGTTGCCAGCGCAAGACCCAGAACGCGCGCCCCTGCTGCCAGCCGCTGCGCAAAACCTCGATTCCCTACACCCCACTAATACTCGAACAGCAGGGCTTTGAATTGCATGGCATGAAGGAGGGCGCGAGGGAAGCGGGGACTTCCATTTTGGTTTTCGGGCGCCCAATCAGCCGCCATCCAATGGTCTCCATTCTACCCTTCGAGCTGCAGTCCTGGCTTCGGCGCCGTCTTCGTCCACGAGAAGCACTTGCCGCCTTGGCGCAAGAAATCACAAACGGCCAACTCTGCGTTTCCCTCCGAAGTGTCCGTTTGACCTTACGGATCCAGCTCAGCATCAACCAAACCGCCACCCTCTTGAGCGCCTGTCCGCCTTCTTTGATCCACAGTTCCGTCGTGCGCGGCCTCAGGCTAACGCGGCCCGGGCGAAAACGGGTACATCGAGCGCACCGCCAGGACTTCGTCGTGCTCTTCTCCCGCCCCGCTGCCGCTGTAGAACCCCACCGTGGCGTTCAGCCGGATGAAAAAGGCATCGCCCGCGCGTGCCGGGTAGCGGCCCTCGTTGCCGTCAACGCCGCCGCCGGCGACCATGTCGCCGTGGCCTCGCAGAACGAAGTAGATCTCTTCCTCCATTTCGTGGTGATGCGGGATGTTGGTGCCGCCCGGCGTAAAGTCCATCAGGAACAGGCTCACCATCTGGCTGGCCGCTGCCAGTCGGTCGCGCTTGCTCTCCGTCTTGCCCATCAGCAGCTTGAATTCGACGCTCGGCCCATGCGAGTCGAGCTTTTGCGGCGTTACCTCTTCGGCGTTCGCCAGCATCAGCTTGTCGCCCGCCGCTACCCGCGTCCCCTCCGGAATCCGGAAGCCCATCACCAGCAGCCGCAGCGGCTCCTGCGACGAGTTTGCCACTCCGTGCGCCACCCCCGGCCTCAGGTATAGGAAGTCGTGTTGCCGCACATCGGCCGGCCGTCCGGCGTACACCACCGTTCCACGCCCTTCGAGGACGAAGTAGATCTGTTCCTCGCCCCGGTAACTCACCACCGCGCTCGCTCCACCGGGTTCCACCCTCAGTTCTCCGTAGCGGGAGACGCCTTTCAACTGAGACGCCTGCGCGTCGCCGCTGCCGAAAAGCGGCTTGTAGGAGGCCAGAGGCGCGTTCGCCGTGAGGTCGTCGGGCTGCGGCCGGACTTCGGCGAGACGGCGCCGCAGAAAGGTCGGGTCCGCGGCGATCAGCGGCGCGGCCACGAGCAGAGCGAGTGCGAGCTTATTCATAGGTGACACAGTTGCACCATTTCCCCGTTTCGTCGTAGTGCGGCCATGCGCCGCCGAGGCGGAAGCCGGAGACGATGGTGTCGTCATACATGGGCGTGGGCTCGAAGTAGCCGGGTCGGCGCAGGTGCGCTTTGACGACATCGTCGTTCAGCTCGAGTCCGAGTCCCGGCGTTTCGGGTACCGCGACGTAGCCGTGGTCGATGATCGGCTTCGCCACGCCCGTCACCAGATCCTGCCACCACGGCATGTCCAGCGCATGGTTCTCCATCGCCAGCAGATTCTGGAACGTCGCCGCGCAGTGATAGCCCGCATACGCCCCCACCGGCGAGCCGGCGTGGTGCATCGCCACCTGAACCCCGGCCAGCGCCGCATAGTCCGCGATCCGTTTCGTCTCCAGCAACCCGCCCGACGTCTCGATGTCCGGGTGAATCGCGTCCACCGCCCGGTTGTCGATCATCGCGTCAAAGCCGTTCTGCAATCCGAACACGTCCTCGCCCGTTAAAATTGGCGTCGTCGTGTTGTTCTTGATCTCCTTGAGCCCCTGCCAGTTCGTCCACGGCACCATATCCTCGGCCCACGCCAATTGGTATTTCTCGAAGGCCCGCGCGTAGCGGATCGCGTCCTTGACGTTCAGTGGCCCGAAGTGATCGGCCGCCAGCGGCGCCTCCGGCCCGAGCACGTCCCGAATCGCCTGGATGTACTCGCACAGGTACTCCAGGCCCTTCTCCGTCGCCACACCACGCTCGTTCACCATGCCCGGCCGGTCGGCCATCAGGTCGGTTTCCAGGTCCATTTTGAAAAACGTCAGCCCCATCTCCTTCCGCTTGCGCATCCGCTCGGCGTACACTTTCGGATCTTTGTGCGCCGTGGTGTCGGCGTAGATCCGGATCTTGTCGCGCA
>Ga0182027_10003316_pt1 | contig 25646 bp, 17 predicted proteins | sample 712E1DmetaG_FD_121300 | JGI IMG/M metagenome (GOLD analysis project Ga0182027, IMG submission 121300) | Permafrost microbial communities from Stordalen Mire, Sweden - 712E1D metaG (Illumina Assembly) | ecosystem: Environmental > Terrestrial > Soil > Wetlands > Permafrost | place: Sweden...
CTTTGTCCTGGCGAACGTCGCCGCGCTGTTTTCCTCGAGCTACCTGAAGCTGCTGGCGGAAAACAACCCCATCGCCTCGGAGAATGTGCTCTCGGGCGCGCTGAATCTGAACGGGACACGCTACGAAAAGTCCGAGGACCGGGCGCGTTTCTGGAAGCAGCTCGCGGAGCGGCTCGAAGTTCTGCCCGGCGTCTCCGCTGTCGGCCTCACCTCGAAACTGCCGCTCGAGGGTGGCAGCAACACGAACGCACTGGTCAATGACGAGGTTTATGATCCCGCGCTACAGCGGTTCCTGGTGGAACGCTCGTCCGTGACGCCCGGCTACCTGCGGGCGATGGGCCTGGCGATCGTGAAGGGCCGCGATCTTCAGCTGCTCGACGGCGAGGGGGAGATCACCGGCGTGGTGGTGAATCGCACGATGGTGGAGAAGGCCTGGCCGAAAAAGAATCCGATCGGCGAACTGATACGCGGAAACAATCCCGGGAAACCCTGGTACCAGTCGCGCGTTGTCGGGGTCGTGGAAGACGTCCGCCAGTGGGGCGCGGAAAGCGAGGCGCAGCCGGAAATGTACGGGTTGCCGAGGGATATCTGGGGCTCGCGGGTTTTTGTCATCGTCCGTTCCGCCCGGCCCGCCAGCCAGCTCACGCCGTTGGTGCGCCGGGAGATTGCCGCGCTCGATGGCGAGCTCGCGCTGACGAACGTGCGCACCATGAACGCCGTGGTTCACGACGCCACGAAGAGCAGTCGGGCCGTCGCGGGAATGGTGAACCTGTTCATGCTGACGGCGCTGGGGCTCGTCGCCGTCGGAATCTACGGGACGCTTTCGTACCATGTGCTGCAGCGCACGCGGGAAATCGGCGTGCGCCTGGCGATGGGCGCGGTCTATCGCGACATCTTCCGTCTGGTCCTGGGGCAGGCCTCGCTTTGGGTCGTGCTGGGAATCTCGCTCGGAGTAGCGGGCACCCTCGCGTTGTCCTCGGCCTTGCACGCGACCGTTTACGGAATGGACCGCCTGCCGGTGCTGCCGCTCGTGCTGGCCGCCGGCGCCGTCGGTCTGGCCGCCCTGGCGGCCTGCTGGGTGCCCGCGCATCACGCGGCGCGGATGAATCCGCTTGTCGCGTTGCGCGCTGACTAGAACGGTTCAAGTTGCACTGTAGCCGGGAACGCGACCGTAGCCGCTGTAGCACACGAATCGCAGCCTCAAGCCGTGACCAGCCGCTCTTGCAGTCGCGCCGGCCATGGTGCGGCTTGCCAGGGCGGAAGGGCGCTGGCATAGATCCGCCATGCTGACCGAGCACCGGACGATCCTGGTCGTGGAGGACGAGGCAAGCATCTCCGAGACCGTGCTCTACACCCTCCAGACCGCGGGGTAAAGCCAATGGGGTCATGCCGCTATTCTTTCTGTAGTCGTGGTGAAGTCGAAAGAACTGCGCTTGGATAATCCGGATGCTTGTACACTGGAACGCCCTTCGTTGGACTTCAATATCCCCGCAGTGAACGAAAGATCAGCGGCATGACCCCCTCGCGCTGGTCCAGAGGTAATGGCGGTTCATCCCCTCGGCGGCCATGGCCATTCTGGCCTTTTGCCGGGCGAATTTCCCGGGGCCTGGCAAAAGTCCTCCTGCGGCAACAGATGCCTCGGAATTGGGCGATTCGGAGCGGAGAGCCTGGGTGGGTTTGGTGAGTGGGGCGGGGCGCGCCGGAATGGCGCAGGCGACATTGTTCTTGCGCGGGAGAGAGGTTCCCCGCCTTTTTCGTCGGATGAAACGCTGCATCTATCATGTCGGACCGTGGCGGCGCGCGATGCCGTGGCTGGTCTTCGGTCCGATGCTCGTGTTGGCAGCCGGCCTCTGGGTGTTTGCCGACAGCGTGGAAAATCGATCCGCCGGCGCGCTGGTCTTCGCGATCCTGACGCTGATGGTGCTCGGCCTGCACGCGTTGATTTCCTACGCGCGGCTCGAATTGACTGCGGAGGGCGTGCGGCTGCGGCAGATCGGCATGAATCTGGCCGCGCCCTGGACCGACGTGGCCGGACTGCGTCTCGACCCGGGACATGAGGGGTTCGTCACGCGCCGCCCGATCGGTGGTTCCGGGGCCGCGAATCTCGAGGCGGTGCGCGGCCTCGGCTGGTACTTCATCCCCATCTACAACAAGGAGCAACAGGCGGTGATGGCCGAGCGCCGATGGATTCCGATCGAGGCCTTCGCCTGGCATCTGCGGCGTGGGCGACTGCGCGAGGATCTCGCGCTCCTTGCGCCCGCCGTGCAATCCCTGCCCCCGCAGCTCGCGCCACCTGCCAACCCGGTCAATCCCGCGGTGCAGCGCCGCCGGTTGGTGATTCTCCTTTGCGCGCTCGGTGCATTCCTGGCGGCCATCGTCATGCTCGGACTCGGACCTCCCAGTCGGAAAGAACACGTGTTTTCTGTCGTGATGGCGCTGCTCGCTCCCCTGCTCACGTATTGCGCCGGCTGGAAGGCGTGGAATGCATTTCGCAGTGGCGCGCGCTTGATGGGCGTCCTGTTCACCTTCCTGACGCTGTTGGGAGTGGTGTGGTGTCTCCTGGTGTGGGGTGATCTCGCCATTCTTTTCAGTGGTGCCGGCTGATTGTTCAAAGTGCCCTGAGGTCTAAGAACACGCTTTAGTTCTCCTGAGGTTTTTCGAAAGCGAACGAGACAACCGATGAATCTGACCCTGGCAATCGTGGGACATCTGGTCGGCGACTATCTGCTGCAAGATGACTGGATGGCCAACAACAAGAAGCAGAATAGCCTCCCCTGCGCCGTCCATTGTCTCCTCTGGACTGCCTCCGTGTGCACGTTCTCGGGTTGCTGGAAGCCGCTCGCCATCGCGCTCCTTTTCGCCACGCACTTCCTCCAGGATCGAACCCCATTCGTCCGGTTCTGGATGACGCGCGTCGTCCGGCAGTCCCAATTCGCCTCGCCGCCGTCCGCTCCATGGAGCCTCATCGTGGTGGACAACGTCTGGCACCTGGTGGCCATCGCGCTGATCTGGCGATTCGTCGCCGGCGGAACCAGCTGACGCGCTCAGATCGGTCTTGGCGGCTTCGCGATGCGGATCCCTCAAGAGACAACCGCGATCGATCCGGGAAGGTAGCGGATGAGACCGGCGCGATACCGCACTCGCGTCACTGCACCCTGGAGCAATCGGACACGGATCGTGTTCTTGCCGCATTCGGCGGAAAAGATCCACGGGTACGATACCGCCACCTCATATTCACCCGGATCCAGATTGAACTGATGGGTTCCCCACGGTCGTCGCTCCCGGATCCCGTTGATTGCAACAGTCGGAGTGAAAAGCTCGTAGAAAAAAGCCAGCGGATGGTGGGCAATCGTCACTTCCAGCCGCGAACCGGAGGAAGCAATTTGGGAGTCGGACATCGGATGACCTTTCGCTGATCAATGGGGAGACTAGCCGGCCTGAAGTGGAACCGCGCTGGTTGCACCGGAAGCCATTATGATGCTGAAAAGCCCCGCCCGGGAAGCCTTATTCGCATCCTCCCCGCGTCTCCTGGCGAGGGCCAGCCGGTCGCGGATTTCGCCGGGATTGACAGCCAACGGAGAAGCCGGATTTTCAGGCCATGGATCTCGAGCAGGCGCCCCCTTCGCCGCGCGATCAACGAGAATAGCGAGGCCGAATTCACGAGCTTTGGGAAACTGGAGGAGCAAGCTGCCGCCGTCGTGCAATCGATCGGAAAGAAGGCCTCGCCGGTCCAGCATTGATCTCTTCGGCCAGCCGGTCCCGCCTCCCGCCCGTGCTCAGGCCTTGCCATGATCTCCCAGATTGCCGCAAGCTGATCCAAGAATGAACGCGACGCGCCCTCTGAGAAAGGTGGAACGACAGTTGGGAATTCTTGCCGCGGAGATCGCCCGGATGCGCAAACAATCCGCCGGGGCCGGACCCACCGCCAACTCCCACCGAATTCAGGCAGGCCACGGCCGGGACGCGGTGTTGGCCTACCTGGCTTTGACGCCCGCAGTGGACGAGGATGCCCTGCTGCAGATGCTGCTGCGGTGCGCGATGGGAGTGGTCGGCGCCGGCGGCGCGGGATTGACGCTGCTGGATGCGAAGCGAAAGCGGCTGGTGTTCCGCGCCGCGGTGGGCGACGGCGCCCAGGGAATCATCGGGCAGGAGGTGCCGCTCAGAGGTTCGCGCCACGGCCTGGCGTTTGCCACCGGCGAAGTCCAGAGCGCCACGCCGTTGTACGCAAAAATGGAAAAGACGGCGAAAGCGCATTTCCGCAATGTGCTGGTGGCGCCCATGCACGTAGCGGGCGAAGGCGTGGGCACGATCAGCGCTGTGAACAAACAGGGGGCGGATCATTTCAGTCCCGAGGACATGGCGGCCTACAAATTGTTTGCCGACCTGGCGGCGGTCGTGGTGCGCCAGCGCTGTCGCGAGCAGATCCTGCGGTGCGGCCTGACCGGCGCCCGGAAGTCCGCCGCGCGACTTCCGGTCGCCTTTGCCCCGGAAGACGCCCAATTGCTCGAGTTGTTTGAAAGCATGACGCGCTTGAGAAACGAACATCCGGAGTGGGTGCCGCTTGTGCAGCAGCTCATCGAAGGCATTGTGCGATCGTCGTCCTGATTTCTCCCTCGACAGGCGGCGCCTCCCATGAACGTCCCGTTGATCAATCCGAGGGTGAGCCTGGAATGGCTTGCCTCCCACGCTCGCGGCCGAGGGGTCGACGTTGCGATCATCGACAGCGGCATTGACGCCACGCATCCCCGCTTGGCGGGGCACATCAGCCGGGGCTGCACGGTCGCGAAGAACCGGCGGGGCGAGATCGTCATCCGCGATCTCCCGGCCGAAAAGAACCGCGACAACTATGGACATGGGACCGCCGTGGCCGGCATCATCGCCGACCTGGCGCCGGCGGCGCGGCTGATCAGCGTGCGGGTGCTCGACGAGTACAATTCCTGCACCGGCGATGTGCTGATCGCCGGAGTGCAGTGGGCGCTCGCGCAGAACATCCGCGTGCTGAACATGAGCCTGACGACGTCCAAGCCCGCCTACGTCCCGAAACTGAACGAGCTGTGCGAGCGGGCCTACGTGCAGAACTCGATCATCGTCGCGGCCAAGCGGAACTTCGGAGATCTGGGCTGCCCGGCGATCTTTTCCTCGGTGATCAGCGTGGACCGCGAGGAATATGTCGAGAAACTCCGCGTCCGGTACCATCCCAGGGAGATCATCGAGTTCGATGCCCGAGGGACGCAGATCAAAGTGCTGGCGCCCGGCGGAGGTTACGCGGTCCAGACGGGCACCAGCTTCGCGACACCGCATGTCAGCGGCATGGTGGCCTTGCTGCTGGAGGTCTATCCCGGCCTGACCGCCGCGGAGGCCAAGGCCGCGCTCATGGCTTTCTCCGATTCGAACACGCCGCCCGGGAAACGGCCGCGCCTTGCCCGCCGAGCGCATTGAGCCGCCGCGACCACGATGAACCCAATCTTCGCCATGGCCGATGCCGGACAGGTTTTGAGCCGGCCGGATATTGAGAAGATGATCGATCCGTTGGCGGCCCAAGTCCACGATGCGTGGATGCGCCAGCGGCAGGCGGAGGGATGGAGCTGGGGCGCTGTGCACAACGCCGCGTTGAAGCAGCACCCCTGTCTGGTCGCCTACGAGCAATTGCCCGAAAGCGAAAAGGAAGTTGATCGCCGGACCGCCCGGACGGCAATCCAGGGGCTCATGGGCCTCGGCTTCGAGGTGCTGCCCCAAAAGCAAAGCCTGGCCGCCGAGAGCACCGCCTTTGCCCCGGTGCTGCAACGGCTCGAGGGCCCGACCACCATTCCCCTTTCGGAGTTGCGGGACCTCTGGGGCCAATGCCGGTCCAGCCCGCTCCGCTGGCCCATCGCCATCCCCCTGCGGGTGGGAGAGCGCATGCTAAGGCAAGGCGAACCCATCCTGGCGTACGACGTGCTCTCGCAGGGGCTGGCAGCGGATTCTGGGGCCAGCGACGGCGACGCGCCCGTGCGGCGGCGATTGAGGCAACTGCTGGCCTTGGCGCTCGCGCAAAGCGGCGCCACCGACCGGGCGAAGGACCTCCTGCTCAATCTGTGCGACCAGGGCGGCGCGACCCCGGAGACGCTCGGCCTGTTGGGGCGGGTCTACAAGGATCTCGCGGGAAAAGCCGGATCACCGGAGGCGCGGAGCCAGTGTTTGGCGCAGTCATTCGAACAATACTGCGCGGGTTTTGCGCACGCCGAAGCTGCGTTCAAGCTTCACGGAAAAGACGCCGACGCCGGAGACGCGACCTATTGCGGGATCAATGCCGGAACCGTTCAAGTGCTGCGCGGCGAAACGGCGGCTGGGCGGGAATTGGCAGAGCGGGTCAAGCAGATCAGTCTGGAGCGACTGCAACGGATACGGGCGGCAGGTGGGACCGCCGATTACTGGCTGACCGCCACGCTGGCGGAGGCGGACCTGATTGCCGGGCACCTGGCCGAGGCGGAAGGCGCCTACCGCGCGGCCGCCCAGCTGGTCCGGGGCAACTGGAGGGAGCTGAGTTCGACCCGCCGCCAAGCCCGGCTGCTCGCGCCGCACCTCGGCCTGCCTCCCGGCTTCGTGGAGAAGCTCTTCCCACCGATTGCCGTCGCCGTCTTTTCAGCGCCGGTCCTGGAGCACCTGGACGACGGCGCCGGGATGCCGGATTGGGAAGAGCACCAGAAGAGCGAAATGAAGCAGGTTCTGACCGAGGCGGGAATCGTATGCGGCTATGCTTCCGCCCTGTCTCCCGCCGATCTGCTGTTCATCGAGGCGATGCTGGAGACCGTGCGGGAAATCAACGTCGTCCTGCCCGGTCCGCGTTCGATATGTCGCCAGGTCTTCACGCCGGCACCGGCCTGGGCCGCGCGCTTTGACCGCCTGCTGACCCGCGTCCAATCGGTCACCGAAGACACGCAACCCAGCTGCCTGGACGAAGCCGCCAACCGCACGTTCGCTCGTCTGCGTGCGCTGGGCGCCGGAATCCTGCGAGCGCGCCGGTTGGATGCGGAGCTCCATGCTTGGACGGCGAAGCCCATTCCCTGGTCCGGAGCGCGGCAGGGCTGCCCGCTGGTCTGGCACTCCCTGAAAGACCACCGGTATCCCTATGCTACGGTCAAGGACGAGTCCGGCCCGGCCCGGGCGGGGCCATCCGCGGGCGGCTCCGATCGCGAGGCGACTTTCGCGATCCGGGCGATGCTGTTCGGGGATGTGAAGGGCTACAGCAAGCTGTCCGATCCGGAACTCCTCCGTTTCGCGAGCCGGTTCATGAAGCGAGTCGCTGAGACGCTGGAGGACCATGCCGCGCAGATTCTGTCGAGGCGGACCGCCGGCGACGGGTTGTTCCTGATCTTCGCGGACCTGGAGGCCGCGACGGCCGTGGCGCTGCACCTGCGTGACCTGGTGGCGAACACCCATTGGGATGGATACGGTCTGCCCCCACACCTGGGAATCCGCATCTCGCTCGATGCCGGTCCGGTGTACGCGTATCAGGACCCGGTCACCCGGCATGACGAGGTCTGCGGCGCCTATGTGAATCGGGCGGCGCGCATTGAGCCAATCACCCCGCCGAATGAGGTGTACGCGAGCGAGGCCTTCGCCGCGCTGCAGGTCGCGGCGGGCAGCGACACGTACCGGTTCGACTACGTGGGGCAAACCCAGTTGCCGAAGGGCTTTGGCATGACGCCGCTGTATTGTGTCAACCGCTAGGAAACGCTTTGCCTATGTTAACCGGCCTGATCGCATTCTGGAGCAAGGTGAAATCGGTCCGCTGGACCGTGGTGGTCCTCTGGGCCCTGGGCCTGACCGTGACCGCCCTGCAGTTGGTTCTGCCACAGCAGGTGGGCCTCTTGACAAACCTCTTCACAGCTCCGGTCCAGGCCGCCAGCTGGGCGACGATCAACGGGGCGATCGCCTGGCTCGTCGGAGCCCAGATCGGCATCGCCGGATTCAATTATTTCCGGGGTCGGCTCATGGATCGCACGCGTCAGCGCCTGGTCCGCGAGGCGACCATGCAGATGTACCGCCGTCTGATCCGCTTCGATCCGGATTTTTTCCGGGACCACGACGCGGAACTGATCAACTCGCGGGCGCTCGACGACACCCGCACGGTCGCGACGTTCTGGTTCGACCTCCTGCTCAAGATGCCGCTGACGATTGGCTCGCTGCTGGTGTTTGGCGTGTACATGGTGCGTACGAATTGGTTCTTTGCGGTTTGCCTGATTCCGCTGTGTGGCCTGAGCGGCTACTTCCTGCTCTTCGACAAGCGGATCCAGGCAGTGAACCGCGGCAGCAAGAAGGCATGGGACAGCATCCGATTGCAGGCCAAGGAATATGTCGGAAGCATTGAGGAGATCCGGCCCAACAACGCCTTCGGCTATGGCTTGCGCCTGCTGGACCGGGCGTTCGACGGCTATCATGACGTGATGGAACGGGTGTCGCGGCTGCGCTGTCTGTTCAACGCCGGCGATCCGATCATCCTCACGATCCAGGACAGCGCCCTTTACTGGATCGGCGCGGCCCTGTGCCTGTTGACGCTGAAATCGGCGAGTCCGTTCGGGGCGGTGACCTGGGGCGATGTGATGAAATTCATGCTGGCCGCCGGCCTGTTCAAAAAGCCGGTTTCGGACCTGAGCGCCGTGATCCTCGACTGGCGCATGAACAGCATCACCATCGATGGCGTCCGGGAGTACGAAAACCTGCCGGTGGCGTTCGCCGAGACCGAGGCGGAGGGCGCAGCGTTCGGGCCGCGGAAGGGCATCGCGTATCGCGCCGCTGAGCTGGTTTCCGCCTCCGGCGTCCGTATCCTCAATCAGATTACAATGGAAATCCGGGACGGGGAGCACGTCGCCTTTGTCGGTCCCGCCGGATGCGGCAAGTCCACCGCCATCCGGTTGTTGTTCAAGGGCAGCCGGGCCTCGCGCGGCGAAGTGGTGTTGCGCGACCTCAAGATCGAGGATGTTTCCATGGGGGCACTGGCTCGCGAGACCGGCGTCGTGCAACAGAACTCGTATCTCTTGAACAGCACGGTGCGCAACAACCTGCTGCTGGGATTGCGGCGTCCGTCGGCGCGGACGCTGCGGGATGCGGAGGGGGAGATTGACCTCGAGACGCTGCCCGAGGTGAAGACATTGGCAGAGCTGGACCGGGAGCTGATCAAGGTGATCCAGGCTGTCGGACTGGACGCGGACATCCTCCGCAAGGCGCTGGATGCGCCCTTGCCGCCCGCCGGCCGGGAAGGTGCCCTGATCCGGCAACTGGGCCAGATCCGGCAACGGTTGAATGAGAAGCTCAGCGGGGATCTGGCATCGGCGGTCGTCCGCTTCGATCGGGCCGCTTATCTCCGGCAGGGCACGCTGCGCGACAACCTGCTGTTCGGCCTCCGGATCAACGGCGTCGAGACGGAGAAGTCGTTGCTCGAAAGGGCCGGCCTGGAGCGCGGCCTGGAGCAAGCCGGATTGCTTGAGCCGCTGTGGCGGGCCGGGCTGCAACGAATACGCAGCGACGGGCGTCTGGCTGCCACCCTGGTCCGCCGGACCGAGGAATTGGAGGACCTGCTCAAAATGGCCGCGCCGGCGCGGCGGGACGACCAGGTTCCGCACCGGCATCTGGCGACCGGGGAAGTGACGAAGCCGGGAGTCCGCTCGGCCTTGTTGAAAGCGGCGTTGGAGATCGACGCCACGCTGGCGGCCGAGTGGTCCGGCCTGCCCGATCTGGAGAAGCGGGTGGTCGCCTTGCGCGCCGTCCTGCGCGAGCAGGCCGGCCGCGACGGCGGGACGTGCGAGGACTTCCTGACGTCCGGCCGGATCGACGGACTGAGCCTGAGGGAAATGCTCCTTCTGGGTCGGGTGGACGAAGGTGTATTCCGCGCACCGGAGAAGGTCGACCGGTTGATCGGAGAGTGCCTGGCCGAACTCGGCCTGTGGTCCGAAACGTTGTCGTTCGGATTGGAATATCTCGTGGGCGAGAACGGCCGCTTTCTTTCGGGCGGCCAAAGGCAAAAAGTCGCCATCGCCCGCACCCTGCTCAAGCGCCCCACCCTGCTGCTTCTGGATGAAGCCACCTCCGCGCTGGATGAGTTGTCCCAAAAGCGGATCGTGGACCTGATCAATACCGAGTACCGGGACAAGACGGTCGTCTCCATTTCCCACCGACTCTCAACGATCAAGGACTGCCACCGGATCTTCGTTTTCGACCGCGGGTCGCTGGTTCAACAGGGCACCTTCGCTGAACTCGCCGCCCAGCCGGGTCTGTTCCATCTGCTGCTCGATCAGCAAGGGACCGGAGGGGCTCCGGCCGCAGCTCCAGCAAAGTCCGGCGCGGCAACGGCCGGCCCCGCCGGGGATGAATTGCGGCATCAACTCGCCCAATGCGCGCTGTTTGCCTCCTTGAATGCGGATCAGATCGAGGTGCTGCAACGACTGGCCAGGGTCGTGCGGTGCACGGGCGAGACCGTTCTTTTCCGCCGCGGTGAGCCGGGAGATGAGCTCTTTATCGTTCTCAGCGGGCGGATCGAGTTCTTCGTGGAAGAGAGCTCAGCAACCGGTGAAGCGAAAGTGACCGTGCAGGGACAAGCGGGACCCGGCGACGCTTTCGGGGAGATTGCAGTATTCTCCGGCGAAACCCGCACCCTGAGCGCTCGCGCCATCACGGAAACACAGCTGGGAGTGATCAAGCGGGACAGCCTCGTGCAAGTGCTCGAATCGAGCCCCGCGATGGCGATGTCGCTGTTGCAGACGTTGGCGCGGCGCATCACCCGGGTCCGCGACGAGCGCTATGGCATCACGTCCAGCAATCGCGTAGCAGAGAATCCGTCCGGCCCGAAGCCCTGACCGCCACGACCGCTTGATTGGGTTAACGCCCTCCGACCCCTCTTCTTCCAAAGGAAAGCTGCTTCCCGGCAGCCATTTCGCGAAAACGTTTCCCGTAACCCTTTTTGCACAGTTCGCACATGACGGGATCCTTGGCCATGAGGTCGCCCGTCATCGTCAGCGCCGACACCCGGCACCCGACGCCGCACTCTTTGAACAGCTCGCAGGTCGCGCATTCCGGATTTCGGTCGAACAAATCCTTCTTTTTCATTTCCACGATCTCGCGCAAGAACGACCGGGTCCACGCGTCCGAAAGGTCTTCACGCAACAGGTTCGGCATCCGATCTTGGAGGATGCTGTCGACGTAGCCGGGGCACGGAACCAAAGTGCCATCGGGAAGAAGGTTGGGCTGCTCCCGACAGGAGCCGCATACGTAGCTCTCCGGCATATATCCAGGTCCGTCCGGAAATTCCCGGGACGGTCGCGAAACCTTGGTCTCCGGCTTCCGACCAGCCGGTCGGGCGGGTCCACTGGCCTCAGGAGGGCTCATCCGGCCGCCGACGAAGAAGCCGCACAGTTGCAGGCCGAAAGGTCGACCGTCATCAAGCCAGCGCTTGAGCAATGGCACAAAGACGTCCGCTTGTTTGTCCAGTGTCGTCGCGGTGGTCGTCCCCCGCCAGTTGCCCGTCTCCTGCGGAGCGGAAACGCGCCACGCCTGAACACCCAGTTTATTCATCAGTTCGTAGGTGTCGGGCAGGACACTGAGGCTGAACCGGTCCACGCACGTGGACACGACCACCGGAAAACCAGCCAGGCGCAGCCGGCGAATGGCGTCCGTCACGCCCTGTTCGCTTCCCGGCGCTCCCCGCATCCGATCGTGGGTGCCGACTCCGTCGAGGCTGACCTGGAAGGGCGGCCGCAATCCAAGCGCGCGAATGTCCTCCAGATGCCGATTCGTGATCAGCAAACCGTTGGAAAAGATCTGACCGAGGCGAATCCGCTTCTGGGTCAGCAGCCGGATTATCTCGATGATGTCCCGCCGCAGGAACGGCTCGCCGCCGGTCAACGACACCACCGACACATTCGCACGTTCGAACTGGTCGACCAGTCTGGCCATCGTCTCGAATGGGAGTTCCCCGTAACGTCCCGACGGAGCCTCCATATAGCAGTGCCGACACCTGAGGTTGCACCGGCCCGTGACGCACCAGTGCAGGCCGGATAATCTCGGGTTGCTGGCTTTGCGATAGCGCTGCCAGGACTCGAGGCGATCACTCTTCCGGCAATCCGCTGCCACGCCCGCCGCCATCAACAACTCGAGCATGGCGCGGTGCTTGGGCAGGAACGCCAGAGACTCGAAGTCAGTCCGGCCGTCGCAGGACTCGGCGACGTAGAAGCCCATCGGCTTCAGCATCCGCTGTTCGCCGGTTTTCCAATTCACAAGGGCCCGGGGCAGATCACTCCACCCGCGCAGCATCCAGCCGTCGGTCAATTTAGCGAATCTTCCAGACATAGCGTTCCCGGTTCTTCGGCATCAAAAAACATCCTGCAGCAAGTTCGGGTGGAAAACGATCTCACGGTTTTCCCGAGTTGAGATGAAAGCGATGGACCAGCGGCGATGACGACCGCGCAGCAACCCACGAGGCCCGTCATCCGCGAACCCCCGTGCCACGGGATCCGATTGCGTGGGCCAGAGCCGAGACACACGGAGGCCCAACTCAAACCAGCCAGCTGCCGAGGCCTTAGTACCAGGAGCCGATCATGCAAGTCCAGTTCTGATACGCGCAATAATCATAGGTGTAGCCGCTGCAATTCATCGACTGCCCGGTGACCTCTGCGAGTTCCGCCCGGGACGGCTTCGCCTTTGCTTTGCGCGCCTGGGCCAGATCCTTGAGCTGGAACTTGAATCCCGCCGCGGCGGCGAGCTTGACGACCCCGCCCGAGGCCTTGGCTTTGCTCGCTTCGGTCTCCTTCACGCATTGCTTGTGCAATGCCTTCAGTTTCGCCTGGAGGGCCTTGTCCTCCGCCACCTTCACAAAGAAGAGATCTACATCTTTCGCTGGCATGGTTTCTGGTCCTTTCTGATCGTTTGCCGGTATTCGGCCAGCGGAAGAGGTAAAAAGGAGGAATATTCCGGCGGACTTAGCCGCCTGACTCCGCCCTGACCCGGCTGGGCGCGACCGGGAATCCGTTCCAGGTCTGCATCCATTTTATCGAGTCTGCCTTCGCCGGCTGAACGCCAGTTTTCATTGCGGAGACATTTTCCCTTGGATCGGCGAGGTACGTCAAACGCATTCACTGGGGCCGTCAAGCGGCCGTAGCGTCTGTTTGCCGCAGAATCATCGTGTGTGGCCGGCCGGTTTTGTCCCTGGATCCGCCCAACCCGCCGGGGCGCGGCGTGCCTGGGCCATCCGGCGACAACGGCTACTTCCCTTCGGCCGCCAGCCTCTCCCGAATCCGGGCGAATTCAGGATTCGCCAAGCCGGCCTTCTGCAGGTCATCAAAATCCTTCAGGACGATCTGCTCCCAGGTCCGGTTGGGTGGCGCCGCCTCCTTCTCGCCGCGGTGCCCGCGGTAGATCTGCTCGGCCTCCCGAGTCTGCCCCAGGAACAGGTAGGCATGGGCCCGCTTCGCGAGCATCGGCAGGTAGGCAGGGGAAAGGTCCAGGCCGGCCTCCGAGGCAGCCAGCACCCCGGCAAAATCCCGGGCGAAGAGCTCATAGCGCGACAGCGCGAACCAGGCCTCCGACTGCTGCCGGCGACCCTCCTCGCCCGATCCTTTCCGAGCCACCGCCAGGGCCTTCTGCTGGCTGGCGATCGCCTCGCCGTATTTTCCCTGGCCATACTGCGCATACGCCAGGCGCTGCCGCGTCCTGAGGGTCTCCACGGCGTCGCTCCCGTAGACGTGTTCCTGCGCGGCCAGCAAAGCCGAGAGCTGCTCCTCGGTCTCGGCGTAATTTCCCTGGGCGAAAAGCCAGGCGGCCAGATGTTCCCTCGTGCCGAGCGTGTCGGGATGTTCCGACCCCAACACCCGCAGCTGGATTCCCAGCAGCCGACGATTCTCCGCCACCGCTTCGGCATGGCGGCCTTCCTCTTCCAGGACGTAAGCCAGGTTGCTCCGGCTCGTCAGCGTCTCCGGATGCTCCGGCCCCAGCACCCGTTCCCGAATCTCCAGCACCGACCGGTCCTCCCGCTCGGCCTCCGCATGATTACCCTGGTCGTCCACGGCCGTCGCCACGTCATTCCGGCTCCGGAGCGTATCCGGATGCTCCGCCCCGAGGATCCGCTCCCGGGCGGCCAGCACCGCGCGCAATTCCTTTTCCGCTTCCGGGTACCGCCCCTCGCGCTCCAGTACGACTCCCAGGATGTGCCGGCCGGTCAACGTGTCCGGGTGTTCCGGGCCGAGGACCCGCCCGTCCACCTCGACCAGCGTCCGGCCTTCCTTCTCCGCCTCGGCCAGCTGGCCCGAATCTGCCAGCGCCACGGCCAGGTTGTTGCGGCTGAGGAGCGCCTCGGGATGCTCGGGCCCCAGCAGGCGCTCCCGCGCCGCCAGTACGGCCCGGTCTTCCTCCACCGCCTCGGCCAGCCGCCCCTCCCGCTCCAGCGCCGCCGCGAGATTGCTCCGGCTGTAGAGCGTCTCCCGGTTTTCCGAGCCGGACCAGCGGAGGCGCTCCGCCAGCTCCTCCCGCGCCACGGCGACGGCGGCCTTGTAGTCCCCTTGCTGATACAACACATGCCCGAGGGCGCGCTGCACCTCCCCCCAATGCAGCGGGTCGCGCTGGCGGTCGGTCAGCTGCTCGGCGCGGCGCAGATGGCGGAGCGCATCGGCGAACTCCACCCGCTGCAGCGACGCCGCGCAGGCCAGTTCCAGCGCCTGGATCGCCGCCGAAGTCTGAGGGGGGTGGCCGGTCTGCGCCTCCGCCGCCGCCTGCAACGCCCGCCGCTCCGCCTCCGGAAAATCCCCGGCGACGTAGGCCGCGTTGGCCCGCTCAAACGTCGAAGCCTCCGGCGCCCGCTGCAGCTCATGGGCAAACCCCGGCAGCCGTTCCCGCAACTTCCGTTCGTCGACCCCCAGCCTCCGGGCCAGCTCGGCATAGGTCGCCTGCTCCACCGCCGCCCCACTTCGTCCCGGCAGCTCCTGCCTGGCCTGCACCCCTTGGAACTGCGTCACCGCCTGGGTCAGCTTCGCGATCTCGACCGACGTCCGTTGCTGTTGCCGCACCATCCACGCGCTCAGCCCGGCCACAACCAAGAGCAGCACCGCCACCCCCGCCGCCCACCGGCGGGCGCCCCGCCGCAACCGGGCGAGATCGTTGCGCAGCTTGAGCACGTCCGCCTCCAGCGAATCCAGATTCTTGAGGGGGTGAAACAGGTGCGAATCCTCCTGCAGCCGTCGGCGGTAGGCGGCCTGCAACTCGCGCGCCTCCGAGGGTTCCGGCGGCTGCGCCTCGAGCGGGAAGCTCTCATCGAGCAGGAGGTACCAGACCTTCTTCCCGCGGCTCCGCGCGTACAGCGCCTCGTATTGGGTGTAGCTCACCCGCCCGAACCGCTCGTCCGGCGCGGGCGGCTCCGCTCCGTAGCGTTGCCCGACCAACTGGACCACTCCATGGCAATCGTCGATCTTCCGCCGCAGCATGGCCCGCAGATCCCCCTGTTCCGTGCCGAAGATGTCCTGCCACACCGGCTCGTAGCCGAGGAATTGCAGGGTGTTGGCCACCAGTTGCCGGGCCGCCTTGAGTTCCTTGCTGACCGCCGAGATGAAGATGACCTGACGGGAAGTCATGGCCGTGCGTTTTCCATTGTGCTCATGGTGCGCCGCGAATCCGTCGGTCCGGTGAGTGCGCGTTTAGCCTTCATATCCCGACGCTCGCTTTCCAGATAATCCGGCGGCCGTTCCCTTCCGGCCCCAACCGGGACGGTTGATGATCGTCAATGATGGTTCTTGGCTGGCGCCGGGGTGGAGAGTTTCCGCCGGTACTCCTCAATGAAATGTTCATCAGCCGGCGCCAATGCTCCGTGTTGCTTCATTTCGGAGATCTTGTCGAAAGCTATGCGCCACCAATCGCGCGCCTCCGTGCTGCCCGCCTGCTCGGCCAGTTCCGCCAGTCTTGAACAGCTTACCCACACGTCGCGCTGCAACTCGGCGTCGTCCGGATCGGCCTTGGCGAGGCGCTGGGCAATGTCGAGAGATTCCCGGCCGGTCTGGAGTGCGCCCGGCAGGTCGCCCTGGGCCCGAAGCACGTCGCCCACATGGTCGTAGCTCAGCGAAAGGTCGCGTTGCAGGTCGGCGTTGTCCGGTTCTGCTTTGGCGAGGCGCTGGGCGATCGCGAGCGATTCCCGATAGGCCTGAAGCGCGCCCGGCAGATCGCCCTGCGCCCGGAACACCTCGCCGACATGATCGTAGCTCAGGGAGAGGTCGCGCTGCCGTTCGGCGTTGTCCGGCTCCGCCTGGGCGAGGCGTTGGGCAACCGCGAACGCCTCCCGGTAGGCCTGGAGCGCGCCGGGCAGGTCGCCCTGCGCATGGAGCACACCGCCGATCTTGGTCTGACTGACGGCCAAGTCGTGTTGGAGGTCTCCGCTGTCCGGCGCGGCTGCGGCGAGCTGCTGGACGATGGCGAGTGAGTTTCGGTAAGCCTGGAGCGCGCCGGGCAGATTGCCCTGGTCGTCGAGGACGTCGCCGAGCTTCTCTTCGCTCACCGACACGTCACGCTGCCAGTCGGCATTGGTCGGATCGGCAGCGGCGAGGCGTTCCCGGATGGCCAGGCCGTCCTGAAAAGCCTGGAGCGCGCCGGGTAGGTCGCCCTGGGCGCGCCGCACGGCGCCGACCTTGTTGAAGCTGACCGAGAGGTCGCGCCGCCAGTCCGCATTGGCCGGATCGGCGGCGGCCAGGTGTTGCGCAATGCCGAGGGATTCCTTGAAGGCCTGGAGCGAGCCCGGCAGGTCGCCCTGGGCCCGGAGCGCATCGCCGATGCCATCTTGGCAAACCGTGAGGTCGCGCTGCCAGACCGTGTTGGCCGGATCGGATTTGGCCAGACGCTGCCCGATGGCCAGGGCTTCCCGAAACGCCTGCAGCGCGCCCGGCGGATCGCCCTGCGTGAGGAGCATGTCCCCGATCCGGTCGGCGCTGATCTCGCTATTGCGCTGCCAGTCAACATTGGTCGGATCGGCCCTGGCCAGGCGCTCGGAGATCGCGTGGAAATCCCTGAAGGCGCCCAATGCCGCCGGCAGGTTGCCTTGGGTGCGCAACAAGTCGCCAATCCGGTCGTAAATGAACGAGAGGTCGCGCTGCCAGTCGGTTTGGGCCGGATCGGCCTCGACCAGGCGCTGGGCAATGGCCAAAGCGTCGCGAAAGGCCTGGAGTGCCCCCGGCAGGTCGCCCTGGGCCCGGAGCACGTCGCCGATATGGCTGTGACTGAGAAAGACGTCGCGTCGCCGGGCGGCGTTGGTCGGATCGGCGTCGGCCAGATGTTGGGCAATGACCAGGGATTCCCTGAAAGCCTTGAGTGCGCCCGGCAGGTCGCCCCGGGCGGACAACGCCTGGCCTTGGTTATCAAACGCAATGCTGCGGTTTCGCAGCGTGTTCGGGTCGCCTCGCTCCACCCCCAGATCCCGGTAGTAGGCGTCCACCCGCCTCTGGACGTCGCGGACGATGTCCAGCCGGCCGACCGGCTCAAGCTTGTCCCGCAGATCATACAGCAGGAATTCCAGGATGCTCTCGGCCTGCTTGCGGGCGGCGACGGCTTTCTTCCGCTCAAAATTGGAATACCAGGCCATCCCCGCGAGGCTCAGCCCGATCAACGAGGCCACCGCCACCGTCGCCTGCAGCCGGCGGATCTGCCGGCGCGTCTCCCGTTGTTTGAGCGCGTCGAAACTCACCCCCAGCATCCCGGCCAGCAATTTGAGCTTCGCGTTGACCTTGCCGTCGCCCTGCGGTCGCGCGTCCGCGGCGATGGGCTCGCATGAGCGAAGCGCGGGAGGAAAACACTCGCGTTCGTCGCCCGCGTTGGGTTCGCCCTCGACGATGATCGCCAGGATGCGATTATTGCGGTCGAATTTCCGGAAGGTCTCGATCTCCTTGTCGACCCACCGCGATTTTGCCGCTTGCGGCGAACAGATCACGATCAGGTATCGGGAGGCACGCAGGGCCTCATCGATTTGCATGCTGAGGTCGGCGGACGCAGGCAGTTCGTCGCGGTCGCGAAAGAGCGGCTGAAAGCGTTTGGGCGCCGGATGCCCGATTGGGGTGGGATGGCTGACCAACTGCGCGGGAATGCCATAGGTCTCGATGGCATGGTGCAGCCATCTCGCCCAGGCCCGGTCCCGGCTGCTATAGCTGATGAAGGCCCAATAACGGTAGTCCGACGAGGAGGTCTCCACAGCCATGTTCCCTTCCTAACGCACCGGTCGCCTGGCCGCCGTTGCCCGCGAAGCGCGACAACCAATGTCTTCGCCCGCTCCCACGGCATCTGGACAAGACGGCGACCACGACAGGCGTTCGGATCGCATCACAGAAAAGGGCGGGGGTTTCATGTTTCGGTGCACGATCGCCTCATCGCTCGGCGAGGCCTAAATGCTCCGCGCGCACGGTTGCTTCGGCATACGCCCGGCCGATCTCCATCAACACCGGGACTACCTTAACATTATCGACGGCCAGGGGATTGTCCTTGCGGGTGGCCCGCATCATTTCCACTTCCTCAGGCCGAAAACGATGTTCGTACCGGACATAGCGGAATCGGCGGTCTTCCGGGGGCATCAGCTCCTGCGCCCCGGGAACGAGGTCTCCCAGCTCAAGATCGATTTGCTCCCCGTAGTCGCATCGGCCCAGCACCCGGCACAGAAGATCCTGCTCCACGGCCACGCCATCGAGCAGGGCCGGGATGACGTAACGCGCGGCATCAAGCAGATGGATGTTCCTCGCCTTGGTTTTCGACAGGGTGGCGCGCGACCGTCCGGTTCCGATCGATACGATCTCCAGCTTCCCGACTCCAGTCTCCCAATTGATCCGGTAGCCTGGCAGCGTCGCCATCAGGAAGGCGATCAACGCCGGATTGTTGTAGGGGGTGATGGCCCCGTCGACAAAGATCATCTCCTCCGCGCCGAGGCGGATCTGCTCCGGCGGGAAGAAGGTCGGCGCCGCCGTGCTGGCCCGCACCAGCTGCCACAGCGGAATCCGGAGATTTGAATCCTCCCGGGCGGGGTCATTGAACCGCGCCGCCGGATTGTTCATCACCGGCCACGCCGATCCGGTCGAGGCATTGCGCATGACGAGCAGGAGGAGCGTCTGGAGTCGTTTCGTACCCAGCAGCGCCGGTTCCCGCCCTTCGCCATCTTCGGAGAAAAAGCGCTGCAAGGAAGCCGTCAGGTACCGCGCCGTATACCGGGTCTTCCACTGCTGGCTCCAGGAGGACTTGGTGAACATCGCCGGGGATTCCCGGACGTAGTACTGCAGGATCTCGTCGACCGAAAGCCCCCACGACAACCCGGCGGCGATGATGGCGCCCGTGCTGGTTCCGGCAATCAGATCAAATTCATCTTTCAGCAACAGCGCGGGATTCCGGCGGTGCCGCCGGAAAAGGGCCTCGATCCGGGCGAGCACCTGCAGCGAGAAAATGCCGCGAATGCCTCCGCCATCAAGGGCCAGGATTCGCCTGGGCCGGTCGACGGCGGGAGCACGGTTATTGTCAAGGTCAGCCATGAGGAGGCGAAAAGATCCCGGCCCCTGCCCCGCCACGAGTCAAGTGTGGAACAGCCCCTGCAGGACCCGCCTCAATGCGATTCCGAGAAGCTCGTGATGGCGTGCCACTCGAGCACCTCCTGCAGCAGCGCCCGCTCCGTCTTTTCCACAATACGCTCAAGGCTGGCCCACGTCTGGCTGAAGGCAATCTGGCTGCGGCTCGACACGAGCAGGTGCTCGGTTTCGCGATACCGCGCCACGCGCCGTTGCAGATCATACACCGAAACCATCGAGAGGAAGGCCGCAGCGATGACGGGAAGCGAAATCGGCAGAAAATAGTACAATAGTTCCTCCGCGCCCGTCCCACGGGCCAGCTCACCCAAATGCAGCGCATACGCGGAGGTGCAGAGGACGGCGAGCACGGTCGAAACCCAGAACCCGAGTCGCAGCCGCCGAAGGAGCGGCTGCGCCCGCGCGAGATGGCGGCGATAGTAGGCCAACTGGTCTTCCACCCGCTGCGTCAGGTACAGTTGCTTGAACGCGGCGATCGACACCGGCGCCGCGGCGGCGGATCTCCGGCGCAGGATGTGCAGCGAGCGGGTGAGCTGGCGGAAATCGGCGAGGTCGAGGTCCGCAACGACGGGCGCCGCGCGCGGCAGCCCCCACGTGGCGATGGCGGAGCGGACGATCTCCGCGGCCAGGCGGCAGCGCACCCAGTGGTGGTGCGTGCCCGTCTGCCGCAGCACCAGCGCAAGGCCGAGGGCGCCGAAAAGACAGAACAGCTTGAGCCACGGGATCGGGACCAGATGCCAGTCAAACGCCAGGGCCGCCGCAGCGATGAGCGTGGCCAGCAGGTGCAGCAGCACGACTGCGGACGTCAGCCGGCGGTACTGCGGCGCCCCGCGAACCGCCGCGTAATCGACCTTCCGCTGGAAAGCGATCACCGGGCGGAGCGCCGGCGACGGATCGGCGCCTTGTTCCAACCCCGCCGCCGCAGGCGCGTCCGGCAGCGAATTGAGATAATCCAGGTTGCGATCGCGCAGGGCAAAATGCTCGAAGTTCTCCCGCCGGGCCGTGAGCGTCACAGCGTCGATCAACACCAGCGGCTTCTTCAACTCCCGCGCATAGGCCACCACGTCGCCCGTGCCGCCCTTGCCATGGGCCGGCTGCCCGTCCCACAAGGCGATGAGCACATCGGATCCGTTCACGGTCTCCAAACCGCAGTCGAGGTAGGTGTCATCGCGCGCACCGGTCTCCCCGGTCACCTCCACATGTTCGGCCTCGGGAAGCAGCGATTCGAACACCTTCCACTCCTCCGGCGAAAAGTCCCGGCGAAATTCTGTCGGAGGCATCGGCAACAAAGCATGCCACGCGAGATCCAATGCCAGCGCCTGCTGCGCAAAGAGGACGTCGGCCCCGGCAGCCACCGAGGAGAGCGCGATCCATTCGCCGTACCCCTCGCGGCGCAGGGCCTCGAGCGCCGTCCGCACGGCCTGCGCCGCCGCAGTGGAATCGTGAACATGCCGGTGTCCGGAAAAGCCAACGACGCAAAACAGGGGCAGCTGGGCGGAAGCGCACATGGGATCCGGCGCGATGGGACGCGGAAGCACCGATCTGTGTCAACTGCGAAGGCGGATCCTGTTTCAACTCAGCTACAGATCCCAGTTTTCTTTATACGACAAACCATCGAACTAGCTTCCCCTCCGCCCGCGGCATCCACCCGCGGCCCGGTCCGTTTTCCCTCTGGGCGGCCCCGGTTTTCGCACAACGTGGACCGCCGTCGGCCGCGCGAAAAAAGCCGCCGGACATTCCCAGCGCTTCATTGATTACGTTTGCGTTTCCCCTCCGGTCCGATTAATCTTTCCGTAATGCTAAACTGCATTCGGTTAGCGGAGACAGACTCGATAGGCCGGGTGGAGGCTTGGACCGGCGTCCAAGTCAACCCCGGGCGAGTCGCAGCGGGCACAGTCGGCTGACACGGTCGGATTGTTCCCTGCTTTTCACCCTTCTCCTCAAAGCCGGATCACCATCCAGTCGGAAAGGAACACCTCATGTCAGCAGTAAATGTAAAGGGATTCTTCGAGAAGGTCGCGGGCGAGAAATCGCTCCAGGCAAAGCTCAAGGTTCTGCGCGTTAAGGCCGAGGCGGAAGAAGCGGCCGCAGTCGCCAAGGTCGCCGCCACCGCGGGTTTCAAATTCACCGCAAAAGAGCTTGCCCAAGCTCGCAAGGCCAAGGCGAAAAAAGCCAAGCTGAGCGATGTTACCGGGCAGAGTCAGGCGCCTGGTTGCGAATACAGCTACTGCAACGGCTCTGACATCGTCTTCTAAGGGCGGGGTGGAGTGATTGCTGCGGCACTGGTGCACCGGTCCAAGGGCGTTCGCCATCCCTGCACATCAGGGAGGATGGCCGTTGGCGGCCACGGTAGCTGACGTCACGCATGGTGCATCGGTGTTGTTGTGGTCCTTTGGCTGGCGTGGCATGCGGGTCAGTTCGGCTCGCATGCTCGTCACCCGAGAATCGAGCGGCAGCGCGGGAGCGCGCCCGAGTGCTAGGGCGGGTAGGGAAACGTGGAAGGATATCGGCCATGTCCGAACGGTGCGCGAAACTGAAACCAGACTGGATGCTGCGCGGTTGGAGCGATCAGGCCAAGACGCTCGTCAACTGGCGGACCAGCGAACAACACGCGCTGACAAGCGTGGCGGATTTCTACGTGGTCGAATCCTGTGACGGCCAGGCAGATTTCGGATCGATGGCGTTTCTCCCCCAGCACCTCGCAATGCTCGAGCTGCTGATCCGGGAAGGGATCGCCGAAGACTGCCCGCCGGGAGAGGTGATTGCGCCCTGGCAACGGTACCGCGAGGCGAGCAATCCGCGCCTGACCGGGATCCATTGGTGCGTGACCGGGTACTGCAACATGGACTGTCGCCACTGTTACATGGAGGCGCCGTCCGCCAGATACGGCCAGCTCCCGTTTGAAGCCATGGCCGGGCTGGTGGAACAGTTCGAGCGGGCCAATGTACTCGAGATCTCGCTCACCGGCGGCGAGCCTTTCATGAGGAGGGACCTCCTCGACATCATCCAATTGCTGGCGGACAAGAAAATCCGGCTCACCCAGATCTACTCCAACGGGCTGTTGATCACCGACCGGCATTTGGAAGGCATTCGGACGATCGGCTTCACGCCGGCCTTCCAGATCAGTTTCGACGGAGTCGGCACGCACGACGTGATGCGTGGCACGAACGGGACCGAGGCGGCCGTGATCGGCGCAATTCGCCGGCTGCGCGCCGGCGGCTTTCCCGTGGCAGTCGCCACCTCCATTGACAAATTGAACATCGGCAGCCTGAGCCAGACCTACGAATTGATGAAAAGTCTGGATATCCAGACCTGGCGGCTCTCGGCCCCGCAGGCGATGGGAAACTGGCGGGGAGCGACCACGGCGACCCCGCTGGACGAGCAGGCGGAAGTCTGCCTGCCGCTGGAAAAGCGATGGCTCGAGGACGGAAGACCGTTTTCCGTCCAGCTATGCGGCTTCTTCCGCGGCGTCCGCCCGCGCCCATCGACGGCTGGGTTGAACGGTCGCGCCGCCCGGGGAAAAACGTCCAACGGGAGCGCCCGGCCGCGGTCCCGCCGGGCCGCGACGAGGGATGACCGTTCCTCAGAGTTCCCGAACGCGACGGAACAGCAGAAGCAGTACACGTTGGAAGGCTATGATTGCGGCACGTGCCGGGAGCAGCTCAACCTGCTTCCCGACGGCACCCTGGTCCCCTGCCCCGGCTACGTGGATTCCATCTTGCAGGACCGCATGCCGAATCTCATGCGGGAGGAACTTTCGCAGGTCTGGTCACACTCCCTGCTGCGCCAGCTCGCTGACATGAAGAAGAAAGATCTCCTGCCCCATAACCCGGAATGCGCCGCCTGCGAGTTGTTTAAGGAGTGCGGCCTGGGTTGTCGGGCCACCGCGTTGCGGGAGACGGGAAACCTGATGGCGCGGGATCCGGTCACCTGCGAATTGTGTGAGAAGGGCTACAAGAAACGATTCCAGGCCGTAGCCGCGGCTGCGGTATAACCGGGCCCGGCTGCACGTCCGCTGCCGTCAATCCCTCGGCGAGCCGGGATCAGCGATCCGGCGACGGATTCATGGCGAGCGCCTTCACCAGGAAAGCCCATCGATCGGCGGATTCTTGAATCACCTTGGCCACCGGCTTCCCCGCGCCGTGCCCCGCCCGGGTCTCGATCCGGATCAAGATTGGCGCGTCTCCCGCCTGGGCCGCCTGCAACGCGGCGGCGTATTTGAAGCTGTGCGCCGGCACGACACGATCATCGTGGTCGCCGGTAAGAATGAGCGTGGCGGGATATTTGACGCCCCGGTGGAGGTTGTGCAGCGGCGAATAGGCGAACAGGGTCTTGAACTCCTCCGGATTCTTCGCCGAGCCATATTCGCTCGCCCACTCCCAGCCCACCGTGAATTGGTCGAAGCGCAGCATGTCCATCACCCCGACTTGGGCCACGCACGCGGCGAAAAGGTCCGGCCGTTGCGTTTCACAGGCGCCGACCAGGAGGCCCCCATTGCTTCCTCCGGCAATCGCCAGCCTCGGCGATGAAGTGTAGCGGTTGGCGATGAGCCATTCGGCCGCCGCGATGAAATCGTCGAAGACGTATTGCTTGCGCAGCTTCATGCCCGCCTGGTGCCATTCCTCGCCGTATTCGCCGCCGCCGCGGATGTTCGCCACCACATAGACGCCGCCCATTTCCATCCAGACCAGGTTTACCACGCTGAACCCCGGCTTGAGGCTGATATCAAAACCGCCGTATCCGTAGAGCAAAGTCGGATTGTTGCCGTCCAATTTCAACCCCGTCTTGTGCGTGATGAACATCGGGACCCGCGTGCCGTCCTTGCTGTGGTAGAAGACCTGCTTCGTCTCGTAATCCGCCGGATTGAAATCCACGGTCGGAGCCCGGAATACTGTGCTTGCGCCAGTTGCCAGGTCGCAGCGAAGAATGGTCCCCGGCGTGGTGAAACCGGTAAACGAATAGAATGTCTCCGCGTCATTTCGCTCGCCATCGAAGCCATCGACCGAACCGATCCCCGGCAGCGCCACATCGCGCAGATGCTCGCCCGCGCTCGAGAAGATCCTGACCCGGCTGTGGGCGTCCTGCAGAAAGACGCACACCAGGGAATCGTTCAGCCGCCTGACCCGTTTGAGCGCATCGGCGGACTGCGGAATGACCTCGCGCCAGCTGGCGCGCTCCGGCCGGGCGATGTCCACCGCGATCACGCGCCCGCGCGGCGCGCCCAGGTCCGTGCTGAACCAGAACAACGGCCCGTCGTTGTCCACGAATTCATAGCGCGCATCGAAATCATTCAGCAGTTCGACGACGTTCGCCTCCGGTCGCGCCAGGTCCTGGTAAAACACGCGGGTTTTCGGATCGGCGCCTTGTTCGACGGTGATGATGAGATAATGCCCGTCGTCGGTGACCGCGCCGCTGAAGCACCAGTCCCGGTGGTCATCCCGGCGGTAGATCAGCCGGTCCGCCGACTGCGCAGTGCCGAGGCGATGGAAATAGAGCTGATGGAAATAGTTCACGGCCGTCATCTTCGCCGCCTCGGCCGGCGCATCGTACCGGCTGTAAAAGAAACCACTGCCGTCCTTCATCCAGGAGGTCCTGGAGGCTTTCACCCATTTCACCTCATCCGCCAGATCCCGGCCAGTCCGCACATCCCGCACCTTCCACTCCTCCCAATCCGAACCCGCCGCCGACAAGCCGTAGGCGAGCAGACTGCCATCCTCGCTGACGGACGAGCCGGCCAGCGCAACCGTGCCATCGGCGGACAACTGGTTCGGATCGAGCAGCACGGACGGTTCGGCCCCCAAGGCAGGCATCGTGTAAAGCACCGATTGATTCTGCAGGCCGCCGTTGCGGGTGAAAAAATAGCGCCCGTTCTTCCGGAACGGCACACCGAACCGCTCGTAATCCCAGAGTTTCACCAGGCGCTCGCGGATCGCATCGCGCTGCGGAATCTTCGCCAGATAGTCGAACGTCACCTGGTTTTGCGCCGCCACCCACGCCTTCGTCTCCGGTGAATTGTCGTCCTCCAGCCAGCGATACGGATCCCGCACCGCGGTACCGTGATAGACATCAACCTGTTCGCCCATGCGGGTATCC
>Ga0182027_10003317_pt1 | contig 25645 bp, 22 predicted proteins | sample 712E1DmetaG_FD_121300 | JGI IMG/M metagenome (GOLD analysis project Ga0182027, IMG submission 121300) | Permafrost microbial communities from Stordalen Mire, Sweden - 712E1D metaG (Illumina Assembly) | ecosystem: Environmental > Terrestrial > Soil > Wetlands > Permafrost | place: Sweden...
CACGATCCGGAACTTCAATACCTGCCAATTTCTCAACTGAAAGAAGGTAGGCAAGGTTGTTCATTACACCGCTTAGATAGTCAATCCGGTCGGTATAGGGTATAAAAGTATGCCACGACTGCCGTTCTCCCATTTTCTCTGCTCCACGATGGTGAAAGCCAATGTCAGGCACTATATCAACGATATCCTCCCCATCGAGTTGCAGGACAAGCCGGATAAGTCCGTGCGTGCCGGGATGTTGCGGCCCCAGATTCAGAAACATAAAATCCGAATCTTCGCTATGTCTTTTCAGTCCCCAATCAGCCGGATTGAATTCGAGATTTGCATCATCTTCGGTTCGCTTCTGATCTTCAAGAACATAAGGTCCCATTTCTGTTGCCCTTGTCGGGTGTTCTTTTCTCAAAGGGTATCCTTTCCATGAGCGTGGCATTAAAATGCGACGTAGGTTTGGATGTCCTGTGAAATGAATACCGAACATATCAAATGCCTCACGTTCATACCAATTTGCGTTGGGCCAGATATCAGTAATACTCTCTGTAGAAGGATATTCACCGGTAAGGGCCGTCTTAATGCGCAAATCCTGGTTTCTTTCAAAGGAAGTAATATGGTATACAATCGTGAAATCGGATAGTGGCTGTCCATTTCTGGTTATTCTTCTTCTCTCATCAATTGCTGTGAGATCAAAAAGCATTTTGTATGATTTGGGAATCCCGTTTTTCAGGTACTTTAAAATTAATTTTGCGTTTTTCGGATCGGCCCAAAGGCAGGGAGTACCGTCAATAGTGTTCTGTTCAGCCAGAATAGAAGAATCGCCAAATTTATTTTTTAATTCAGAGATTATGGTTGGGGCATCATTTATCATATATCTTCTTCAGCAGATTGATTTACATTTCATTCATGGGCCTGATATTATTCATTTTCATGCGTTCTTCACTTTTCAGATCCCGCATACTGGGTTGATATTGCCTATTTATAACTCCCTGTGGACCAATTGCCCAGCTAAGCGGACGTTTTTCTTTTCCAATCGATTCACGCAATAATAACAATCCTTCAAGAAAAGCATCGGGACGTGGCGGACAGCCCGATACATAAACATCTACCGGCAGGATTTTATCCACGCCCTGCACAACACTATATATATCATACATACCCCCTGAATTAGCACAAGAACCCATGGATATTACCCATCTTGGAGCCATCATCTGCTCATGCAACCGCTTTATTATCGGAACCATCTTCATAAATACAGTTCCTGCAATGACCATCATATCGGCTTCGCGTGGTGTGCCACGAATAACTTCACCTCCAAATCGAGCAATATCAAACCGGCTGGTAATGGAAGTAGCCATTTCAACAAAGCAACAAGAAAGTCCGAATGCAAAAGGCCACACAGAATTTTTTCTTCCCCAGGCTACCATATCATCCAGGCGGGTGAGGAACACAGTTCTTTGTACTGCTTCATCTGCCAGTATCTTTTCTATTTCAGCACTGGACTCACCTGGTTTATAGATTGTGGACTTCATTGCATTCTGTTTTTATATCGTAAAATTTTCTTGCCTTGTGGACCAAAATTCAGCGCACCGATTGCCAATTCGTAAACTAGCACTACAGCCAGTATAAGAATAAAAACAAGGATCCCTAAATAACCGCCCAATCCAAGTTCACGGAACGAAACAGCCCAGGCCATGATAAATGCCGCATCCAGATCGAAAATAACAAAGAACATTGCGATGAGATAAAAGTGCGATGAAAATCGGAGGCGGGCATTTCCTGTTGGAGGTATACCCGACTCGTATGTTTCGCCGGTGGTTTTATCTTTGTGACGTTCGCCCAGAAGGTAGGAGAGTCCGATCATTACTCCCACTATGGCCAGGGCGGCAGCTGAATAAACTAAGAAAGGCCAGAAATAAATCGTTTGATTGGTGGGCATTCAGTATATAGATTAAATAATTATTACTTTATCAAACACTGGTTGCAATAAAAAGTTTTACATACTTTGGGTAAAAAGATGAACAATAGGAGCTAATTTAATGATAAACAAGGATAAATGGATAGAAAAACATTTGAAAATTTGAAAATTTGAAAATGTGATAATATGCTAATGCGGTAATGTGCTAATGTGCCAACTTTAACATTTGAAAATTTGAAAATTTCAATCTATCAGATATAGTTCTCAAAAATCAGATTTATCAGAGTGTTTCTATCAATTTAATTCAATATTGAATAATTTAAATTATTTGAATCACAGAGTTCACAGAGAAAAAATGAATTAAAAAACTGACAAAAGTTGGCTTTTGGTTATGAATGGTTATTAAACTTTAAACCTTTGGATCGTTAAGTTGTTATTTTTGTAATACACCAAAATGATAACCATGGGAAAAACAATTAAAATCATATCATGGAATGTTAATGGAATAAGAGCTTCGGTAAATAAAGGGTTTTACGAATTGGTTGGAAAGTTAGATCCGGATGTATTATGTTTACAGGAAACCAAGGCACATAACGAAATCGTAGAATTTATTTCAGCAAAACTGGACACTTATGACCTGTTTGTAAACTCAGCCCTAAAAAAAGGATACTCGGGAACCGCAGTTTTTGACCGGTTGAAAACTGTTAATCATCTACTCGATATTGGTATAGAAGAACATGATCAGGAAGGCCGGGTTATTGCTGTTGAACACGAATTGTTTTACCTTGTAAATGTCTATGTGCCAAATTCCGGACAAGCTTTAGACCGGCTGGGCTACAGGAAAACATGGGACAATGCCTTGCTTGAATATCTCAAAAAGCTGGATGCAAAAAAGCCTGTAATCCTGACTGGCGATTTAAATGTAGCACATGAACCAATAGATCTGGCCCGTCCCGGACCAAACTATAATAAAAGTGCCGGCTTTACCCAAACCGAGATCGATGGTTTTAAAGGATTTCTGGGTATGGGATTGGTCGATACTTTCCGACATCTTCATAAAGATAAAGTCCAGTATACATTCTGGAACCAGCGGTTCAATGCCCGGGCAAACAATGTAGGATGGCGCATCGACTATTTTCTGGTAAGCGAAAGAATCATCGATAAAATCAAAGATTCATTTATTCTCGATGATATCATGGGTTCTGACCATTGTCCGGTGGGAATTGTTATGGAAGTATAGATTAAAATAGAATTCGGAATACTAAAATTATAAGTAAGTAACTACTAAGAGAATTTAGACTTGAAAAAAAAAGATAAACCGCAAAGTACTCAAAGTAGGCGCAAAGAGCGCAAAGAAAAATTATGAATTATTCAATACTCAAGATAAAATATTGACTCAGGAATGATCAAAAAATTAGCAGTTGGATTATAGGAGATCTCAATTCAAAGTGGATAATGAAATGCATTTACAAGACTTTGCGTGCTTTGCGTAATTCTCTTAGCGTTCTTTGTGGTTTAATAAGATTGGCTTAATTTATCTCTTGATTCACATTACTCACTGCTAATTATCCACACTCAACAACCTTGAATCAGGATATAGTTATGTTTGTTCTATATTTCTATTATATAAATCTTAGCATAAATGAAAAAAATAATAATATCAGTACTATTTCTCTTTTTCGTCATCGCCGAGATTAATAGCCAGGTTCCCAATACAATAAAATATTCAGAAGCAGAATTGAAAGTTTTTTCAACGCTGTGGCACCAGCAGTCAGCTGAATATAAAGCTTTGTGTTATCAAGCATTTAATATAGCCACAGAAAGAATAATTAATATGGCGAACCAGAATTATCGCGGAAAACCGAGAGCAATCATCACCGATTGCGATGAGACCATCTTAGACAATTCGCCTTTGTACGCAAAACTGGTCATGGAGAATAAAGAGTACAACCAGACAGAATGGAAAGATTGGACAAACCTATCTATCGCAGAATCAGTCCCTGGCGCAGTGGATTTTTTTCAAATGGCGCATGAGAAAGGTTTCGTGATTTTTTATGTAAGCAACAGAGATACATCGGAGGTGGAAAGTACTTTAAAGAACTTAATAAATCTAGGGTTCCCGGATGCAAAAAAATCGAACATGTTGTTTATGAGCATTACCTCATCCAAAGAAGAGCGTCGACAGATAATCATGAAAAATTATAATGTAGTAATGTTGCTTGGTGACAACCTGAATGATTTTTCAGATATCTTCAGAAAAAGAACGATTGCAGAACGAAGTAGTCAGACCGATAATACAAGAGAAGAATGGGGAAAAAAATTCATAGTCCTCCCCAATGATATTTATGGCGAATGGGAGAATGCGCTGTACAATTATAATTCAGACCTGTCAACATCACAAAAAGATAGTTGCAGGAGGGAGTTACTGAAAAGTTACTGATTTTTCGAAAGAAATCTCAGATCAATTTGAATGAATTCTTCTAGCTAAATTAAATATTATCCCTGGTTTTATATCCAGCTTCTGATATTCCTTATGTAATAGCTTTATATCATGGCACGGACAAAATAAAATCGCTATTTTTATCATGAATATAAAAAACTACTATGCATTACAAATTCACATTTACTCTGATCATTGCATTCATTGCAACTACAAGTATTTCAGCCCAGAGCGATACTCTCTATAATCAAACCGATTCAAAAGGCCTGAAACAAGGCTATTGGAAAAAGGAATATCCCAATAAAACCATGATGTATAAGGGATTCTTTAAGAATGGAAAACCCTTGGGAGAAATGCGTAAATATTATGAAAATGGCCAGCTAAAGGCTCTCATGAATTACGATGAAAAAAATGAACATGTAACCACCAAAATTTATTATGACGATGGCAAAATTGCTGCACAAGGAATATACTATCTCGAGAAAAAAGATAGCATCTGGAATTATTACAGCTATTATTCAGGGACATTGATAGCTACTGAAACATATGACAAAGGGATTAAAAATGGCATCGAAAAACACTTTTATGAATCGGGTCATTTGTCGGAAGAGATTGCCTGGCAGAATAATATGAGAGAGGGTATCTGGAACCAATATTTTGAAGACGGTAAACCAAAAATGAAATCTTCCAATTCTTTAAATAAATTGCAGGGGCAATATTCATTCTATTATCCGAATGGTAAGTTATATATTCTCGGCTCATATGTTAATAATAAAAGAAATGGAAAATGGATCTTTTATGACGACAATGGGATAGAAAAATCTGAAATAGTTTATAATAATGGCAAAGCAGACAACGAAAAAGAGATAACGGAGAAAGATCAGGAATTCTTTAAAAATGTCGAACAAAATCTCGGAAAATACCAGGATCCTTCACCAGATGACTTCATGCCCGGTAAAGGATATTAGTTCAATGAAAAAAAACATTTTTGTTGTATTAATTAAAGCCTATTTGGCTTTTTCAGCTTTTAATTTATATGGGCAAACACAACCCGTAAAATATTGGATTCCATTTATTGATAAAAGCAACAATCCATTTTCAATTGAAAGACCGCTGGAATTTCTTTCATACCGCGCACTCTTAAGAAGGGAAAAACAATCTATAGCAATTACAGTAACAGATTTGCCCGTAAATCCATTTTATATTGACAGTATAAAAAGAATGGGATTTAAGATAATCAATTCATCGAAATGGTTAAATGGAGTGGTTGTATCCACTGACGATACATCCCTGCTTGAAAAAATTAAAAAAATCGATTTTGTAAAACAATCCATTAAACAGGTATCCTGTTATCCAAATTTTCAATTGCAGAAACAAGGAATTAAACAGTGGGAAAAGAATCTTGAAGGATTCCCTGATTATGGAAATTCTGAAAATCAAATAACCATGCTAAAAGGAGATTACCTTCATAGGCAGGGTTATGAGGGAGAAGGTATGTTGATTGCTATTGAAGATGCCGGTTTCACTAACGCTAATAATATCAGTTCGCTACAGAATATATGGATATCAAACAGGGTTGTAGCCATGAAAGATTTTGTGAAAGATTCACTTTCAATTCTGGAGGCACATTCGCATGGTACATTAGTTTTTTCAATTATTGCAGGAATTTTAAGTCAGGTAATGTACGGCACGGCTACACAAGCAAATTTTGCTCTAATACGCACCGAGGATGGTGGTTCCGAATGCATTATCGAAGAATATAATTGGGCATGTGGCGCTGAGTTTGCAGATAGTCTGGGCGCTGATGTCATTAATACATCCCTGGGATATTCTTTATTTAATAATACCTCACAAAACCACACTTATATGGACATGGATGGTAAAACAACCCCCATAGCCATTGCTGCTGATATTGCAGCCTCAAAAGGTATGTTAATCGTTGTAAGTGCAGGAAATGAAGGAGCAAATAAGTGGCGTAGAATAACAACACCTGCAGATGCGATAAATGTTTTGACAGTGGGTGCTGTTGATGAAACCGGAATAATTACAAATTTCAGTTCCCGAGGACCATCGTATGATAAAAGGGTTAAACCTGATGTTTGTGCACAAGGCTTAAGTACTGTCGCCCAGTCGGAGAACGGCTCAATAATTAATGTCAGCGGCACATCATGTTCTGCACCACTAATAACCGGACTTGCAACATGTTTGTGGGAGGCTAATCCGCAGGCATCAAACATGGAAATAATGGAAGCAATCCGACAGGGCAGTTCACAATTCGAACATCCTGATTCCCTCTATGGATATGGTATTGCAAATTTTTTAAAATCAGACAGAATACTTAAATACGGTATCAACCCTGTTGATAACCTGTCAGTCCATTTTAACCTCTTCCCCAATCCCGCCACGGATCATTTTTATCTCGAAGTGATCCGGCCTGAAAACTCTGCAAACGAAAGCATTACGATCAACTTTCTCGATATTGTAGGCAAAACTTTGTATAGTGAAAAAAGAAATCTTAATGAATCCTATTCAATTCTTGAGTTTCAAGACTTTCAATTCTTTCCCACCGGTATTTATACACTTCAAATTGTATTTCCGGATCAGATCCATTCCTTGTTGTTCATGAAAACCAAATAATCCTATGGAAATAAGTTCAATAACACTTCTTGAACTAAATCAGAAGATAAAAAAAATTATCAGGGACAATAACAATAGTTTTTGGGTTGTTGCAGAAATCAGTGAATTAAAAACCAATTTCAGCGGGCATTGCTATCTTGAACTTATTCAGAAAGATGAAGTTAAAGACCAGATTGTTGCCCGATCGCGAGCTACTATATGGGCAACTACCTATCGGATGATAAAGCCCTATTTTGAATCCACTACCAAACAGGCGTTGAAAGAGGGGATCGCAATTCTTGTTCGTGTGACTATTGAGTTTCATGAGATATACGGTTTAAGCCTGAACATAATTGATATAGAACCTACCTATACTGTTGGTGAAATGGCAATGCGAAAGCAGAAAATCATTGAGAAACTTCAGGAAGAGGGAGTTTTCGATATGAATAAGGGATTGGTATTGCCCGATCTTTGCCAAAGGATAGCAGTTATTTCATCAAAAACGGCAGCTGGTTATGAAGATTTTGAAGATCAATTGCTCAACAATCAATATGGTTATAAATATTACAGCAAGCTTTTCCCGGCAATCATGCAAGGTGATGATGCGGAAAAATCAATCATTGCCGCACTGGATAAAATATATCAGTACGAATCCGTATTTGATGCCGTTGTAATTATCCGGGGTGGAGGTTCACAGGCCGATCTAAACTGCTTTAATAACTATTGGATTGCATACAACATAACCCAATTCCCGATTCCCGTGCTAACTGGTATAGGCCATGAGCAGGATGATTCCGTGGCCGATCTTGTTGCACATACAAGACTAAAAACTCCTACAGCAGTTGCTTCCTTTTTGATTGAACACCTCGCTGAGACTGATGTCAGACTACAGGAGACCCAGAAAATCTTCATCCAGGAAGTTCAGAAGATAATGGACAAAAATCGGGATGAGTTATCACAATTGGCACAAAATCTGCAAAATTGTATAAAAGATACTTCCATGAATTTATACAACGAATTAATGGCAGTGCAACATACATTGGAAACCATATCACACCGTTCAATTTATCGACACAATCTATCATTGTTGAGAACAGAGTCCACATTGAAACTTGTTTCATCGAATGTATTCAATAAAAGTTCTTATAGCCTGGACACAATCGGGAAGATAATACTTCGATCACTTAAGCATAGCCTTGCATTGGAAAAGCAAAAGATAGATCAATATACCAACAGAACGATCGCTCTGAATCCGGAATCAATTCTGAAACGAGGTTATTCAATAACCCTGAAAAACGGTAAAGCAGTGAAAGACCCGACTTTACTTACTGATGGTGATCTTCTTGAAACAATTTTGCATAAAGGAAAGATAAGCAGCATACTGAAGAAGAATTGAGTAGGTAGTAGTTCGAATTAATTGTCGAAAAAAAAAGATAACCGCAAAGAATCCCGCCTATGGCGGGACGAAGAACACAAAGAAATATTTAGAATAAATTAATCGTTAGGATATTTTATTTCTCAGAACGAAAATGGAATAACAACCAATTAAATAGTTACTCTGAAATTTAATTATTTCAATGAAGCACGAAATTATGACTTTGCGTGCTTTGCGTAGTTTCCTTTGCGTGCTTTGCGGTTAAATAAGATTTGCTAAATTTAACTCTTGATTCGCATTACGAACTACTAACTACCTAAGAAATATGGCCATAAAAAAAATAAGCTATAAAGAAGCATTCACAGAACTGGAAACAATACTCGCCACCATTGAAAGCGATGATCTGAATGTGGATGAATTGACGGTCAATGTTAAAAGAGCTGCAGAACTTATTAAATTCTGTAAAAGCAAATTATTCGAAACCGAATCGGAGATCGAAAAAATTATTGCCGATATTGATGGTGAAGAAGGTTAATTATTTCATTTTCGCTCAATCATTGTGTCCATGAAAACAAGTCAACATACGATCACAACTGGGAAGCTTATTTTTACAATGATTTATCTTTTGATATTTCCAGCTATTTTACTCTTCCTTTCAGGAGATTGGCTTTGGACTGAAGGCTGGATTTTTAGTATATGGTTTATTATTATGTGCTGCACTGTAATACTATACCTGTACCGGAAAGATCCTGAATTATTGGCAGAACGTTATAAACAACCCGGATCTGCCGGTCAGAAAGCCTGGGATAAATATGTAGTTTTTGGACTTATTATTGGATTTACAACCTGGATTGTAATAATGCCCTTCGATGCAAAAAGATTCGGATGGACGGTCAGTTTCCCTCTTTATCTTAAATTATTGGGAGGAATTGCATTGTTGTTGTCATTTTTCTTATTTTACAGATCATACACCGACAATAGTTATCTCTCACCATTGGTAAGAATCCAGATAGAAAGAAAACAACAATTGATCACGACAGGAGTTTATGGGTTTGTCAGACATCCTATGTATTTGGGCGCAGTGTTAATGTTCATCGGTGCTCCTTTATTATTGGGATCGAGACTTGGAATTGTAACCGGATTTATAATAATTGTCTTGCTCGCATTCAGGACTGTTGGTGAAGAAAAAATGATGTTAAAAGAATTGGATGGGTACGTTGACTACAAAAAGAAAGTTAAATACAGATTCATTCCCTTTATATGGTAATAATTTGAATCGAATGATGAGACTCTTAGGCAATATTATCTGGCTACTTTTCGGAGGAATTTTGATTGCAATTGAATACCTGATATCGAGTTTTGTATTGATCATAACCATTGTTGGTATTCCCTTTGGCATCCAAACTTTAAAATTGGCGAGATTGGCTTTATGGCCATTTGGAAAAGAAATCCGGGTAAAAGAAAATCATTCAGGCTGTTTGTCAACCATCATGAATATAATCTGGATATTGACCGGAGGTATTTGGATAAGTCTTTCTCACCTGATCTTCGGCATTTTTTTTGCAATAACAATTATCGGAATACCCTTTGCAATACAACATTTCAAACTTGCAGCCCTGGCATTGACACCCTTTGGCAGGGAGATTGTTGAGAATTAAAATTCTTCTATTTTCACTCTTTATCTTCAAATATTAGTTCTTCGTATTACTGTTCTTAAAAACTGACCGTCAGTCCCGCCAGAAAATTAATTCCGGCTTGCGGAAAATATCCGTCCCATATTTTCTGCTCGCCGTTGTAAATGTATGGCGAGACCCAGCCGTTCGAAACATATTTTGCATTGAAAAGATTGTTAATTAATACATTAAATTCAATCTTTTTACACATTTTCTGGGGGATATCAAAACTAATCAGCAGATTATTTACAAAGTAGCCTTTCAGCTTTCGGGCTTCCGACTGGGTATTATCCAGATATTGATCTCCTACATATTTTGACTGAAGGCAAACAGTTAGTTCCATGAACAAAGTATAGGCAAGGTTGCTACCGGCAATAAAAACCGGAGAATATGCTATGGATTTATTTTTGTAGTCGGCTGTTGAATCGGTTACATTCCAGTCCACATCGTATTTGATAATATGATTTGTAAAGTCAATAATTTTATTTGTACTTACAGTTGCATTTAACTCCCAAACAAGATTCGGAACCGGGATGATTTTACTTTCCAGTTCAACACCGGTCCGGTAACTTTTATCCACATTCATCATCAATGGGTCACCCACGTCATTAAGTGCCCCGGTCAATACAAGTTGATCTTTGTAATACATAAGAAAATAATTGCCGCGGACAATTGCCTTTTTTGAAAGAATAGAGATCCCGGTCTCCCAATCGTATAATTTTTCTGATTTTGGCTCTGGCATTCCAATCGAACGGTCGGTATAGTCGGCCTGGGTTGGCTCTTTTTGGGCAACTCCGATGGAAGAATATATTGAGACCGTTTGTGAAGGCATTAAACGAAATCCGGCTTTGGGATTAAAAAATTCATATTTGTGATGTTGACTTATGTCTATCAAATTCTGATCAGTTCCGGTAACTTCATATTCAATAAGTCGTTCCTGTATATCGGCAAATACGCTTAATTTCTTACTTACTTTTTGGTTAATTTTGAAATATTCTGATAGTTCGTTCTTGATTCCTTTACCATTGTACCATTCATGCCGGATTTCACTGTTGCCCGCATATCTGGCCCAAATAACCTGACCATAATGCAATCCATTATAGCTGTTTACGGTAACCCCACCGCTAATATCCGTGCCACCCGAATGATAATTCACAGTAAAAATGCAACCATAGAAATCGTTGTTTAACCATAGACGTCTTATTAAATCAGTGGTTGTGATAGTATCATTTCCGACGATTACATTATCCATTTTATAGTCTGATAAAAGTTGTTGTGGCTTATATTCTTCATAATACCCCAATCCTTTTGTGTAATGCAGAGTCAGGTTTGTTGTAAGAAAATCTCCCAATTTTCGGATATAAATCAATTGATAGTGATTTTGCTGATAATTGTCGGTTTGATTATCATAAAGGAATGAATTGTACTTGCGGGGATTGCTGGTTAAAAAATTGACAGAATCTGCCCTTGTCAAATAATTGTCTAAAATATACTGATGCATACCGGCAGAGTCGTTATTTAATTTTACGCCCGGAATTCCGTTCCATGCCTGATATGTTTTTTCAGTTCCACCGAAAGCAATAAATTTTACAATATCCTTGTTGCTGTAATATCCTCCGGCAGCGTAATATGATTTCAAGTTCGATGAAGCCCTGTCGATAAAACCATCCGATTTAATTAATGATGCATGAACATCAAATGTAAAATGAGATTTCAGTAGTCCCGTCCCAACACCAAATGAATTTTTGAACGTATTGAATGTCCCGGCAGAGGACTTCACTTCGGCATAAGGTAATTCATGCAACGATGATGATAACAAATTCATACTCGCACCAAAAGCGCCGGAACCATTTGTCGATGTACCCACGCCTCGTTGAATCTGTATATTATCAGCATTTTCAGCAAAATCAGGAATATCGACCCAAAACACGTCCTGCGATTCTGCATCATTCAATGGCACTCCATTGATTGTAACATTGGTACGACTTGCATCAGAACCCCTGATACGTATGCCGGTATATCCAATTCCAGCTCCTGCATCCGAAGTAGTAACCACCGATGTTTGCGTCTGTAATAATATCGGTAAGTCCTGACCCAGATTTGAATGTGCATAATCACCTTTATTTATAGTCGATTTGGTCACAGGATCTTTCTCATTGGCCCGCAGACCACGGACTATAACCTCGTCTGACACAAAGGCAACAGGTTTTAGCGTAAAATCAACGGTTTGGTCTGAAACAATTTCAATTACTTTTTTTATTTCCTCATAACCCACGTAAGTCACTATTAAAGTATACGTATTCGATTTTAAGTTTGAAAGTTGATATCGCCCTTGCTGGTCTGTGGTTGCACCCTTAAGTGTTCCTTCAATAATTATGTTGGCCCCAATTAGGGAATTTCCGCTGTCATCGGTAATTTTACCTCTGACTACAAATTGAGCATGTGCCTGGAATACACATAGATTGCAAGCCAATGCAAATACGAATACAAGTCGTATCATGATCCGAATATTTTAGATTTAACTACTCATAAGCAACCCTGTTTGTTGCTTAACTTTCTCCCTTCGCCGGCATTACCCGGATCAGGTGCATGGGGTATGATCTCAGCCCGTTATATTAAGGCACCCCCCAATTGAGAAGTTGGAGACAAAATTATATCAAAATAATTTAAAATTCAACAATGAAAATGAACATTATCATAATTGCAGATTTCATTATTAATATTAACAAATGTGAAAAGATTGAAATAAATTGAAATAGATGTTGTACTGAATTTCGCAGCTAAATTATTTTTAAATAAAGATTGTTCAATGATTTCCCTTTTTAGTGTGATTTGAACTTCTTAATTTAATTTAAAGCACCCTGACAGGGTGATATGTCAGATAGACAAATGACATCCCCAGTGCAATCTGTTTCAAGTAAGTATTTAGTAAAACCGGTTTTATATTATCACCCTGTCAGGGTTATAAGTTGATTAATATTTAATTCCAACTATTCCACCTTCAGCACTTCTTTAAAAGCCTTAACGAAAGTTTCGCGGGGCAGAGCTCCTAGTGCCATTTTAGGTTGATCGGCGATTGGCACGAATAATAAGCTGGGAATGCTTTGCACTCTGAACAGAGCGGCCAATTCAATTTCCTGTTCCGTATCTACCTTATAAATATATAGTTTGCCTTTATATTCTCCGGCCAGTTCCTCTAGCATTTGGGAAATGGACCTGCATGGCTTGCACCAGTCGGCATAAAAATCAATCAGGCATGGCAGGTTTCCTTTGTATTTCCAATCACTTTTGCTTGTATAATCGAATACCTTTGCCTTGAAACTTTCACTGGTAAGGTGTTCAATAATATTTACGGTATTATTATTCAAAGTTTCCATATTTTTTCGATAAAATAGAATAACAATCGAATTGGACTAAAGTTTTTAAAGAATGCCGGGTTTCATACCTGAAAATTTTTCAATGCAAATGAGCAGGAATTATTGTGAAGGTTTTTAGGCTGAAGGCATTTAGACAGAAGTAAGATTATACAGAGTAATTAAAATCCGGATAATGATATTGCCTTTTACTGATCAGATATCAGTATATTTATTTTGCATCGACTTTTACAGGTATTCTTGATAAATTTGGTTTTTAAAACACCTTGTAAGTAAAGATTTGTAATTTTACCGCCCTTATTCAAATGAATGAAAGCTAAACTTACTCATCCCATATTTAAAGTCGTTTCGGAAATTGCCGATGAAAAAGAATTGTTATGCTATGTAATCGGAGGCTTTGTACGTGATATATTATTAAACAGGCCTTCAAAGGATATCGATATCATGATCCAGGGAAGTGGTATTGAGCTTGCTGAAGAAGTTGCGCTCAGAATAGGCCGGGTAAAAGTTACTGTGTTTAAAAATTTTGGTACGGCAATGTTGCGTTATGGCGACAGTGATATTGAGTTTGTAGGTGCCCGTAAGGAATCATATAATCGGAATTCGCGGAAACCTGTTGTGGAAGATGGCAGCCTGGATGATGATCAGAAACGGCGTGATTTCACCATCAACTCCCTCGCTGTTTCTTTGAATAAAAAGAGCTATGGAAGTCTCATCGATCCGTTTGACGGACTTAAAGATCTGGAAAATAAAATTATTCGTACACCACTCAATCCTAATACCACCTATTCTGATGATCCTTTGCGGATGATGAGGGCAATACGTTTTGCAGCACAATTAAATTTCGATATAGAAACAGGTTCTTATGAAGCCATTCTAAGAAATAAAGACCGACTTTTAATAGTTTCCGGCGAACGTATCCTGGACGAACTTCAGAAAATTGTAATGTCACAAAATCCTTCATCAGGATTTTATCTTCTCGAAAAATCCGGTTTGCTTTCTTTGATTATACCGGAATTACAGGCCATGAAAGGAGTAGAACTCATCAACGGCAAAGCCCATAAAGACAATTTTTATCATACTCTTGAAGTACTTGACAATGTGGCAAAAAAATCAGAAAATGTCTGGTTGCGATGGTCAGCAATTCTTCATGACATTGCAAAACCGGTTACAAAAAGATTTGAACCCGGAATTGGCTGGACATTTCATGGTCATGAATATATCGGGTCAAAAATGGTGCCCGGCATCTTTCGCAGGTTAAAGCTTCCGCTGGGAATCCCGATGAAATATGTTGAAAAGATGGTCCAGCTTCATCTTCGCCCTATTGTACTTTCTCAGGAAGAAGTGTCGGACAGCGCAATACGCCGACTTTTGTTTGATGCCGGTGACGATATTGACGATCTTATGTTACTTTGCGAAGCGGATATTACTTCGAAAAATGATGAAAAGGTAAAGCGTTATCTGGCAAACTTTCAGCTTGTTAGAAAAAAACTTCGTGAAATTGAAGAGAAAGATGCCATCCGGAATTTTCAACCACCGATTACAGGAGAAATGGTCATGAAAACATTCGGTATTGGTCCTGGAAGAGAGGTTGGAATAATCAAAAATACTATTAAGGAAGCGATTCTTGAAGGCGAAATACACAACGACTTTGAAGAAGCTTTTGCATTTATGTTAAAGAAGGCAAAAGAATTGGGCTTAAATCCTGTTAATTAGGAAACTGTCCTGAGTTAGTCCGGAATTATTTTTTAGACCCGTTTTTAGGTCCCTCTTCGTCAATCTCAATAACCGGCAATTGTCTGTCGATCATTACATCAAGTGAAATAAAAGTTTCAGTACGTAACAAACCTCCAACAGACTGTATCTTGTCAACCAGAACGTGTCTAAGGTGCTCATTGTCTTTTGCATAAACCTTGATAAACATGGCATACTCTCCGGTAGTATAGTGGCATTCGGTAATCTCCGGGATTTTCAATAGCTTTTCTGATACTTCCGGAAACAATGCTGCTTTGTCAAGAAAGATTCCAATATAAGCACAAGTATTGTAACCTAGCTTTTTTGGTTCAATATTAAATTGTGATCCTGATATAATTCCAAGTTTTGTTAATCGTTGGACACGTTGATGAATTGCAGCGCCTGAAACATTGCACTCGCGGGCAACTTCAAGAAATGGCATTCTGGCATTTTGCGTAAGAATTGAAAGTATCTTTTTATCCAGACTATCAATATGTAAGATGTTGTTGGCTTTCATAACAAAATATTGTAATAATTAAACAAAACGATCTTTTTACTGAAAATTCGTAAGCAAAGATAAAAAATGATCATTAATTAATAAAAATTATTTGATCATATTTAAAAAAATAATACATTTGCATGAAATAGTAACAATTTATTATTTATTAATCATATTTAATAAATATTTGATGCTATTTTCATGATTTATATCAATATTGTTTAGTAAATCAGAGATATTTAAGTAAATATTTATAGTGCGCTTCACTTAAATTGTAAAGATGTTGAATTGAAGTATAATTTAAGGCACGAAAATTCATAATAATTCTCTTATCTAAACGATGTTGGTATTTATTTATAAACTATTAAAGGTTCAATAATAAAAAACGAGATATTATGTGTGGAATATTGGCTGTGATAGGTAAAGCTGACAAGGAATTGGTTCAACAACTTTCGAAAAGACAAAGACACAGGGGTCCTGATGAATGGGGAATGTACGAAGCTCCCAATGGATCGATCATGTGTCATGAACGACTTTCCATTATTGATCTTAGTACAGGTACACAACCTATTCAGGGTACGGATACTGCATGGGTAATGCACAATGGAGAAATATACAATCATATTGCTTTAAAGAAGGATCAACTTAAACATTATCAGTTTAGAACAACATGTGACAGTGAGGTTATTGTTCATCTTTATGAGGAGTTTGGTTATGATTTCTGCAATTTACTGGATGGAATTTTCGCATTTGTGATTTTTGATGGCGACAAATATATGGTTGGACGCGATCCGATTGGGGTGAAGCCATTGTATTATGGAAAAGACAAGGAAGGAAAAATGTATTTTACAACTGAGATGAAAACCATTACCGATCAGTGTATTACTATGGAAGCTTTTCCTCCGGGACATTATTATACTCCTGAAACAGGTTTTGTAAAGTATTTTTATCCGAGATGGGCTGATTATAAAACCTGCACAGAGGAATTCGATCCTGGAAAATTACAAGATGCCCTGATCCAGGCAACAAAAAAACGTCTCATGAGTGACGTACCCTTGGGAGTATTATTGTCGGGCGGACTGGATTCGAGCTTAATTGCCTCCATGACCCAAAGGTTATTAAGAGGTACTGGTCAGGAATTACATTCATTCTCAGTAGGTGTTCATCCTGAAGCAACTGATCTTGTTGCCGCAAGAAAAGTAGCTGAATTCATTGGCACCACACATCATGAAATTCTTTTTTCAATTGAAGAAGGAATTGCCGCTCTTGAGAAAGTAATCTGGCATTTGGAAACCTATGATATCACAACAATCAGGGCTGCCACTCCCATGTATTTCCTTTCAAAAGCCATTACGGATATGGGTATTAAGGTTGTACTTTCCGGTGAAGGCTCGGATGAAATCTTCGGTGGTTACCTTTATTTCCATAATGCCCCTTCCGATGAAGAATTTCAAAAAGAAACCATCAGCAGAGTATTCAGGCTTTCCACTGCAGATTGTCTGAGGGCCGATAAAGCAACTATGGCTACAGGTCTTGAAGCCAGGGTACCATTCCTTGATAAGAGTTTTTTACAGGTAGCAATATCGATGAGACCCGATGTTAAACGTCCCGACAAGGCAAACGGGAAAATCGAAAAATGGCCGTTGCGTAAGGCATTCGAATCAAAAGAAGATCCTTTTCTTCCCGAAGAAATTTTATGGAGACAAAAGGAACAGTTTGGAGACGGTGTCGGGTATGGGTGGATCGATTCACTGAAAGCCCATTGCGAAAAAATTATTTCAGACGAAGAATTTGCAACAGCTACAAAGAGATATCCACACAATACTCCGGATACAAAAGAAGCATTCTACTTCAGAAAAGTATTTGAAAAATTCTATCCTGAGGAACATAGCATTAAAACTGTATTAAAATGGATCCCAAAATGGCAGAAAAATACTGATCCCTCTGGCAGGGCAGCTGAAATTCATTTTGACCCGCTTAAAAAATAATGAGGGTGTCTTGAGTAAATATAAATTCCTTAAGGGTGGCATTCCAAATGTCACTCTTTTTCATTTTACTATTTTATTCGATACAATTTGTATATTAGCAAAGTAACACTGATAAATATTTAAAGTATGAGAAAACTAATCCTTCCAAAAAATTATAAAAGTCCTTTGGACATTAAACGTACAGAAAAGGCCATTAAATTTGTCAAGGACACCTTCCAGGATAATTTATCGTCCGAATTAAAACTTCGCAGGGTTACGGCACCGCTTTTTGTACTTAAAGGGACAGGAATTAATGATGATTTGAATGGGGTTGAAACAAAAGTTACATTTAAAATTAAAGACCTTGATGGTCGCGAGGCTGAAGTAGTAAACAGTCTGGCAAAATGGAAACGCCTGGCCCTGGCCGATTATAAGATTGAGCATGGGTATGGTATATATACCGATATGAATGCAATACGTCCGGATGAAGAATTGGATAACCTGCATTCACTTTATGTTGATCAATGGGATTGGGAAATTGTAATAAACGATGAAGAAAGAAATCTGACCTATCTTAAAAATATTGTGCGCAAAATTCATGAAGTATTAAAACGCACGGAGTACTTAATTTATGAGAATTACCCGGAAATAACCCCGATACTTCCGGACGAAATAAAATTTGTTCATGCTGAAGAACTTCAGGCCTTATACCCCGACCTTACACCCAAGAGAAGAGAAACAGAATATGTAAAAAAATATGGTGCAATATTCGTCATTGGCATTGGTGGAAATCTTGCCGATGGCAAACCTCACGATGGCAGGGCACCTGATTATGATGACTGGATTAGCCCTACTGAAAAAGGCTTTATCGGATTAAACGGAGATATTATTCTTTGGCATCCTATACTGGAAGTTGCATTTGAAATTTCCTCCATGGGTATTCGTGTAAATAAACAGTCCCTGTTAAAACAACTCGAATTAACAGGAACTTCCGACAGAAAGGATTTGTTCTTCCACAAAAGACTGCTCAATGACGAATTGCCTTTGTCTATCGGGGGTGGCATCGGCCAATCCCGATTAAGTATGTTCTTTTTACGGAAAGTCCATGTTGGTGAAATACAATCCTGCATATGGCCAAAGCGAATGCTCGAAGATTGTCAGGAACATGGTATTTTTCTGATATAAATGCTTAAAAATATTCCTAAAAAGCCTGCTGAATTCACAGCAGGCTTTTTTTATTCCTACCCATTAGCTTGGTAAACAGTTAGAAGGTTGATATTGTAAAAGATCCATTCTCCTTATTTAAAACACTATATTTTTAAACAAATTCGTCATAAAATTGTAGAATATATATTTTTTTTACCACCCCCCCAATTTTATATATGGCCTGTTTACATATATTATGTAATTTTAAACATACCCCCTATTCTTTCAGGTGGTATATTTTTAAATTTTATGATTAATTTTTTTGTTTATAAATTTTAAATTATTTAATATTGCGCCCAGTTCGATATAAATTATCATTAAAATTCAATAATAACTTAATATTTTGCTATGAAAATTAAAAAACGGTTACTATTTACGGTTTTTTTCCTAATGCTTGGATTTGGAAGCATTTGGGCGGCTGATGGTACAAAGATAGATACAGGTATAACTGCCTGGATGCTGACATCTACTGCACTGGTTCTGCTAATGGTACCAGGACTGGCAATGTTTTATGGCGGTTTGGTTCGGACAAAGAATGTCCTTGGAACAATGATGCATAGTTTTGCAGCCATGGGTGTTATAGCAGTCTTATGGGTGATCCTTGGATATGCTATGAGTTTTGGACCCAATATTCTGGGTGGTTGGTTTGGTTGGAGTAAAGACAGCTTTTTTTTAGGTGGGATTGATGAGAAAATTATGGACAAAGGAATTCCGGAATTGGTTTTTGCCATGTTCCAGGGAAAATTTGCCATTATAACCCCGGCCTTAATTGCTGGAGCTTTGGCTGAAAGGGTTACTTTTAAAGGATACGTTGTATTTATTGCCCTTTGGTCAATATTGGTGTATAACCCCTTATGTCATTGGGTTTGGGCTGCCGATGGATTTCTCTTCAAAATGGGAGCAATCGATTATGCGGGTGGAACTGTGGTTCATATTTCATCCGGATTCAGTGGCCTTGTTGCAGCTCTATATCTTGGTTCACGACGCGGACATCCTAATACAGCCATGCCTCCCAGTAATTTAACGATGACAATGGTCGGAGCTGGTTTGTTATGGGTGGGATGGTTTGGATTTAACGCCGGTAGTTCTGTAAATAGCGGACTCGATACCGCACAAGCTCTTACAGCAACTCAGGCAGCTGCAGCAGCTGGTGCACTGACCTGGATAATCATCGAAGCATTTCATCATAAAAAAGCAACAGCCCTCGGATTTGCTTCCGGTATTTTGGCAGGCCTGGTTGCAGTAACACCTGCTGCAGGAGTGGTAAAACCTGCCGGAGCCCTTGCTTTGGGTGTCATAGCTGCAGGAATTTGTTATAGCGCAATTTTAATGAAAAATAAATTGGGATACGATGATAGTCTTGATGCATTTGGCGTTCATGGTGTTGGTGGGGTTGTAGGTGCCCTGCTCCTTACTTTCTTCATGCGTGGAACTCACTCTTTTTCACAAATAACCAGCCAACTTGGCGTTCAGGCATTTGCTGTTATCATAGCAATTGCATATGCAGCGGTTTGTACTTTGATTTTAATCTGGCTCGTTGATAAATTCATAGGTATTCGTGCCAGTGAAAAATCAGAGATGCAGGGTATGGATGCCTCATTCCATGGAGAGCATGGGTATGGCATGTTGAATTTAGGATAAGTATATTAACAAATTTTAATACTTTTAATCATGAAAATGATAACGGCCATTATACGGGAAAGCAAACTGGATGAAGTGAGGGAATCTCTCATCAAAAGTGAAATCACCCGTATCACAATAGTAAGAGTTTCAGGACACGGTCAGCAATACGACGAGGATATTTACAGGGGTAAAATTGTAATCCCAAATCTTATCCCCAAAGTAAAAATAGAAATTGCGGTCAATGATGCATTCGTTGATATCACAGTTGATGCTATTGTTGCAGCAGCAAGGACAAACGGAAACGGAGAAGTTGGTGATGGTAAGATATTCATCACGCCTCTTGACGAATGTATCCGAATCCGGACCGGGGAACGGGGAGGAAAAGCAATTTAACCCCAATTCAGTATCCCGCATGGCATATGGATATGCCGAACGAAATAAACAAAATTGAAATCAGATTGCCTTCTTTATTGTAAAAGGGTACTTTAATAGTAAAGTACCCTTTTATTTATTTATCGGTAATAATGAATGTGAATTATAATGTCGTACAGGAACTTGAAATGCATATTATATAATTTTAAATGACTATCGGGAATGATACACCTAAAGCACAAAAGAATGCGACATTCCTGTGCAAGTAGGAACGGCGAAGCTCTCGACGAAGTCAATTCAGCCAAAAAAACAAGATTCCGTGTCAAGCACGGAATGTTACAAATGGCATAGGTTAATTATTCATGATTCCAGATAGTCATAGAATTTTAAATTGACATTTGTAATGTTGAACAAAATACGATGAATCGAATACCCGGCACAATGAAATTTCACTATAATGAATGCCAGAGATTGCTGCAATAGAAAAAAGCAGTCAATTCCTTTGGAAAAGACTGCTTCTCAAATATGTAAATTCTATTTTATTCCTCTGTGATTGTGATACTTAAAATGGCGTCGCCAGGCTCGATTTTGTCAATAACATCAAGACCTTCAATAACCTTACCAAAGCAAGTATGATGTTTGTCAAGATGTTTTGTGTTTTGTCGGTTGTGGCATACAAAAAATTGTGAGCCACCTGTATCTTTTCCGGAATGAGCCATCGATAATACACCGCGATCATGATATTGCTTATCATTATCAAGTTCACACTTAATGGTATAACCGGGGCCACCAGTACCGATACGCCTATCACTCATATCCTTTGAAAAAGGACATCCTCCCTGGATAACAAAATTCGGGATTACCCTGTGAAAAGCCAGGCCATCATAATAACCTTCCTTCGAAAGCTTGACGAAATTAGCAACTGTTAGCGGGGTTGCTTCCTGAAATAACTCAGCAAGCATGACCCCTTTTGCAGTATTAATTTTTGCCCTTTGCATTAGCAGCCTGAGGAATTACCTGTAATAATTCAATTTGGAAAACCAAAACACTATTCGGAGCGATCTTTTTACCTGCACCGCGTTCGCCATATCCAAGTTGAGCTGGCACGTATAATTCATACTTTCCACCCTCTTTCATAAGTTGCAAACCTTCTGTCCATCCTTTAATAACACCGTTTAAAGGGAATTGTGCAGGCTCACCTTTGTCGTAAGAGCTATCCCATACATCACCATTGGTAAAACTGGCTTTATATTGACATTTCACCATATCATTGCCTGTTGGGGTTTTTCCGGTACCTTCCTGAATAACCTTATACTGCAATCCGCTGGCTGTTGTTTTTACACCGTCTTTTAATTTGTTAGCTGCAAGAAAAGCTTCTCCTTCTTTCAGGTTTTTATCTGCCTTTTCCTGTTGTATTTGTCTGAAATATGTGCTAAGGAACATATTAATTTGAGTTTCAGAAACAGAAGTATCTCCACTTTCTGCTTGCTCAATTCCTTTTGCAATAAGTGCAGGTTTAATACCAGGTATTGCTTCTGCTTTAAAACTATGCCCAATTGATAATCCAAGCATATAACTTACAGAGTCGGCCTTAGACACAACTTTTTCTGATTTAAAAGAACCTGTGCTGCATGCTTGTATGACAAACAGGATCAGTAGGAATATTCCTGCATTCTTTAAATTTTTCATGCTATTTTATGTTTAATGTTTTAAATGAGTAATGCGCGAAGATAATAGATAATTATTAATGCAACTAAAATTTTGTAAATGAAGTGAAGTAATTTCCTTAAAATACAACTTGAACGAAGTCGATTTCCTATTGTGAATAACTATTTCCTGTGTTTGTTTACCAAATCGTTAAATTTCAGGCATTTCTATAAAATATAATGTCATGAAATCAAAAATCAATCGTATCAATTTTATTGTTCTGTTCGTAGTATTTTTGGGGCTGATTTACAGCAACTTAGTAGGTCAGGAGATTTCTAAAGACGAACTAGATAAACGTGCTATGGAAAACTTTCGAAATAAAAATTATGGAAAAGCGGTAAGCGATTTTCAGACTTTGCATAATCTTTTTCCAAAAGACCCCCGCATTTCCTATTATTTAGGACGTTCTTATCTTCAAACAAATCAGAAACTGGATGATGCCTGCGAAATGTTGAAACTTGCATCAGTTAAAAATTATGGAGATGACAGTTATTTTTATTTAGGACTTGCATATCAGCTGACTTATCAATTCGATGATGCAGAGATGGCTTATACTACCTTTAAAAAAACTGCTCCTAACCATCTTGTAAAAGGATTGGATGTTGATTATTGGCTTGGTACTAATAAAAATGCAAAGGAATTATCCGTTGTTGCAGCTAAAATGAATCTTATCAGGAAGAGCCATATACCTGCGAATGCTCCTGAAAGTGCATTCGGTAACGAAATAAACGGAAAATATATTTACGTTCCGGAGGAACTTAGATCAAAAGAAGATATTGCACTGAATTATCAGACCCTCATGCATGTTAGTGATAATGTTAAACCTGGTGATTATCTATATTTTGCAAGTCACGCAAAGAATTCAAAACAGGGATTGGATATTTATAGGGTTAAACGAATAACAGCAAACGACTATAGTCAGCCGGAACCTCTATCTTCCATTATTAATAGCAGCTACGACGAAGAATTTCCATATTATGATGCAACTTCAGGAACATTGTATTTCAGTTCAAAAGGACACACTTCTTCAGGTGGTTATGACATTTTTTCATCGCGTTTTGATTCTCTCACGAAAGAATGGAAAACTCCCGAGAGACTGGCCTTCCCAATTAATACTCCATTCGATGATTTTTTGTATACAATAACAAAAGATAATTCCGGAGCAATCTTTTTAACCAACAGGAATGAAGAGAGCAAAGATTATTTAGCCATTACCTATTCACTGAATAACCCAACAGAATATATTTCACCTTCTAACACGAAAGAAATTTCAGAATTGGCATCTATACCCTCAAACGAACCTGATATTCAGAACCCGGTACAGGAAAAAAGTATTGTCGGGACCGAAAAAGAGGATGTACCTGTAATGGGTTTGCAAAATTCGAATCCGGATCAGCACTATAGCACCAAAAAGACGGAATATGATAAGATCCTTATGCAAGCTCTCGGATTTCAGGCAAAGACAGACTCTATAAATTCAGCCATAAAAGATTTGCAGAAAAAAACAGAGACGGAAAAAGACTATCAGAAAAAACAGGAAATTTCAGCAAACATAATTACTCTGGATAAGGAGTCTAAAAGGATGCAGAAAATGGCTAATAATAAGTTCAATGAAGCCGAACAATTGCATGCAGCCAATAATGAATATATTGCTCAGAATAAGTCCGGAGATGTAAAATCAATAGTGCCGGCATCTGAACCAAATCGAGCTAACGGACAGCAGAAAGAAGAAGCGTCCAATGTAAAAGAGAAACAGACCGAGCCTAAGGAATATTCAAAAGGGTTAGAAGCCGCATCAATTGCAGGCTTGGAAATAAATAAAAGTTTTCAGATACTAAACGATTCTCCGTATTCTAAGGAGCATCCAATTCCCGTGAAATCAGATCTGCCGCTTGGTCTTGTATACAGAATCCAGCTTGCAGCTTATTCCGGGCATGTTCCCGAAAATGCGTTTAGAGGACTCACTCCACTAAGCTCCGAAAATGTGCAGGGTAAGAATGTTACACGTTATTTTGTCGGCTATTTCTCTATTATAAATGAAGCGAGAAAAGCTTTGGAAAGTGTGAAAAAATATGGCTACCCCGATGCTTTTTTAGTTTCTTATTATAACGGTGAAAAAATAACGATAGAAAAAGCCAGGGAAATTGAATTTGCTGAAAAATAGTTTCGGAATAAACTTTCTGAAAATATTTTTTTAAATTTGATTGGTTAATTTTAACGATATAGCAGGACGAATTATCCAATTATGTTATGAAAGAAAAAAAGCACCTGGGAACCAAGCCACAATTTGAAGAGCTTATTGAGGAGGATCGTGTCAATCAGAGGTTTCTTACCCTTCATAACGATGAAGTAAATTCCTTTGATTACGTAATTGAGACCCTTGTTGATGTCTGTAAGATGGACAGCATTCAGGCGGAACAATGCACCTATCTTGTGCATTACAAAGGAAAATGTGATATTAAAAAGGGTGATTTTGAATATCTGAAACCTTATAAAGAAGCATTGAATGATAAGGGGTTAGAAGCAACTATTGATTAGATCCATTGAGCCAGGTAACATACCGTCTTTCAAAAATAATCTATAAACATGCATGAATAAATCAGTTCATTTTGGTATTATGAATTGATTTTATACTTTTGTCCTGCCTTGCAAAACAGGGTAATTTTAAGACAATCCATCAGGAGAGATGGGTGAGTGGCTTAAACTAACGGTTTGCTAAACCGTCGTACCTCTCAAGGGTACCGGGGGTTCGAATCCCCCTCTCTCCGCAACCCCAAAACCCAATTGTGTTGTTTACCAGCCGATTGGGTTTTGCCTTTTATGCCTTTCCTCGAATTTTCCTCGAATTTCAATGTGTAAAGTTTCTTTTGACAACAACAAAAATATAGAGAAGATGAATAGAAAAAAAATCAACAAGCATACTAAGAATCCAGTATTGTTATTTATCAATTGATCGCCTTTGAATCTTTCTTGAAGTTGTTGTTGGATTATAGTAAAATTATCAGGAAAGAAATTCTTTAATCTTTTCCTTTTGGATATTCCGGACGATACTGACCCCCTAAAAACCGGTATAAAAATGGCCGTATTTTGAAAAAAATCGGATGACATTCCGGCAGATATTGACCCCGTTATTAATAAAGTATCTCAAAA
>Ga0182027_10003318_pt1 | contig 25644 bp, 18 predicted proteins | sample 712E1DmetaG_FD_121300 | JGI IMG/M metagenome (GOLD analysis project Ga0182027, IMG submission 121300) | Permafrost microbial communities from Stordalen Mire, Sweden - 712E1D metaG (Illumina Assembly) | ecosystem: Environmental > Terrestrial > Soil > Wetlands > Permafrost | place: Sweden...
CTTAGAAACATCTTCAAATAATAAACCCATTCTATGTAACTGCTGACCATATAAGGCGGTATTTATGATTGCTATTAGTATCAGAATATTTATAATAGTTTTTTTCATTTTATTTCACTTTACCTTCAGAATAGACCGGGCTTATACTAATTGTAAAAATACTAAATTTTTAATAAAAAATAAGACAAAGAGATATTGCAAAAAAACGCAAAAAGAGAATTTCAGAAATAATGACATTATTTTGAAGAAAAAAGAAACGCCTTATAGCTGCCGGATGGAAAGTTGGGAATGCTAAAGATTTTTTAGAACTTACATCCGAAGAATCAGCATATATTGATATAAAAATTGCACTAAGTGATTATTTTAAAGCACTCTGTCTAAAAAAAAGCTGTCACAAATACAAACTGCACGTCTTCTAAAGACCAATCAATCATGGGTTGCTAAAATGGAAAAAGGAGATCCGTCCGTATCGGCTGACTTATTGTTAAAAGCTTTATTTTCTCTTGGACTGAAAAAAAATCTCGGGCGGATACTGTCTTAGTCTTTTCATCCCGATATTTATCGGGAGGATAAGAATAAAAGAGGCGTAAAGGTTATTCACAACTCCGTATTGCGTAGAACGCCTGCTCTTTTACGATTGAATAGGACTCGTACCAAATCATGGGCTACTCCATTCTTAATGATTCGGAAGGTGATAGGTTTTACCGGTTTATTTTTAAACTAATGCGGTTCGCCGGTAAAGGTTAATATATTCTTGATTTTAATTTATTGAATTTGTAATATTTATCAGGGCTTATTCCGAACTTTCCGCCAGAAGGGAAATTCCCAATAGGTTTTTATGTATAATTAGTTGTCAGAAATAATGACTTTTTCGTAGTGAAAGCATGAAAACTACTTATTATTATTATTTCGCAGTATTTTTTGTAAGCAGTATAACTTCTCATAATGTATATTATAGGAAAGTAAAAACTTTATGACCCAACAACATTCAGAAAAGCACTTTACGGCCAGTAATACAGTTCGTGACGTAATTATCGGTATGTCCGATGGCTTGACTGTGCCATTTGCCTTAGCTGCCGGTCTTTCCGGCGCTGTCAGCCATACGGCGATCATTCTTATTGCCGGATTTTCGGAAATAGGCGCAGGCTGCATTTCCATGGGATTGGGCGGTTATTTGGCAGCCCAAAATGACTCAGAACATTATTACAGTGAGGAAAGAAGAGAATACGATGAAGTAAAAAAAATTCCTCATATGGAAAAGCAAGAGGTAGTTGATATTTTTAAAACCTACGGCTTAACGGAAGCGCAAGTGCAGCCGGTGATTAAGAATTTTGAGAATAACCCTGATAAGTGGGTAGAGTTTATGATGCGCAATGAGCTCAATCTGGACAAACCCGATAAGACCCGGGCGCGCAATAGCGGACTCACGATTGCCCTGGCATATTTGATAGCCGGGTTTATTCCTTTATCTCCATACATTTTTATTCAATCAACTCAAACCGCCCTAATGGTTTCCGGCGCGGTAACTATCGTCGCACTTATGGTCTTTGGTTACATAAAAGCCAAATTGATAGGTAACAATCCATGGCAGAGCGCCTGGCGCACGGTTTTAATCGGAGGAGTTGCGGCCGGTGTCGCCTATTTGATTGCTAAGATTATTGCCTAAAGGGGGACAGGTTATTCATCCATGGTAACAATATCAAGTCAATCGTATCATAATCAAAATGTTTAGAGGTATCAAATAAGTCAAGGATTTCAAGAACTATAGGAATTCCATTAACTAAAGGAGGACGTCAGATAAAAGGCGGAATGGATGCATCAGCAGTACCAGAGTTTGTAGGCAATGAACATTCATCTACAGCAGATCGGTTTTACAATAGCATTGATATGGAGTTGATGAAGGAAGAATTACGAAAGTTTAAACGTCCGGAGATTGTTAATGCTAATAACAATGTAGCACGGAAGTAATATGAAAGTACAAATAGTAGAAGAATTGGACAAAATAAATGAAATTATTGATGTAAGAGAAGATTCAAAAAAAAACTCTCAAAACACTTTGCTTTTTGAATTTTTTGTGGGCTCGGAAGGACTTGAACCTCCGACCCGCTGATTATGAGTAAGACTGCATCATTCAAATACAGTCAAATTTCAAATCTTTTTAAACCATCGTTCAGTTAATCGTTAATTACATCATAAAATAAATATAATTAAGCATTAATATCAATATGTTTATCGGTAATTATTTTTGCTTGATTACAACCATACTGATTACAACTATATCATTGGTTGATAAATAAGTAACCGAATCAGGTTTGTAAAAACAAAAGGTCTATATATTATAATATAGCTAAACTTATTTTCTGATTTAGCATGATAAAAGTACATAAACATTTTTATAAATAATTTACGCTTTTCGGTACTAATTCACTAACGTGATAATTTCAAGAATCAGAACGTTCAAGAATTAGAACGCTGATGATTAAATATCTGGTTTTCATTTATCAATTACTAACTATTAAAAATTTGCTGCCTTATGGGATAACAAATGATCCATATTCTCTTAATTCTCAGTTAGTTTTTTCAGTTCAATTGATTTTGTATAAAATTCATCCAGTGTAAGTTCTTTTAAATAAACCATGCCGTGTGCTGCCCTGACACGCGGAAATTCATTTTTAATGAAAAAGTCTCTCCCGAGGCACAACCTTACTGTATGGTATTGGTCAGCCAGAATTTCTTGTGCAAGTGCGGAGAACGGCCCGTCTAGTTCCCAGCTTGGGAAGCTTGCATTTTTCTGCGAGCCGTAACTGTTCATAAACATACTTTCAATCAATGCGAAGCTGTTCAAGCTTACCGGTACATAAATATTTGCTTCGGCAGGATGAAAACGGTACCAGACATTCCGGTATCCCCATATACGTAATTTTGAAATGTCCGTTTCTTTGCCATAAAGGCGAAGAGCCTCCGAAATAGTTTGAAGAACTTTATAGTGAGTATCCGGCCCGCTTCCTTCAGGGTCTAATGCAACCGTAATTATGGTAGGTTTGAATTTTCTAAAAAGATTTAGTACCGGCAAAACATCCCTGTCGATTTCGGGGTTTTCCGTAAAAATTTCTCCCTGGTAAAAGCCGAGTCTTAAATGGGAAACTCCATCGCTGCTGAATCCCAAATGCGCCCAAAGTATTTCCTCCTCCCACTCCCTCAGCATACCTTTGAGCTTCTGAACTTCGGGAATATCTTTCTTACCCGGGTAAAGTGTTTCAAAATAAACTATTAGATCGTTTATTTTTTCATTCAAATAAACAATATCATTATTACCATATATTTCTAATAAATTTCTGAGCGTTCGCCTGGCTTGAGCTTCCCTTTTTGTTGTCGAACTCTTTGCTGCCAGCCCATCAAGATATAAGTTAACATCCCTGTTCTTGCCTTCTTCAAATGATGGATCAAAATATTTTGTGTTCAACCTGGCTTTAAACGCTTCGATTTTAAAATGGTTACTTAGATTTTCCATTATTTCCAGCATATATGAATTTGTAACGGCTGTAAACCCGCTGGTCAATATTGAAAAATGATGCTGGTTCGTGGCGTTTCTGACAAGATGAACTATATATGGCAGGTAACCGAGCATGATATCATCATGGTGCGGACCCGTATGTAAAATCCTTTGATTTTCTACCGAGGCGATTCCGCGGTTAAACCTTTCTAATGCCGAACCATGAATTCTTTTATTAATCTCATCAACGTTAAAACCGGATTTATTTAGAATGTATTTTCCGAAATCATCGCTCTGATAATCAAGTTCACTCAAATTAAGAACTTCTTTTTGTTTTTCAACTGCAAGGTTTATAACAGCGCGCTCAATTGAAAATTCAGAGAGTGGGTCTTCATTCTTCACATCCTCCAATCTTCTTTCTTTCAATCTTAATGCAGCTCCGTCAGTAAGATAGAAATGAGCTTTGGGCAGCTTTTGAAGAACTGTAGCAGGATATTTGTTGTTTTGTATACTCTCAATTGAATCCCTTACAATATTCGCCTTTGCCTCACCGGAAGCTATTATTAGTGCAATTGCATCTTTGTTGTAAGTAATAGTATCAAGCCCGATGGTAATTACTAACCTATGTCTTGCAATCTCAATTCCACCCAGGTCGGTAGATGCTGCCGCTTGAGTTTCATAGTTTGTTTCCATTAATCGCGTGGTAGAGAAATGATCGCTCCCTTCAATATTAAAACCGATATGACCGTCAGGCCCAATCCCGCCGAGGAAAAAGCCTATTCCGCCGAGTACCCGTATTTTTCGTTCATAACCGGTACAGAATTCATCAACCATTTCTATCGTTTGTTTCTGCAGCCTTTCCTGTCTTGTTTTCGCGTATCTGTAGCGAAGAGACAGGTCCACGCTTTTTTCCGGGAATATTTGATTAAGAGGAAGACTCTCAGCCGTAGGAATTTCATTTACATTTATTAGCAGTGCTCTAGAAGGGTCTAATTCAAAATTCTGAAGATAATATTTTTGGATATAATAGTAAAAGCTATTATGCTGAAACGAATCTATCGGATAAAATTCATCTATTTGTACAAAGTGAAGATTTCCCATTTCCGGTTTTAAGGAAGATTCTATTCCCACTTCTATTAAAAATTCGCGTACATCTTTTTTATCCCAATTCTTCAGGTAGTAGGTAACCCATTTAATAAAATGTTCAGGTGTTTTGCCTGTCGGTAATGAGACAACACCACCGGGATTTGCTATGACCCATTCAATAAATCTTAAAGCTGCCAGGCGACCTAATTCAGGGAAATTATTAACCTGTATAATTCCTATCTTTTCTGTTGGAGGATAAAGCAGTTCTTTGCCGGAACGTTCTAAATATATTCTTTCTACTTTAGATAATTCTGTCTTTTTATTCGTTTTCATATTTCTTCTTTCAATTATAATATTTTAATTCTTTAATTTTTCCCAGACGATATCGGATAAATTCTTATAAATAATTGCTATAGAGACAAAGCCGGCGCGCAGTTATTAATACTTGTTCCGTCCATTAGGAAGGAGATTATAAGATAGACAAGTCTTCTTATATAATATACTTTATGAGAAGTTATTATGTAAAAAAAAACCATAAGTTTGGAAATTCAATTAATATTGGACTTTATTCCGACTTATGGCTCAAATTATTTCTTCCGTTCCTTTTCGGTTAGTTCGAATACTTTTTGAAATAATTTTTCATCATCTAAAGTCATTTCTACATTTCTTCTTTTCATTACTCTTTTTGCTGTCTCAATGCTTTTTTGTAAGTTATAAGTAATCATTGATCCGGAACTTCGCCATATACATTATGCCATGCAACTTCAGCATGTCGTTTAAATCTTTCCGCGGCAATTTGAAATAATTTAACGTCTTTAAGTTTAACTGCCCTTTCCATAATTGGCCAAAGAGTTTCAATTGATATACCTGATTTTTGTCCGACCCATAGTACTCTCCTTTGATTTATAGTACAAAAGCCAATAAAACTATTTTATTGCTTCAACTATTTTTTTTGATCTTTACAACTTTCTAATCCTTTACGCATCTAAATCCTAAAGTACCCGAACGATTTTGACCGGATGACATTAACAAATATTTACCATGCTCACATAATTTATATGCCTGAGGAAAATACCAGTATGAACCCTGCGGCTGGTAATAAGAACCACCTCTAATAATTGCAGCTTTAGTATGCAAATCAACATATTCATCCGTCCACTGCCAAATATTACCTACCATATCTTCAACTCCGAAGGGACTTTTACCCATTGGATGCGCATTGACACTATCCGGTCCCTTTAGCTCATGACCGGTGTCCGCAACAGGTACTGCAGAATCTTTCCATTCATTGCCCCAGGGATACAAACGTCCGTCTGTTCCCTGAGCGGCATATTGCCATTCCCATTCATGAGGTAATCGTTTGCCTGCCCATTTTGCGTATGCTCTTGCATCCTCAATATCCACCCAGGTAACAGGTTTATTTTCCCACCCTGCAGGATAGGTACCTTTCTTCCAGTCTTTAAGGAAATTAATTTTATCAATAGGAGTATAATGAGTGGAATCAATAAACTTCTTGAACTCTTCATTAGTCACAGGATATTTGTCAATATAGAATTTAGAAATGTTTACAACAAACTGATGATGTCTTCTTGCCGCTTCCTCACCGGGCATTTGAACATCTACTCCCGGGTTTTCTCCTCCTTCTATCTCAATCCCGCTAACATTCATAACATACCTTGCACCGGGAATATCAACCATTCCTTCAGGAACTTTTTCAGCTCCGGCAGTAGGTTCGATCTTTACGATCTCCTGCGGAACATCTTTCCATTCGTTACTGTAATCCGACAATTTTGTTTTTGCTGATTCGTGCATCTGCGATAGCAAATTCTGAAGACTATCGTCAGCTAAAGAGTTGTTTATTGCCAATATAGCGCCGAATCCATTGGGTTCTATTTCAAATGACAATGCTTTATCGTTACCTTCCGAAACAGGATCGAGTTTACAGCCATTCCATAAATCATAGTAAGACACCCCTTCCACGTATGGAATTTTCATTTGATCACCATTGACCTCAAAATCATTCCTGTTAACAATTGTCCAGAGGCTACGGTCCGAGCCAGCCCACTTGCTTGCAAAGACTCCGTAATTTAACATTGGGTAATGCGGTTCCCAACCGGTTCCCGTAAGTAATTTATAGAAGTATCTCTCAATTTTTACAATTCTTTTTACCGTTTCGGAAGCACGGGGCGTCATTTCGTTATAGATACTCCATATATTCTCCCAGGCTACGAAACCCACGCCGTTGAAAAATGCATACTGCAGGTTATTAGTATGGTCACGGGCCCAGCGATCACTAATGTGTATCATATGGCTTGGTTCAATCCATTTCAATTTACTAATAGACGGAATGAATGGATATTCCCAATAAGCCCACCCCATTTGATCGTATTCCAAATATTTGTTGTCAAAATCCAATTCAGGCTCTATTACTATCCCTTTTTTAGCTTTATCAAAAATAGTTCTCCAGTGCTCGCCCAAGCCCAATGTAACATCGCCGTTTATTCCATCGGCATCTACATACTTTAGTATTTTTGCATAGGCTTGCGGGTCACTTTCAGGTTCCCTCCTGGTTCCAATGTCCCATGGATTGTAAGGAAATAATACCTTAATTCCATGTTTATGGAATTGTGCCACCATCTTCTTTACACCGTTCAATCCGCCGGGCATACACCTGATCCAGTCAAATTCATTCCTGTTGTCTATTCCAATATTGGGATAAGTCGGCCAGATAAGGACACTATTTAATCCACCGTATTTAGCCGTTATTTCATTAAGATATTTATCCACTGTATATTCATTTTTTACAGGGTCAAAAAAAGAGCGTTCCTGCGCCATCATTTGGGTTTGAATAAAGTTATTTCTTACCCACTGAATTTCTTTATAATTATAATGAGTATCTCTATAATCTAATTTAGCCTTTTCAACTTTCCGCCAATATTCAAGCTGCGCTTTCCAGCCGGATATTTCAGTTGTATCATTAGGGCCTTTAATTTGCTGCGATGTTTCCGCCAGCCAAACACGAGGACTCTGGGCTTCCGTTTTTGAATTACATAAATTCAATAGCAGAATTGCCGTTAAAATCATAATCCCCGACGACTGAGGATTTTTTACCAGTATTTTCATTTTATGTTTCCTAAACATTTAATTTGTTATTTATTAACTAACATACCAAAGATATCTTCTTTATAAGGTGCTGACGACTGCGCACCTAATTTCGTTACCGACAACGCGGCTGCTGCATTTGCAAACATTACTGAATCTTTTAGGCTTTTACCTTCCGAAAGTGCTACTGCCAATGCACCATTAAAGACATCTCCCGCAGCAGTAGTATCAACAGCTTTAACCTTGAATGATGGTATAAGTTCTTTATATGTATTAGTAAATATGATAGCGCCATTTGCACCCAGAGTTATTATAACCGTACCAACACCCTTTCCTAACAAGATCTTTGCCGCTCTTTCGGCATCTTCCTCGTTTTTAACCAGCACACCGGTAAGTATTTCTGCCTCTGTTTCATTAGGGGTTATAATTGAAATTTTTTCCAAAAGGACGTCGCTTAAATGTTGAGCCGGAGCGGGATTCAAAATTATTCTTACTTTATTTTCAGCAGCAAGTTTAGCGGCTGATTCGATTGTTTCTAAAGGGACTTCCAATTGCATTAGTAAAATATCTGCATTAGAAATAATATCCCGCTTTTTATACATATCATCAGGTGAAAGTTTTGCATTAGAACCGGAAGCAACAGCTATACTGTTTTCACCTTTCTCATCGACAAAAATTAAAGCTACCCCGGAGGGTTCTTCCGAATCCTTAATTATACCGGATACATTTAACCCATCCTTGATAAAACCTTTGAGTGAATTATCACCGGGCATATCTGAACCAATTCTGCATATAAAAGTTACGTTACCTCCTGCTCTTACCGCAGCTACTGCCTGATTGGCTCCCTTGCCACCGGCAGCAGTATAGAACTTTCCTCCTATAATAGTTTCACCGGGTTTAGGGAGTTTTTTTAATTGAACTACCATATCTGTATTAGAACTTCCGATAACCACGATTTTTTTTAACATTAGATACTAACTCCTCCTATTCTCGTAAATAACTAATAACGATAATTGTTCTCTATACTAAAATCTTGAAATAATAATCATTCCAAGACCTACTATGAACGATACAAACATCAACGATAGTAGTTTGTTGGTCCCGGCAGGTGCATTTTTAAATTCCTTCCATATAAATACTCCCCATAATGCAGCTATCATAGTAGCTCCCTGTCCTAATCCGTAAGAGATTGCAAACCCTGCTGGCCCTGAAGCAATTATACTAAACGACATGCCTAAGCTCCAAATTACTCCGCCTAAAATTCCTATGGAATGAAGCTTAAGATTTCCTTTCATGAAATAATCAATATATTTGACCGACTCTCCATCTACAGGCTTTGCCATCATTACGCTGTTCCATATAAAATTTGATATAAAAAGGCCTGCTGAAAAGATAACAACTGCCGTATAAGGGCTTAACTTACCGGTCTCAAGATTTAAAAAGTTTTCAGACATAGATGCGGCTACAAACCTGTAAAAGAAACCCATCAAAACTCCGGCAATAATTGCAATTATAAGCCCTTTAGAAATTCTGTTGGAAGCAGCTCCGGATAATTTCAGATATGCAACAGCATCAACTATAATAGCAAAAATAACACAAGCAACACCTATAAAAAGAATTACGGGATTGCCTACAGGCGAGCCTATATAATTAGTTATTACACCCAGCGCAAGAGCCAGACCAATACCCACCGGAAATGCTACAGCCATACCGGCGATATCAATTGCAACAACCAGTAAGATATTTGATAAATTAAAGATAACGCCGCCTAAGAATGCCGACCAAAGATTTGAAGTGTCAGCCTGCCTTAAATCGGTTAAGAAACTTCTTCCCGCACTGCCTGTACTTCCCATCGTAAAAGCAAGAACAAGCGCCAGAAGAAAAACGCCTATAGCATAATCCCAATAGAATAATTGGAAACGCCACTCTTTGCTTGCCAGTTTCTGCGTATTTGCCCAGGAACCCCAACACAACATTGTAACAAAACACATGACTATAGCAACAGTGTATGACTGGACAATAACCATTTGAACCTCCAATTTTTTTTGTTTTATTTAATATTAATAATCAATTCCAAATAGATTTAATAATTTGTTAATTAAAATATTTGAATTTGTAAAACACAAATATTTTATCTTATCATAAATTATTAAACTTCTTCCAAGGTCATTTTTATTTTACCTAATCTTATGAATTATTGTCCTTACTTTAGAAGTAGTAATCGTTATTGGCGTGGTAAGAGAAGAAACATTATTGGCAAAATCGTACGCTTGAACCTGATATTTGTATATAGTGTTTGAAGTCAAACCAGTATCTATAAACTCTGTAAGCGGAATAGAATTCCTTCTGACACCATCTGATCTGGGTACTTGTTTTTTACAAATCATTATTTCATTACGATATATATAATACCCGCATACTCCTATATTATCAGTAGAAGCATTCCAACTCAATGCAACATTCCCATTAGTTTGAAGTACTGCATTAAATTGAGATGGTTCAGTCGGTGAAGAAGTTTCAAGAGAGCCATTTTTAATATAATCTATATATGTAGCATGATAACCGGGATCAGTATTATAAGGGCTATCATAATGACAATATGCAAATGTAATATAATCTTCTACATAAGGCTGTTCTATTTTCATTTGTGCGACAAAACGATCAATAGTTGCAGATGTCCAATCATGATGATCAAATGTCTCAACGTCTGACCAAAACTTCATCCCCGGTTTTGTTTCAACGGCCTCGCGAAGAGCAGCAAACCAGTCTGCTACCTCAGATAACTTTAACCCGCCCGCGCCCACACAATCTTGCGGAGCAAATATATCTCCCGCAGTAGTATGTATACCGGCAAATACATTCTTCCACATCAATTTATAGGCTTCAGGTGTTCCAAATTCAGAATTCATAAACGGACACCACATAAACGGAAGTTTTTCATTTGTCGAAATAAGATGATCTAGTTGTATATTCATTGCATGAATAAGTACATTTTGTTGGATAGGAGAAAGATTCACATTTGCAACTTCATAAACCCAATACCAGCCGTAAAATGCAGAAGGATATTTTTTTTTATACAGCGCCCAAACTTCATCACATACCTTATTATCAAATTCCATCTGGTTATAAAGCCAGGTTGAATCAATCCCGGGAGCCTCCCACCATTTCTCATTCATACCAATTCCAATAAAAACTTTTATTCCGGCTGATTCCGCATTCCTCAAACATATATCAACCATATCCCGACCGTTCAAGCCTTTAGCCATTTCTGTATTTGGCAGATTTGAAGGATAAAGTGTTTTAGTGCTCTTACCCGGGTCAGGTGAACTTTCTGCAACAGCTCCAATAATAAGATAATGCATGCCTGCTTCTTTCATGGCGCTAAATTCATCCTGCCACCTGGCATCTGTCCATGAGCCGCAAAGTTCTGCCTGAATAAAGGAACCGTCTGCCACAGCTTTACTTGCACCGGCTATACTATATGCGGGCGCCGGCAGAAAAGATAAGACAAATATAAAGACAAGAAACAGCAGTCTTTTCTCAATGAAGATTACCTGATTTACAAAGGCACCATTGATAACTTCTTTTTTTATTCCCGTTATTACATTCATGAATTATTTCCTGTTTTTGAATAAATAAATGCTATAATTAGAAAAATCGATAGCAGAAAGCCGGGTTGAATGGAATACTATCATTTTGTAATAATGACGGGCTATTAGGCAGCTCTATTCGTCCTTCTTTTTCACCGGAACCTTTAATTACACCGCTAAATATTGGTTCGCTTTTTTTACCAAAGCAATTAACCGCCAATACCTTAATATAATAATCCTTTTCATATGACAGGCTGAAGGGAGCAAGTACACTATCTGCCCTATAAATGGTTTTTATCAGTACCGAGTCCATTTCATCCGTGTTCGCATGAAGATAAAAGTCTGATAGAGTTGATATAGTTGAAATTACACTGCCCGTAGACTTATCAATAAATGATATTTGATAACTATACACCATATCGGCGTCTATTGCCTGCGTAAACTGAAATTGATATTTTTGATTATGTTTAATATTCTTTAATATTTCTTTAACACTTGCTCCGGCGGGAAAAACAGGAGCTGCCTTACCAAAGGTTTCAGCTTCCTGAACCGGTGTATAATAAAGCAATTGTGATTTATCTATTTTAGGCGACGGTATCAGCCAGGGCGTCTTAATTTCTTCTTTATTTGCAAAGTCCATTCTGGTTATTTTAACATTGTTATTTTTATCAACTTCAACGTAAAGGCCTTGAGATGTTTCTTGTGCTTCGGCCGTTTCATAACCGCTTGCAATATCAATGAAAGTATTTCCGTTTTCATCATCCTTAGAATGATTGGAACAATAATATGTTGAACCTATGCCGATAGTTGTAAAGTCTCTTTGCCAGATGCTCCTCTCATCATTTTCCGGGAAGTGGAGATGACCGCAAAAGAAAATAACCTGGGGATAATCTTTAAATACACTATACAGATCACTTCCATTCCAATATGCGCCCTCATTACTGCCCAAATTTGTTCCCGTAATGTTGGGGTGAGATGTAACAAAAATAGGCTTCCCCGGACGATTTGCTGCCGCTTGCACAAGTTGGGCTTTCAACCATGTAATATCGCTGGCAGCATATTTTACTCCTCCGTCATATTGGGCACAATAAACTGCAATAAAATCATAACCATTAACTACTGTATGATAATTCCCGGCTTTAATTTCTTCGTTTGTTGCTCCATGATATGTCTCATCACCGAAAACATCTCTAAATAAATATCCACCATTCCATGCTGCACCCTGAAGTTGATGATTATAGTATTCATGATTTCCTAAAGCAAATACAAATCTTGTCTTAGTTAAATCTATTTTACTATTATCAATAACTCGTTTTAGTTCAACTACCTGATCTGGTATTCCGTAATCTGTTAAATCACCGGAAATAAGAAGCGCATCAAGATTTCCATTAGCTTTTTTATTAAGCTGATCAAGAGCCTCTGCAAGTTTTTTTGTAGGTATAGCATCCTTCCATTGAATGTGGGTATCTGAAATAGCTGCAAATTTCAATACTACATTGTTTTCATCAAATTGCACAGGAGGCAGAGATATTGGCAATAGACCATTTATATTTTTACTATCATCATTCTCTTTTTGACTCAACTCATTATTATTATTAACTACATATTTATTACTATCGCCAGCTAATGTGTTAATTGACGAATTTAAGAATATTATAAATACGACTGCTAGTGTTGTTATAAATATATTTCTCATTAATATTACTTCTTCATTCATATTTTTATAATTTTTAAGAATCACAAAGATAACGTCCTATTTTATAAGCATCATTTTCTTAGTTTCTGTATAACTTCCTGCTTGAATCTTGTAGAAATATACACCTGAAGACAATCTGGAAGCGTTGAAAAAAACGCTGTATTGACCTGCATTTTGTTGTTTATCAACTAAGGTTGCAACTTCTCTACCTAATAAATCGTAAACTTTTAAAACAACTTTTCCAAATGAAAGAACATTGTATTGAATTATAGTAGTTGGGTTAAAAGGATTTGGATAATTTTGGAATAATGAATAATTACCCGGAATTTCTTTTTCCGTTTCTATACCGGTAACATCATTATTGCGAACTTCATACTCATCATCAAATATCCACGAGCCGCCGGGCGTTACCCTGTATTTGACATATCTTGCTCCCACAGCGCTGGATAGAGTATTAATACATTTGTAAGAAGAAGCCAATGTACCGGGAGGAATATTAGGAAGCGTTAAATTTCCTACATCTGTAAAGTTAACATTGTCCGTGGAGACTAATACATCGATTTGCGCAGGTAAATAAACAGAGGAGGCAATATACAGATAATCGGCAATGAACTGCTGCACAAGTTTGTCCCTACCCAAATCAATTACAACATCCCTCGGAGTTTCGTTCGTATCATAAACTCCTTCCCATGCAGGATCTCCTTTGGAAGCGATACGGGCATAACTTCCATCAGTCAGTTTTGTATTATTTTCATCGGGATAACTTGCATTTGCCGGTATCGAAACAGTATAAGAACAGCCGCCGGAAATTTTATTGGGAAGAAATACTGAATTGCCTGTATTTATAGTAATCTGGGAAGTCGAATCTGAAATATTACCAGCAAAATCATACGCCTTTACATAATATGTATAATTAGTGCTCGAGTTCAAACCTGCATCAGTCAAACTTGTAACCAAAGGAGTACTTTTTGTCGCACCATCTAGTCTGGAGACTTGTTTTTTACAAATCTCTATTCCATTGCGATATATATAATATCCACACACACCTATACTATCCTTAGAAGCATCCCAATTCAGTGCTACATTTCCGTTAGTCTGGAGTATTGCCGTAAAGTTTGCCGGTATTGTCGGTGGTGTTGCCTCAAGCGTTCCTGTATTGAGATAATCGACATAGGTCGCTTGAAAACCAGGGTCTATATTGTTAGGACTTTGATAGTGGCAGTATGCAAATGTCATATAATTATCTACATACGGTTGTTCTATTTGCATTTGCTTTATAATACGATCCCATGTTGCGGAGGTCCAATCGCTTTCAATAAATGTTTCAACATCTGACCACATTACTAATCCCGTTTTTGTATTGACAGCCTGGAAGAGAGATGCAAACCAACTTGCTAAATTACTTAAATTTAGTCCCCCAGCACCTATACAATCTTGTGGGCAGAATATATCCCCCGTAGTGGTGTGCAATCCGGAAAGAACATTTTGCCACATGGCTTGGTAAGCTTGGGGTGTGCCATCACTTGAATTCATAAACGGGCACCACATGAATGGAAGCTTTTCATTTGTCGATGATAAATGATCTAATTGTATATTCATTGCAGTCATTAGTTCGTTCTGCTGTGCTTCTGTTGAAAAGCTTACATTATCTACTTCATAAGCCCAATACCATCCATAAAATGCAGTCGGATACTTGCTTTTATAAAGGCTCCAAACTTCATCACATACCTTATTATCAAATTCCATTTGATTGTATAACCATGTTGTGTCAGCGCCATGGGCACTCCACCAAAGATCATTTGAACTTATACCTATAAAAACTTTTATTCCGAAAGTTTCTGCATTCCTCAAACATATATCAACCATATCCCGACCGTTAAGACCGCTATCCAATTCCGTATTTGGCAGGGTTGAAGGATAAAGTGTTTGAGTTATTTCACCAGCAGTACATTCAGCAACGGGACCAATAACAAGGTAATGCATTCCAGCATTTTTCATCGCCGTAAATTCCTGCTGCCACCTTGCGTCGGTCCAGGAGCCACAAAGCCATGCCTGAACAAATGAACCATCTGCCACGACTTTACTTGCACCGGACATTGCAATAGTTGACATCATTATTAAAAACAAACAAAGTACCCCAATAAAAAACGACTGTCTTTTCCCAAAAGTATTTGTTTGACTCATATGGACGCACCTGAAAACTTTATTTTGCATTTTTTTTACTTCTTTCAAAATATTTATTTTTAATTTTCAGCAAAAAATATTGCGAAGAACTTCTGTATCATTTAACTTCTTACCTTCATCAACTTACCACTTAATATTTTTTAGTATTTTAAAGGTTTTCACTAAACCTTAAAGGTCTGCAATGAGTTATTTCAACAAGACCATTTTATTGTGGCTATATAACTGCTTAATAATATAAAAATGTTGTCCAAGACTTTTTTGAAAATATTTATCTTGGACAGATTTGTTACTTGTCCAAATGTTCGATTATTCTTTTCTTAATTCTTTATTTTTCTACTATATTTCATTTACTTCTTTTGTTTTTTTCTTCAGGCTTATTGTTTTGTTTGTAATAATCGGTTTTGCCCAAATTCCAATACTAAAAATATAGCCGAGTGCTAAGTAAATAATGAACATACCTATCCTTAAACCGAACATATCTCCTATCCATCCAATAATTATTTGAATAGTTGCTCCGCCTATTATCGCCGTACATAATATTCCCGCAAAGGAGCCATGATGATTATCTATTGAGTTCAATGCTAAAGAAAAAACTATTGACCACATTACCGAAAGTGAAAAGCCTACCATAGGAAAGGCAATTAATGCAGCACTGCCGGGTCCAAATAATGCGGTAGATAAAAATATTACTGTCAAAATAACGGCTCCTAATAATATCTTTCTGCTATCAAAAAGTTTTAATAACCCTAAGCCAATCAAACAGCCTATGGATAACATTCCCCAGAACCAACCAACAATTGAAGCGCCAACAGTTAGAGGATCATAATTATGATATGTATAAAGAAATTTAGACAGCCAATAGGAAACACCCTGCTCTGTTCCTACATAAGTAAAAATTCCGATAAAATACAGTATCACTGTTTTTTGCTTGAATAAATTCTTATATACCTCCCACGTACCTGCTTTTTCATCTTCTTTTCTTTCAACAGCCGGGAAATGGGAAATAGAAATAATAACTACCATTATTAAAGTTATTAATGCAAATATCCAATACAGTGAAGTCCAGAGAAGGTTAGCAGAAACCAGCTTAGAGAAAACAAAATTTAAAATGTTCTCATCTTGGTTTTGCCCAAGACTTCTTACGAGGTAGACCAAAAACAGCGGGGCAATGAATGAAGCGCCTCCAAAGATTGATTGGGCCAAAACAGAGTTGAAAGCAAAATTTTCCTCACCGCCCGACACTCTTAAAAGCGGATTGATCGCTACCTCGAGCATTGCCATCCCTGAGCCAATTAAGAAAAGTGATAATATAAAGATCAGATAATACGGGAATAAAGAAAACAAAAGAGTACCAGCAAACGCTACTACAAATGCGGTAATCATAATTGTCTTCTCTTTATACTTTTCTACAAGCATACCGGCCGGGATCGACATTACTCCGTATGCAATAAAAAATGCAAAAGGAAGAAGAGCTGATAGAGTTAAACTAAGATTAAAACTTTTTATTACATCCGGGTTAAGAGCGCCCAATATATTTGTTAAAAATGATATGATAAAAAAGACAAGAAATATTAAACACACGATATAATAATTCTTCTTCATATTGTTCTACTAATCCATATAATGCTGAATAATAAATTATTTTATATTCCAACCGGACACTTTTAGAAAAGGAGCTTTTCCCCCAAGTCAGCTTTAGAAAAGTATACTTTAATTAGCCTTTTTCCCTCCGAAAGAGTAGTATAACATTCTTTGGATATTGCGAGTGAAAATCATTTTTCATCCTTTATATTTGCTGCTGCCTACCAGGCCGGTTTTCCATTATTTTATATCATTCTATCTAAGGCTAAATATGTTAGCATAAGATGTCATGGGAGATGATAATTTTCTATGCCATTATAATGTGCATATAGATCAAAAGTCACTTTTCTATCACCGTAAGTAATCCAGAGTGAGCATCCATATTGCTTTAATAAATATTTATCCGTCAAATATTTATACATTTTTTCAAACCATCCTAATAGATATTAAAGTGAAATCTGGTAAAAGATTGACCCTTAATGGTCACGGAAAGACGCAGAACCAGAAAATTCCGGATCCGATCAATGTTTTACCATTCAATTGATACTTTTGAAAGCATTAATAAAAACCGGGTTTACTTCCAACTGCTACATATTTCCTGTAATTTAATCGTTGAATAAAATATGAAGCCACATTAACAACGATTACATTTCAGTTAAGATAGTTTAAAATAAGATTACTTTTTATGTCTGCTAAAGACCTTCAGTTCATCTATGGCAGTTATAATCTGTTTCGCCATTTTGCAATGCGTTTTAATTGTCGGGTGCCCGTTACAAACGTAACCACCAGGGAAATAATCAAACTGTGCATAAGCCACATCTTTATTACCACTTGAGTTTTCATCCTCGACGACCTGCCTGATATTTTTATAGACCCAATCGGGGTATATAGCAACTGCAAGAATTTTAGTTCCCGGATAAACCCGACGAATGGTAGCTAAAAATGTGCGATAGGTATTCCGGAAAATTTCGCTGTTCTCTTGGGAAACAACACTGTCCTTGTTACTCAGCCCGGAAAAATCGTTCCCCCCCAAGGCCAGCACCACCAAATCTGGCTGCCACGAAGCGAAGTCCCATTTTGGTTCACTCCTCTCCATGAGCGTCCGATCGTAGAACTTAGGCATTGCTAAATCCATATTACCGGTCCAATCGCAGAGCATGCCAATACCTGAGCGGCATATTGTGTGATAATCTGCTTTATAATGGCGAGCTATCATTGCCGCGAATCCCAGATCAATATTCGTTACTGGGAAAGTAGCCGACCACTCCATTTTTAAATCTTTTGCCTCATTCCCCGCAGCAGCAGTAAATGAGTCACCGATGAACTCAATCTTTTTTTGGTGCCTTATATGGGGATGGAAAAGCCGCGCGCCACCATCTATCAGAAACCCGGAGAACGTGTAGACGGTATCGAAAGAGAAATTGCGAAGGCTCAGTCGAAGTGCGTGATGTTTTTTTGGTAATGAATCAGAAAGGATATAATCAGCAGTACCCTTTTTGTCACCATGAAAAACACCATAAGACTTTCCATCAATTACAACGTTATAATATCCGGCATTGTCATTCATACGAACGCCAATACTTCTTCCGCTAAATTCAATGCTAACAGCAATGCCCGGCCATGAATATGCAGGATTCAGTGAATCACGGAAGTCCCATCTGCCATAGTATTGTATATCAGGATTATTTGCTAAAATAAAAGCATAAGATTTGTTTTTTTTATTATTAATGGCTTGCTTATCTTTTGCAACAACCTCGCTGGGAACTACTACAATAGAAAAACTAAAGAAAAACAGATAAAAAAAAAGATTGATTCGTGCCATATTTTTGTCATGTTATTTATATTAAAGTAAATCATTTTAGCTATACACCTTGTTTAAAATTGTCATCATTTATAAAAATATTTTATTTCCTCAATCATCCCGGGACAGTGAATTAACAAATCTTTTTACTATCTCTACAGGCCTTGTTATTGCTGAACCAATACATACTGCAAACGCCCCTAACCGGATCGCCTTCCTGGCTTGTTCGGTGGACCAAATTCTTCCCTCTGCAATGATTGGCGTTTTAATTCTTAATGCAATTTCCTCAATAAGTACATAGTCCGGTTCGTACTTTGACGGGGCTTGTCCTTCAACATACCCCGACAAGGTAGTGCTGACAAAATCTGCCCCTTCTTCCGCCGCAGCCAATCCTTCCTGAACATTCGAAATGTCTGCCATTACTTTACCGGCTATTTTAGATTTAACCAATCGGAGGAATTCAATTCCCGACAATCCGCCGGGCCTTCGGCGGATAGTTGCATCGACTGCAATAATTTCTGCGCCGGCATCTATAAGTCTCAATACATCATCGATGGTAGGAGTAATCAATACCCTGCCTGAGTCAAACGTTCCTTTTGTCAAGCCTATTATTGGAAGTTGAACGACTTGCTCCACTGCTTTCACATTCTCAGGGTCCCTCACCCTCACACCAACGGCTCCTCCCAGTTCCGCTGCCTTCGCGAAAGCAGCAATGAATTGCGGGGAGTTAAAGGGACTTCCTTCTTCTGCCTGGCACGATAAAATTAGTCCTGTTTTCAATATAGCCATAGGAGTCTCTCTCATTTAAGGTTAGGAAAAAATCTGCTAATCATCTCTTCATCCTTTCATCCAGATCAATATCATGCCCATAGTTGGTGTTCAACGCAATCAACACTTCTTCAAATGCCAGTGCCGCCGCTCCCAGGATTCCACCTTCTTGTGGAAAATCAGAGCTATCGATTCGCAGCTCTCTCGTATTCGACTTCATCGCAATCTGCATGACTGTCTTCTTGAATTCATCCAGGTATGTATGTTCCAGTTCCAGTAAACTGCCCGATATTATGATGCTTTCAGGATTGAATACGTTAACCAGCCCGGCCATTGCAACTCCGAGTCTCCAGCCCGCTGCTTTCAAAAGAGCAGATGCAGACGGGTCTCCGGCTTTGGCAGCTTCGCTAATGATCTTTGAAGATAATTCCTCCCTATCGCTCACCAAATGTTGAAGAAGCGGATTCACGGAAGCCCATCGTGCAATACCGGAGCCGGAAGCGAATAGCTCGATGCAGCCCCGACCTCCGCAAGAACATTCAGGTCCATCAGCATCAATACTTATATGTCCGATTTCCGAAGCAAAATTGTTCGATCCTCGCAACAGTCTGCCGTCAACATAAATGCCGCCACCGATACCTGTTCCGAGGACGATAGCGATGAAGTTGTCAAGTCGCTTCCCTTTGCCAAAGTGCTTTTCAGCAACTGCAAAACAATTTCCATCATTATCCACAAAGGCAGGAAGATTAAACCGTCTCTCTATTATCTCCTTCAGCGGGATATTTTTCCAGCCTGAAATTAACGAAGTTGAGGCAACAATAATACCTCTCTTGAAGTCCACCCGTCCACCAGTCGAGATCCCAATACCTGCAACATTATATCCTGCGGCTGTGCAAACACTTAGTTCATCCTCAACTAACGCCTGGATTGATTGAATAATGGATTCATGATCCTTAGGCGTGGGCTGCTTTTTCCATTGGATGACTTCTCCTGACTCATTTACAATTCCAATTCTCAGGTTCGTGCCACCAAGATCAATAGCCATGGCCACATTCAACCCGGAATTGAAATGGGAATCAACAGAATCTGACGTAGACGTCTTTTTCATAGATGTGCCTTCAGCAAAATAACGGATATCTTCATATAATTCACTTTCGATGTATTCCTTCCGGGTAAACATTTAATGATGCGAATAACATCCTGAACAACGGGAAAGAAACATTTTTAAGTTTATCGAATAACATATTTTTCCAATTCCTCCAGTGATTTTCCCTTGGTCTCCGGCATTACCTTCAGTACGAAGATGAAGAATGGGATTTCTAACAAGGCAAAAAACATGAACACGTTTCCACCTCCGAAGCAAGTAAGAGCGATTGGGAACACAAGACCGACGACCGCATTTACTGTCCAGTCCACGAATGTGCCCAACGATTGTCCTTTTGACCTGATTTTATTAGGAAAAATCTCAGATAGAAATACCCAAATAACCGCCCCTACTGAAAAAGCGAAGAATGCGACAAAGACGAAAATGCAAACGACCATCACCCCATTGCCAAAATAATTACTATTATAATAATGCAAGGCGGCACCAAACATCGATAGAAACATTCCGACTGCTCCAATCATCAACAGCGGTTTGCGACCGATTTTGTCTATAAAATACATTGCCAGAATGGTAAACACCAGGTTGGTACCGCCGACGCCGATAGCTTGCATCATTGCTGTGCTTGTGCTTGCACCTGCTTTCTCGAATATCATAGGAGCATAATACATTATGACATTGATCCCGCTTAGTATACCAAAAAATGGAAGGAGCACGCCGCATAAAATTGCAAAGCTGTATTTTTTTTGCAGTAGTTTTGTGGTACCGAAATCTTCTTTCAGTGATAGAATTATCTCGCTCAGTTCCGATTCAACATTTTCTGCGCCGACCGATTGCAGGACCGATTTCGCTTTGTCGGATTGATTTTTCTTGACGAGCCATCGAGGACTCTCCGGTACAATAAACAAAAATGCAAAGAAGATAGCGGACGGAATCGCCATTATTCCGAACATCCATCGCCAGTTGTCTCCGCCGGCGTTGATAAGCAAATAGTTCGTGAAAAAAGCAACAAGAATTCCGATAACAATATTCAACTGCACTACCGCCACCAATCTGCCACGAATTTTTGCCGGGGCAATTTCAGCGATATACATCGGCGCCATGACAGAAGAAGCTCCGATGGCAATTCCTCCTAAGAATCTGAAGACTAGGAGTGTATACCACCCACTTGCCACGGAACACCCCAAAGCTGAAACGAAATAGGTTGCTCCACAGATCAAGAGCATGAGGCGTCTTCCCCACAAATCTCCCGGCTTGCCCACGATAATCGCTCCGAGAACTGTTCCCCATAGTGCAATCGACACAGTAATCCCGAGTGTCGTGTCCGACAGGCTGAAATATGCGGTTATAAATTTCGTTGTACCCGAGATAACGGCAGTGTCAAATCCGAAGAGAAAACTGCCGAGTGCAGATACGACCGTAGCAAATAAAAGTTTCTTGTTCACTGTATGCCTACTCCTTATCTAGCGTGTTCACCGCGTGTTTGTGTTCAGAGAATTTGTCATCATAAGTTATGGCCAAAGTAATCTCCGATTTGAAGACGCCCCTCCAAACCAATGTCTTTGCCTGATTCATGCTCTGTTAAGCTAACTTTGCTTGGTTTAGTAACCTGAAATCAATTTCTATCCTTTGTATCCATTGCTGCCGTCCAGACCGGTTTACCTCTATTTTTTATTATTCTATCTATGGCTAAATACGTCAGCATCAAATGACGCGGAAGATGATAATTTTCTATGGTCTGATTCTGTTGTTTTTGCTCAAACGTTACTTTTCTATCAGCGTAAAAAATCCAAAGCGGGTATCCATATTGCTTTAATAAATATTTATCCGTCAAATATTTATACATTTTTTCAAACCACCAGTTCTTTGCCCATTCGTCACCGGTTTGTTCAATAAGTATCATAATTCCATTTAAAACCTCTTGCTGTGCCCAAAGAACTTTGCATAATTTTTCAACTTCCCATAAATTTTTATCAACATTATTTAAACTCCGGAAAACCCCGCCATATACGCCATCCCATGCAACTTCAGCATGTCGTTTAAATCTTTCCGCGGCAATTTGAAATAATTTAACGTCTTTAAGTTTAATTGCCCTTTCCATAATTGGCCAAAGAGTTTCAATCGATATACCCGTATAAACAAATTGTGATAATTCATTATTCGGGCAGGAATAATCATGATTTAATAGTTCATTATTAAGTTTGAATTCGGGATTGAAGTGTTTATTAATTACAGCATCTGTGCATTCGGAAATTATTTTCTCTAAATCAGGATCATTTTGGGATTCAAGCATTCTATTAATAGTAATAATCATTATCATAGAAACACCTTGAATTTTCGCACCGGGAAAAGGGAATGCATCAGGGCCTTGATAGTCCGTTACAATTCCAGGATAATAATCCGGATTATTATAAATTTTCCAGCATTTTAGAATTATATCTTTTGCCAAATTCCAGTATTTCCATTCCCCGGAAGCGCGGGCGTATTCATTTAATCCTTCGGCAACTAAAATATCGCCCGATATTTGTTTTGAAGAAGGCGTAAGAGCATTACCTTCGCGGGAAATTGTGTCAGGCCACAAGTCATCGCCTTTGGGTTTGGTCTTTAAAATCAGATTTAAAGAATTGCGGGCAATATTTAAATATTTTTCTTCTTTTCCAAAATTACTATAAAGAAATGAATAGACCCATATGCCTCTGCCTTCCGTCCATGTGGCCTTATCGGTATTTATATTTGTACCGCCGAGGTCAGTGTTACACATAAATCCGCCATACTTATCATCAATTACATATTTATCCATAAAAGGAAGGAAATCTTCAAAAAGATAATGATGGTAATCATCGCGGAGTTTTAAAAGTGATGAATCACCGAATTTTAATGGAATATCATCAGAATATAAATTTTTCCTGATAAGATTATTTTTTTTTAGTAAGCTTTCAGCATTGGCATATTTAGACAAAAGAATGCTGCCAATTGAAGCTGCCATAAATTTTCTTCTATCCATTATTTGCAATCTTTCAAATGATTGTCTAAAGTGCTTGATACTTTTTCTAAAAATCAGTTATTATTTTTCATCGATCTATTTTTTATTCAAAGAATTAAAAAACAATATGGAAACTTTCTTTGCTCACTTTGCACCTGAAACATCATTATTGCGAACTTCGAACTCATCCTCAAATGTTAATTCGTCGAACCACCTTGGGGTCGGCACCGTCCTAAAATTGACATACCTCGCGCTTACGGGTTTTGATAATGTTAAACGATATTTGTATGTAGCGGCTGTTTCATCATAAGGCAAATTAGGGTGTGAAAATTTTCCAACATCTGTCCAAGTGACATTATCTGTCGAAACTAAAACATTTACTTCTGCCGGAAGATAAACTAATGCTTTGGGTTCAAGCAGATAATCTGCAATAAACTGCTGCACATGCATGGTTTTACCCAGATCAATAATTACATCCCTCGGTTTTTGATGATTATCATGAAAACCCTCCCACTTGGGGTCTTCAATTGAAGCGCTGTCAGCATAAATTCCATCTGTCAATTTTGTATTCGTTGTTTTTAAATTGTTTGTATAATCAGGTATAGAAACTGTATATGGACACCCGCCGGAGACTTTGTTGGGAAGAACAGGTATTATGCCTGTATTAATCGTTAACGGTACTGTTGGAACAGAAAGATTATTAGCAAAATCATATGCTTTAACTTGATACGAATAATCTGTATTTGAATGCAAAAATACATCTGTTAAGCTTGTAAGAGAGGGATTAATGTTTTTATGCCTTCCTTTAATCGGAACTTGTTTTTTACAAATCATTATTCCATTTCGGTATACATAATATCCGCAAACTCCTATATTGTCCGTGGATTCATCCCAATTCAATACAACATCCCCATTTTTCTGAAGCACTGCAGTAAAATTGGCTGGAGTACTTGGTGGTATAGTTTCAAGGGAACCGGTACTAAAGTAGCCTATGTATGTTTTATAAAAACCCGGGTCTATATTGAAAGGGCTATCATAATAGCAGAATTCCCATGTAATGTAATTATCTACATAAGGCTGTTCTATTTTTAGTTGTGAAATTACCCGGTCCATTGTAGCAGTAGTGTTATCACTAAGGTCAAATGTTTCAACATCAGACCACATCGCCAATCCCGGTTTTGTATCTACCGCCTTACGGAGCGCAGAAAACCAGCTTGCAACCTGATTTAACTTGAGCCCGCCGGCTCCTACACAATCCTGTGGACAGAATATATCTCCCGCAGCGGTATGCAGCCCGGCAAACACATTTTCCCACATTGTCTCATAAAGGAGGGGAGTCCCAAGGTTTGAGTTCATAAAAGGACACCACATAACAGGAAGCCTTTCATTTGCAGCAGTAAGATGATCCAGTTGCATGTTAACGGCATTAGTCAGTACACGCTGTTGTGCTTGTGTTGTAAAATTAACATTATCAACTTCATAAGCCCAGTACCAGCCATAAAATGCATCTGGGTATTTATTTTTGTAAAGACTCCATAATTCATCACAGACTCGGTTATCGAAAACCATTTGTCCGTAAAGCCATGTAGAATCATTCGCAGGTGAATCCCACCATCTGTCATTCACATCAATGCCGATAAAAACTTTTATCCCTGCAGATTGTGCGTTTCTTAAACATGCGTTGACTATATCCGGATAAGTAGTACCGTTTCTCCCCTTCGCCATTTTTGTATTTGGCAGAGATGAAGGGTAAATTGTAGTAGTGACCTTACCGGGGAAACTTTCAACGGCAGATGCAATGACGATATAATGCATCCCTGCATTCTTCATTGCAGTAAACTCCTGCTGCCACCTAGCATCTGTCCAGGAACTACAAAGGTCTCCTGTTATAAACGAGCCGCCTATTACAGGTTTACCTGACTGAGCCGTACTTAGAACAGGAACAAATAACAATGATGAGATAAGGGCAGATAAAACAAGAATATTTATTTTATATAATACTTTTAACATAAAAAACCTCGTCAATTAGAATCGATGATTAAATAATTTTTCCCCGGTAAAATAACCGGGGCTGCCAACAACAACAGCCCCGGAGTACTGGAGGGAACCCTAACTAAAAAATATTATTTCATAAGAATCATTTTCTTTGCTGATACAAAGTTACCAGCTTCTATTCGATAGATATAAATACCGGAAGCCAATTTACTTGCATTGAACTGATATGTATAGCTTCCCGCTTGCATATAGCTATTTACAAG
>Ga0182027_10003319_pt1 | contig 25639 bp, 16 predicted proteins | sample 712E1DmetaG_FD_121300 | JGI IMG/M metagenome (GOLD analysis project Ga0182027, IMG submission 121300) | Permafrost microbial communities from Stordalen Mire, Sweden - 712E1D metaG (Illumina Assembly) | ecosystem: Environmental > Terrestrial > Soil > Wetlands > Permafrost | place: Sweden...
ATACTCTTGATATCGAGAATAACTCCCAAAAGAGTTATTACCCGTTATCAACTGTAAATCATATACATAATTCAAATAATCAAATTATTAATAAAAAAGTCAACGTAATTTAGGCATTGACATTTTAACTACTGACTACTAACTACTAGCTTCTAGCTACTTTCTTAAAATAAAAAAGGTGCCTCAATCAATTTGAAGCACCCTGATATCATATTGGCCGATATTATAAATTACAAAGACCCAAGCAATGATCCAATGGTGTTGGATTGGTATTTACCGGCTTCTAACTTTGCTTTCATTTCTTTGAAGCATTTTATCGTGTAATCAACATCTTCTGCTGTATGTGAAGCAGTTGGTATGATACGCAACATCACAACATCTTTGGGTACAACCGGATAAACCACGATTGAACAAAAAATGCGATATGTTTCACGTAAATCACAAACAACATTAGTTCCTTCTGCAACTGTGCCTTTCAGAAAAACAGGAGTAACTACCGATTGGGTATTACCGAGGTTAAATCCATTTTCACGAAGCCCATTTTGCAACCGTGAGGCAATTTTCCAAACGTTTTCCTTAAGTTCCGGATTTGTTTTAAGTATCTCAAGTCTTTTCATTGCACCAATCACCATTGCCATTGGTAATGATTTTGCAAAAGTTTGTGAACGCATATTGTAACGCAGGTAATCGATTACGTCTTCTTTACCGGCAACAAAAGCACCAATGCCTGCCATAGATTTGGCGAAAGTTGCAAAATAAAGGTCAATTTCTTCCATAACACCAAAGTGTTCGGAAGTTCCGGCACCTGTCTTTCCCATCGTCCCAAAACCATGAGCATCGTCAACCAGTATTCTGAAATTGTATTTTTTCTTAAGATCGACAATTGCTTTCAGATTACCAAGGTCTCCGGCCATTCCAAAAACTCCTTCAGTTATAACCAGGATACCTCCGCCGGTTGTTTCTGTAAGTTTAGTGGCACGTTCAAGTTCTTTGTCCAGGTTTGCCATATCGTTATGAGGAAAAACAAATCGTTTCCCGATATGCAGCCTTAAACCATCCAAAATACAGGCATGCGATTCAGAATCATATATAACGACGTCATTTCTGTTAAGTAATGAATCGATTATGGAAATCATTCCCTGATAGCCATAATTTAACAAAAATGCATCTTCTTTTTTCTCAAATGCGGCAAGCTGATTTTCAAGTTCTTCATGTTTGGATGTTTGTCCCGACATCATTCTGGCACCCATAGGATATGCCAAACCCCATTCTTTTGCAGCTTCTCCGTCAACTTTTCTGACTTCGGGATGGTTGGCCAGTCCAAGATAATTATTCAGACTCCATACCAAAACTTCTTTGTCACGAAATCTCATTCTGGGCTTTATTTCACCTTCCAGTTTTGGAAACATGAAATATCCATGTGCAGCTTTCTGATACTGACCTAAAGGCCCCCTGCTCTTCGAAATTTTATCAAAAATATCCACGATTTCTTAATTTTAATTAAAACAGCACAAAAGTAGTTTTTTTTATATTCATACCAAATGAATAGTAACTCATCAATTAAAAAGGCTATAGCATAACATACAAAAGATGGGAATGTTTTGTCAGTGATTTGTAAACTGTAAACTGTGATATGTATATAGGTATTTAGGCTGAAGGAATTTAGACTGTAGGATGATAAACGCAATAATTAAATGTGCTAACAGCCTAAAAGCCTTCTTTTGAAAGTGATTCATAATCTGTAATTTGTTTACTGCTTACTGTAAAGTCCCCAAGTCCATGGGACATTTCCCCTTGCTTGCATGGGGAAAACAAAGTACAACCTTTTTTATTACAGAAATCATGCGCGAAATTCAGGGTACAATCTATATCAATGTATTTCTAATTTCTATGTAGTTAGAATGAAGTCCGGATCTTACCTCAATGTTAAATGTTCACAATATCGCACCCTAATCATCGTTCGAATGAAAATTAGATTTTTGATTAAGATAAATTATTGTAAATTTGCGCCACATTTTTAAAGGAATGAAGAAATATCCCAGACTTGTCATCTCAATTTTAATACCATTGATGGTCGTCGGGTGTCAAGGCTATGAAAAGGTTTTAAAAGGCAATGACTTCCGGCTGAAATATCATGAAGCGATGAGATATTATAAGAAAGAAGACTATGTAAGAGCTGGTGCGCTTTTTGATCAGGTTGCCCCGGTTTTAAGAGGCACAGAACAAGCTGATACAGTATATTTTTATCAGGCACTCAGTTATTATAAACAGGAAGATTATATCCTGGGTGGTCACTACTTTCGTATATTTGCCAGCACATATGGGGGGAGTCCATTTGCTGAAGAAGCGGAATTTATGAATGCATACTGCTCTTACCTGATGTCTCCTCGTCCGGAACTCGATCAAAGCAGCACACTTGATGCGCTACAGGATTTTCAACTCTTTTTAACCAAATATAAGAATTCTAAAAGAGCGGATGAATGTAAAAAATACCTTATCGAATTGCGTGAAAAACTGGTTGATAAATCATATATATCAGCGAAACTTTACTTTAACCTGGAAAATTATAAATCAGCTATCGTTGCTTTGAACAATAGCCTTATTCAATATCCCGACAGTAAATACAGGGAAGAAATTCTCTATTTAATGGTAAAATCATGTTATGAGTTTGCATACAATAGCATAAAAGTAAAACAAAAGGAAAGATATCAGAATACTATCGATGAATACTATTCCTTTGCAACTGAATTTCCGAATAGTAAATACCTTAAAGAAGTAACTCACTATTTCAAGCTTTCATCAGAAAACTCCGGAGTAGTTAATAATAATGACTTGAACTTAAAATAGATATGATGGATTATAAGAAATCTAAAGCGCCTGTAACAACTGTTACCCGCAACATTAAAGACTTTGAAGATAAAGCCGGCAATATATATGAGGCCGTTGTTATTATGGGTAAGAGAGCAAATCAGATCAGTGTTGAGATTAAAGAAGAGCTTAACAGAAAACTTGAAGAATTTGCAAATTACACCGACAACCTTGAAGAAGTCTTTGAGAATAGGGAACAAATTGAAATTTCCCGTTTTTATGAGCGGATGCCAAAAGCTACATTAATTTCTATTGAAGAATTTGAAAGTGATCAAATTTATGTGAGGAAACCTGAGGAATAAGAATTAATTCTTATGCTGAAAGGGAAAAAAATATTGGTCGGAGTAACCGGAAGTATTGCAGCTTATAAGGCTGCATATCTTATCAGGCTCCTTGTTAAAGAAGGAGCAGAAGTTAAGGTTATTATGACAGACCTTGCCAAAGAATTCATTACACCGCTGACGCTGGCAACATTATCAAACAATCCCGTTTTAGTTGACTTTTTTAACCCTGAAAATGGTTCCTGGAATAACCATGTAGAAATGGGCATTTGGGCCGATGCGTATTTGATCGCTCCTGCAACAGCAAATACAATCGGTAAATTAGCGCATGGTATTTGTGATAATCTTTTACTTACTATTTATTTGTCTGTAAGATGTCCTGTTTTCATTGCTCCTGCAATGGATATGGATATGTTGAGACATTTGGCCACTCAGGAGAATATTCAAAAAATTGCAGCAAGAGGCAATATAATAATTGAACCGGTTTTGGGTTCTCTGGCCAGCGGTCTGGAGGGTAAGGGACGAATGGAAGAACCTGAAAAAATTGTGGAGGTTCTTAAGCAATTTTTTTCTAAAAAGGAACCCGAAAAAAAAAAGTCAGATAGTAAATTAAAAGGTAAGAAAGTTTTAATTACAGCCGGTCCTACATTTGAACCCTTTGATCCTGTCCGTTTTATAGGAAATTATTCTACCGGGAAAATGGGCTACGCTATTGCAGAGGCCTTCGCAAATGCAGGATCGGAAGTATTTTTAATCAGCGGCCCTACCGGTTTAACACCATCCAAACTGATTCAACATTTTGTTCAGGTACGAACTTCTGACGAAATGTTTACACAATGTTGCTTATTTTTCCCGATTTGCGATATAGCTATTTTATCGGCTGCTGTTGCTGATTATAAGCCAAATGAAATGGTTGATAAAAAGATTAAAAGTTCGGACAAAAATCTGGAAATAAGTCTTGTGAAAACTATTGACATTGCATGGGAACTTGGCAAAAGTAAAAAACAAAACCAGTTAATGGTGGGCTTTGCACTTGAGACAGACAATGAAATTGAAAATGCCAGAGGAAAATTACTAAAGAAGAATTTTGATCTTATAATTCTTAATTCTTTAAAAGACGCCGGAGCCGGATTTGGGTTTAATACCAATAAAATTACTATTTTAGACAGAGAAAATAAAATTCATAATTTCAAGTTAAAGTCTAAGAGCGAAGTTGCAATGGATATCCTTAACATCGTAGCTGAAAAACTGGGTTAAAATGAAATATTTTTATTTAAGTATTATTTTAATTGTTTTCGCTTTAAAAAACAATGTCTCCGCACAGGAACTGAATTGTTCCGTTTCTATAAATTCCTCAAAAATTCAGGGAACAAATAAGGATGTATTCAATACTTTACGAAGCGCTATTGCTGATTTCATGAACAATTCTATTTGGACAAACAATGTGTTTGAATCTAATGAACGAATTGAATGCAATTTAACAATTACACTTAACGATTATAAAAGTGGTGATGTTTATGACGGGACTCTGCAATTACAAGCTAGAAGACCAATATTTGGAACTTCCTATAGCACTGTAATGCTTAATTATGTAGATAACGACATACAATTTAAATACACGGAATTTGATCCTTTGGAATTCTCAGAAAATACGAATATTTCAAATCTTTCTTCTTTTTTGGCCTATTACGCTTACATAATTATTGGCTTCGATTATGATTCTTATTCACTCAAAGGAGGAAATCCATACTTTCAAAAAGCAGATAAAATTGTGAATAACTGCCAATCAGCTGCTGAATCTGGATGGAAAGGGATTGAGAGCAGGGCGAGAAAAAACAGATATTGGCTGGTGAATGACATCCTCAGCGAAGATTATTCACCACTTCGCACATTTACATACAATTTTCATCGCCTGGGCCTCGATGTAATGGACCAGAATATTGAAAAGGGTAGAGGAGTGATTAAAGATGCTGTTCTTGATTTGGAGAAATTTTTTGATGCAAAACCAGATCCGTTTTTATTTTATTTCCAGGTAATACTTGATTCAAAATCGGACGAAATCGTCCAGATTTTTTCCCAATCACTTGCAGATGAAAAGAAAAAGGTTTTCGATGTAATGGTTAAGATTGATCCTGCAAACCCCACTAAATACGCATCATTAAAGCAATAATTCCTTCCCGTTAAAAATATGTTTATAGTTTTTATTTACTAACCAGTCGTTAGCTTAATAGAAATCAATAGTTTTACGTTTAAACAACCTTTACATGCTTAAATCGATTTACATCGATAATTATGCCTTAATAGAAAGACTCGAAATAGAATTCCGGGAAGGCTTGACAATTATTACAGGAGAAACCGGGGCAGGAAAAACAATTCTTTTGGGAGCTTTGGGATTACTTCTTGGTAAACGGGCAGATTCTTCCGTTATTAAAGATATTGAACGCAAGTGTGTTGTGGAGGGATTGTTTAGGGTAAAAGAATATGGCCTTGAAGAGTTCTTTGAAATACATGAACTGGATTATCAACATGATACTATTATCCGCAGAGAGATTACTTCCAATGGCAAAAGCAGGGCCTTCATAAATGATACACCTGTTAATCTGGATTTACTCCAGGAACTCTCACTTTCTTTAATTGATATTCATTCACAACACCAGAATCTTTCTCTGAATGACGAAAACTATCTTCTTTGGATAATTGACAGTTATGCAGGTACAACCCCGTTAGCAGAAGCTTATACTCATAAGTATTTTGATTTCCAGAAGGCTAAAAAATATTATTACGAAAAACGTGATATATACCAAAAAGATCAGGAAGATCTCGATTTTATTACTCATCAATTCAATGAACTCCAATCTTCCAGCTTGAAAGAAAATGAATTATCGACTCTTGAACAGGAATTTAATATACTCTTGCATGCCGAAGAAATCAAATCCGGACTGGAGAGTATTCTTTTGCTTCTTCAGGAGGAAGAAACAGGAATAATTGGCAGACTTCGTCAAACGACCGATTTGTTCTCAAAAATTAAATTACACCTGCCAAATATATCGGGATTGGAACAACGCGTTCAAACTTCCTATATCGATCTGAAAGACATTGTTGATGAGGTTTCCGGATATTTTGAAAAGACAGAATATGATCCGGTAAAAATGGAGGAAATTCGTGACAGGATAGATATTCTAAACAGTTTACTTCAAAAGTATAAAGTAAAAACTGAATCTGAATTAATTGACTTTCTGAAACAATTGGATAAAAAATTGCAGGACAATGCCGTTGGTGATTATCAGCTGGAACAATTGGCCAGGGAATTATCGGTGAATGAAAATGAAATGCTGCTTGCTGCGCGTGAATTGTCAACAGCCCGGGAGAATGTATTTCATAAATTTGAAAAGGAAGTTATAGATTTACTCCGTCTTTTGGGAATGATTAACGCAGAATTTAGCATTCAGAATGTTAAGGTGGAACCATTCTTAAATGGCATTGACAGAATACAATTTTTGTTTTCTGCAAACAAGAATATTCCTTTGCAAAGTATTTCAAAAATAGCCTCCGGAGGTGAACTTTCCAGGCTTATGCTTACAATAAAATATTTGGTTTCCAACACTTCAGGCTTGCCAACTATAATTTTTGATGAAATCGATTCAGGAGTATCCGGTGATATAGCAGATAAAGTTGGAAATCTCGTAAAGGAAATGGCTGCAGGTATGCAGGTTATAAATATTACCCATTTACCTCAGGTTGCCAGCAAGGGCGATCATCATTATTTGGTATATAAATCCACTACCCAAAATACGACCAATACCTATATAAAAAAACTTAATGATGCAGAACGATTGAGTGAAATTGCAAAAATGTTGAGCGGCAATTCGGTTACTGAAGCTGCCATCGAAAATGCAAAAGTGCTGTTGAGGAGCAATGGTAAACAGTGAACAGTAATCTGTAATTTTTAATCTACTGATTTCTGAATACTAGCTTCTAATGCGAATAAAGAGTCAAAAAAAAATAAACCGCAAATCACTCAAAGTAGGCGCAAAGAACGCCAAGAATTTTTTTTATTATTTATTAGTACTTAAAAGGTATTGACTCAGTGATGAAATGGTCAATGCAATGGGGTAAAAATAGATCTGCAATTATATTGGTTCAATAAAGCACAATAATTGACTTTGCGTGCTTTGCGTAGTTTTCTTTGCGAACTTCGCGGTTAAAATAGATTCGCTTAATTTAACTCTTAATTGGCATTACTAACTACTATTATTTAAATTTATTCTAAATAGTTATTTTTAAAACGGCATTTACTTTAATTTTGCAGCTTGTTAAAATAAAAATCAACTATGGCTTATAATTTACTTAAAGGGAAAAAAGGAATAATTTTTGGTGCGTTAAATGATATGTCTATAGCCTGGAAAGTGGCTGAACGTGCTCATGATGAAGGTGCAGAGCTGGTTTTTTCAAATACAGATGTTGCACTGCGACTGGGAAATTTAAAAGATCTGGCCGATAAATATAATTCTGAAATCATTCCGGCTGATGCGACCAACGTCAAAGATCTTGAAAAATTGATCATCAGGTCACAGGAAATTTTTGGCGGTAAAATTGATTTTATTCTTCATTCCATCGGTATGTCACCCAATGTCAGAAAGGGTTTATCATACGACAATTTGAATTATGATTTTTATCACAAGACACTCGATATTTCTGCTTTATCTTTTCATAAAGTTTTGTATATCTGTCGTAAGCTGGATGCAATCAATGAATGGGGATCGGTTGTAGCATTGTCTTATGTAGCTGCCCAAAGAACATTATATGGATACAATGACATGGCCGATGCCAAGTCACTTCTTGAATCAATTGCCAGAAGTTTCGGATACATATACGGACGAGATAAAAAAATAAGGATAAACACCATTTCTCAATCACCAACCATGACGACTGCCGGTAGTGGAGTAAAAGGCATGGACAAACTAATGGATTTCTCCGAACGGATGTCACCGCTGGGAAATGCATCGGCTGACGATTGTGCCGATTATTGTGTTACATTATTTTCGGATCTTACGAAAAAAGTAACCATGCAAAATCTTTTTCACGACGGCGGCTTCTCCAGCATGGGCATGAGTCAGCGGGCTATGGCGCAATACGATAAAAGTTTCCGGGATTGCTTGGGTGAAGGCGACTAATAATGCGAATTAAGAGTTGGAAAATAACAACAATATATTTGGGAATATTTCTATATATCAACGTATTTCAGACATATTTTTGTGAATTTTAGTGGCAGTTTGTTTATTTTATAGGATGTTACAAATTCAGTACAGGCTACTATGAAGCAACTGATAGAATGTGTCCCCAATATCAGTGAAGGCAGAAACACTGTTACAATAGAACAGTTAAAACAAACGATCATAGAAGTTGAAGGAGTTAAGCTGCTTCACACCGATATAGGATATTCGGCCAACCGTACTGTTTTTACTTTTGCAGGCACACCGGAATCGATAGTTGAAGCAGCATACTGCTTAATTCAAAAGGCTTCTCAGTTAATTAATATGGAAAAGCATACTGGGACCCATCCTCGCATAGGTGCTGTTGATGTTTGCCCCCTGGTTCCGATTGCCGGAATTACGATGGATGAAACCGTTATTTATGCAAAAATGTTGGCTGATAGGGTGGGTGAGGAGCTTCATCTGCCGATATATTGTTATGGATATGCATCCGGAAGTGAAGGAAGATTCCACCTTGAAAATATTCGCAGAGGGCAATATGAAGGTCTGAAAGAAAAAATGGTAAAGACAGAATGGAAGCCCGATTATGGAACTTCTGAATTCAATGCCCGGTTTGGCGCAATGGCCATTGGCGCCAGAAATTACCTGATTGCTTTTAATGTGAACCTGGATACAAAGGATATTTCAGTCGCCAGAGAAATTGCAGAAGAAATCAGGGAAAGTGGATATTTAATGAAAGGTACAACCGATATTAAGAAGGTCAGCGTAAGAATACCAGGTAAACTAAAAGCAGTGAAAGCCATTGGTTGGTATGCCGACGAATTTAATTGTTCGCAGGTTTCTACGAATATAATTGATTATAAAACTACATCGATCTATACAGTATTTGAGACTATCGTTGAATCGGCACATCGAAGAAATATAGAAGTCACTGGTTCGGAAATTATCGGCATGGTGCCATTAAATAGCATAATTCTAACCTGTGAAACTATAGAAAAAGCGATTGTGTTCCTGAACGATAAAGAGAACGATGATTTACTAATAGAAGTTCAGAACAAACTTGGATTAATCCTGAAAAATAATGGCCGGTTTAGAGAAAAAATCCTGGAAAATTCCATGCCGGACTTGTTCTTTTAAGCCTGATATTTTTGAATTTATTATATAACATGCCGTATAAACTTTATTTTTCCCTCTAACTACCAGCCACTATCTATTATCTGCCAATTTGGATTAAGAGTTTGAGATAACAATTAATTTGGTTATAGTTCTATTTATCAATGTATTTCAAACACATTTCTAGTGAAATTTAGTGTTTTTGTGTCTCAGCCTGCCGGCGGGCAGGTTAGCGGCTGATTTTTTTTTTGCCACAAAAGCACTAAAACACCAATAAACACAAGGACTTACTAAAACTAACAAATATATTTAACCCTTAATTCGCATTACTAGCTAGTGACTTCTGACTACTTTTCCTATCTTTTGCAAAACAATTAATCTCCAAAAAATTACATGCGATTTTTAACACTACAAATAGAAAAATACCCTATTCTTTTATTTATAAGGTATTTAAATTGGGGTAGTATTTTTTATTTATAAATAATTTTCTTTAGATTTGAATGGAGGATATAGAATATGTGCATATCCCCAAAGGAAGTATCTTTTTATTGACCTATTATAAACCTAAAATTTCTATCTATGAAAAGAATTACTAGTATTCTTTTATGCCTCATGTTCATGGGCTTCACGGCCTATGCACAAAAAGTTCAAATTTCGGGTACAATTACCAGTGAAGAAGATGGTAGTGTCCTCCCTGGAATTTGGGTTGTTATCAAGGGCACAAATACAAGTGCTACCACAGATGCAGAGGGTAAATATACAATTAAAGCTCCCGCAGATGCTGTTTTGATATATAGCTTTGTAGGAATGAAAACTAAGGAAATTCCGGTGGCTGGTCAAACAACAATTGATGTTGTTCTTCAGCCTGACGTAACCAATGTTGCAGAAATTGTTGTAACTGGTATTGGAACAGCAACTGATAAAAGAAAGGTTGCAATTAGCGTTGAAAGTATAAAATCGAAAGATTTAAGCACTTTACCTTCAGCATCTATAGACCAGGCCTTGCAGGGGAAAATTGCTGGTGCTCAGATACAGTCTGTTTCCGGTCAGCCCGGACAACAATCGAACATTATCTTCAGAGGTATTAATACATTGGGTTCAACTCAGCCCATGATCATGATTGATGGGGTTGAAATAAATACAGACAATAACTTTAATGGATCAAATAATAATTTCAGCAGCCGTTTGGCCGACCTGGACTTAAGCAATGTTGAGAGAATTGAGGTTGTTCAGGGTGCTGCTGCAGCAACAATCTATGGTGCACAGGGTGCCAACGGTGTAATTCAGATCTTCACCAAAAAAGGTACTGCAGGAAAATCAGAAATTTCTTTTAACAGTTCAATAAGCAGTAATGAGATTCTGAGAGGAAATTTTAAATTTCCCGACAAACATTTCTATGAAACGGATGAACAGGGATATATAATAGACCAAAATGGCAATCGTTTGGTTGAGAATGCTGGTGGTGTAAATGGTCAGTATGCAGCCCCTGTTGGTGATCCGAATGATCCCACTACATTGTGCAATAAGCCTTTCGTGGAAAAAACATACAATCCGCTGGATGAAATATTTAAAAAATCATTGACTTACAATAATTCTCTTTCAGTGACCGGAGGTAACAATTCAACTACTTATGCAATTTTCCTTTCGGATCTTAAACAGTCCAGTGTAATGAGAGGAACTTACCAACGTATAAATGCAAAAGCTGATATTGGTTCGGAAATATTTAAGAATTTTAAAGTCAATATTTCTTCTACCTACATTAATACAAAAAATACCACAGGTTCTATTACAGGACAGGATAACACTGCAAGTCCACTTGGGAGTGCAATGTTTGCACAACCTTATATGGATATGAATATTCGCGATGCAGATGGTAATATGTTGGGAATACTTCAGGCTGGCGACAACAGTACCAATGCTCTATTTGGCCTGGAAAATGAGCTTTTTAGTGCAGATGTCAGCCGCGTTATTGAAAATATCGATTTAAATTATAAGCCTTTCCAATTCCTGGAACTAGATTACAAATATGGTATTGATGATTATTCATATAAATTTCAGGACCTGATTAAAAACCAGGATGCCTATTCGGTATTCGGACTTACTCCGCAAGTAGGTCACATCAGGACATTAAACGATAAGGCGACGACCCAAAATTCTATAGTTTCAGCTTTTCTGAATTTTGGCAAAAACGATTTAAAATTCAAGACCCAGTTGGCCTTCGATTGGCGCAGCTATTCCACCGATGAAATTGAAGCAACAGTCTCAGGTATACCTGCTGAAGATAATATAAATTTAAGCAGTGGTGCAACTCCATATATTTCTGAGTATGCTACTGAATTTGTTACTTATGGATATTTAGTAAATCAGCATATTGATTATAAAGATATGCTTGGTATATCAGGAGGTTTCAGAACCGACTATTCTTCTGCATTTGGTAAGGGTTCAAAACCCTTTACATTCCCTAGAGCAGACGGATATTTTCGGGTATCTCAATTGCCTTTCTGGGACAATATAAAAAATGTATTTCCTGAATTAAAACTTAGAGCTGCATATGGCGAAGCCGGTGCTCAGCCTTTAGCATACGATCGTCAGAAAACATTATTAAGGAATACAATCGGTAGCCAATCCTTCCTGCTTTCGAAGGTTAATCAAACGAATGAAGCTCTTGGAATCCAGGTTTCAAAAGAATTTGAAACCGGTCTGGATCTTAAAGTCGGACTGAGCAATTCAAACTGGTTAAGTTCAGTTATGCTTTCACCCACATATTGGAGGAAAAAAAGTGATGATGTTATCTGGGATGTGGAAATTCCGCTCAGCCGGGGTGCAGTCAGCTATAAAGACAATGCATTTACCCTTTCAAGTCATGGAATTCAGTTTTCCATGGACTTAAATGTTTTAAAGTCTGAGAATCTAATTTGGGATTTAACAACTACTTACGGAAAAGGAACTAATAAAGTTGATAAAATCAGCAACCATCAGGATATTGTATTAGGCAATAGCGGTTCAGGAGGATTTATCTTAAGAGAAGGATCAAAAGTTGGCGTATTTTACGGATATGCCCCTCTTTCCAGTGTTGATCAGACTGCTTCCGATGGCTCAAGATATATCGATCCAGCCGATGTTGGAAATTATGAAATTGTCAATGGTTATGTAACGAACAAAGCTTCAAAACAGGTTGTTTATTCTTCGGAAAAAACGGTAATTGGTGATCCCAATCCTAAATTTACGATGTCGTTTACGAACAACTTCCAGATCATGAAATTCGTTAGATTTTCATTCCAGATAGATTGGTTTAAAGGCCTGCAGGTATACAATCAAACCAAACAATGGTTGTATCGTGACGCAAATCATTCTGATTTTAGCAAAAATGTTACTATCGATGGCCAGACAGGACCATATACTGCATACTGGGAATCATTGTACAATGCAAACGATCCATCCAGTCCGTTTGTTGAAGATGGTTCTTTTGTAAGGGTAAGAGAGATCGCTTTGGCGATTGATTTAACTAAATTGTTTTCAATTAAACATGTTAAATTATTAGAGATTAATTTTTCGGGCCATAACCTGTTCACTATTACCAAATATTCTGGTTTGGATCCTGAGTCTGCAGCTAATCTCAACGATCCTACTCAAAGGGGACTTGATAATTTCTCGTATCCAAACTTTAAAACATACACTGCAGGTTTGAGAGTTAATTTCTAACATTTTAAAACTTTAAAACAATGAATAGACTTAATTATATTATTCTTATAGCGTTGGTGTTATTTACATTCAGTTGTAAAAAACAACTTGATACAATAAATAAAAATGAACCAACACTTGGTACTCTGAATTCCGAAAGCGGCATTAAACAGGCTGCTATGGGCGTTTATGGTTATTTTGTCACTTCCGACGGATTATTTCAGGAAGGAGGCTTGCTGAGTCAGAACTTTTCATGGTTTACAATGACAAACCATGAAATTATGGGTGATGCAATTTATTGCCCTTATGGTAATATGGGTTGGAGATGGATTAACAGACCTGCTGCTATTACACTCGATGACAATACCGTTGTGAATCCTCCGTCAGGTGGTGACCAGCTTACCGAAATAACAAGGCTGAATTCAAGGGCACAGGGAAATGATAACCCTATGAAACATGAATGGTATTCAATGTATGTGGTCAACAACATGGCCAACCTGGTACTTTCGACACTTAATACGAATTCTGTTACTTTCTCGAGCAATTCTGACACTAAAATTAAAACTTTGGAAGCCTGGTGTTATTTTTGGAAAGCCTATGCATATTCAAGAATTGGCTCATTTTATAATGCCGGAGTTATTACATCTGAATATGATGCTACAAATTCAGATTATGTTACTCACCAGGTTATGATAGATACTGCAACTGCCTTATATGATAAAACAATAGCAATCTTGAATTCAATTCCGGCAGACGATAATGGTTATAATGCAATCTTAAGTAGTGTTATTCCATCTTATTTTTATGCGACACTTCCAACAACTGCCGAATGGATCCGAAACATTAATACCCTGAAGGCACGCAATATTTTAGTCAATATGAAAACAAAAGACCTTACACCAACCGATTGGCAAAATATATTGGATCTTGCGAATAACGGTATTCAGGATGGAGATTTTATTTTTGTTATAGTACAAGACCCGCGAATCATTAATTTTGGTAGTGTAAACTATAGTGTTACGGCAAATTCTTCTTTTGCATTTTCGAGTGAACGTCTTGTCGAGGATTTTAAAGACACGGTCACTGATTTAAGATTCCACAGGTATTTCGAACCATTAGATCCTCCTATTGTAAATGAAAGGGGCAGGGGTATTCAATTTGGTACAAGCTTTCAATTTATTGACGGAAGTGATATCGCCTCAAGTTCTACCTTTACTACTTATTCAAAACCTTTTATTTATATCGGAGGTTCGTATGAAGAAAACGAACTTATGAAAGGAGAGGCTAACATGTATCTTGGCAATGTAGATTTGGGTCTGACCAGTGTTGATAACGTCCGGGATGTACAAACCTCAGGTTTAGCGCATGTTTCGGGTACCGGCTTAACTTTGGCCCAGGCTAAAGAAGAATTTAGAATGGAACGCAGGATTGGATTATTGCTTAGAGGTCTGGCATTCTACGATGCAAGAAGATGGGGAGTTATTGACCCTGTTGCAAGCGGTGGAGGCAGAAAAGGATGTTGGGTTTTGGATGCTGATGGCAATTTTAATTCAAATGCCACTTTCGACTATCAATATCTTAATTATTTTCCTGTACCGGCAAACGAGACGGATTTGAATCCTCCAGCAACCGGTTCAGCAGATACGGGTCCTCTGGTAAAAAAATAATATGATAAAAAACCGCTCCCAGGAGCGGTTTTTTATATAATATAATACCTCTGGCGCACATCCCGCCGATGGCTGGACAAGTTCTGTGATGCGTGACAAATTCATTCTGTATCGATAATAAAACCTCGAAAATCTCGTTTTCAACTTCGATTACTTTTGTATAATGAAATATCACACAGGAAATTCATCACTTCAAACACAGGCTTTAAACTATTTTTTATAGATTTGGCATTTTGTCGCCAGCATGATATTGCACCGGTTTATGTATAAAACCCTACTTCTTTTCTTCTTGGTATTCCCATCTCTGCTTTTTGGACAGGCTCGCCAAATAACAGGTACTGTAATCGGTGAAGAGGATAAGCAACCCATTCCCGGCGTGACTGTTATCGTTCCCGGCACCCAGATTGGCACGGTTACAGATATAAATGGAGTCTATACTATCAATGTACCTGGAGAAACTGATTCATTAGAATTTCGTTTTGTAGGCCTTGAAACTCAGCGGATTTTAATAGGAGATCATAATAAAATAGATATCGTTCTGAAATCAGAAGTGTTTAAATTGAAAGATGTTGTTGTCACGGCCCTGGGTATTACCCGTGAAGCAAAATCGCTGGGATATTCGGTTACTGCTGTGAAAAGTGACGATATTACAAAAGGCAATGACCACAGCGTGCTCAATTCATTACAAGGTAAGGTTGCCGGGGTAAATATAACATCTTCATCGGGTGCTCCCGGTTCTTCAACAAGAATCATGATGCGTGGGGTTTCTTCCCTGACAGGGTCTAATCAGCCTTTGATAGTAATTGACGGCATACCGGTATCCAACACTCAATCGGGCAGCAGTTCAATTAATGGAGGTACTGATTTTGGAAATAAATTAAATGATATTAATTCCGAAGATATAGAATCAGTTTCTATACTGAAAGGGGCTGCCGGTACAGTACAATATGGTTCCAGGGCTGCAAACGGCGTTATTATTATAACAACCAAAAAAGGAAACACAAATACCAAAACTGTGGTAAGTTTTAATTCTTCTTATACTGTTGAAGAGCCACTCAGACTTGTAAAATATCAAAATGATTTTGGACAGGGTCTTTATGGAAACTCTGTACTTCATGAAAACACAAGCTGGGGACCTGCTTTCGATAATAAAATGCATCCATGGGGAAATACAGTCGACACTTCCATTCGTGTTAAAGTATACAGAGCCTTGCCCGATAATGTGAAGGAGTTCTTTGAAACAGGCAAAAGCTATAATAATTCCATTTCGATTAACGGGGGTAACGATCAAACTACCTATTACTTTTCTTATAGTAACATCACTGCTGATGGTATTTTCCCGACAAATGCCGATAGCTATACCAAACATACAGTGACCCTGAATAGTTCTCATAAAATTTCGAAAAAATTTCTGACTTCCGCTTCCTTCAATTATATTAAAAAGAAAAGCAGCTTTGTCCCAACCGGTCAGGGAGGACAATCTGTATACAATCAGGTCATGCAAACTCCGCGCGACATAAGTCTGAGGGAAAATTCCGATATAAACAGTAAATGGAATAACCTCGACAATTATTATTCATATTATACTGTAAACCCCTATTTCGATCTTATCAATAACAGCAATGAACACAATGAGGACAGGATTATAGGCAGTCTGGAAGTTAATTATTCTGTTCTAAAAAATTTAAATTTCCTCTGGAGAATTGGAGGAGATGTTTCAAATGAAATGGATAAGATGTATCGGGAAAAAATAAATCCGGAAGGTAACAATCAATTTGCTTCTGTTTATGATCCCGGTGTAGATGCAAAATCATCACTGAACCAATCTCAGATAAATAACGACCTCATTCTTACTTATAAATATGTGGCAAAAAGCTGGTCGCTCGAATTAACTGCCGGGAATTCGATTAACCAACGATCGACTAGCGGGTTAAGCGCATCAGCAAGTAATTTAAGCCTGATTGGTTTCCCTAATTTATCGAATACGACGGAAGGTCAGTTAGCCACTGAAGGCTATGGGTTAAGAAGGTCCGTCGGACTATATGGCGGAGCTGATTTTTCCTATAAGGATTTTCTATTTGTTTCTTTGAATGGACGAAACGATTGGAGTTCGACTTTACCTCCCGGTAATAATTCGTTTTTTTATCCCGGTGTAAATGTGGGTCTTGTAATATCCGACTTATTTCCTTCAATCCGGCCAATTCTGCCCTACGGAAAATTAAGGGCAAGTATAGCAAAAGTAGGTAATGATGCCCCGCCCTATATGGTTTATTCAGTTTATGGACCCGGATTTCATAGCGATGGATTTGGTTATTTGACATATCCGTTGAATAATAACGGGAAAAATGTGAATTCTTATGATATCGGAGATCTCATAACCAATGAAAATCTCAAGCCTGAATTGACAGAAGAATATGAGCTGGGTACCGATCTCAGATTTCTAAAAAGCCGCCTGAATGTCGATTTCACTTATTACCATAAAGCTACTACGGATCTTATCTGGCCGTCTCCTGTGCCTACAAGTACCGGTTATCGCAGCCAAATGGAAAATCTGGGTAAGATGACAAATTCGGGCATTGAAGCTATGGTTACAATTATACCAGTTAAGAAAACAAATTTTCAATGGGAAGTATCCGTAAATTACACCAAAAACAACAACAAACTTAATTATCTGAACAGTGAACTTGACAAGGCTGTATTGAATTCACTTCAGATTGAAGGTGGACAACAAATTTTATGGGAAGCCATTCCGGGTATGCCTGTAGGTGTTTTTGAAGCACGTACTCCAAAATACTCAAACGATGGGAAAATGGTGGTTGATAACCAGGGGTTGCCGATTGCCGATGATAAACTTAAAATTTATGGGAATTCACAATACAAATACTTTGGAGGTATTACGAACCAGATTACATATAAAAACGTTTCTCTCTCGGCTATACTCGATGTCAGAGAAGGTGGAATAATGTACTCACGAACCAAAGAAATTAGTCTCTGGGCTGGAACTGCACCTGCAACGGTTTATAACAATCGTCAACCATTTATCATTCCAAATTCGGTTGTTGAAGTGAGCACGGATAATAATGGACAACCTGTTTATGACGAGAACACTAAACCCATAGACAGGGTAAATCTGGTTAACTATTGGGGGAATGGGGGTTCAGAGTTGGATGGTGCAGACCTGATTGATAAATCGTTTGTTAAACTCAGAGAAGTTGTACTTTCATACTCAATACCGGAAAAATTTCTCAAAGAAATTTCAATAAGTAAACTGACATTAAGTTTAATAGGTAAAAATCTATTGATTTGGACACCTTCGGATCAAACATTCATCGATCCTGAATCAACCACTTTTGGTAATGATTTACAGGCAGATTTTGGTGAATATGGTGCATCACCTTCGACACGCAGCCTCACAATTGACCTAAGAATTTTATTTTAATGGGACTTAAAAAAGTAATATTTGTAATCTTTATAATGATTTCGCTGCCTTCTTGCAAGAAGTGGCTTGATGTAAATCACGATCCCAATTCACCTGAAACTGTTGGTATTGCAGATGTACTTCCATCCGGCATTTCTTCAATTTCGTATGTGATGGGCGGAAAATATCAGATCCTGGGGGCTATCTGGTCTGAACATTGGACTCAATCGCCCGGTGCTTCTCAATATTCCGGAATTGACGATTATAATATAAATAGCAGCAGCTTCGATAACAATCAGTTTGGAGAACTGTATGCAGGCGCTTTGAAGGCGTTTGAATTTGTAAAAACAGAATCTGAAAAACAACAGGAATGGAATTATTATTTGATATCGAATGTCATGCAAGCATATATTTTTCAGATACTTGCCGATTTGTATGATCAAATTCCTTTCTCAGAAGCTTTGCTCGGCGACAATGGAATTATGTCGCCGCATTACGAAAATGGACAAGATATTTATGATAGTTTGATTGTAAGGATCGATAATGCATTGTCAAAAAACCTTGACAAAAACAATCTGAAAAATCCGGAAGAAAGAGATTTGATTTTTAATGGCGACATGGATCAATGGATTAAATTTGCAAATACCGTAAAATTGAAATTGTACTTACGTCAAAGTGAAGCCAGACCCGATATTGCTAAGGCAGGTATTCAAAAATTATATACCGAAAAGGCTGAATTTTTAACAACGGATGCAATGATGCTGGCATTCCAGGATATCACGGGCAGAAGGAATCCATTGTATGAAACTGAAATAATATTTTCAGGGGGGAATCCGAATCTGATCCTTAGTCGGACTTTGCATAGTTTCCTTCAGAGCAACAGTGATTTTGACCGGCTGGATCGGATGTTCAATACACCTGCAAATGGAGGGTCACATAAATCACTTGAACAAGGGAATTACCACGCCCCCGGTGAAGCTGCAAGTATTAACGGCTCCAGTTATTCCAAGCCTGTTATGAGGGCTACTAATCCTGTATATTTAATGAGCAGCAGTGAGTCTTATTTTTTGCAGGCTGAAGCCATTATCCGCTATAATGTTGATTCCTATGACAAAGCAAAATTATTGTATGAAAATGGAATAAAAGCCTCATATGAGCGATTACTTTTGACGGATGAGAAGGCCGCAACATTCTATAACGGAGCCTATAAGCTCCCTTCCAATGGCAGCCCTGCAGAAATAATTATAAAAAGTATTATTGTTCAAAAATGGGTTGCATTGGCCGGGATACAAAGCCTGGAAACGTTTTTTGAACGCAACCGGACACATTATCCGGAAACAAGCAGTGTTTCTGCCGATAATGCTGATTACAAACCAGGAACTTTTACTGTATCTGTAAACAATGTAACAAGTGGGAGGTTCCCGAAAAGATTGGTTTTTCCGGAATCAGAAATTTCCGGAAATCCAAATACACCACCAATACAGCCGGTATGGAAAGCAATATGGTGGGACACTAAACCCGACTAGAGCATATATAACAGGATGAAAAAATTAGGATTATATTTGATGACTTCTTTAATTGTGCTCACAGGTTGCGAAAAATGGTACACAACGGATGATGTATCGCATGCATCGTATCTGCCAAAATTTAATCTGACGGGAGGGGCATTTATATCGATAAGAAAATCTGATACTGCCGAATTTGTAGATCCCGGTGTTACTGCAGAATCAAACGGTGAATCTTTGACGGTTTATTATTCCGGAAATGTTGTTGATTCGGTAGTGGGGGTTTATTTAATTACATATTATGCTACAAATTCGGACGGTCTTAAAGCTACTGCGGAACGAATAGTGGCGGTGACTGAATACGATGTGAGTAGCAATGATTTGAGCGGAACATATAACACTTCCGTATTTGGAGAATTGGTAAGTTCGAAGGTAAAAAGAATTGATACCGCAGGATATTACGAAAGTGATGATGTTATGGGCTATCCGGGCTTTAAAATGCCCGGTCACTTCGTCGATATAGGCAATAGCCAATTGGTGCTTTTACATGGTGCCGGCTATTTTGGAAAGTATGATGGTTCTGAAGGAACATACTCCAGATCAACCTTAAGCTGGACTTTAACCCTTTTAGATGAACCTTATCAGGGAACAGTAATAACTTTAACCTGGAGAAAATCTGAATAATATGAGACAAATACTGAAAATATTTTCAGTCGTTTTTGTGTTCACGATGATACTGTCTTGCAAAAAGGACAATAATAAGGTAAATGTGAACAACTATCCGAGTGAACTCGCGGGAAATTGGGTGACATTTGAATTTCAGGGTGGCAATCTTAATGGGGCTTTTAGCGCTCCATTTGATATGGTTACTTCTCTTGATCCCGATAGTCTGAATAACCTTATCATTGACAAAATGTATGCTTCGGATTCAAGGGTGCGGGCTGAATACAATTCAACTCTTTTTAAATCGGATACAAATTTATACCCTGTAGACACTATCAATTATGATTACATTGAAGGATATATTAGAGTTAATATGGGCAAACAGCTTGAAAAAATCAGCACGAATACTTACAACATAGCTTTTATTACCGTAGATGGAAATATTTCGTCAAACCCTGTTTTGATTAATTTTTGTTATCAATTGGCGCGTGCTTCCTATTCAAATATTTCTTTCAGTGAATCGGATATTAAGGATGTGATTCTTTTGCATGCAGGATATTACGATAAATATAAAAACTTAATTGACACAACCCTGGTAATGGGATATCGCAGGACGGGTTTTGAAGATGTTCAACACTAAGGTATTCAAACAAAGTAAGATGAAAAGGATATTGAAAAAATATAGGATTGTAACAGTTTTATCATTGATCTTACTCTCTGCAACACTCCTTTTTTTTAATTTAAAATCCGACCATTTTAAAATTGAAAAAGAGGATTCAGAAGTAGCTGAGGAAGCAGGATTTGATAAACCGGAAGGTTTCAACCAATTTTATCAGCAAATAACCACTCCTATTGGAAAGTCTAAAAGTGAATATACCACGAATTATGCATATTTTGAATTTAAAAAAGCTAAGCGGAAAACCTATGCTTTGAAAGCTGCAGGAAATTCTTACTATTGGGTTCAAAGAGGCCCCGGGAATGTAAGTGGAAGAACACGAACAGTTATAATCGATCCCGATGATATAACCCACAATACCTGGTTTGCCGCGGCTGTTAGCGGTGGGATATGGAAGACTATCGATGGAGGTCAAAACTGGCAGAATCTGACGGATAAACAATTAACGGATCTTGCTACTAATACAATGGTGATGGCCCCTTCAAACCACAATATCATATATGCCGGCACCGGCGAGGGATATGGTGCAGAAGGTATGGTAACCGGCAATGGGATTTATAAGTCTGTGGACAGGGGAATTACATGGGATTTTCTCAGTTCTACTCTGACAGGTCATAATTTTCAGTTTGTAAATAAAATTATTGTAGATCGGAAGGATGCTAACATAATTATCGCTGCTACCAACACCGGAATATTTAAATCAACCAATGGCGGAAATTCCTGGGATACGGTATATTTTAAGGGCAATGAAGTACAGGACCTGGCAGTCAATCCGTTAAATCCTAAGACAATTTATGCTGCTGTAAATGGTTTGGGTATAATAAAATCTTTCAACAACGGTGATAGTTGGTTTGATGCTTACAGCGGTATCGGAACCGGGAAAAGGTTTTCTGTCAATGTGAGTCCTGTAGATTCTAATTACGTTTTCACGAACGTTGAGGCCCCAAACCTGGTGACCAATGTATACATTTCAGTCGATGGGGCCGATAATTGGCGTAAATTGTATGATTTTGATAATACTTTTGTAAATTTTCTTGGCATCCAGGGATGGTTTAATAACCTTACAGAACCAAATCCATTCAATAAAAATAAAGTTTTTGTGGGTGGAGTGAAATTAGGCAGTATAGAATTTAAAAATATCACAAATATTGGTGCCGACCAGATTATGAGGGTTGATACTTTTGGTACTGCAACCTTTATGTCGTTTATAAGTTTTGGAGGACTTTATTTTGATGGGGCTATGGCAACAGGTACTGAAGAAGGTTCTAATGTTTTGCCCGAAGATTTTGTAAGTGTTGAAATTCGTTTTGGTCCGGGGATTTCTCAAAAGGCCTGCCGGTTTACTGTACCTGTCGGTCAGGGTGGAGGCGTTCCTCTTGATGAGTATGTCTATAATGATTATACAGATGTCCCCTTTCAGGCATGGGACACAAAAAATAACCGTCAATTAATGGTATCATTTCGTGATCAGGAAAGGGACGGAATTTTTAATCTGATCAAACGACCCTATAAGGATGATATCAGTGGAAGGGAATATTTCTTTGTGCATTCGCTCCAATATAGTGCAACACCTGATGGAAATATCGCGAAAAATGGCGGCGAAAATTATAAGATGCTTTATTTCTTCTGGCCAACACTTCCGGATACGTTTCCTGCAAATAAAATCTGGCAGGGAAATGACCTTCCAAAATCAAAAATATCGGTTCAGTATGGTGCGTTTACCTTACAGAGTGCTACAACAACTATACTTGCCGACAGTACTCGTAATATAAATCTTCATACGGATCATCACGCATTAAATATTGTGATTACTGATTCTGTCAATTCAAAGTTCATGATGATTGATGCCAACGATGGTGGTCTGGGTCTTTCTCTGGATGGAGGCTTATCCTGGGAACAGATTAAAAAAGGATATATCACGACACAATTTTATGGTGTAGCCAAGAAAGCTGGCGCCCAGGAATACATTGGAGGAATGCAGGACAATGGCACCTGGCAATCTCCGGAAGGTGAAAATTCTAATTCTGGATCAGCCTATAATTTTAGAATTTCCGGCGATGGATTTGAAGCCCTTTGGCATCCAGATTATCCGCAACGCATCCTTGGAAGTACATATTTTAACAATATCAAAAAAACTTTGGATGGTGGCCTAACCTGGACCGATGCATCCAATGGTATATCCGAAGGCAACAATGGTACAAAGGATGGTCCCTTTATTACCCGTCTGTCAAATTCGCCTAAAAATCCAAATCTGGTTTTCGCTGTAGGAGGCAAAGGAGTTTATCGGAACACAAATTTTGCAGTCGGACGTTTTCCATGGACATTAATCGAACCTGGAGACGGCTGGTCAATAAATAATACTGTCACCAGTCAACACAATGTAAAAGTATCTCTTGCCGATCCAAAAATTGTCTGGGCTGGTGCAGGTATGTATACAAATCCAAATTTGCGGATATTTCTTTCCAAAGATTATGGTCAGACATTTGATTCGGTAAAAAGTTATACAGGCAAAAGTCAAATGGGATATATTACTTCAATAGCAACCCATCCTACAGATACTGCTACTGCATATTTGATGTTTTCAATGAGCAAACGTCCTAAAATACTTCGCACTACTAACTTTGGTCAGACCTGGGAAGATATAACTGGATTTGTCAGCGATACCAGTAATAATGGATTTCCTGATGTTATGGTCTATTCTTTGCTTGTATTACCCGATAACTCAAACACAATTTGGGCCGGGACTGAAATTGGCATTTTTGAACTGACCAATGGTAAAGGTAATTGGCATTTACTTTCAACCTCCGGACTACCGGCAGTTTCTGTATGGCAAATGTTTGTCCAGGACAATTGTATAGTTATTGCCACACACGGTCGGGGCATCTGGACAGCCAGTCTGTACCCCGATGCAATTGATGAAACCAAGATAAATCCCAATCAGATTATAAAGGTATATCCAAATCCGACAACAGGATTGATTAATGTTAGCCTGACTTCAGAGAATATCGGTGCAATTCAGTTCCGTATTTATAATAATTCGGGTAAATTGCTTCGAACGTTCGAAGATTTAAAAATTCAGGCTGATTTTAATAAACAATTTAGTCTGGACGGATTGCCATCTGGGATTTATTATTTGAATGCAAAATGCGGAGAAATTAGTTACAATTCTCGGATTCTTTTACAATAGTCAAATTCGGAGTTAGAAGTCTTTTTTCCTTACGAAAATGATATTATTACTATATTTGTACACCCTCTGAACGAGGGTGTACTTTTTTATAAACGTTAGTCTTTTTATTGAATTATTATAGAATGAAGGATTTTAATATCAATCATTTACGTGAACTCGAATCGGAATCAATTTATGTTATCAGGGAGGTAGCAGCGCAATTTGAGAAACCAACTTTACTCTTCTCTGGTGGAAAAGATTCCATTGTGATGTTTTATTTAGCCCGAAAAGCATTTTGGCCTGCAAAAGTTCCAATTCCATTGTTGCATATTGATACCGGTCATAATTTTTTGGAAACGCTTGAATTTCGTGATAAACTCACAGAAGAAGCCGGTGTGAATTGTATTGTGAGATATGTTCAGGATTCAATTAATAGTGGTAAGGCAACTGAAGAAAAAGGATTTAATGCAAGCAGAAATGTTCTGCAAACCGTTACATTGCTCGACGCAATTGAGGAGTTCAAATTTGATGTAGCCTTGGGAGGCGGAAGGAGAGATGAAGAAAAAGCAAGGGCAAAAGAACGGTTTTTTTCTCATCGCGATGAATTTGGTCAATGGGATCCCAAAAACCAACGTCCTGAATTGTGGAACCTTTTTAATGGTAAAAAACGACTTGGCGAACATTTTAGGGTGTTTCCATTAAGTAACTGGACTGAGATGGACATTTGGCAGTATATTTATATGGAAGACATAGATATTCCGAATTTATATTTCACCCATAAACGAAAAGTCTTTAACAGAGACGGTGTATGGTTGGCAGAAGCTCCGTTTCTTCCAATGAAAGAAAGTGAAAAAATAGTGGAATTGGATGTTCGTTGCAGAACGATAGGGGATATAACCTGTACCGGATTGACCCTTTCCAAAGCAAATACACTCGAAGACATTATAAGAGAAGTAGCGGCCACCCGCACAACCGAAAGGGGAGGCAGAGCTGATGATAAAAGATCAGAGGCTGCCATGGAAGACCGTAAACGCGAAGGCTATTTTTAACAGTGATCAGCTAATAGTGATCAGTCAACAGTAAATAGTAAAAAGTAAACAGCTTTCAAAATTTAAAATATTTTTAAAAGGGGTTCCTTTATGATTTCACCCTCATAGGGGGAAATGTCCGAAGGACAAAGGGGTCATAATAGTAAACAATAAACAATAAACAATAAACAGTAAACAGTAAACAGTAAATAAGTAATTTCTAGCTACTAACTATTCAATGTCGATGCCTGAAATAAGTTGACCTTAAAACAGGTTGACAAAACATGGAAAATAGTTTATTTAACATTGAAAAAAAAATCCGTCAGTGTCGGTATTTTTCTGAAGATTTCAAGAAAAAAA
>Ga0182027_10003320_pt1 | contig 25635 bp, 29 predicted proteins | sample 712E1DmetaG_FD_121300 | JGI IMG/M metagenome (GOLD analysis project Ga0182027, IMG submission 121300) | Permafrost microbial communities from Stordalen Mire, Sweden - 712E1D metaG (Illumina Assembly) | ecosystem: Environmental > Terrestrial > Soil > Wetlands > Permafrost | place: Sweden...
CCTGGCGCAAATGGTGGGCACCACCCGGTCGCGGGTCAGTCATTTCATGAACAAGTTCAGGAAGCTGGGCTTCGTTGATTACAATGGCAACGGCGCGTTGACGGTCCATGGCGATCTCCTCAGTGTGGTTCTGCACGATTAGTCTGCTGGTTAAACCCTCGGTCATTCCCATCCGACCCGGACGGTAGTCTGCCCTCATAAACTCGGGTGAGCAATTCAGACCAAACACGTGAGCCATGCGGAACAGACACCCGAATCACTCCGGGCTATAAACATAGCAGGCAGGGGACTCGCGAGAGTTTCCAGCCGATAAGAGCCGGGAGAAGGCAAAGTTGGCAGGAGAGAGGCGGCGGGTGTGGCATCATCCCCTCCAGCACGGAGGCTTATGCACTTTCTCGGGTGGATTACAGTGGGGTTGCGGCCCAGTATCCCGCCAAAGGAGCAACCGTGATGAAGCCAAGCACCCAAGACAAGGCCGAAGGCAAGTTTCACGAAATGAAAGGCAAGGTTAAGGAGAAAGCAGGACAACTGACGAATAATCCCGGTTTGGAAGCCGAGGGCACAGTTGAAAAGGCCGCCGGGAAGATTCGGGGGATAATCGGCCAAGTGGAGAAAGCCCTCGAAAATACCAATGCCGGCCAGTAGTCCAATAGTTCTTAATGGGGACGTCGGACACTCCGGTCAGTAGGTGTGATTGAAAAAAAGGAGCTTTAAATGAAAAGATTTACTTGGATTCTTCTGTTGCTGACGTTTTGCGCGACGGCTTTCGCCGGTGAGAGCCAACTGAGAAAGGCAACCAACGTTGTCAACGAGATCATGGGGACTCCCGACAAGGGCATTCCTCATGATTTGCTGGACAAAGCCGTGTGTGTGGGCATCATTCCTTCTGAGGTGAAGTTCGCCTTTGGGTTTGGTGGCGCTTATGGACGCGGTGTGCTGGTGTGCCGCAAGCGCGGGAACGGTCAGTGGGATGCCCCCTCCATGTTCACCATGGGCGGCGCGAGCTTTGGATTTCAGATCGGCGGCAAGGCCACCGACGTCGTCTTCCTGGTGATGAACCCTGAAGGCATGAAAAAACTGGTCCAGGACAGCGTCAAGCTAGGGGCGGAATTATCCGCGGCGGCCGGCCCGGTGGGTCGTTCCGCGGAAGGCGCAACCGATGTTCAACTCCATGCGGAGATTCTTAGCTACTCGCGCTCGCGTGGCTTGTTTGGCGGGGCGTCGCTCGACGGGGCCGTGTACAAGCAAGATGAAGGGGATAACCAAAAGGTCTATGGACGCAGGGTGACCGCGAAAGAAATTCTGATTGACGGCACAGTGCACCCGACTCGTGCGGCCCAGGGCCTGGACGGCGCGCTGACGAAATACTCTCCCTCGGGTGGACGAACGTTTGACCGGTTATAAGCGATCCAAGGGGAGAATGGCAAGTCATCGAAGAGAAACAACTACCGCGCCAGACGCGACGAGCGTCTGGAGCACGAATTCCGGTTCACTCCCGTTCACGGAAAAGGAAGCATGAGAAGAACGCCAGGTGTTGCACTTGTCCTCGCTGTCTTGCTGATGTGCAGCGGTGGCTTGTTTGCGTATTCCGTCCTGACGCATGAGGAAATCGTAGACCTGCTCTGGAAAGATGAGATCCGGCCTCTGCTGCTCAAGCGATTTCCGGCGCTGACGGAGGACCAGATTACGCAGGCGCACGCCTATGCCTACGGCGGCGCCGTCATCCAGGATCTCGGCTACTACCCATTCGGCAGCAAGCAATTCAGCAATCTGGCGCATTACGTTCGTAGCGGGGACTTGGTTCGCGAGATGCTGCTCGAGAGTCAGGACGCTAACGAGTATGCGTTCGCCATGGGCGCCATAGCACACTATGCGTCAGACATTGCCGGCCACCCGGCTGTCAACCTGTCCGTGGCGATTGAATACCCGAAGCTGCGGGCGAAGTTCGGCAACTCCGTCAACTACGCGGAGAACAATGCGGCGCATATCCGAACGGAATTCGGGTTCGACATGGTGCAGGTGGCGAAGAGGCGTTATGCCCCTCAGCAATATCACGATTTCATCGGGTTTCAGGTGTCCCTGCCTCTGCTGGAGCGCGTCTTTCCGGTGGTTTACGGAGTGGAATTGAAAGACGTGCTTCCCCGCGAAAATCTCACCATCAGCTCGTATCGCTACGCGGTCAGCCGGCTAATCCCGGAGATGACGCAGGTCGCGCTGCGGACCCATAAGAAAGACATGATGCACGAAGAACCCACCTTCTCGAAACGAAAGTTCCTTTACCGTCTTTCGCGCGCCGATTATGAAAAGAACTGGGGAAAGGAATACACAAAGGCGGGATTCGGCACGCGCGTGTTGGCAGTGCTCTTGCATTACACGCCGAAAATAGGGCCATTCAAAGCGATGGCATTCAAGAACCCCACTCCGAACACGGAGCAAATGTATTTTAAGAGCATTAATACCTCAGTGGATCAATACCGAGCCTTTCTGGAAGAATTGCGAACGGACTCCCTGCAACTCTCCAACATGGATTTAGATACCGGCAAGAAGACCAAGGCAGCGGAGTACTCGTTGACCGACGACTCATACGCAAAGTTGCTGGCCAAGCTTTCCGAGCGAAAGTTCGATCGGATGTCACCGGCGCTGCGCGAGAACATCCTGAACTTTTATGGGGACCTTTCCGCACCGATCGATACCAAGAAGGACACCGCTGCCTGGCAGGGCGTGCTGACGTCGCTTGATCAGTTGAAGGCGCTGACTCTGGTTCCGGCTAGCGCGGGCAGCCCTCCACAAGCCCTGCCACCGGCCCTGGCCCCCGCTGTGAGTGCTGGGAAGCATTTCGATCGTGCGCTGATTATCGTGCCCGAGAATCAGAATTACAGTTCGGCGAGGACCATTGAAGACAACTTCGGATTGCTCCCTCTCAATTCCGGCGATGGTCACGCCAAGCCATTTACTGAAGTGTGGAAATGACCTCACTCAGCCTGGGGAACTCTCTCAACTGACGGTGAGACTTGGAAATTGAGCACATTTCTCACGCAAATGGGGAAGCTTCCGGTTTCGGTAGGTCAGGAGTGGAATAGAGGGGAAAGTGCGACGCTGTTCCGTGGGCAAGAAACCACAACAGGGCATATCAGGACGGAAGCGTGTAGTTACCGGCCGTGATGACGACGTAGTCCCGCCAGCACCGCTCCACCATCTCCCAAATGTCGCAGGAATGCGTTGTCCGGTAGGCGGTGTCGGGGTTACTTGGACTATGTAGTTTTTCTCCGTCTTTCGACAACTTTGACGAACCGATAAGTTCAAAGCAATTCATACCTGTCTTGTTGCGTAGTACCCGGTGATGTAAGATTTTTTCTATGATCTGGAAAATCTTTGCTCGACAGCCGACGGGCATGGAGGGCTCTGAGGAGTACGCCGCTGAGTGCTATACCTCGGGCGTAATCGCCGTTGGATGGAATGATGTCGGTGACCTCAACAAGTTTGCCTCACGTGAGAAACTGAAGGCAGCGTGCGTCAAGTTTTGGTCCGACGAAAGCAATCGGTCGATTGGACAGACAGCAGGTGTTCTTTGGAACTTCCGTTCGTCAGTTATGGAAGGAGACATGGTTATCTGTCCAGACCGGGAATCTGGTCGCTTTTACATCGGTCGAATTCTGTCGAAGAAAGCTTTTTATGACTGTTCGCCGCTTGGTGGAAAGTGTCGGTTTGCTCACCGCAGAAAAGTAAGCTGGGAGCGCATCCTTCAGTCTGATGAAATTCGGGGTCGATTTGGGGGATGTCAAACAGTGTCAGCGGTCAAGAGTGATCCAGATCACTTGTTCAAGCCACCTCGGCAGCATCGTCGCAAGATTGGCCATCGTCGCCCTCCATTTCGTCCCGATATGGAGTGGGGACCGGCGGCGGAAGACAGCGCCATGCAATGGCTGAAGGCTAAGGGATACAAACCGGAGAATGTGGCGGACCTGTACGTAGGTTGGGATATCACATGTGGTGACGAGAAATTCAAGGTAAAGGGGCGCAAGTCCGAGAGAACTGCTATTCGACTCACGGAGAACGAATGGAAGGCCGCGCGGAAGCTCGGGAAGACATACACAATCCTGCTCTTCACTGCACCGACTCATGAGAAACTGAAGACAGCCAATCCGGAGAAATTTCCTGACCCAACGAGGACCGCAGGATGGGAACGGAAGCGCAGGATAACTTTCGAATACGTCCTTGCGGACTGACATTCAGCGGCGATCGGTTATTGCGTGTAGTGTTATCCTGATGGTTTCTCGGTCTTGGCGGTCCAAGGAACGGTCTCAGTCGCGTGCGTGAGTTAGCGGCAAGCTCTCCTTCCGCGAACAGGCGAGGTAAACTCGCCGCTACAGCATCAAATTGACCCACTACAGGCTCCAGCGGCCGGTTGGCGGTCGATAGTGGCCTCTTAAGCGTAGTCATCCACGATTCAATCCCGATGTCGAACCAACCCTGATTTCGGTAGTGGTGTCATTTTGGGAAAGTTGATTTTTCGTGCGGGCCTGTGAAGGCAGTCATTCCCGCGAAAGCGGGAATCCAGTGGGAGGTTAGACTCATTAGAGCCGAGCAATTCTGGCCCAGACGGACTTGTACAAAGTGGTAGCGCCATTGTCGCCACGTGGATTCCCGCTTTCGCGGGAATGACTGCGCCCCAAATGGAACCACTAGCCTAATTTCGACTGGCCCCACCCTGTAGTCCCCCTCCATTAGCCGGCATGAGCGTTTTTGACCAAAGGTGTGAGCGGTAGTGGCCTGACACGCGCATCGCTCCAGGGTATAACCAATGTGTGTAGAGCTGCCAGCCGGGATCCGGTGCGGGAGCGGCTGACTCCCTCCACGCTTTGCGGGCAAAAGGAGCTTCATATGAAAAGACTGATTCTGGCGTGTATCCTTCTGAACTTCGGCGCGACTTCCTCATTTGCCGGACCAGCGCCCCAAAGCAACCGCCGACCTTCGGGAGAAAGCAAGTGCAGCCATGGATTCAAAGAGTGTAAAGAAAGTCTTAACGACTTCAAAGAAGCTGAACAGTTCCTGCAATTGAAAGCCACCGTCCTGGCGGATTTGAACCGGTTGGAAAAGTCGAGGCTCACAAAACCCAAGACCGCCACTGCTCACGATGCCGATGTAAATTGCCGGAAAACCGGAAACGGCGACATTTACAGCGCCACCATTGGACCGAACAGAATATCGTCCGTGCAAGCGACGAGTGCAGTCCAGCCAGTATCGTTGCGGTCCGCTGCGGGGACTCCAAGGGAGATACCATGAGCACGTTTCAATTTAGGGACCGGTCCATTCCCTCAAGGGGCCAGGAACCTCACACGAAGTCACCCTGCCCCCGGCCACCGCCCTGGAACAAAATCCTGCTCGGAGCAGGACTACTGCTGTTGCTTACGGTCGCGACCGTCGCGGGTGTTTTTATTCACTTTTACCTGCAGTTCGCGCGAATCATTGATGCCCGCTTGGATGGGAACGTTTTCGGCAATCCTTCTGTAATCCTGGCTGCCCCGAGCGAGTTGCATGTGGGACAGCCTTTGACTGCCGACGCGGTCACGGCTCACCTGCGGAGGGCCAGCTACACCGAGGGCCAGGAGGGCCGAGGTGTCGGGAGTTTCGCCGTGACGGGCAAGGGGCTGGAGATCGAGCCGGGCCCCGAGTCTTTCTTCCGAAATGGTCAAATGTCCGAAGACCCAGCGAGGCTGGAATTCAAAAGCGATCGCCTCGTGTCGATTACGGCGCTCCACAGCATGACCGCGTTGAAAACGTACTGGCTTGAGCCCGAACCCATCACGACCCTCTTTGGCGCAAGCCGCGCGAAGCGTCGCCTGGTTCGTTACCAAGACCTCCCCAAGGCGCTCGTGGATGCCATTCTCGCTACCGAGGACCATCGGTTTTACTCGCATCACGGCGTGGATTCTCTCCGGATTGTTGCCGCCGCCATCGCGGATTTCCGCTCGGACAAACGGCTGCAGGGTGGCAGTACGTTGACCATGCAACTCGCGCGAAATCTCTTTTTGACACCTCGTCGCACGATCCGGCGGAAAATCGCGGAAGTCTTTTACGCCATGATACTCGAACACCGGTTGACTAAAGACCAGATTCTCGTGCTTTACGCGAACCAGGTCTATCTCGGGCAACGGGACAGTTTTTCCATCTATGGCTTCGGCGAGGCTGCTTCGGTCTATTTTAACAAAGACCTCAGCGCCCTCACGCTCCGCGAGGCCGCTTTCCTAACCGGGTTGATTCGCGGTCCTAATCTCTACTTGCCCTACCAACATCCGAAGCGGGCAACCGAACGGCGAAATTTTGTGCTGGGGCTCATGCAGAAGGCAGGTTTCATCAGCGCCGGCGACGCTGAACAGGCCTCGAGCGCTCCCCTCGGCCTGGCTGAGCAGAGCGACGAAGCTCGCCAGCAGGCCTATTTCGTGGATATGGTGAAGGCGCAACTGCTCGCTCAGTTTTCCGAGCACGACCTGCTTTCACGAGGCTACCGGATCTACACCACTCTTGATCTTGATCTACAGCGTGCGGCCTCCGAGGGCGCGCGCACCGGCCTGGTCGAGGTGGATCGACAAGTGAAGAAACAGAGGGAACGCAAGAAGACGTCTCCGCTGGACTCGATCCAGCCGCAACTCGCTCTGGTGGCTCTGGACCCGCACACGGGCGACGTTAAGGCTCTCATAGGCGGCCGCTGCTATGGAGCGAGTCAGTTGAATCACGTTTTGGCGCCGCGCCAGCCCGGTTCGTCGTTCAAGCCTTTCGTGTACGCTACCGCGCTGAACTCAGGTGTAGATGGCTCGCAACCTCTCATCACTCTGGCCACAGTCCTGGCGGACGAACCCACCACGTTTCAATTCGGCAATAAACCCTACGCACCAGAAAACTATAAGGAGGCATACCACGGCTCGGTCACCGTCCGGGAGGCGTTGACTTACTCCCTCAACGTGCCCGCCGTGCACTTGGCCGAGATGGTCGGTTACCGTAAGGTGCGCGAATTTGCCATAGCGGCTGGTTTTAACAACCAACTGGAGTCGACGCCCTCCATCGCGCTGGGCGCTTATGTCGCGACGCCACTCGAGGTCGCGGGGGCGTATACGATTTTCGCCAACCGCGGCGAGTACGTTGCACCCAGGTGCATTGTGGCCGTCGCCGATGCCGGGGGCCGCACCGTTTGGGACAATCACGTCAGCGCCCACCGAGTGCTTGATTCGCGCGTTAGTTATTTGATGGTGAGTCTCCTCGAAAGCGTCATCAATAGGGGCACCGGAGCGGGCGTGAGGGCCGGTGGCTTTGGGCTCCCGGCCGCAGGAAAGACCGGCACGTCACATGACGGCTGGTTTGCCGGATTTACCTCGAACCTTCTCGCCGTGGTTTGGGTCGGCTACGACGACGACCGCGACCTGGATATCACCGGCGCACATTCGGCTCTGCCCCTCTGGACCGAATTCATGAAGCGGACAACCGGCCTACCCGTCTACAAAACCCCTCAGCCGTTTAGTCAACCCGACGGAATCGAGACGGCCGCGATAGACAATCTCACCAACCTTGTAGCGCTCGCCGATCCAGCTTTGACTCACAGCGAGGTGTTCATTGCGGGCACGGAGCCGTTCCCTCCAGTTCAGGAAGAACCGACGAAAATAGCTTTGGGGCCGCAGAGCCAGCTCAAGCCGGAATGAACAGCTCAGTTCATATACGTGAGCCATGCTGAACAGACACGGTCAGTGACCTTCGGGTGTAAACGCGGATTCCGAAGTTTGCCCGGGGTCCTAACCTCACTGCGACGGAAAGAACCCCTCACCCGGCTCGCTACGCTCGCCACCCTCTCCCCAAGGGAGAGGGCCGCTTTCCCGCGTGTTTCTGCGCCAGCCCTTTCCCCCTTGGGGGAGAAGCCCGCTGTGGCCCGCTGTCCCGATGCACTTCATCGGGAAGCGGGCCGGGTGAGGGGGTCACTTGGCAGATGCGCACTGTTCTGTTCCTTCAGAGGCCTTCTGAAAGTGACTTCAATCTAGCGGGTTAAACCGGAACAGGCCCCCTTGATGTCAGGGTTGGTTCGGGGCCGGGCTTGGCTGGCCGTTGGCCGGCGTCGTAGACCGCGGAGCGGGTGGATTTTTCGGGGGTATCCTGGGCAATCTTTGATCGACGTACTCCATCAAACTTTTCTTGAGGTTCTGGATGGCCGGCGATAGCAGAATCTCATTCGGGAGATCACGAAAGCGCTCTTCAATCGCCGCTCTGAGGTCACTATTGAACGCCTGCACTTCTTTATTGAGGACATCCTGGGTATCGCTGCTGGTAGCGTTCAGCCGATCCAGAGCTACGTTCAGTTTTACCAACTCATCGTGGCTGAGTTTCGCATGCAGGGCCGTGTAATCGTTGGAGCTGTAGATCGGACCGGTGCATTGGACCATTTCATAGGTCCAGTCATGGGCATCATCGATCGAAGTGTGCGTGAGTTGACCCTCGCAGACGTACCCACCCCGGCCCATTCTTACGGACTGGTTCGGTTCCGCAATGTGCCGGATTTCTTGTGCTCGTAGAGCTCCGGTAGCCAGTAATGAGAGTAGCGCAAAAGACGCTGACCCTAATGTGAAACGGATCGTCTTCCTGGTCTTGCTCATAGCGGTTACTCACCTCCCCACTACGCAGCATGACGGAAGCCCAAGACAGATGTCTGCTCAATAGGGAACACTCTCGTGTATTGATTTGTTCATTCCCTGCGTGCATTTCCCCGTCGCAAAACTTGGGTGAGCAATTTTGACCTAAGGTGTGAGCAGTACGGGACTGAAACAGGATTCATTCCAGGATATAAGCAGTGTGCTACGAGGGCTCCGTCTGATGAAATCGCCACCTGAAAGGTAGCAGGGAAAAGAGAAATAGATCATGAGAGCGCAATGGATTTCGAACCGGCGTCAGTGCCTATAGGTTAATGATTGATGGTTCAAAATACAGCGAGCCGGTGGCTTCCCCCAAGCGAGTCAGACCGGGAGCGAAGCCGATCCGGAGCTGAAAGGAGATTGCCATGTTACTGATTCTGCTGATTGTCGTTTTGTTGCTCGCATTTGGCGGCGGCGGCGGTTATTACGGATACCGGAGATGGGGTTCGGGCGGAGGCATCGGGATCGTCGGGGTGGTCCTGATCGTTCTGGTGCTCTTGTACCTGTTCAGCGGACTCCGTCTGTCCGCGTGAGGTTCGATCTGAAACCGGGAGAAGGTAAGAACTCATAAGACGTAGTCGAGCGTGCAAGTACTGAACCAGGTCCTGGCCGATACGATGATCGTGTGCCAGGACAAGTACGCTCACCTTAAAGTGTGGTTACATGGCCGCCCACGATAACAAGTATCGAAGGGCGAATTGGAGAGGGGAAAATGGCTCCTGACTATGACTTGTCGAACCTCGAAACCGCTCAGGTCGACCTGTGGGTTTACCTCCAGGGCAATTTTATCTTCGGCCAGATCATGGCTGATCAGGCCAAGCGCCTTGGCTTCTCCCTCGTTCTAGGGGACTGCATCGCTCCAGCCATGGCAGAGAAACCGCAGGCAATATTCAACACTGGGAAACGGGGAGCGGGCCCCTGGGCCCGCCTCCAAAAGCAAAATTAGGAGGATTAGATCATGCCTTTAATTCAAATCGCAATTGCCCTGATCGTGGTTGGGGTTCTTCTCTGGCTCGTCAACAGCTTCATTCCGATGGCGGGCTCCATCAAGGCGATCCTGAATGCTGTAGTGGTCATTTGTGTAGTCGTGTGGCTCCTGAATACCTTTGGACTCATGCATTCCATCTCCACGATGCACATCGGGCATATAGGGTGAGGGTGGTCCTGTTCCAGGGCGGGAGCGCGATGCGTGGCTGGCGCAAACCTGGATTGCTAAGGCAGCCCGCGGGTTTGACAAGTTTGCAGCATGGTTTATGTGTCCCTTGCGGACGGGTGGCTTGCCGGCCACTGATCGTGCGCCCATAAAGGGTCACCCCCAAAAGCAAAGCCCCCGCCTGTGAGTGCGGGGGCTTGAGAATTACAGCCTGAGATCTTACCCAGACCGGGAAAAGCAGGAGCGAAGGTTACTGAGCGGGAGTGGTCGTGGTGGTGGTCTTTTCCGTCTTCTTCGACTTCTTCACCTTCGGCGTCTTCTTCTTCTTCTCAGTCTTTGTCGTAGTCGTCTGAGTAGAGGTGTCCTGCGCGAACACCGGCATAGCCAGCGAGAACGCAACCGCGAGCGTGAACAGCATTATCAAGATTTTCTTCATGTTAGGTCTAGACCTCCTAATGAATTACTTTCTCTTCTCTTAGAGGCAAGGCAGGGGCCATTTCTCCGTAATTGCGCTGGATGGTGCCAAGTAACTGAAATACCGTAAGTTAAAATTAGTCAGTGCATGTCGTCGACGGATGGGGCCAGACTTGAGCCCATCGTAATACACGAATTCGTGTATCCTGTACACGAAATGGGGTAGAAGAGGCATGTAAATAGCGTCTGAGGGTAACCCCGCAGTATTACATCCCAGTCTGATCCAAGCCAAAATCTTGCCGTTACTGCGGCGGCTTCTCGTCCCGCAATGCTCGTTCAATGAAGGCCTGTTCAATGAACGATTAGGGCTTTCACGTCGGAGGAGGATCTTACCTCCTGGACGGCCCCCGGTTCGCTGGCTGCTGTCTCTGCTGCAAGTGCTGTTGCTCCTGTTGGTGTTTTTGCTGCAATTGCTGCGTCTGTTGCTGGTGCCGCTGCTCCACCTGCTGCTTTTCCCCTTCACCGGCGTTCTGTTTCGCCAGCTTCTGGTGCTCCTGGTCCTGCTTCTGCTGGAGTTTGTCTCGTTCCAGTTGCTGGTTCGCGATTTGCTTTTCCTGCTGCTGCTGGTACTTCTTGTCCCGCTTCGGGTTGCCCGTATTTGGAGCGCTGGACCGTGCCAAGGGTGGAAGGTCGTGGGGATGGACGGCCGTACTGGCTCGAGCAGCGTTGTTCTCTGGACGCTCCTGATTTCCTCCGCGATTGGCTGGAGTATAGGGCCCTCCTGCCCCTTTGGCGGGTACAGCGCCACGGTCATTAAAATCCCCTGGCCTGGGTGTCGCTGCGACGCCTGGCTTGCCCATGCTCGCCGACGCGCGTTGCTGCGGGTTGGCTCGGGCCGCCTGGGCATGTTGAGTTTGAGCCGCTAACGGCGGGATATGTCTCTCACGCGCCGCATCCTCGTCTTCAGGTCTTGGACGCGCGATGATTCCACCGTTGCCACCGTTGTAGCTGACGTGGTTCGCCGTAGTGTTATTAATGGTTGTATCGTAAACGTTGTGAATTTCATTGGTGTTCACGTTGTTCACGGAACGGTTGTAGAAAAAACGTCCGTTATCCCAACGCCCGCCTTCGTAACCCTCACCGAAATAGCCGAAGCCGTAATTGATCCCGCCGTAGAAGCCTACGTGTGGACCCCAATAGCCGTCATAGAAAACAAATCCGTCGCCGCCCCAACCCCAATAGGCTGGAGTCCACAGGAAACCGATTTCCGGCGCCATCACCCATGTGCCCGGAACCCAGTAGTAATCGTTGACGTCGTAATCGTAGGCCCAGTAGCCAGGTGTCCAGAGATAACCGTCGCCTGGACAAAAAGGCTGCTCATAAACAGGCAGCGGGGGCGGGCCGATCGTAATGGCCACGCCAATTTGCGCAAACGATGCTGCCGACGTCGAGAGGACGACGAGCCCGAACAACAGCGTACGAATGAAACGAATATGCATTGTGATCCCTCTGGCCCATCATCCCTCGCTTGCTCGATGATGCTCTGCTGACGCGGGTTGCGTGGATTGAGGGCCACTTTTCGGACGAAACATACTGCAGCCTCCGTCTCGCCCGGAAATGGTTCTGGCAGAACTTTCTCATTCCGGAGATGTCGAAATCTGTTCAAAGAAGCCCAGTTCTGGGCACCCCATCGAAAAACTCTGTGGACAGCTTTAGCGCGTCCCCATAGTTGTTCGCACCGACTTTCTTTAAGACGCTGAGAGGTTGGTTCTCGATCCCACAAATGCCCAGACGCCCCTCCGCAGCGGCCAGTTGTGCGTTAACCAATCGAAGATTACTTTCGGCGGCCGCCCGGCTCCTGTGTTCGAGTAGGTATGCGGCCAGGTAAGCCAAGGCCACCAGAGTCAGCAGAAGGAACGTAATGTTGCCTCCTGAATTATGCCTACTAACTGAGAAGCGGGGCATAAGGAGCCCCGCTTCTCAGCCTTCGATCACTGCTCGTCCTGCTTTCGCACCGAATGCCTCACGCCTTACGGGGCAGGCACATTGATGACGGTATTCACCATGGTCACCGATGCGTTCAACCCTATCGCCCTGCCATTTAGCGTCGTGGTAGCGAGGTTGCCGGCAGTCGAGATTGTGACTCCTGCCTTAGCGATGATGGTTCCCACCATAGTGCCGCCCCCTGCTCCGTTAATGGTCGCGGCACTGTAAACCTGCCAAAAGACGTTCTGGGCCTGGGCGCCGTTGGTCAGGATCACGTTGCGCGGGGCCCCTGGGGCACCCACGGTGAGTCCGCCCGTCGACATCTGGAAGACCCAGACAGCATTGGCATTGCCACCGGCGTCGAGAGTGAGATCCGATCCCGTTATAGAATACGCGCCCGAGGCGGAGGCATAGACGCCAGGAGCGAGGGGGGGGATCCCGCCGAGATTGCCGGACGCGCTTGGGTCTGAACCTGTTGTTGGTAGTGCAGCGAGGGCGTTATACGCGGCAAGCGCGTCGGCTGCGGCCTGGGTTGCGATATAGAAGGTGCTGCCAGGGGTAGTCGCGAGGGGTCCAGTTCCTTCATTAGGACACGTCACAGTGGGAGGTGGGGGGGCAGTATATATCGCTCCCGTGACGTCTCCTATATTAAGCGTAGTTTCGGTATATATACATCCTGCTCCAGTCGTGAGGTTGTACGGGGTGGTCGAGGTGGTATCGTGGAATCCAGTCATCGTGGTCGAAACACCTGTGGTCCCAATGTCCCCATTGATCACGGTATTAATCCCCTGGTTGGTCATCCCGGCGCCGCCCCCAAAACCCCCGAAAGGCGCGGCGGAATTAAGGGGCACGGCCGCTACACATGTCCCCGACGCTGTGAAGCTCCATACATAGGTACTTGCCAGTGCATTCCCTAACAGGTCGGTGACCCCGGTCGTGATCGTGGCAGTGTAGGAATTACCCGATGTGAGATTGCTCGTGGGTGTGAAGGTTACGATTGTGCCTGTTACGTCTATGGAGAGTGTTCCAAGGACGGGCGCACTGGCAGATCCGGTCACATAGAAGGTCGCTGTGTTGAACAGTGCAAAGTCCATCGCCTCACTGAAGGTTGCGTTGATGGCCCCGTTGATACACACTGTGCCGCTACTCACAGGGCTGGTGGAAACCACTGTGGGCGGGGTGGTGACTGCGGCCGCACCGGTCGTAAAGATCCAAACATAATTGCTTACCAAGTGATTGCCCGCCAGGTCGGTTACCCCGGTTAAAATCGTGGCAGTGTACTCCGTACTGCCTGTGAGAGCGGCGCTGGGCTTAAAGGTTGCAGTATTGCCAACCGCTGCGTACGTCACCACGCCTGATACGGGTGCACTCGTTGACGTTACCTGTAGGGTGAATTGTGGCGGTGTGGTGATCGTTGAAGCGGTCATCGCCTCACTGAAGGTCGCGGTGATAATCTGGTTGAGGGGCACATCGATGGCAGCAGGAGGGCCAGTCAGAGGGATTGTGGAAATCACCGTAGGTGGGATGACGTCTGGGGCCGCACCGGTTGTAAATGTCCATACAAAGTTACTTACCATTTCAGTGCCATTCAGGTTCGTGACGCAGGACGTAATGGTGGCCGTGTACATCGTCTTGACCAAGAGATTGGCGCTTGGCATAAAGGTCGCAATGTTGTTTGTAGTATCGTAGGTAACTTTCCCCTTTACGGCTTTATTGCCAGGTGCGGTTAGCGTAAAAGTCGAGGAATTGATGGTCTGAGGGTTCATCGCCTGGTCGAATGCCGCGGTAATTTTCGTGTTAAGCGCCACACCCGTAGCTTTATTGAGAGGGGTTACGGCGGTCACCGTGGGCGCCGCGAGGCTACAACCTGTCTTAAACCACCAGACAAAGCAGAGCAAGAGTGTCTGGCCGTTCTCATCTTTCACCTTGTTTGTAATCGTGGCAGTATAGTTGGTATTGGCTGCGAGAGGGCTTGACGGTGTGAAGGTCGCTACCATCCCAAAGCAGGCGACTGTTCCTGCCACGGCTCCAGGATGCTTGGCGACGCTCTGTAGAGTAAAAGTCGACGTGGTAACCGTTGTACAGTTCAAATCCTGATTGAAGGTTACCGTGAGCACCTGATCCTCAGCCACGCCACTTGCGAGAATTGTGGGGACTGTAGAACTCACCACAAAAGGGGTAGTCTTGGCGCCCGCATACAGGGCCGTCACGACTAAAAAGACGACCGCCATTGTGGCAAATGTCCGGATTACTTCTTTTTTCATGGTTTCCTCCTGAATTATGCCCACTCCCTCAGAAGCGGGGCGTTTAGACTGACCAGGCTCAGCGTAGGTAGGAGCATTCCCGGCTCTTGACTGCATCCGGCGACAAAAACGACCAGCATGAGTGCCATAAACCACAGGTTGCTAACTTTCCATCTGCCCATTTGCGACCTCTCTTTGTTTAGTGGCATGGCGTGTCCTCACCGGCTCGATTACCGCACTGACCTTAACAACCCAATATCACAATTAGCGCATCCTATTGAATCGGGTACTGACTTGTCTGTTCAAAAAAGCACATCTGACAGTTTTGCTTTGCTCACGCCAGTTAGCGGGGAACACGGCGCGGCACACACCGTTTCTATCGGCTGGCCAGGGGGGAAGCTTGAATCTGTCTTTCCGGAGTCAGGCGACGGTGGTTTCTCCACGGCGTGGGGTGGATCCCGAACACCGCCATTCGTGAACCTTTATTTAGCACTTCGCAGCGCAAGGTTTGCGATGCGTATGAGCGACGCGTAGATTTGAGTTTCTTCCTCCATAACAGATTTTGTTGAAACGGAACCCCCTCCGTCTGTATCTAACCACAGCCGACGAAGCCGTGCAATAGTACTGCCGTACTGCCTGGCTGCCGAAGAGCCAAGCTCTCAGTCGGGGCAGGCCTACGAGAGGCTGGAACTTGCACTGTTGAAGACCTTGCTGATGGCTTTCGCCAAGGGAGTCATGGAGGCTGTGACGGCCAGAGCGATCAGGGTGATGAGCAGGCCGTACTCGATCAGATACTGCCCTTCCTCGTCCTTCCATAGCCTGTTCGTAAGGTTCTTGATAGATCGCCTAAATTGGAATGCCAGCCACAACGTGAAAGTAGGGGTGAGCAAATTTGAGCAGACTCCCGACGCAGAATTTGTTGCACTATGAGGCTACGCCCTTGGGCGTCTCGTATGAGCGGGCCCGGGGGTAATTCGCTGAATGTATCCGGACCTTTTGCGAGCCTTGAGTGTGTCAGCAAATCCAAAAATCGCTTACGCTCTGCTCAAAGATGCATGCTCTGCATGGGCAGAGGACCATGCCTCCAGCCTGGGTGCAGCGCTGGCGTTTTACACAGTTTTTTCGCTCGGTCCGGTCCTGATTCTCGCCATAGCGGTCGCGGGTCTGGCGTTCGGGCAAAAAGCGGCGGAGAGTGAATTCTCACGGCAACTCCAAACCTTGCTGGGCGCGGCGGGTGCAAGAGCTGTGCAAGCGATCATCCGGAGCGCGAATCAGCCCGCGCTTGGCGTCATAGCGAGCACAATTGGTATTGGGACCCTGCTGGCCGGTGCGTCAGGCGCCTTTGTTGAGCTCCAAGACGCGCTCAATAAGATCTGGAAAGTTCAGCCGAGATCAGAAAGTATCTTGTTGGGCGTGATTCGAGAGCGTGTCTTTTCGTTCGCCCTGGTTCTGGTCCTGGGCTTCCTGTTACTGGTGTCACTCGTGGTGAGCACCGCGCTGGGGGCCGCGGGCAATTTCATGGCGCCTCTGCTTCCCTGGCCTGTATTCTTGTTGGAATCGGTCAATTTCCTCCTCTCGTCGGGTGTGATTGCCCTGCTTCTCGCGGTGATCTTCAAGTATCTACCCGACACGGAAATTGCCTGGGCTGATGTGTGGATCGGTGCGGCAGTTACGTCACTACTTTTGACCACTGGCAAAGCGCTGGTTGGGTTGTATCTCGCCAGGTCGACCGTCACGTCAGCCTACGGAGTGGCAGCAGCCCTCATCATTATCCTCACTTGGGTTTATTACTCAGCACAGATTTTCCTTTTGGGTGCGGAAGCCACGCACGTCTACTGCTACAAGTACGGTTCGCGGGCCGAAGGATGTCCTGTGCCTCGATAGCCGGAGTAGCGCTGACCCCGCAAAGCGGGGTCGGCGCTGCCAAGTCGGGCAATCGATCGAATTTCTGGAGAGGAAAAGGCCGATGAGCAAGCTAAGCGGAAGCCGGATTCCTCACGGAAGGACGGCACCGTCAGGCGCTACCACTGCTGGAGGGACCTTCGTTAACAACTGCCGGTAAACGATTCGCAAAGTAGCGAGCACCGGAACCGAAAGAAAGCTGCCGGCTATACCTGCGATCGAGCCGCCCGCCAGGACTCCGAAGATGACCAGCAAAGGATGTAGCTTCATGCCGGCGCTGAGCAAATGCGGTGACACAACATAATCCTGGAAGAAGCGGAACGCGACAAGGAACGCGAAAATCCCGAGCAGGTGGTGGAAGCCGCTCAAGCCGGCAACGAGCAAGACGATGACGGCTCCGGCCAAAGGGCCCACCATGGGAACAAATTCGAGAGGAAAGGCGACAGCCGCCAACAGAATCCCATACGGAACGCCAATCATCGAGAAGAAGAGTCCATAAGCCAAAGATGCCACGACTCCCAACAACACCAACGCCCGCATGTATTGTGCAAGCAGCAGGTGCAGGTCAGCGGCAATTCTCTCCACCATGTCGCGGCGGGACCCTTCGGCAAGAAATCCCAGCACGGATGTGCGCATCTCCCGCCCATCTTTCAAGAAGAAGAAACTGAGAATCGGAACCAGGACGATAAAAATGAGGCTTCCGGCGCGCGAGATGACCCCCAAGGCGGCATTCGGCAGCAGTGCCAGGAGATCTCGCGAATGATTGGCCAGTTGCTTTTGCACAGTCGAAATGACAGTGCTCTTCAACGTCTGAGCGGAGGGTGAAACGGCGGGCGCGATCGGAGGCTCGAATTTCAAAAGGAGCTCTGGAAGCCTGGCTGCCAGTGCGTTCGCCTGGTGGACTACACGGGAGCCGATCGCAATTCCAATGACAATCAGAAACCCGACCAGCGAGAGGTAGACGAGGGTAAGCGCCAGCACTTTTGACCGCCCCGGTAGCCGCCGATCAAGAAGCTTCACCAGTGGCCAGAGCAGGTAGGCGAACAGCAGCGCCACAAAGAAGATAAACAAAGTCTCACGAATGAGATACAGCAGCCCCACCAAGAGGAGAACAAAAATCGCTGTCCAGGTGTAACGCGCAGCGCGGCGATCAAGACCAAGCAAGATTCTGCTCCCTCAATAACCCAGATCACCTTCCGGACATGCCGTGCTCCACCCCGGTGGATCAAACAGGTGCATTTGCCGGTTTCTTCCCTGTCCGCGCGGCCTTCCTCGTATCTCAGGCGGGTCGGTGTCCACGACTGTCTAGCTCGAAGGCGTTGGATCGCCCCTCGGTTTTCGAGAGGTCCTCCCCTTCAAATAAGGCCTCACCCGCTGTATCGTGCATTCACCGAAGCGTGCCCATCGTGGAATAGGACGAGGATCTTCCGTCAAGAGGTTTGAGAGATGAATGAGCGAAGGGCGCGAATCGGCAATCAGCTTGACGAAGGCCGTGAGCGGAACGGCCAACAGTAGGCCCATGATTCCCCACAGCCAGCCCCAGAACAGCATGCCAATGGTCACCGCCACGGGTCCGAGCAGAAGACGAGAGCCGATCAACTTGGGAATCAAGTAGTCCGCGGCGACCAAATGAAAAAGAAGGATCGTGATCGTAATGACGATGAAGGGACCAAGGGTGTTGAACTGGAGGAGAGCCGCCGCCAAGGGAACTGCGGCGGCCAGCAGGAGGCCGAGAAAGGGGATCAGATTCAGAAACCCGCTCACGATCCCCATCGTCACGGCTCCCTTCATTCCGAGAACCAAGAATACCACCGACGTACCTGCGGCCATGATGGATCCGACGATCAGGTTCCCCAGCACAAATCCGCGGATCATATTGCCAAGATTTCTGACGAACCTGGGGACGTCCATTTTGTCTTGGAACATGTTGGTGAGGCGAACAGACATCCGATCTTTTCCGGCCAACATGAAAAACACCAGGAAGGGAAGCACCCCGGCCATGATCAGGACACCGGATATCGATCCGACGCCTCGAACCAGAAAACTCGGCCAGTTCATCGGCACTGCTTTAATCGTCACCTCGGTCGCGTGCTTCGGTCCTTCCACTAATGGAGTTATGGACTGGGCGTTTTTCTCAAAACGCTCGAATTTGCCGACGAGGGGAGCCATGGTCCGCTGAATCCGGTAAGCGTAGCTGGGAAACTCGTCTGCAAAAGCAGATACCCTGTTATAGAGGACATAGGTCAGGGCCCCCGCGAGAAGCATGAAACATATTACAATGAGTCCTGCGGCCAGAACCCGCCCCAGGCCGATCCTTGCCACTCGCACAACCAGTGGGTCAACTAGGATTGCAAGAAATGCCGACAGAAGTATGGTGATGCACAACGAACTGGCAAAGAAACAAAATGCCAGAACGATAGCCCCCAAGATGAGGCCTAAGAACAGCGCAATTTGTTTCAGCCACTGTTGCCCAAGATCGACGCCAGGGGTCAGGAGTGTTGGAGAGTTCAAGAAGAGCTCCTATGGACTTTAGAGCCGGTACAGTGACTCGCTTCCCGGCCTGTCAGGCGTTAGCGACGCCCTACGGAGTTGCAACCCTTTCATCCCCAGCGCGGCTGACGTTAGTAGGGGCGCCATGGACCCCTCTCATCCAAGTGGCGGCTTCTGTGCGTTCATCTCCGGTGGGCGGGTAGATTAGAGCCAGCCCATCACGGCAAGCATCGGCGCAACGTGTGAACTGGCCCTGGTTCGTCAGGATGAAGTCAAGCGTCTGACCCAACTGGTCAGACTGGAATTTATTGCTGAAACGTACCCCCATTGGGTGAGCTGGAGAAGTCCACGTCCAGTAGTCGCACACCAGATCCTGCTTACCCCCGGCTCCGACCGACCAGACGTTCAGGTGATCCAACGAAGTTCCAGGTTCACATCGGTATTCAACCCGAGCTGAACATGGGTTGGTGACTTTCATCAAGTCTTCCCAGGCTAGAATAACTGCAAACTTAAGGGCTTTGTCCAATTCCATGTTGAGTCTCCTTCACGAACGAATCACTTCGGTGGCCTTGGAATCGCGCGCTGGCGAAGAGACCGGCCAGGCATCGGCCCCAAATAGTTTGTTTGGGCCGAAGACGCGTTGGCAACGAGTTCGGTGATCTTATATTTCACGTCGCGCGAAACCATCGTGCATGGGCCGAGTATCCGGACGCGGGCGGTCGCTTCCGAAGCCGTCTGAAGCCACATTCCGCCGACATCGCCGTAGCGCAGCGCGATGCGCACGTCTCCAACCCACCAAGAGGGAGCCTTCGCCGGCTGGCCCTCGGTGCGACGAAGCAAGTAGGTGTTGGCATCGACCCAGATGTTTCCGCGCAGCAGATTTTTCTCATTGCGCCTGGGAAGCAACTCGAGGACGTAACACCGGTGGCCGCTTACCTCTTCCTCGCGGATGAAGCGCAAATCGTAATTGTCCGGCGAGATGTCGGTGGCGCCGGAGTCCTTCGTGACTTCCGCTTCTTTTGCCAGCATGCGGCCGATAATCATTTTTCCCAGACCGCTCCCGTTAATCTGCTGAATGGTGTACTCCTTGGAGTCCGGGGGGACAAAGGTCACATCGGCAACCACTTCGGACTTGGTTGCTTGCCTTGCTTCGCCGTACAGCTTGTATTCGCGTGTGACGACGTAAGGACGAAGGCGCGCCCGGTTCTCAGCCCGGGCCTGCGCCATGCTGGCGATGATGGTTTCCGGAGTTGGGACCGGGCCCCCGGTCTGCGCCGATGCGGATTCCATTGCGACGATTAAATAGACAAAAAGGAACCACGAGGTTTGGCGCGGCGCTACCACATAGGAAAAGCTCCGCCCTGCTTCGCGAACCTTGAACCGCCAGTATTGCGGCATAGACGGACCCTCTACGATCATTCGACGGGTCTGAGGCCTTGAATGACCCTAACCGACGCGGCAGCGACGGCCAGCAGGCCCTGAACAAAGAGGAGCAGCAGGGTTAAATCCTGCCGGCCTCTACGATTTGGCCTGTTCGGCCGCCTCACGAAAGAGATCGGCGACCGACGACCAGGTTCCACACCAGCCAAATCACTGCAACCACGAGCAACAGGTGGATGAGGCCCCCGCCAACGTGAAAGCCGAAGCCCAGTAACCACAGGACTACCAGAATCACGAAAATTGTCCAAAGCATGTTGACCCTCCTCTCTAACATCCGTTTCCTGGCAGATCCTGCCTGGAAACCGGACCCACCATTGCTTATACCCTGGGCGTGATACGAGCGTCAGTCCCATATTGCACACACGTCTGGTCAAAGTTGCTCAACCCGGCTAATGACGGGTAACTATAGGGTGGGGTCAATCGAAATTACGAAGGGATCGTCACGGAGAAAGGATGGGGGGTGAGGGGCGTGGCGGGACGGCATAGCCGAAGCCCCACCCTGCCGGTCCAGGGGCAGTGACTCATTTTGAATTTTTGTGTTTATCTTTTATTGGAGCGGAGACTGAGGTATGGGGTACTTTAGTAATCTTGACCCATCGGCTGCGTGCCTAGTAGCATGGGCCAAAAGAGAGGAAAAAGCCCTCGGAGCCGTTAGCGTGACTTCGGGGGCTTTTCCTTATGGTGCGTCTCGAACACAACAAAATCCAACCAGGACATTACCCCTAAATTGACTTCTTCTTGTACGGCCCGCGTGGCCCGAATGTCGGTTCTGGTAGCAGTGCTTCAATTTGTCCTATGCTCCAAACGTGGTCGGATACTCCGGCTTCCATAGCAGGAGTAACCCTGAGTGTGCCGTGAACCTTCGCAAAGTTGTAGTGCATGAAGTAGAGTGCCACACTGTACGCGTGGTTCTCGACTTTCTTGCTGAATCCATTAGTAAGGCGCGTGAATCTCCGATTCCCCATTCTCATGCTGAGATTCTGGCGTTCGACGTAGCTGGTCGAAACGTGGGCTTGGTCTGGACTCCCCATGATGGTCTTGCGCTCGACTCCGACGCATTCCGCCGGGCTGTAACGCGTTTCCTCTTGGCTCGATGCGTACAATTTTGACAGCATAGCGTAGTCGATCTCGCACCCAAAAGAACCTTCGACAGCATCAAGGTAGACTCGCAAGCCATCTGTTGTAAGCTGGATTCGGTTCGTCAGCCGACCAGCAAGATCGTCAATGAATAAGCGGGCGCTCTGCAAGTCACGATTTCCCACTAGGAACGAAGGGACCAGCTTTGTTTGCGCATCAATTGCAACCCAAGTCCAAACGTCTCCGAATCCGAACCGGTCTTTCTTGTCGGCGGGGACATTCTTCTGCTTGGCGTAGACGAAACTCCAGCACTCGTCGCATTGAATCCGCCTGCACGTTAGGTTGCGCAGTGTGTGGTCCTGATAATCTGCACATGCGTTGCCGATTTCTGGAAGTAGATTGAGTACTGTATTAAAGGCTACATCGCACATGCGAGATGTAGCCCTAAGAGAGTTGCCCTCTACGAGAGAGGAAACTATTTGAGACACTTTCTGTTTTGTTATCCTGTTCATGCCACTATAGTGCCAGACCGCTAACGCATTGTCAAGAACTATATCTGTATATGTTTCATTAAGTTATGAAATCAAAATGACATATATACAGTGGCACAGTGTAATTGTCATGCGTACCTAAATATCGATCTACCAGCTTCCAGGTTATTAGCTGTATTCCGGTGACGCGGAGGCGTTCAGTCGCGACTATTGAAAAAGTACAAGAGATGGGATAGCCTCAACTTGAGCTTGACAATCAATTCGACTTGGATTATATTCTATGAGTAAGGCCGCAGAGCGAGTTTGGACTTGTGTTTTGGCCGACACTCCCAAACCCGATCTGCGAAGGAGGTGAGCGCCATGTCATGACCGGCGGCCTTGAGCGGGCCGAAGGAGGGGTGAAAGCCCCTCCCCACGACTCACGATCCATTTTCATTATAGGACATTTGCCAGGAGGTTTCAATGGTTGATTCTCTCGAAGCTGAAAAAATCGTTCTGGAAGGCTGGAAAAAGGAACGGGCTACCTTGGATGCCGCGATTGCGATGTTGGAGAGCAGGATCGGGGCTCGCGGTATTGGTCTTGGTGGATTTCCCTCGGTCAGTTCGGTGGACCATATTGCACCCGATACATTCTTCCGTATGACCATACAAGAAGCCATTAAGAAATTCCTCAAGATGGTTGGCAAGCCAGCCAGAGCTGCCACTGAGATTGTGGACGCGTTGAATTGTGGGGGCCTTAGCGTCGCTTATCCCACGGTGTACACCTCGCTAACACGCCTCAGGGATAAGACGGAGGTTGTTAAAGCTGGAGAGAATTGGGGATTGGACGAATGGTATCCACCTGCTCCTTCGAGGATTAAATCATTAACGGGTACTCTTATAGATACAGAGGGGCTGCCAGAGGTAGGGGTGCCACCTGCAGCCCCCGTAGCTCCTGAAGAACAGAAAGAAGCCACGTTCGCAACTTTACTTCCATCTCCGTCCCGAAAACAGGTGGTTGAAGATTTCATTAATAAAAATGGCCCATCGACTCGCGCGGAAATACTGGCTGGAACTGGTATCCCGGCAGGAACTTTTGCCTATTGCATGAGGGACAACCCAAAATTCATCAAGGGTGAGGATGGAAAGTGGCGGAACGTAGAGTGAAGAATCTGAGGAAACGCGCGAAGAGCAACTTCCTATATTCGTCGCGTGTGAGTGGAGGAATATCTCATGTTAGTGTTCATTGATGAAAGCTACTGCAAGCCGAAAGAACCAAATGCAAAGAGCACTTTTAGCGCGGTTGTCATCCGCGAACAATGCTATCGGGATTTGGAAACTAAAATATTCGAGTTGACCAAGCATTTCTGGAAAGTTGAAAATCTATACGACTTTGAGCTTAAGGGACGCCTTCTCTTAAGCGAACGGGCGATTACTTTGCCAAAGAATCGTGAATTTATTTCCCAGCTCATCTCACTATGCAAAGAGGTTAACGCTGTTCTTTTTGCAGTCGTTCAAGACGGAACTTTGACACTGGCGAGCCAGAGCGATAAACTTCCAAGCCTTTATAGAGCCCTGTTGAAGCGTGTGTGAGTAACTTCATGCGCGAAAAGGCTCCTGAAGACCATGCAGTGTTCTTCTTTGATGGAATAGACCATGCGACAAATAAGAAGATTGCAGTGAGCTTTAACAACTTCATGCGGAAACATCATTGGGGAAAGTCATGCGCTAACATTTTGACTACACCGTTCTTTTGCGATTCGGAAGTCTCCCCGGGTATCCAAATATCCGATGTCGTGGCTTATTGTATAAACCAGAGGTACGTTGGCAGGCGCGGATACATCGAGGGTTATTTTAAGATGTTCAGGGATCTCAGCTTTACCTATCAAGACCCAGACGAGGGCTACAATATGTTGGGGTTTCAGTTAATCCCTCCCGAGGAGGCCGCAATGGCCCCCCCGGAAGAGTTTGAAGATCACTAGGGAAACTGGCGACACCGAAACGGGTCCGCGACGTTGTCTGTAAGATAACGCACCAAGTTCCACTCACCACTATAGAGCATTCGAGGTGGCCATGTCAAACTATTTTATCGAATTAGTCCACCGAGCTTTAGCAGCCTTCTTAGCTGACTCCCGTCGAGCCTCCGAAGATAGTTTATCGGCCCGTGCCCTGCCACCCTTAAGTCCACCAAGGCGGCCGAGGGATACTGCCGCCGCATTCTTGTGTCTCTTCGGGGGCGGTGATGGCTCGCCGGTAAGCAAGCGCCCAATCTCATGCGCCCGTTCATTTGAATCACGTGAGAGCTCATTAGGAGTTATCATGCCATCCATTATGGCACATGCCTTTCACGTGTCCAGCGGAAAGCGACGGCCTAACATTTCAAAATGAGTCACTACCGGTCCAGGGGGCGACTTGACATTGTCATATTCAGCTTCGTGGTCTCTCGCGGGATGCGCTTACATTCCACACGTACAGGAACCTGGCGTCGCTGGCGGTTGCAACCGTCCGCCCAGCTTTCCTCGTGGCGCGATTCAGTGCTGAACGTACCTTCTCTTTGCTTTCCGCCAATTCTGCCAAGGGCACTTTGATGGCAGACCCCTCCTTCAGCTTGTCCAGATCCTTGACGATTGTGGATACGATCTGCTGGTGCTTCCCCTTTCGCCCTTGCGGGACGCTTACTTGCGCCATCGTCTTGAAATGGGCTGGGGCTTTGTCGGTCCCAGAACTCATACTCTCCTCCGCGACACCCAAACGTTAAACATTCGTAACACTATCCTATCTCAACGTGACGATAGACTGCAAGTAAATAATCGAACCGCTAAAATTCCGGGCCGGTGCCCCGGCTAACGGCGTCGCCCACTAAGGGGAAGGGGGGACAAGCGCTGTTAACTCGGCGGATGCGCCACGCTAAGGGGCAAGAAAAGATTTCAAAAAGATTTAACCCGTATCGGTTGTGGCTTGCTAGGCTTTAAGCGGGAGAAAGGTTGAATTCCAATGTCAAAATCGAAAAAACCTAAAACACACTTCGAGCAGGTTTCGCTGGAGATCGTCAAACGAATTGCTGCCGGAGAAATTTCGAGCGACGAAGCGAACGGAGACGAGGTGGCCGTGGATGCTCCTGCAAAAAAGCGCGCAGCATATCCGGTTCTGGGTCAGCCACGGTGAATGCCTTCTAACACCCATCTCACGGACGGCGTGACGGGGCGCTGATAGTGGACAAACGTCAAGAGAGATTGATGAGACTTGGCGAGCAAGGCGCTAACCAGCAGGCCCCTGAAAAGGCCAAGAGCCTTAGTGATGAGAAGTCGCTGTGACGCAAGGGAAAAAGAGAGGTTGTTATGACACCACAAAAGAGACAGCCGAAGGTTGTCAGGCCCAATGGCAAAGACAATCCCGTATTTGCTACGTCAAACGCGAAGACTCCGCCCGTCGATTGGGCAGCATTCCTGTCAGGAATCTCGTATGGGAAAACCGTTTTGGAGTACGGCGCAGACCGCACAATCTTCACGCAGGGAGACTCTGCGGAGTCTGTGTGGTATCTCCTAAAAGGCAAGGTGAAACTCGCGGTGACCTCCCAACAAGGCAAGGAAGCCATCGTCACCGTTCTGGGCGGCAACGAGTTCTTCGGCGAGGGATGCTTGGCCGGCCAGCCGTTCCGCATGGCCACAGCTATGGCGGTGACGGATTGCACTCTTTACCGGATCGAGAAGTCGCTGATGGTGCGTCTGCTCCACGAGCAGCACGGAATCGCGGAATTGTTCATCATGCACCTGCTTTCACGCAACATTCGA
>Ga0182027_10003321_pt1 | contig 25628 bp, 26 predicted proteins | sample 712E1DmetaG_FD_121300 | JGI IMG/M metagenome (GOLD analysis project Ga0182027, IMG submission 121300) | Permafrost microbial communities from Stordalen Mire, Sweden - 712E1D metaG (Illumina Assembly) | ecosystem: Environmental > Terrestrial > Soil > Wetlands > Permafrost | place: Sweden...
AGAGAACGAAGCTACTCCCTAGAAAAACTGCAGCCGCCGCTCTCGAAACTCATGAACCGCCTCCTTATTGCGCAACAAGCTCGCCAAGGTGCATCGAATGGCTTATTCTAGCGCCTATGCCCCTCTCCCGCGCGGGCGGGAGAGGGGGCGGGGTGAGGGGAGGGCAATTGGACCCCACGTCTCACGACGTGGGCTACATTCTTTCGCCCCGACAAGTCGGGGCTGATTTAATTAACAAACTTCTGACTCGGGGCACTAGAAGCAAGTAAGGGCAAAGATTGAGGGAAGAAGAATAAGCATGATAAAGGCACAAGGTCTGCGAGAGTCAAGAAGCGAGGCTAATCCTTTACCCTTTACCCCATACACTTTACACCCTGCGCCTTACACCTTACACATCGCTCGCATCCTGCTGGTCGCTGCCTTGTTCGCCGCGCCTCTGGCTTTTGGCGCTGTGCAGGCGTGGGCCTGGGCGTCGCTGGCCGCTCTGGCGTGCGTCTTGCTCTTTTTGTGGAGCGTTGGGTGCGTCCGGCAGGGCGCGCTAAAAATTGTTGGGTCGCCGCTTTATTTGCCTGGCGTGCTATTTCTTCTGCTGGGGACGATTCAGTTGTTCGCCCATCTCACGCTGGATCCCATCGCCACCCGAGAATCACTCCTGAAGCTGGTCACCGATCTGGTTTTCTTCTTCCTGGCGGGCCAGCTTTTGGCGACCGGCTCTCCGAGAATACTGCGGGCTTTTGGGCTCGCGGTCGTGGTCTATGCTTTTTCGCTGGCCCTGTTTGCTATTCTCCAGTTTTTCTCCAGTAAGGGATTGATTTTCTGGACCGTGGCAGCGCCGGGGGCTGGGATCTTCGGCCCCTATGTCAATCGCAACCACTATGCGGGGTTGATGGAGATGTTGATTCCGCTTGCCGCGGGCTACGTTCTTTCCCGGCCGCGAGACCATCCCCTGCGAAGCTTGCTCGGGTTCGCCCTGTTGGTCCCGATCGCTTCCCTGCTGCTCTCCGGCTCGCGCGGAGGATTCATCTCCCTGCTGGCGGAGGTTCTGATTCTGGGCGCGATTTTTCTCTGGCGCGCCCCGGTGCCCGGCCGACGACGCTTGGCAGCCGTAGGCGGACTGGGGATGACAGCGGCCGCATTGCTCTTTTTCTGGATGGACCCTGGCGAGATCTCGCGGCGCCTGGAAACGGTCGCGTCCATCACGAGTTCACCTGACGTCACGATGGGCGGGCGATTGGTTGCAGCACGGGACTCGCTTCGCGTTTTCCGGGACCATCCTTTTCTGGGAACCGGTCTCGGCAGTTTTGAGCTGGCCTTTCCTCCGTACGAGAGCGTTCCCACCGACCAAGTCTGGCAGCACGCCCACAATGACTATGCTGAGGCTTTGGCCGAAACCGGTTTGGCCGGCGGGCTGCTCGTGGTGGTGGCGCTGGTGATGTTCTTCGGCCTGGCGTTCAGGAACCTGGCGCAGCGCCTGCGAGACGACGCCGGCTGGATTCAATTAGGCGCCGCCGTCGGCTGCTGCGGCCTGCTCGTTCATAGCTTCGTGGATTTTAACTTCCATGTCCCCGCCAACGCCGCTTGGTTCGCCGTGTGCGTGGCCATCGCAACTTGCAATGTGCCGCATCTCTCAGCGCAGAGGCGCACAGGCGCAGAGAAAGCAGAAAGTAGAAATTAGAAACTGCAAACTGAAAGGCTTGTTTTGTAGTTTCTCTCTCACTGTCTCGGTGCCTCAGTGGTGAGGAAGAACAACGGAGACACAGAGGGACAGGGAAACGGGAGCTTGGTCGAGGGGACGGAATGCGCGGGGATTGAAACTCTGGGCCCGGGGATGAGTTCCCCGGCCGATGTGCCGGTGCGCTCCCTGCGGCTCAACTTCAGTTGGACCATCGTGGGCAACGTCGTGTACGCCGGTACGCAGTGGGGAATTCTGGTGCTGCTGGCGCGGCTGGGCACCCCCGAAGCTGTGGGGCAGTTCAGCCTGGGACTGGCAATCACGGCGCCTATAATGCTTTTCGCCAGCTTGCAGCTCCGGGCCGTGCAGGCCACGGATGCTCGCATCGAGTTCCAATTCCGGGATTACGCCGGGCTCAGAATACTAATGACGGGCATCGCAGCTTGCGTGATCTTCGGCATCGCGGGGGCACTTTACCGGGGCGAAATGGCTCTCACCATTGCGGCGTTTGCGCTATCCAAAAGCGTCGAGTCCTTTAGCGATATCGTTTACGGTCTCTGGCAGCAGCGGGAGCGGATGGACCTGATAGCCATGTCGCTCATGCTCCGCGGAGTGCTGGCGCTGATCGCGGCTGCGCTCTGCTTCGCTGTATTTCACACCGTTTGGATTGCAGTCTGCGGGATGGCGGCGGCGTGGGCTGCGGTGTTCGCCGCTTTTGATCTGCGGCGTGGGATTACGGTGGCGCGCGAAACGCGCCAAACGGTCATGCCGCGGTTCTGGGCTACGCGAATGAAGCAGTTGGTCGGCCTTTCGCTGCCCCTCGGGATCGTCACCATGCTGATCTCGCTCAACGCCAACATACCGCGTTACATGATTAGTCATTTTCGGAGTGTTCGAGAGCTGGGCATCTTCTCGGCTCTGGGCTACATTCTTGTGGCGGGTACGATGATCGTGGGCGCACTCGGCCAATCCGCGTTGCCGCGGCTCGCCCTCTATGCTTCCCAGGGCAAGACCCGCGAGTTTCGGGGACTTTCGTATCGCTTGCTGCTCATCGGGCTGGCGTTGGGAATTTGCGGGGTGCTGGCGGTCCTAGCCTTCGGCCGGCAGATTGTCACGCTGATTTATGGGCGCGAGTATGCTCAGAACCACCAGCTCTTGCTGTGGCTGATGGTCGCGGCAGCAGCCGGTTACATGGCTTCCTTTGCCGGCTACAGTCTGACCGCGGCGCGGCACTTTCGGATTCTGATGCCGCTGTTCAGCTTCGTTACGGCCTTGACCCTCGCGTTGTGCTATGTGATGGTAAGGGCGGGTGGGGCGGTGGGCGGGGCGAAGGCGCTGGCCGTTGTCGGGTTCGTTCAACTGGCCGCCACTATGGTAATTCTCCGGTATGCGGAAACGGGCAGGCGCGCAGAAATTTCATGAAACCCATTCGCGTTCTCCACGTGCTTGGAGCGATGAACCGGGGCGGGGTTGAAACCTGGCTCATGCACGTCCTGAGGCGCATCGATCGTGAGAGATTTGCCATGGATTTCCTGGTTCACACAGCAGAGCCGGCGGCGTATGACGCGGAGGTATTAGCGCTAGGTTCCCGAATCTTGCGTTGCTCTCATCCGCACGACCCGGTCCGGTACCGGAAACGGTTTCTGGAGATCGCTGAGCGATGTGGACCATTTGCCGTAGTGCACAGTCACGTTCACCATTACAGCGGATATGTGCTCTGGCTGGCGCGGGCAGCGAAGGTCCCTGTACGGATCAGTCATAGCCACAACGACACCGAAAGTTTGAACAGAGAGGCAACTCTCCTGCGCAAAGCTTACCTGATGGCAAGCCGGAAGCTGATTTCCGCCAATTGTACTCATGCTCTGGCCGCAAGCGGACCGGCGGCACTCGCTCTCTTCGGGCCTCGGTGGCAAACAGACCCTCGCGTTCGGGTTCTTTATTATGGGGTTGACCTCGACGCCTTCCGCTTGCCCGCCGATCGCAGCGCAGTCCGCGCCGAGTTCGGATTCCGGGCCGATGATATCGTTTTTGGACATGTTGGGAGGTTCGATCCGCAAAAGAACCACACATTTCTGGCCGAGATTGCGATTGAGATCCTGAAGCGCGAAGCGAATGCCCGGTTCTTGCTTGTGGGGGACGGCCCGCTTCGGTCATCCATTGAACAGCAGTTTCAGCGCGCCGGTATTCTCGGTAGTGCTGTTTTCACCGGCAGCCGTTCGGACGTGCCGCGCCTGATGCTGGGCGCCATGGACGAATTCCTGTTCCCTTCACTTTACGAAGGGCTGGGCTTGGTGCTGATTGAAGCTCAGGCGGCCAACCTACCGGCGATAGTATCCGACAGGGTTCCATCCGAGGCGATTGTCGTTCCGGGCCTCGTCAGATGTGTCTCACTAAACCAACCTGCCGCGACTTGGGCTGAAGCCGCGTTGCATCATCGAGAATGCCGCGCATCAAATGCGTTGGCGACAGTCGAACGAAGTCCGTTCAACATCACCGCTAGCGTGGAAGCACTAACGCGAGTGTATTCCGCCCACGAGCCATTTTAGCGCGGATTTCCGAGATGAACTCTTTGCAACGAACCCTCGGGCGTTATGTTTCATCAGTATTTATGCGGGTTTGACCGCGATGAAGACACCTCGGAGGTAAGACTGACCCGTTCCGTGGTTTGTGGAAGCACCCAGCGCTGAAAGCCCGACTGGACATTGAAGGCAGAGGCGCTCGGGTGCAATATTAACGGTCGGGCAGAAACTGAAAACGTAAATTCTGGCTAGGCCAGCTTAAATATAAGTTGGCCTCGAAAGCCAAGTCTATGTTCATCGAGAAACTGAGAAATGTCGTCGACAATTCGTCTCTTCTTCGTGATTTACTATATCCGGTTGCAGTGGTTCTTCGGTGGGCAAGGGGAAGGCAACAAAGTCGCTTTAGGCATTACTGTCTCAACCTGTCGCAGGTGCTTTCAGAACCAGTGTTTGTGAAAATCGGTGCTAATGACGGAATGACCGGGGATCCATGCTCTGATATTCTGCTTGCTAACACGAATTGGAGAGGATTACTCATCGAACCTGTTCCTTACTGTTTCGATCGCTTGAGAGCAAATTTTAAAGACCCACGACGATTTTGTTTGGAGCAGGTTGCAATCGGGGCATCGTCAGGGGAAGCTACCTTCTACTATGTTGATTCGAAAGCTATTCAGAGCATCCCCTGGCTGCCGCCATGGTTCGATCAACTTGGGTCGTTCGATAGAAACCACATTGCGAAGCAACTGGATGGCGTGCTTGGGCCGTTCATCATTGAATGCAAGGTTCGGGTCTGCCCTCTATCCGATGTCCTCATGCGAAACAGGATCGAGGATGTGCATCTACTGCATGTGGATACCGAAGGGCACGATTACGAGGTTCTTAAGACTTTGGATTTCGAGAAATATGCCCCCCTCTCGATCTTTGTTGAGCATAAACATTTATCCGGTGCGCAGAGGACTGGGGTGGTGCGTCTTTTGCGAAAACATGGATACTCCGTGCGTAATTGTGGGGGAGACTATTTTGCTGTCAATAAAGAGGCCAACAAGCGCTTGCAGCAGACGGCGCGGACGCGCCGGCGCTGAACCGGGCCGTTAGGTATTGGAATGCCGCGGTGAGGCGGAATTCCCCAGTGTCTCTCACTAAACCAACCTGCCGGGACTTGGGCTGAAGCCGCGTTGGATCATCGGGCGTGCCGGGCATCAGATGCCTTGGCGACGGTTGAACGAAGCCCGTTTATGATCGCCAGGTGCATCAAAGATCTTGTGGAAGTCTACTTGGAGTGATGGGTGACGGAAATGGGGAAGCGATCGCGTTGTTACATTCTCCAGGTCAACGCGCGGTCCCCAGGATGCGAAAGCACCGCTTATTAATGTTCAGATTAAGCAGATTTCCTATGATCGAAAGGCCATCTTATGCCGTCCTGCATCTCGTGTCCGGAGCTGATCGACCAAAAGTGCGCGGCTTTTGCGAAGGCAGTCGCAGAACTTGGCCGTCCTCTGCCCCCACCCCCGCTGGGAGCTTGCATAATTCCGATCGTGCGTGGCTACCTCACGCAGATCAAGTTTGGAATGAGGATTCTGGATGTCGGCTGCGGGTCCTGGAACCAGATCAAGAGCCATTGTGCCCGGGTAGGCGCCCAATACGAGGCAATTGACGTCGGCCGGGAATACTTCGGGAAACGGGTAGTGGCCACCCGCCTGGAGAATCTCGCCGATTTATCGTTTCCGCCGGCTTACTTCGACGTGGTAATCGGCAACCAGACGATGGAGCATTGGGCCGAGTATGGCTGCCCAACCGAGTGGGGATTGTATCAGTGCTTCCGGGTGTGCAAACCGGGGGGCCGCGTCCTGATGAACGTGCCGGTGCATTTTCACGGGACCAGCGACTTCATGTTAGGGCGCATCGACAAGATAGAAAAGCTCTTTGCCCGGTTCTCCAATGCGGTTTCGCTGGAGTCCTGGGGTGCTCCGCCCGGACCCATACCCATCGTAATGCCGTACCCGGGATACGACCGGCTGCGCTCCAAGCCGCCGTTTGTGCTCAGCATTGAAGCCGTGAAGGACTTACCCACCCCCGACTCGAAGCGGGGTTTTTCCCCGACAGGACGGCTCGCGCAGCTTCTGAATTATCCACTCTCTTACAACGTGTACCGGGTGTGGCGAAAGGTGGTCGAGCGGACACGCCTAAACCAGGGTGGTGAGTGAAGATCGGCCAAGCGGTCCAAGGAGTGAGAAGAGAGATTTGGCGACGACCTGCGATCGCGGGCTGGAGACGGACCCAGGCCGGGGCCTGGCGAGCCTTGCGCCCGTTCCGGCCAGAGAGGAGCCGGGGCACCCATGCCACGTGTCGACCCTCACCACACCGGGTGTCCCGCTGCGTGACTTGGGAGCGAACTTCAGTTGAACCCTGATGCTGACAAGAGAAGAGACACCACTTTCTAGTTTGGCGACGCGAATTTGGGTTCCTGCCGCAGTTTGTCTGGGTATCCTGACAATTGCCCTACTGGCGTCCCCACTTTTCCTGCACTGGTTCGTGATCCCGCTCTTCGGCTGCGGCATGCTCTGTTGCATGGACGGCATTCAACTCCTGGAAAACAGAGGACGCAATCTCTTCGACCCGGTTGCCCTGCTTGGAGTCTATGGTTTGTACTTCTTTTACGTGGCGCCGCTGCTGCACGTTGGGCTTGACTACTGGTTCATCAACGCACGCTTTGCACCCACGGATCGCCCCGAAGACTGGAGAACGTGGCTCGGCTGGATGGGAATGATCAACCTGCTGGGTCTGGCGATCTACCGGGCCTGCCACAAACACTTTGCGAAGGCAGGCATGAATCCACGCAGAAGGACTGTCTACCAGTTTCAAATGGCCGCCCTTCGGTTTTACGCCTTCCCGATGTTGGCTCTGGCCTTAGTCCTGCAAGTCTACATCTACGCACGCTTTGGCGGCATCGGTGGGTTTGTGGATACCTACGCTCGTAGCAATCGAGGAGTGGAGGTTGGCTTCACAGGCCTAGGCTGGCTTTTTTGTGTCGCCGAGAGCTTTCCAGTTCTTCTGGTAGTTTTTTTGGTTGCCGTATATAGAACCGGGCTTCGCAATATAAGCATGCTCAAGCTGATCGTGATGCTAGGTATGTTAACTATAATCACCCTCTTATTTGGCGGGCTGCGCGGCAGTCGCTCAAACACGGTGATTGCGCTTTTGTATGCCGTCGGCATAGTCCACGTCATGGTGCGCAGGCTGTCATGGCGATTTTTCGCGATCGGTGGGGCGGGTTTCGTCGTATTTATGTACCTCTACGGATTCTACAAGGTAAGTCCCCAGGCATTCGCCACAGCGCTGACCTCCTCAGACGCGAGGGCGGTGATCGAACAACGCAGTGGTCGGTCCTTGGAGACAGTGCTGCTGGGGGACCTGGAACGAGCGGATACGCAGGCATACCTCCTGTATCGAATGACGCAGAGTGGAGCCAACGAGATACAATACGCGTGGGGCGAGACGTACGTTGATGGAATGCTGTCCCTTGTCCCCCGTGCAATTTTATCGTACCGACCTCCAGGCAAGTTGAAATATGGCACGGATGCCTTTTTTGGGCAGGGCGCCTACTCCCCGGGGCGATTTTCATCAAGTAAAGTCTATGGCTTGGCTGGAGAGACCATGCTCAATTTTGGCCCGTACGGAGTCCCCCTGGCGTTCTTCGCTTTTGGAATGGTAGTAGGCCTCCTTCGGGGATTCAGCAGACGGATTGAGCCCTCGGATTCCAGGCAGTATGTACTGCCCATTCTGTCGCTCTTATGTGTCTTAGCGCTTAGCTCTGACCTCGATAACATTATGTTCGCGTTTCTGGAACATGCGCTGCTGCCAGGCATTCTGATCTGGTTTGCCTCGAGTAAGAGAGCATACGCAGTGCGATCGGTGTTAGTGAGGAACTTGCAGGAAGGAATCGTTTCGACAACGCCAATGTCTGGGTGATACATGGAAGTAATAGTCGGACTTGAGGCAGGATACATGGTCGGCCCCGAGGGGTCTGTCTGGTCGCAGGCCGGGATGGCGCGGGGTTTTTGCGCGCGTTGCGCGGGGTCCTTTGAGAGGAGGAAAGAATGAAAACGGAGGCCCGGTCAGCGGGTGGATTCGGACTGCGGGGGCTGGCGCGCGCGGCGCCACTTCCTTTCAACCGGAGGGCGACATGACGGCCCGCTACGTTTACGCGCTCTACATGAGCCCGCGGATGCCGAAGTGGATTCAGAAGCGGGTGGCGCAGGTCCGGAAGTACCTGGACTCCTCGGACTACCTCGCGCGATACATGCCCCAATGGCTCCACATTAGGGTCGCGCGCGGCTCAGAACTGCTGCACATCCGGTATTTCCTCTGGCGCATTGGTCACTCGCCGACGCGCCTTATCGGGCCGGTGTGGCGACGGGCACGCGACCGAGTGCAAATCGATATCACATACTCATGCAACCTGAAATGCTTCAACTGCAACCGCTCGTGCGCACAGGATCCGAGCAACGACCATATGTCCGTCGCTCAGGTGCGCCAGTTTCTGGAAGAGAGCCGGGCAGCAGGGAACCCATGGAAGCGCATCTCGGTGCTCGGAGGAGAGCCGACTAATCATCCTCAATTCGTGGAGATCATGGATCTGATTGTCGGGTACCGCGACAAATATTCTGCCTCGACACCGGTGCAGCTGTTCACGAACGGTCACGGTGAGAGGGTCGGCAGAATGCTGTCTCATGTGCCGCCTGGTGTGCAGATTTTTAACACCTCGAAAACGACTAAGGTGCAGACGAAGTTTCGCAGCTTCAATGTTGCACCCATTGATCTGAAGGAATACGCCGCTGCAGATTTTGCAAACGGTTGTTTCGCGACACGGATGTGCGGGCTCGGAGTCACGCCCTATGGATACTATCCCTGCGCCATTGCGGGAGCCATCGATCGCACCTTCGGTTTCAACCTAGGGAGAATAGCTCTCCCAAAGGCAAATGACAGCATGAAACAGGAATTGCGGCGATTCTGCGCCCTGTGCGGCTTCTTCAAGCTTCCGACCGGCCAGGCGCTGCTCGGCCCTCTCATGTCACCGGCCTGGGTCGAAGCCTATGCGCGGTCACACCAGAATCCACCGACGCTCTCCCGGCTGCCAGAACACGGGAGACTCGTCCAAGTCAGCACGTAGCCGCAGAGCATACGCCTTCCAATTGGTGCATTGTTCTCGCTTGGGGAACGGGTCACTCGCGATCCGCTTATGCCGCGCTTCCGGCCTGTCTCGATTTCGGCAAGATATCCTGGGCTCACGCCTGCCGCTGTGGCCAGTTCCCTTTGCGAGCGTCGGCGCTTTTCTCGCGACACCCCGACGGGGCTCTCCCCACACAGCAAGCGCCGTGGTTCTCGGGCACTAAGGAGAGGCTTCCGATGCGTCATGTTTTGAAATACGTGGTGCTTGTGCTCCTGCCGGTGGTACTCGTCACCCCTGCTCGAAGTTCTGCCAGCTCGCAGGAGGCTGAGGCCGCCCCATCCTCCGCGAGCGGGCGTTTCCGATGGCCGGACCAGGAGAAGAACGGGCTGATCCTGGTGAATACCAACCAGTACATAGCCACCTATTTGCGAAACCATCCGGACTGGTTCACGGAGGGTGAACTGATCCTCGACTTCAGCGTCGCCCGTGGCTCCGGTGATGTTGCGGCGGAAGGTGAATACCGTGCTATACGAGAACTCCTTGAGTCCAAGGGACTGACAGTGGGCACATATACTTCGGGAACAACGGTGCGGCCTGCTGAAGAATTGAAATCTCTCCCCTATGAGACAGTGCCTATTGAGTGGATGCCGACCACGTTCGCCTCTATTGGCGCTTGGCCAGGGCAACCACGGCGGAAAATCATCGACGTGACAGACGTGCCAACCCGCCGCGCGCTCCAGAATGGAATCCGGCGATTGTGGGAACGCTACCCCGCTCCCATGAGGTTCGTGGATAATGCGGGCGCCCACAGCAGCGTAGGGGGAAAACAAAACTGGCAGGCCACGTGCGCCAACATTTACGAGATCAGACGCCTTGGCGAGTCTCTCGGTTGCCATCTGGTATTCAATGTGGCCGTGCATGTGGGGTCCCTTTCCGACGACGAAGCGGGCCAGCTTATTCGAGCTGTGGGCGAGAACGGGATCCTGGTGGAAGTCCCTTGGGCTCCGGGGGTTCGAGCTAGCCAGGCACTGACTGCTAAGGCGGAGGCCCGGTACAGGCAACTTCTGGACAGCGGCATGACTGTCATCATACTTTTCTTCGAGGTGCCGTCTGACGCCCTTCTGGACTGGGTGGCGACGTGGCGGAGGCCGGCTGACCACCTTTATGTTGGCTGGCCCTTCTGGAAGAAGCCGTGGGACGGGAAGAAGCCGTGGGAAGGTACGAATCGGGAATTTCCGAGCGCTCCCACTCCGCAATAACATAGTATATGCAGCTCACAGTAGCACTTGAAGCACGCTATTCGCTTGCCCCTGATGGCTCCGTGTGGTCGCAATACGGGATGGCGCGACGTTTTTGGCAGCGTTACTTGGAAGTGTTTGACACGGTCAGGATCGTGTCCCGAGCCCGCCGGATAGAGCAGGTGCCCGCGGGCTGGCTGCCCGTAAACGGCAAGAACATTCTGTTTCATGGGCTGCCGGATTATCAGGGGCCGTGGCAGTACCTCAGGGTATACCGGCGGTTCCAACAGGCGATTCGCGCAGCGGTTCCGCTCCGTGGGGCCGTAATCCTTCGTGGTGGCGTAGCAGCGAACTGTCTTGAACGTGAGCTCCGCTCCTGGAACTATCCTTATGCACTGGAAGTCGTCGGCGATCCCAATGAGGTGTTTGCGCCGGGAGTTGTCGATCATCCCCTAAGACCATTCTTTCGGTGGTATTTCTCCCGCCACCTGCGCCGCCAGTGTCTTCGCGCCGTCGGGGTGGCCTATGTCACGAAACGAGCATTGCAGCAGCGGTACCCCGCCCGGTTCATGAGCGTGGGTATTTCCGACGTCGATCTGCCAGAAGAGGCTATGGTTGGGGGTGTCCGCTGGACACACTATTCGAGCAGCGAATTAAATTCGGCAGGCGTTGCGGAATACGCTCGCAAAGCGAAAGACCACGGACCTTATCAACTTGTCACAGTGGGCTCGCTGGCGCAGCTTTACAAGGGCACGGACGTGCTGATCGAGGCGGTGGCGCGTTGTGTGAGCGCGGGATTCGATCTGACGGCCGTCATCGTCGGGGACGGTAAATATCGACGGGAGCTCATGGCCCAAGCAGAGCGCCTCGGTATGGCCTCCCGAATTCGCTTTCTCGGCCAGGTCACGGCAGGAGAACCGGTCCGGCGGATCCTGGATGCGGCTGACTTGTTTGTCCTACCTTCCCGTACGGAAGGCTTACCCCGGGCGCTGGTCGAGGCGATGGCGCGCGGGCTACCCTGCATTGGATCGGCAGTTGGTGGCGTCCCCGAGTTGCTCGATGCGAGCGAACTGGTGCCTGCGGGCGATCCGGCTGCACTGGCCGCCAAGATTCAAGAGGTACTGAGGGACCCTTTGAGGATGGAGACGATGTCCCGACGGAATCTGGCAGACGCGCGCGAGTTCTGTGACTCCGCTCTCGCTGGACGTCGCCGGCGTTTCTACCAGCATGTTCGGGACTTCACGGAGACCTGGGAAGCGCGGCAAGGGGCGTAGGAATGCGAGTGCTGCACGTGGTAAAGACCTCCGACGGGGCGTGGTGGGCGGCCAACCAGGCAGCCGAACTGGTCCGGCGTGGGGTGGAGGTTCACGTGGCGCTACCGAGCGCCAACGGTCGTGCCCTTCCCTACTGGGTGCGAGCTGCGGCGCACATCCACGCGGTCGACCTTGACTTTCCCGCTAAAGCACCGTGGAAGTTGCCGTCGGTCTGTCGTGCAGCGCGTCAGCTCGTCGCCGCGCTCCAGCCCGACCTCATTCACAGTCACTTCTTCGGCACAACTATGGTTTTGCGCCCTGCCCTCCGGGGGCAGTTCACGGGGCCGATAGTTTTCCAGGTCGCTGGGCCGCTGCACCTCGAGCACGCCGTGTATCGCGCGTGGGATATCCGCAGCGCCGGGCCAAACGACTATTGGATCGCTTCGAGTCGCTGTATCCTGACGCGATATCTTGACGCCGGAGTTTCGCGGCGCAGACTATTTCTGAGCTACCACGGGGCGTCGAGTTCAGAGCTGCGTCAGGAACGCACGAACTTCCTGCGGTCCAAGCTGGGCATCAGCGATGGGGAGTTCGTGGTCGGCAATATCAATTTCATGTACCCGCCGAAGCGCTTTCTCGGGCAGACGGTTGGCCTCAAGTGCCACGAGGACGTGATCGACGCATTGTCGATCGTCACGCGCAGCCGCCCGGACGTGGTTGGCGTGCTCGTCGGTGAACCGTTTCCCGGCGCTGCCTGGTACGAGGCTAAGCTGAGGGCCAGAGCCCGGAGGAAAGCGGGGGACAGGATACGGCTCCCCGGGTATTTGGCGCCGGCCGAGGTTGCCGATTCCTGGGCGGACTTTGACTGCGCGGTACACGTCCCGCTTTCGGAGAATTGCGGAGGCGTGGTCGAGCCTCTGCTTGCTGGTGTACCGACAGTCGCAGGCCTTGTTGGCGGTCTACAGGAACTCGTTATCGAAGGTGTTACGGGCAAAACGGTTCCGATCAGGAATCCCGCGGCGCTTGCACGAGCAATTAACGAGGTCCTCTGCGACCTGCCGCGGTACCGGGAACTCGCGCAGGCTGGGCGCAGGCTTGTGCGCACCATGTTCGACGTTTCAAGGACAGCGGGCGAGATTCACGCGATCTACCGTCACCTGCTCGACCCAGCGTGCGAGAGACCGGCCGAGTTCTCGTCCGCAGAATTCGCGCTTCGTTTGGCGGAGGACAGCCCTCCGCCCGCCCGGGACATGGACCTGCAAGATGTATAACATTGTGATAATCGGGTCTTCCGGTCACGCACGCGTCATCATCGACGCTGTCGAACGCGAAAATAAATTCCGTATCGCCGGTATCATCGATACCTTCATCGTTAACACCAAGGCTTCCCTTGATCATGATGGAATAATGGGGGCATCCTCCAGCTTCGCGCCGGCGGTCACCGCCGGCGGCGAAGTGACGATCAAGCCCTTCGCCGCGGTGCTGCTGGGCGCCAATATCATCCACGGCATCTCGACTGGCGAACATAGTGTGGTCGGCGCCGGCTCTCTCGTGCTTAGCAACGTCCCTGACCGCGTCGTCGCCTACGGCTTACCCGCGCGGATCATTCGGACTCGCCAACCCGGAGAACCCTATCTCAAGGTGAAATCTGGTTTTTTGGTGTGCCGCGAAACTGTTGCGTTGGATAAATGATCGCCCCGTGGCTGCTGCGCGCCGACAAACGTTCTACATCAAGTTCGGTAAGCGTGTTGTCGACATCGCCGGAGCGGCGTCGGCCTTATGGTTGCTCTCTGAAAGAAATCGTCTCGGCTAGCCCACGACCACTTCTTTGCTCAGGAGCCTCAGATGGATGTGACAGATTTCCTTCGATCGCTAGACGAAGTGCTGGACCAGGAGCCAGGCACATTGCGCCCCGACTCACGACTTGACGACTTCGGCTGGAGATCTCTGGCCGCGGTCGAGTTCATAGCTCTTGTGGATCGGCATTTTGGAGTGGAGATATCGCCTGGCGATTTCGCGCGCTGTGAGACGGTGAGTGATCTCATAGCCCTACTCGGCGGCAGGATTAGCTCGTCGGCCTCGGCTTAGGGGGGCTGGGCGAGAACCATTTAGCATGGGAATGACACTGCGATGACGCAGAGGACGTCGGTCCTCGGCAGATTACCGGGTCGGCCGATTGCCTGGGCCGCACTTTCGTCTGACTGATCCTTTTGAACACCGACGGGACAACCGCAAATGCAAGCACAGATTTCAGCAATTGAGTACTACTTCCCCACTAATGTAGTCACCAATGAGGATCTCGCCAGGGATTTCCCCGAATGGACTCCGGCTAAAATCCTCGAGAAGACGGGGATTGCAGAGCGCAGGCTCGCAGCGGCGGACCAATGCTCGTCGGACTTGGCGGTCGAAGCCGCGGAAAAACTCTTTCAAAGTGGGGCCTGCCAACGCTCGGAGGTGGATTATCTTCTGCTGTGCACGCAAAGCCCCGACTATTTTCTGCCTTCAACCGCTTGCTTATTGCAGGACCGTCTCGGGATTCCGCAAACGGCGGGAGCTCTCGACTTTAATCTAGGTTGCTCGGGCTATGTCTACGGCCTCGGGCTGGCGAAAGGTCTGATTGAGACGGGACAGGCGCGCAAGATCGTGCTCATTACAGCAGAAACCTATAGTAAGTTCATGCACCCCTCGGATAAGAGCGTCCGGCCGCTTTTCGGCGATGCCGCCGCGGCTACTTTGATCTCCGCTCACGACTTTTCTGGCGGCGAGTTGATCGGGCCATTCGTGTTCGGCACGGACGGCAGGGGCGCCGAGAACTTGATTGTCCGGCGCGGTGGAATGCGGGACTGGGCGCGTGATCAGGAGGACCCCGGCGGTGGGCAGCGGAACTCAACAGGCGCCGGAACCCTGTATATGAATGGACCGGAGATATTCAACTTCACATTGAGGGTAGTGCCGGCCACAGTAAGTCGCCTTCTGTCGCTGGCCGGTAAAGGATTCAACGATATTGATCTGTTTGTCTTTCACCAGGCCAACCAGTTCATGCTGGAACACCTGCGCAAGAAACTGATGATTCCGCAGGAAAAGTTCTATGTCGGATTGCGGCAATGTGGAAACACGGTTTCGTCTACTATTCCGATAGCCCTCAATTGCGCAGTCGCAGAGGGTCGGCTTCGAAATGGTCAAGTAGCTATGCTTCTAGGCTTCGGTGTGGGCTACTCCTGGGGCGGAACGCTCATCCGGTGGATGAGTAACGCCCGATTTCTTACGGTTCGAGATGTTTGAGATTACTGCACGGCAACGGATCGAGCGCATCCTGCCCTCCGTCCCCCACATGGGCGGCAGAGAAGAAATATACGTCGGGGAGGGATTCGCCGCGAACTAGCTTTCCACGGTCGGCCCCAATCTGATGGCCTTCGAGCGCCAGTTCGAGGCTGTCATTGGACGGCCGGCGGTCGCGGCGGTCGCGAGCGGCACCGCAGCCATCCATCTTGGGCTGCGGCTGCTCGGGGTGGGGCCCGGCGACGAAGTATTCCGCCCGTGGCTGAGGTTTGTGGCTACCTGCGACCACGCCCGATACCTCAGCGCCGGGCCGGTGCTTCTGGACGGCGATTACGAAACCTGGAACGTCGATCCGGAACTTGTCCGGCGCGCCCCTGATCGTCGCGCGGACGCCGGTCGCCTGCTCTTTCAAACAATGTACGACGTCGACCGAACTGCCCTGGAGTTCTACGCGATTTACCTTTTTGTGCTGGGCCGGATGACATCGCCGCCAGAAGAGTTCAACTCGCTAGAGTTCCTTAAGGCAATGAACGGGGCAGGCGCCGTCCGGGAGCGCACTGAGATTGCGGAGTGCGGGGAGCAACTTTCCTTGAAAACCGGCGTCACTAATTTCGAAGCCCTTTTCGCTGGGATCTGCGGAGTGACCATTTCGGGGTCCGGGCGTTCGCCCGACATCTCCGAGTACGTTTCCTAAACATGTTGGGGACCTCCCTCTACGAGCGGTTCGGGAAGCGCCTGTTCGATCTTGCGGTGACAGTTCCCGTTCTCATTTTGCTTTCGCCCTTGATGTTGCTCGTCGGGCTTTGTTCACTGCTGTTTATGGGCAGGCCGGTCCTCTTTCGACAGGATCGGGCCGGCCTGAGTGAAGAGCCGTTCACGGTGCTGAAGTTTCGGACAATGCGCATGGCCAGGGTTTGTCACGCTCGCCCCTTGCCGGATTCGGAGCGCCTGACTCATCTCGGTGGATTTCTGCGCAAAACGAGCATCGATGAAATCCCTCAACTCTGGAACGTCCTCCGAGGCGAGATGAGCCTTGTCGGGCCGAGGCCTCTACTAATAAGCTATCTAACGCGCTACGCACCAGAGCAGCGCCGCCGACATGAAGTCAAACCCGGCATCACCGGGTGGGCGCAGGTGAACGGGCGCAACGCGCTGACCTGGGAACAGAGGTTCGAGCTCGATATCTGGTACGTCGATCACCGAAGCTTTTGGCTGGACTGCAAGATTTTGTTGCTGACCTTGTCGAGGGTGCTCCGTGCCAGTGGTATCCGCCAGGCTGGGGATGCCACGATGCCCGAGTTCCTCGGTTCGGTAGATTCGGAGAGAACGGAATGAGGAATCTATTCATCTACGGTGCGGGCGGCTTTGGCCGTGAACTGGCTTGGCTTGCGCAAACTTGCTCTTTCGATGTGAGGGGCTTCATCGATGACAACCCAAATCACCAAGGTGCCATCGTCAATGGCATTCGGGTCCTCAGTCTAGAGGACGCAAACTCCATGCTCCCGAACGCGTATGTCGTGGGTGCCATGGGGAACCCGAAAGCCCGGGAGTCAGCCATGCAACGTGCTAGTGCCACAGGATTTGAGACGATAGCAATAGTCCATCCACGTGTCGAGATTTCACCATTCGTTGAAATCGGCGTCGGAACCGTCGTGTGCGCAGGAAGCATAATAACGACAAATATCCGCTTGGGCAGGCATGTTCAGATCAACCTTGATTGCACAATTGGCCACGACGTGATTATCGAGGACTTTTGCACGCTCACGCCAGGAGTCCACGTTTCCGGTGTGGTTCACATCGGCCGCGGCGCATACATCGGAACAGGTGCTGTCATACTTAATGGCACCCAGGAAGCGCCCATTGAGATTGGGGAGTATTCCGTTGTCGGTGCCGGCGCCTGCGTGACGAAGAGCGTGGCGCAATCGGTCACCGTCTTCGGCGTCCCCGCAAGGGAGCTCCCACGCAGAGGCTAAATGAGACATATCCTGCTCTCCGTCCCCCTTATGGGCGGAGCCGAACGGACCCACGCTGGTCAGGCCTTCACATCTAAGTGGCTGTCCACGGTCGGCCCGAACATCACGGCGTTCGAATAGGAGTTCGAGGAACGGATTGGCCTGCGGTCGCACTTGGCAGCGGTACCGCGGCCATCCATCTGGGCCTGCACCTGCTCGGGGTGGGGCCCGAGGCGGCTAGGTGCTGTGCATACAATATTTTGCATCACGAGAAAAAGCTTGTGACTTAGTGGAGGCTCCTGATGGCAGGTCCCGAACGCGCTCGATACGAAACTGGGAACTACGATTTCGACCCCAGCGACGATGTGTGGAAGGCCACGGAAATGCGCAAGGTGATTGTGAGGATCTCCGACCCGCACACGATAGTGTCCTACGCGGACATAGGCTGCGGGAACGGTGGTGTTTTTGTCTCCCTCTACAACGAACTACTGCGATGCGGTTTCCCGCTGCGGCGGGCGATAGGGTATGACGTTGCATCGGCGTGGAAAACGGTGGCTCAGAAGCACCCCGAGCTAGAGTTCAGGACAGCGGACTTTCTAGAGGATGACATTGAGGTCGACCTGGCGACGTTGAACGACGTGCTCGAGCACGTAACCTGCCCCCAGACTCTGTTGGCAGGGGTGGCCCGCCGCTCCCGCTATGTTGCGTTGCACATTCCTTTGGATGATCGGTTGTCCGTTTTGCTGGCAGAACAGTGGAACCGTCGAATTGGGGTGGTGGGCCATATCAGTTTCTGGAATCCAGCTTCCGCACTGAACATGGTAACCTCCTGCGGACTGCTGCCGTTGTGGTGCCGCTTCACGCCGGGGTTCCTGGCCCCGTCGGGACGGGTGCGCCTTCTTCAGAAGTTAGCGTTACCTTTACGTATGTTGACGTACGCAGTGAGCCCCGGCATCGCCGCGGCCACAGTTGGGGGCGTAAGCCTGGCCGTACTGTGCCGAGGCAGCAAGGGATGAGTGAAGGAACGGAGCGGGGAAGAGTGCCGCTGCCGTTTGCGGTTGTTTGGCCCCGGCGCTGCGGACGCGTCGCGCCAGATGATTCAAGCAGAGTGCCTGGCGGAAGCGGAGGGCTGAGGTTGGCGCGCCGCCCTACAAACCGCGTCGAGATGGGAGGAAGATTCATGAGCGCAACGATCACTGCTGGCCGCCCGCGCGGAGGGGCGCTCCCGTTTATGAGACCTACAGTCCCGCCAATTGGTGAGATTCTACAATGCTACCTGCCCTCATTTGGGGACGGGATGCTTACTAATGGCAAGGCCGTGGCCCGCCTGGAAGCGGCAGTGTCCGAAGGGCTGGGAGTTTCACACTGTGTTGCGGTGTCGAGTTGCACTTCAGGCCTGATCCTAGTGCTGAAGGCGCTCGGCGTGAGGGGCGAAGTTATTCTGCCGAGCTTCACCTTCTTCGCCACTGGGCACGCGGTGTTGTGGAACGGCTTAGAGCCCGTCTTTGCTGACTGTGACCCACAAAGGTGGACGATTGACGTGGCTGACGTGGAGGCACGCATCACCGAACGGACCGGAGCCATTCTGGCCGTTCATCTTTACGGCAACCCGTGTCGCATCAATGCGCTCCAGGAGATTGCGAGCAAACGTAGACTGAAGCTCATCTTTGATGCCGCGCACGCCTTCGGGAGTAGTTATTGCGGTTCGCCCGTGGGCGGCTTCGGCGATGCCGAGGTATTCTCGCTATCCCCCACCAAGCTCTTGGTCGCCGGGGAAGGCGGTTTGGTTTGCACGAGCGACTCCACACTGGCGCGCCTGCTTAGATCCGCTCGGAATTACGGGGATGCCGGCAGCTACGATCCGGAGCTCCTCGGATTAAATGCGCGCATGGCCGAGTTCAATGCAGCCATGGCTCTGGCCGGGCTCGGTCTCGTAGACGGTAAGGTCAAACGGCACAACGAGATTGCGGAGCAGTACACCGGCGTCCTCGCCGGCACGCCTGGTATCCGGTTTCAAAAGGTCAACAAGGAGGACTGCTCGGCGTACAAGGACTTCTCCGTCCTGATTTCGGGGAACGAGTTCGGCATGAGCCGCGACGAGACGGCCCGGGCGCTGTTGCGTGACGGCATCGAGACAAGGAAATACTTCTACCCACCCCTGCATCGCCAAAAAGTCTTCGCCACAAACGGCCCTGGCGGCCAAGCGCCCCTTCCCAACACGGACAGGATTTCCGAGCAGGTGCTGAGTTTGCCCATTTACGAGTCATTGCCGAGTGAGGCTGTGCAGAGGATAGCGCTAGCCATTCACCGGTTGGCTTCGTAAACCCGACGAGGAGGCTCTCATATGAAGACCTTGAATTGGAGGGAAGCACTGCCGCGCATGGTGGCGGATTTGATCATCGTCCATGCCAGTATGGCTGGGGCTCTGGTCGCATCAGTGATCTACCGGACCGCCCTCGGTTACGGAGCATCGGCCCGAGATCTGATCATTGGCTTCGCTCAGCATTACGCAGCTTTCTTCTGGTTGCTTTCTCCCATCTTCCCGCTGGTTTTTTGGCTCAACGGTTTCTACACGCACACGCGAGGCTACGCCGGCAGGCACAAGGTGTGGGTCATATTCCGAGGTGTGCTGATGGCCGTCCTCGTCTTCTTCGGTGTCAATGTCTTGTTTTTCGGAGCGAGCGTAGTGGGCCGCAGCGTGGCCGTCCCATTCGTCATCTTGGCCGGTGTGGGACTCTCTTCGGCTCGTCTGCTCAAAGGCTTCGTCGAAAGCCGTTTTTACATCAAGGCGAAGGGCGCCATGGGCGTTTCTCGCGAGAGGGGATACGTGTTGGTGGTCGGCGGGGCGGGCTACATCGGTTCGCTGCTTGTCGAGTGCCTTCTCCAGAAGGGCCACCAGGTCCGCGTTCTGGATGCTCTGCTCTATGGGGACGAAGCGCTCCGATCTTTTCATGCCCAGCCTGGTTTCGAACTGATGGTCGGTGATTGCCGCAATATCCAGGATGTCGTCAGGGCTGTCCAGGGGGTGGAATCCATCGTGCATCTTGCTGCGATTGTTGGCGATCCCGCGTGCGACCACGACTCCCAATCAGCGCTCGAAATCAACTATGCTGCCACCCGCATGCTCATCGAGATTGCCAAAGGTCACGGCGTCAGGCGCCTCATCTTTGCCTCGAGTTGCAGCGTTTATGGGGCCACAGATCTGGAGATGAACGAGAATTCTGCTATCCAGCCAATCTCGCTCTATGGGCAGACAAAGGTCGATTCGGAGCGAGCCCTCCTCGCGGCAAAGAACGACACCTTCCACCCCACAATCCTGCGCTACGCAACTGTGTTCGGCCTCAGTTACCGCCCACGCTTTGACCTGGTGGTCAATTTGCTCACCGCAAAAGCCCGCCAACAGGGCGTCATCACGATCTTCAATGGTGAGCAGTGGCGCCCCTTCATCCATGTCCGAGACCTGGTGGATGCCACGGTGCGGGTGTTGGAGGCCCCGGTGCGGGTTGTGAGTGGTGAGATCTTCAACGTCGGTGATTCGCGATTGAATCACACTCTCACCCAAGTCGGGGAAACCATCCGTGAGGTGTTTCCGGAGACACGCGTGCAAAACGTCGAGAACCCGGATCGTCGAAACTACCGGGTCAGCTTCGATAAGCTCCGCGGTCGGCTCGGTTTCCGCGCCCGCCACACGCTCCGGGAGGGGATCTTGGAACTCAAGAAGGCCTTTGACGAAGGCGTTATCGAGGACCACACGGATCTCCGTTACCACAACGAAAGGTTCCTCAAGGCTGCCGGCAGCCCTGGGTACAAGAATGAATTCGACGCAGTGGTGATGGCCGCCTTCTCGAATCAGCCGAAAGTCGCCACTGCTAAGGCGGCTTCCGGGGCGGACCCTTGACTATGGCAGCCGAACCTGCTGAAGAGATGAGTCCACGGCTGCGGCCGCGTAGGCGACACGGGCAATTGCTGTAGCGTCGGGCTATTACCGGCGAGCTAGACTTTCCAGTCTTTCCTTGCCCCCCGCCAAGGCAGGGCAGCATTGAGGTGAAATGGGCTTGTTGGACAGGGCAGCCTTAGCAGCGGTCGGGGGAGCGCTCGCCTATGTTGCCTCTCAATGGAGCGGTGCTGTTTCTCCCACCTGGTTTTAGGGTGGCAGCGGCACACATCCGCTGTCCTGCACGTTGTCCAGCGCACGATCAGTCCTGTCCGCACAACCTGAGTCTGAACCAATGCCAGCAACCAAAGGGGACGCGGATATCCGGGCACATTTCGACGCCAATACCTTCTTGTACGTCGACAAATACGAGGCCCCGTACCGAGCCATGTGCGGCGAACGCCTTGCCCTGCTCGAGGGCTGCCTGCAGGCCCGTGCTGGCGCTCCCCTGAGGATTCTGGACGTGGGCTGCGGAGCCGGGATATTCACCGACCTCCTGCTCGAGAGCTTACCGCGCGCCAATGCATATTGCGTGGATGCTTCACTGGGAATGCTGAAACTCAACACCGCCCGCTCGCGTAAGAAACTCGTGCTGGGCGACGCCAAAGCCCTGCCCTTCCCTCCCCGTAGCTTCGACCTGATCAACCTTGACGCCTTGATGCACCATCTGGTTGACTTCGGCGGATATCACAACACGCTCCGGTCAATCGAGGGATTCCTGGTTTCACTGCGGGACCTACTCAAACCGGACGGGCTCGTAATCGTACGGGAGATTTACCATGAATTCTGGTTTCGGGATAACCTCGGGGCGCGCGTGATTTATTTCGTCAGCACGCTTCGGTTGCCCTCGGTTGTGGCGAGCGTGCTAAAGCGCTTGGGCCTCGAGACAGCGAACGCTGGGGTGTGTTTTCTGACTTCCAGACAGTGGGCTAACGTCTTGCAGCGGGCCGGCTATAATGTGGTCTCCTTTACCGACAAGCGGTGGCGGCCGAACTCTTACCGATTCCTGGGCTTCCGGCGCAGCGGCGACTTGTATTACACGCTTTCACCGGCAGCTGCAGGCTGACGATTGCGCATCCGGGGACGCAGCGGTACTTCATGACGATCCCGGAAGCCTCCCAACTCGTTCTTCAGGCCTCCACGATGGGCCACGGCGGTGAGATTTTTGTGCTCGATATGGGCGAGCCGGTGCGCATCCTTGACTTGGCCCGGAACTTGATCCTTCTTTCCGGTCTCCGCCCCGATGATGACATCAGAATCGAGTTCACGGGAACCAGGCCTGGCGAGAAACTCTATGAGGAGCTTAACCATCTCGGTGAGGACACTCTGGCCACCCACCACGAGAAGATCAAGATCCTAGCCGGCAAGGGCCTCCCGTCAGGCGGCATGGAACCCTACATCGAGTCGCTCCGCGACATCTGCGAGCACCGCGACCTCGCGGGTCTCATTCTCAAGTTGAAAGAGCTGATCCCCGACTACAACCCCAGCGCCCACCTCCTCAACCGCGCCTTGTCGGCCAGTTCCGTGCCGGGACAGGCTGGCACAACGCCTGTCCAATATAGCTTTGACACGTTGCTGAAAGATCCGAATTTGGCGCCCAGTCGTAGGGGCAGGCTTTAGACCCCGCACTTTAGATTCAACAAGTTGCCCGCCTAACCCCAACACTGTTCACTTAACGAAATACGTGGTATTGTCTTCTGACAATAAAGGACCTAATTTTTTCGGGACCCCAAAACAAACTGCCGTTTGAGTCCGGGAAAGCCCGATCAAACCTAAGAAGATGGCCGAGCATCGACGAATTGTGGAGCATGGAGTGAAACGAGAATCTGGAAAGCGCGTGGTTGCACAGCGTTTCTCAGCATCCTGCCAGGAATCCTGGCAACGGAGGCAAGCATGGCACGTTTTCTTGTGACCGGCGGCGCCGGGTTCATCGGGTCGGCGTTGGTCAATCGGCTGGTTAAGCTGGGTCACTCGGTTCGAGTGGTGGATAACTTCAGCACCGGGTTTAGACGAAATCTCGACAATTGTCTCGACCGCATTGAACTGGTTGAAGGTGACTTGGCGGAGCTTGCGGTTTGCAAGGCCTCCGTGCAGGGAGTGGAATACGTGCTCCATCAAGCTGCAATTCCTTCGGTCCAGCGCTCCGTGGAAGACCCGATCAGAAGCAATAATGCGAATGTCACTGCCACCCTGAACATGCTGGTGGCGGCCCGGGACGCCCAAGTGAAGCGGTTTGTATTTGCCAGTTCCTCCTCCGTATATGGTGACACGGAAACGTTACCGAAGGTAGAAACCATGCCCGAGAATCCCCTCTCCCCTTACGCTCTTACGAAACTCGCGGGCGAGAAGTACTGCGTCGTCTTCCATCGAATTTACGGCCTCCCGGCGGTTTCCCTTCGTTACTTCAACGTCTTCGGCCCACGCCAGGATCCCCACTCCCCGTACTCGGCAGTTATTTCGCGCTTTGTCGAAGCGGCGCTCCGGGGCATTCGTCCCATCGTCTACGGCGATGGAGAACAGTCGCGCGACTTCACTTATGTGGATAACGTGGTTGAGGCCAACCTGCTCGCCTGCACAGCGGATGGCGTGGGTGGCATGGTCTTCAACATCGGCACCGGCGAGCGGCACACTCTTAACGACCTCCTCTCTTCTCTTTCCGCAATCGTGGGACGCCAGTTGGAACCCGAGTACTCAAGGGCCCGGCTGGGAGATGTACGCCATTCTCAGGCTGCGATTGAAAACGCCCAGCGCTTCTTGAAGTTCGAACCAAGAGTGAGTTTCAAAGAGGGGCTTGAACGCACGGTGGGTTGGTTCCGCAACAGTGTGAAGCCGTGACCCGGCCTGCAAACGGCGCCCTATTTCACCTTCACATTCCCAGGCTTGCCGAATAGAAGACGACACCTCCCCCTGCTGCTTGCCGCGAGGACTATCGCCCTGCAGCGAGTACGCGCGCCGGCGAGGGTGCCGTGACAAATGCTCTTCTCTCATCCCGAGCCGCTATAGCCGAAATCCGCTACCCATGATTTCAGGACGTCGGCACAAGAACAGCGCAATCGAGACACGAAATGCAATGGACTTACAGGCCGATGTCTTGAAGAGAAGTCCCGCGCCGCGGGAGGGAGGGATCTTGGTTGTCCTTAAGTGCTAAGTTCCTTCGTCCGGCAACACCAATGTCGGATTCAGGATGACGGTCGCTTCGCTCTCTCGAAAATCACCCGGCGCCGGTCATTGCCGCGAAAAGCCTGCCCTGAGCTCGCCGAAGGACGGAAATCCAGCCCCCTGTGGACAGACCTGCCACCCCGCTTACGCGGGGGTGACAAGACCGGCGATTTTCATCTCCTTGGGTGGGCCGCAGGCCCATGGCCACTCTGCAGAATGACAAGCCACAACTTTCTTCAGCGGCGAGTCAATGGACAGCATTCGACCCGGTTTCTCACGGACAAGATAAGGCCGCCGCGGGAGTGAAAATGCTGTTCGACGCACTTTCGCTCTGGTTCAGGTTGTTTAATTGCGCATCCAACGGCGTTCCAATCTGCCGGAAGATTACCATAAGCACCGGGGGCACCGGATAAAGATCCGGCTGCGCCATTAAGGCTGGAACCCGCTTGCTTTAACAGGTTCGAAGCGTTTCCTAGGTCCGAAATGGTTACCCCTAAAAGGGCAATCGTAGCACCGCCGGCCACTGTCTCAAAGATAGCCCAGTATCCCCCTGCTCCCTGGCGCCCAGCGGTTTCAATAAGAAACTGATTTATTTCGGCCTGCAAGGTTGCCGGGGAAGTTGCGGCTGGAGCGGTCGGTACTCCATTCACAGGCACAGTTGTGGACTGGCCAGCCTGCAAAGTCACGCAGCCGGGATTGGAAGGATTAGTGCCGCAGACGCTGACCGATCCGTCCAGACAAATCACTGTGGTGGAATCCGCAGTGGAGATGACAATGACATCCGTGCCCACCACGCCGATCACCGCTGTTTGGGTCTTCGTCTGGAAGCTTGCGCCGGAACTTGCCGCGTCTTCCTTTCTAACGATGTCCAAATATTAGACAACAAGTCGTTTCCCCTGTCAACATTTTATTGGACCGGCGAGGCTCACAAACCTTGCGAAACGGGGCAAATAGGGCACTGGTCGTAAGTGCTTTTGGTGCCCTTTCCTATAGATCATCCGCTGTACGTTCGGTGAAGTCAAGCTGCTTGTGTAAGAAGTTCGAGGGTGCGGTTTCGCCAGACTTCGTTGAATCGGGTGGCCATCTCTGAAGTGGCGATGCCTCGTCCAGCCATGTCTGAACTCCACTCACGAATCTTCGGGTGTTCGTCGGCATCAATATTTATGCGGGTTTGGATGCAACGTGTACGCTTCGGAGGTCCACCCACCGCGGCGGGAGAAACAAAATCAGTCATTCCAGCTATCGTTCAATGCTTCACTGAAAGTCAATTTCCAGGGATCGCGGCCGCCCCCAGGTTTGTCTTACAAAGAGTTTTAGACAAAGCCCCGCAAATGGCCCGACCGCGACGGATGGCGGAGTTTTTGCAGCACCGCGGCTTCGATCTGGCGGATGCGCTCGCGAGTAACGCCGAAGGTCCGGCCGACTTCATCGAGAGTGCACTCGCTGTCATCG